>Ga0153934_1000025_pt1 | contig 33686 bp, 32 predicted proteins | sample TSNJ018MetaG_FD_104708 | JGI IMG/M metagenome (GOLD analysis project Ga0153934, IMG submission 104708) | Attine ant fungus gardens microbial communities from New Jersey, USA - TSNJ018 MetaG | ecosystem: Host-associated > Fungi > Mycelium > Unclassified | place: USA: New Jersey, Wharton State...
AAGCAGATTATCAGAAGGTTGTCACTTACAAGGTCAAATATTCTAAGAAAAAAAGAAGATGAATGATTATACTACGGGTATAACAAAAAAGATATGCCACATTTGAAGGAAAGGAATAAACCGGATTAGTGGGGTGGAAAGGGGAGGAAATAGGTACATATGAAGAGGGTACACAACGAAAAAAGCAAAGCAAGGCAACATTAAGAGAATAGAGAGAAAATCTAAAAAGAGACCGAGAATCTTCTCAAAAAAAGAGTGACAAATAGGACAGCAAAATAGGGACACATGAGGGGAGCAAACAATGCAATACTATAAGATAGAGGACACACACAAAAAAATTTGCAAGCAAAAAGGGAAAAAATCTATCCGGTGGGACGATCAACGCAAATAAATCAGGTTCTTGCACTAACACCGATCGGCCTCAAAGGACTTCCGTGCAGCTTTTGGTAGTAGGAGCCAACTTCTGTTTCAACCAAGACCCTGGTGGCATCGGAAGGAGGAATCCACCTCTGTCTAGCATCGGCTTTCTCCTCACTGGTACTCCTGACCATCATTTTTGGGGGGGACGGCTGCGAGAGCCGGCGAATCTTCGGAGGGGCAGACAGACTTGTAGCGCCATAGGCAGGGGAAGGACTATGGGCCGAAGTGGGTGCCGGGGTTTGGGAGCGAGAGGCATAAGCAGAAGCAGAAGAATAATGAGAGCCAGGACCAAGGGTCATTGACCTGGAAGAGGTGTGGGCGGGGGTGTAGGACCTTTGTATTGCGGCAGCGGAAGTAACAGAACGTGGAGGGACCCTTTGAGACATTTGACTCCTTGAGAGAGGGGAAGGAGTAGCGGGGGTGACAGGCCTGGGAGTGCTAGAAATAGAACGAGCATGGAGAGAATTGAAACGGGTGTACAAAGTAGGAGAGGTAGCGCGGGGAGAGGTAGGAGGCGTAGACTCTGCAGATGAAGGAGTAGATGAGGGAAGCGAAGCACCAAGAGAAGAGGCCAATGATCGTAGCTGGGTGACCTCTGCACGCAGCTGCTGGCACTCGAGATTTTTTTGTTCAAGCAATTTTTTCTAGAAAGCGTGTGAGATGGCGGGACCAGGGACACTGCAGTGCAAAAGGCTCACCTGGCTGATGAATGTCAAAGATGGATGAGCGGCAGATCCGACAAGGGGGAAATTCGCACGCACCGGTTGTGATTAACATCCAGTGAGTGATGTATAGACTCCAGATTTTCAATTTTTGATTTGAGCGCCAACTCGTTAGACTTGGCGATGCGGCTAGCCTCAGAGTGGGCAAGATGATTCATGAGAATGGCCCGCAGTAGGGCAGCACTGAGGAAAAGAGCAGAATTTTGTTGGTCGCCCTTGGCAGTCCGGAGCCAGTCCTCAAGTTCCTTCTGAAGGGCAGACACCTCTTCAACAGAAGATTTTTTGGCTGCGATCCTAGCGACCTTGTCCTCCAGGCGGCGTGCCTCCGACTTTGAGCGGGGGTCGGGATCAAAGCGCAGAAGCTGTTCCGTGCGCTTTGCCAGGAGCTCTCCAGTAAAATCGCTGCCAGGCTCAAAGTGGGGATAACGGCGAGGCGTGCTCCATCCGCTGGTGGCGAAGTCCAGGCGGACGAGACGGACCGAATTTGGAGCAAAAGACTCACGGCAAAAAGGACAAGCTGGCTGGAGGCGTGGGGCTGTTTTTTCGACGATGGCAGAGCAGCAACTGGCACAAAGAACATGGCCTAGGAGGGCTGAGCAAGACGGAAAGAAAAATGAAAAAACATACCACAGGGGATGGAGTGGGGGAGACACTGGGGCGCATACTCCTCTGCACAGACATCGCAGGCAGAACCGGACTTGAGAGTGAGCATAGCGCCTTGGCGCAGAGGAGCTGGGCGAAGGGGAATAAAACTCACCATCACCCTTATATATAGCAATCATTCCTCCCACGACCACTATCCCCTTTCGTCCACATCCAAGAAACACGTTGTAAGGGTCTGGTCTTATCGTATGCACTATTGTTTTTTTTATTCATTAGGGCGACGGGCATTTTCACATCACATTGATGACCCTGAATCAAGTCCTTATCAATGATCACACATGTTGTAACAACAACCATTCATGCATCCCCCACGCCTCCATCTCATAAACGAGTTCTGCAAGTCTATGTAACAGAGTATCATCCGAGGCCATAGGCAGTGCTGCACAGCTATCAGAAATCATTATGGTAATGCTTACAAATCTGCTACACTCACTTTGGATCTCCTTATATACAAGTGTATTCATCATGATCTGAAGCATGATTTAAAATCAAATCTTGACTCAACTATATTGATTTGAGAATAATCAAGTATCTTATAGTGTAAAGAACATTATTTGACAAAACTGCAGGGTTTTCATAGTCTGAGAGAAGATCAAAGAAATGACTAAGATATTTGCAGCGTTCTAAAGCTTAACTATCAATGTCTGAGACATTAGTAGACACTAGGTTTATTATTATCAGTGGATATAAAAAATCTACAAGGCTATACTATGATGAACTGGCATTACCATAGTAGCGTTGATTTTGAACTATCATGCTATGCAATTCTATCCTGTCCACTAAACTCACTTGATACTGCTTGTGTGATTTGAATGACAATGAATCCTAGCATTTCTCTGAGGTGAATTGGCAGCTGAATAGCCCGCTTACATGCTTGAGGGTGCTCAAAGAGCATTGCTTCCGTACGAGCAGTAATTAACAAACTACTGGAAGATCTGTGGTGCGTGCCTGATTGTAGGGATCTACCATTGTTGTTATCATCATTGCTGCCATAGTTGCCGTCTTTTACAAAAGGGCTGTCAGGCGGCAATGGAGGTATGTTGTATACCTGCAACTGACGCGCAATGTCAACTTACACCAGAAAGAAAACCGCTAGAATGAGTTTTGCAAAGACCATCCAACTGCGAGACCTGCCAGTACACTTAGCCCATTCCGGATACATAGCCAACACCACAGGACTGTACTTCGGCTTCCTCCTCTCTCCATCCTATCAAATGCCTCAAGAATGACCTAGCTCAAAACACATCCGGGGACGATAAAACAGGCAAAAAGATAGCAAATCGGATCACGGGCAAAAGTAAACCGGTCACAGAAATACATCCTGTGAGTCAGATATTCATGGCAAGTGCGTTGCACCAGTCAGGCGCATTTCTCTTGTATAGCTTATGCATGTCAATAGCATTGCCATAGCTAAACTAGTAGGCAGCCAAAAACCTTGACCAGTGAGGACTCACGTAATATGATGTGACGCAGCGTTGATCATCAATATCTAGATGTAAAAAGCCCACTCGCTCTACTCATGGATCTATTCTTGTCATGATACACGGCCTAGACAAGCATATCTACCTATACCATTCAAGTAGATTAGCTTGTCTCTTTCGGTGTTGATGGCCGCTAATTCCTGCTTCCTCGCATACCGACAACCCAAGCAGCGCCAGGAAGGACTCGGACTATGAAAGGAAAAGGAAAAGGATAAGATGTTCCTTCCGGGGAGACGGCAATGTGATGGTGTTGGCACAAGAGCAAGAGACGGTGACAGCAAAGAGAAGTACGTGGGATGATATGTCAAGTGTGTGATATGTCAAGTGTCAAGGGTCAAGTGTATCTGTGATCGGAATTGGAACCACACCGAATTGCACACCTATGGAAAAACCTCGACACTCAGCTCCCAAATTCTGTATCGTCCACGAGTGCGACATCGTCGCCACTGCCATCACCACTCAGCACCCAACAGCCACTCTCCAACTCAACTCAGCTCATCTCAGCACTGCAACGTCGATCATTCTCAAAAATCATTCTCATTGTGATGCATCGACACCCTGCCACATTGTAAAAGCCGATCATTCCCATGTCTCAAAAGAAGTGCAACAACACATTCTCACCTCCTTCAGTGAAAAGTTCTGAATCCCATATGACCCAACCAGAGATCTCGCGTAGGACTCAAAATCTATCTTCAACTCCATCCGCAGCCAGCTCAGGGTCAAGTCGTAGTTAGGGTCAAAGAGGAATTCAGACAGATAGACTACACTACATTGTCACACTAGCTCAGTAGCTCAGGCAAATGAAACATTGGTCGACCACGGGGCAAGGAATCCTTGCTGCGTGCCGAATGGCGACTTTGCATTCAAACCAGAACAGCATACAAAAAAAATGACAACAAAACGAAATCAGAGACGGCGACCACGGCGACCACCCTAGATAGGATAAACTCAGGGGGAGGGACTCTCAACGACATGACACCAAAGAACCTACCTTGCGCCTAGTGGAATCCGTAGGAATCGGAGTCACGTCCTCAATGCGGCCAATACGGATACCAGCACGAGCCAATGCACGGAGAGCGCTCTGAGCGCCAGGGCCAGGAGTCTTGGTAGCCGTCCCACCGGTTGCACGAAGCTTGATGTGGAGGGCAGTCACACCAACCTCACGGCAACGTGCAGCGACATCCTGAGCAGCCAACATAGCGGCATAAGGGGAGGACTCGTCACGATCTGCCTTGACCTTCATACCACCTACAATTTCACATAAAATCCACAGTTTTTCATACCAAAATAATAACAACACACCAGTCACACGAACAACGGTCTCCCGACCAGACAAATCCGTCACATGGACAAAAGTATCATTGAACGAGGCATAGATATGGGCAACACCATAGACGAGCTCTCCCTCTGCGACTTGAGGACCAAGAGAGGCTGGCTCTTCTTTTTGCACCTTGGCTTTTTTGGGAGGCTATATTTGAAAACAAAAAAAACATCATCCATAAGTCAGTAAGACGATCCAACGATTTAGAGCACTGTGCCTGCACGATAACACGGCACACAGACATAAAGTTCAATAGGCAATTCCACATACCATCTTGACAGGGGATCGAGTAAGAGCTTAACGGGGGGAACGACGACAGCTTGAGGGACGAGCTCGTCTGTTAATCACCTTGAAACAAACAAGTTACAAACAACTGATGTGAAATGTCAATAATCATTAATAATTTTCAGCGTCCACCCTCGGAAATATTATTGTGCTCGTCCTGTATCTGTATTTATCAATACACCACACAGGGAGCTCCTAGCTCGGTCATTTGATCGTATCATCCATGTCTGCCGTGCTCAAGTGTCACCTTAGTTCATTTAGGTCTTTCCTACGCCGCGCTTGCCAACAAAGTTGGCGTTTCCGAGCAGCGTGTCACCGATAGTCAGTCTGACCCCATCTCATAAAATTGAGACCATTCTTTCCTATCATTCAATAAGCTTGCACATCATCACTCGCCGCTACACTAGACCTCAATGACGTACGTCCCAAATCAAGTGACAGGAAAGGAAATGATAAATGAAAATAATTGAAAAAACAAGCTTGTCATCTTAAATTTCTTTGACTTGCAATTAAACCACAATACGAAGACATGCAATGTATGCAACATTCACAGTCAGTATAAGTCCAAAAGTACAATTACTGGATAAAGAAAGTTGTTGATTGACTAAATAGACGATCCAGTCCCCTATAAAATGTCCGGCAGAGTTATAAGCACTATGTAACAGGAGAAAGAACGCAAGGAGAGTGGGAAACCACTGTAATGTTGGTTGAAATTTAGGAGTTATCCAGAAAAAGACGATCAACTAGTATGCAAATTCTGATTGCCTGATCAGCTCCAGCGCCTTCTCCGAACGGGGTCTCATGTCAAACTTGAATGGATTCGGCGTTCTAAACGATAAACTTAAAATGAATTACATTACACCTAATCATTGGGACTGACCTGAAAATGAGATTCTCGAAAACATATTCAGGTTCAATGGTTTTTCCTTTCTTATCTACAGCCTTTGTGATGTCCATTGTTGCAATAATTGATGCAATTGCTAGCCAATTAGACGAGTCCGCAAGGTTAGCTCCAGGACAGCGCCTAAATTAATATATCAGGACATTCTGCATACTGCAAAGACTTCAATACAAACCTCCTACCAAAACCGAAGACGTAGTTGCCCGGGTTTCTTCTCCTCGCAGTCTCTGCATCAGCGGGCTCCATAAACCTCTCTGGCCTAAACTCGTCGGCATTTGGATAAATTTTCTCATCACGCGCGAGTGTCCTAGTGTCACAGTCGTCGTCAGAATTGTAAAAGAATTTAATGACCAAAATGCCCACCAAATGTTTCCAAAGACCTATTACACCACCAGGAATAAACACATTAGAAGGACAGATTGTCTAATAGCCAGAACTACTCGCCAACGATCCCTTAGGGATATGCATCCCTCTGTAGACATCATCCTCCATGAGCCGATGGGGGAGACCTCAAATGAGATCAGACTACAGTTTTCAACGACGTCTTTTGAACTTACTCAAGGGAACGGGAACGCCCCAACGGAGAGATTCGTTTATGACTGCTTGAACTAACGGTAGCGTCAACATTGATATGATATAGTCTGAGGGTATCATATTGTCGCTCACTGTAAGGTAATGAATCCCGATCCGCCATTGTCGGTAACCTATCTGTTCCAATAACGCTGTCGATTTCTTTCTGGGCTTTCATTAAGACCTCAGGGTAGCTGAGCATCGCCATGATGAAATGGCAGAGAGTTGTCGTAGTCTAGGAGTAAAACTTTGAGACCAGGAGCGTGCCATGAGAGATACAGACAGCGTACAGTATCAACACTGGCAGAATACATAGAGTTGGCGGTCCATTTCAGGTCGAACTCAAATTCTCCATTAGCCTTGGACTTGTCATCCTCGAGAATTGTCGAGCAGAAAGAACTTTTGTAGTGACCAGCTGCCTGTAAATATGGCATGAGGTGATAGAAACAACAATTAGTGGGAAGCGCACCATCGTGCTCTTGACATATTCATACGGTTTCTCTACCAGCTCTTCGAATTTAGCCTTCCATTTGACTGCTTTACGTTTGAAACCAGAACCAGGAGCCCAATTAGGCAAGTACTGCAGCGCAGGGATAATATCCACAGGCCATATACCACTCCCCGAGGCAATGTGATTCGCCAAAAGATCCACACACTCTTCTGCCAGCTGCAAAAATTTGTCCTCATTCGACTTGACTTCATAACCATAAACCACAGAGAGCATCAAGCTACCTGCATATCGTCGCATGTGAGACTCATACTGGGAAGGATCCACGGCCAGGCGTCTGAGGAAAGCTACAGTCTTAGTTTGGAGTAGAGGGTGATATGCCGGGATAGCTTGTAGCCCAAGTGCCTGATGTAACAACCTTCTCTGACGCTTTGACTGATCACCATACGATGTGAACGCCACCTGTAAAGATATGCGGGTGGTAAGCAGCCGGCAAACATTTGAATGCATAGCAACAGAACCAGAACCCCCATCCTGTACCGCTGTCACCTAGATCGGGGTGATGGGAAGCTGAGGGGAGAAACGCCCATACACCTACCATGTTCTTGCATCCACACCTACGACGAAAACGGGTCAATAACCCACGTGTTAAAAGAAGCATGATATGTGATGAAAACAAAATTCATACTTACAACTCGCCTGTCATGACCTGCTGAGGCCTATCGGAGTAGATGCTCCCGCGCTTGTCGAGGAGGTCGAAAACTGCTTCTGGACTATTCAGGAAAACAAGGCCCTGGCCAAGCACATGGAGGTAAACTACGTCGCCTGTTACAAGAACAGTCACGGAATTACGGCGTGAAAAAGTCAGTTTGGCATGCGTATATGCGGCGAAGCTGCGCCTATGACACGGAATTGGCCAAATGTGCTCACCAAACTGTTTTGCCCATTGAAGAGCGGGAAGCCAGAGCTCTTTTGCGGTGAGATCCCTGATGTTGCCCAAAACGGGGATTGGGACAGGGCCGGGGGGGAGAGGGCTTGAAGGTCTGAGCTTTCGAAGCCAAACGAAGATGGCGACAAGGAGGCTAGCGGAGGCGACGAGGACGGGTGAGGGCATGCGGGGGGAAGGAGGGGTAAGAAGAGACAGAATGGGGAGCCAGGGTCTTTTATACTCGAACAATGTTTAAAGACGCCCATACATCTGGTGCTTCGGGAACAGCCAAACACTCGTCGCCACTCGCGCTTCTTCGCGGCTTTTATTTATTTTTCAAATCTAGACGTGATAGATTGCGGACCTGTCGGCAGGCGAGCCAGTATCTCTCTATATCAACCCGAAGATAAATACCAGGATATCAGCGCTTGGAACACAGCCCTGCATGACCGTAAGGTCTCTTGGAAACAAGGGAAATACGACATTGAGCCTCAGAGCGTCAAGATCTACTCAAATGACAGGCATGACAGGAAAATCTGAATCATCCCATACAAGGCAAGTCGAGGACACGATATAATCTCTTTACTTCATAATTTAATTTCAGAATATGAGTATGAAATGAATGAAAGAAGTATCAGCTGCAATCCATACTATAAACGTCACCAGCGCCCTTCGGCTGATTTCAATTGACCCGATCGCGGTTCAGTGAGGAAATATCAGGCACAAGTAGTGATATTCCATACGTTAGCGGCTCCCTTGCACATGTCCAGAAGATTGCGAGCGTCCTGGACTATTAATGAAAGCAGGCTCGACGAATGAGATGAAGGATAAATATGACATACGGTTCCCAGGTCAACGCCACATCTTGCCACATCTCGTCGAGTACAACTACAACTCACATTCTGCACCGGCGGAACAATAATTTTCTTTTAAATCATGATCAAACAAACAGTCTATTTGTAGCACCAAAGGTTTACCCTAGATTTTAATAACCCACGGAATTGTTTATTTACCGTTTCTTTCCCATACGCATGTCTGGTAACAACAATGATGATCCGATCTTTCAACATTGGGCATTTAGGTGAACGGACCAGATTCCCGGAAATGAGGTAAGGCGAGTTTCATGGATACCCTACAGGAGTTGGAAAGTAGCGAGAGCTTGGAGGATTGGAACAGAAGAGAAAAGTCCGACGATCTAGAAGAGAAAGAGATCGACAAGCTTTTTCACAGCTCCAAGAAGTATTTTTGCGAATAGGACTGGAAGAGGAGCTAGAATCTCGAACCGAGAACTCTTCCTTGCACGTGTGATGAGATATTTTGGACCGAGAAACTAAGATTTACAGTATAATGAGAAGAAGAAGAGGGATTCATGAGAACTCAGCTGAACAACTATCGACAACTATTGACTCGCTAGTCTATTGACATTGATGCCATCAATCAGGCCACTTCGTACGCCAGAACTAACTGATAAGGGTCATAACCTTTACCCAAGAAACAAATAACTCAAATCACTGAGGTATAAGGCTCTTGTTACAACCATTTCTCCTCCTCCTCAGATTGAGACTTCATAGTGGAAATGCCCCTGATCTTACCAAAAGTCCGCGACGATCTCAAAGTTGTTGTCAGTGTAAAATTAGAGTACAAGATATGAACACTGATGTATTATGTCAACGCCCCTCCCCCCGGAAGGGAGCCGAATCCTTTCATAAGAAAAGAATGAAAGAACTACAAGAAGATGATGAAAAACATACCCTACATTGACAGGTACAGCATGATTCTTTCTACAGCAAAACCCATCATCCGGTGTCTGATGTCTGATCAACAGGAGTGGATATGCAAAGCAGTGGGGCTGAGCACGACATGGTCATGAAGCAGAAGGGTGAGGAGGGTGAGGTTGAGGATAGCCAACATCATTCGAGTCGTCTTATGAAGACGCTCTTCATTGATTAAAAAGGTAAGTCATCGGCGGCCATCACAATGAGGTTCGATTCATGAGCCTGCTTGTTTAAAGCGGTTCCGAGAAAGAGGGGTGGGGGTTACAAGGGGCAGAGCTAGATTCGAGTAATTAATTTCAAATGATAGATATCCCGATTTCAGGTACACGTTCCATTGTTGCTGTCGAGTCTCATCATTATTAACCACGATAGGTAATTTCGGGACGCGGGCGTGCGACGTGACGTACATAGAAGAGACCCTCAAGCGAAGACCAGAGACTCCAGTGACAAATCAAGGACGCTTTGGCACCGTGTTATCGGTCAGGCTACGAGCACAAATATTGGACTGTTTATCAATTCATGAACCAACAGTGTCCAGAGATCAGCCACTCACAGGTCACAGACAAAGTGAATGGCATCCTAAGTTAGTGCATACGCTGCCAAAAGAGTCAAAAAATGAAAAAAAAAACAGAGATAAGCTGCAACACTGCACAGTACGTTCGACACCCTCTATACTCCTCCCCAATATCCTAGGCACCCTAAAATATGATAAGTATCTCCGATGTTACCATTAAGTATACATCTAAATATATTACCTAAAATACAAGCAATATCTACAACACAATTACAATATTACCATTGACTACTAAGGTGAGAGAGAGAACAGGAGACATTTATATCATAATCCTGGCTAGCTAGGTGTAAGTGAAGCAGAAAATTCTAAGAAATGAAACAGCAGAATGGATCAGTCCATTTTAGCACACCTGTTAAGCCCTTGCAGAATTCCTGTCCAAATCCAAGGCTACATCAGGTCAGGAACAATACTCCCATAGCACCAACTATTCAGGTGCAATGAATGTACATTAATTCTTCCCTTCCCTTCTGATCACTGCTGTAACAACCCTTTTGAACATACTGCTACCCTAACCATCTACTAGCAAACTCAGCTCACACCTTCCTCCCCATGCCTCATAAACCCCTGATGTCGGACTCCGTTTGGGCCTTCCGCGTCTCAGCACTAGCTTGTTGCGGTATCTATATAGAAACTGAAGACCCTGAATCTCCCACGACTTCATGGGATGACGGAATGTATAAATCACCTGGCATTTCTGAAAAACACAATGAATGTAGTACATGTACAAGCATGGCATGAGTTGCACGCCTTCATGTGTAGCTTCGTACGGCCTAGAAAGGAAGCAAGGCAGTGGACTGTACCCGAACTTTGGACAGAAAGAATATCATCGACACTGGAGAAGACGTTATTTCCCACACCGAGTTACAAGGCCCTTCGAAGAACATCCAGCAACATCCATCAAGACTTCGACAACGAGGAAGTCATGAGGCGAGCACCCTCAAATGTTACACACGAATGGGGTACTTCCTTCAAGGATTACAAGTAGTCACATTGACGAAAGCGCTTGAACCAGTTCCAATCGTAATAGTAATCGAAGTCGGCAAGTTGCTGAATGTGGAATAGTTGATTGACACCGGCATCTAGCCAGTTAGTCAACAAGTATGATCTGAATTTAAGATCAGTCAATATGAGTAATAGGATGATATAAAATATTATCTAGTGTCCCGAGCAGACACTACTTTTGATACAAATGATCCAAATACCATGTCGTTAGGAGGGCAGAGCTCTATCTTTTGTACCATCCCGCCTTTCCCAAGAACCAAATGTGCTTTGACATCAAAGATAAATATTCTGGGCAACGTCCCGTACAAATTATTTTGTAAAAGCGCGAACAATTTTGGCAGAGATATGGAGGAAGAAGATCGAGCCGATGAAGGAGAGAGAAAGAACGAGGACAATAAATGGATCTCTGAAGGCAAACTTCAGCACAGAGTAGATGGTAGACGGTCTGGAACGTACACTCGAAGACCAGGAGAATCGTCGGTGTAGAGTTTGAGCATCGTATTAGATGAGCCGCCTGCTCCTGCTGCCCTTGTCGAGTTGGGTCTCGAGACCTGAGAAGCCGCTGCACGCCGTCTGTTATCCAATCTATGTAAGATTCGAGTTTAAATGCCTCGGAAAGACAGACCGCATTTGAGCACCAGGAGGTTTGGGGCCACCAGAGGAACCACGCCCACTACGAATCGAATCAGAGTCGGACTAGAAAATGACACTCAACATCATTGCTTGAATTCCCAAGAAATCTTACCATGATTGAACTACAAGGAAGAAAAAGAACGTCGGAGTCTAGCTTGCTGGCAGCAGGAATGTCGTGTGAACAAGGTGCAATGCGTGACTGACACGTTAGCGTGCGTGTGTGATCTCAGTATTTATTAACCGCAACAGATGGTGCCAAGACGCGGCGAGTATAGACGGACCCCCATACCCAGCACAATGACCATCTACAGACCCCAGCTCAAGAGGTAACGAACTGAGGATAGTTCAATGTCTTCAGCACTGTGTTATCGGCCCAACTACCGGCAGGAATATTGACTATCTACCATAAGTCTAATACCCCCTCACCATACAACGCGAACACAGAATACCTTTTTTGCATTGTTGAAAGCCTGCCCTGACCAGTATAATCTGCTCAAGTCACGAAAGAGATTAAGTATGGTTCTAAGGATTGTTTTTTTGAAGTAGAGCTTGACGCGACACATGCGATCTTCCTAAGACTTCCATCCCATCAATCGTAAGAGCAGGAGCATCTAGTAGGTTGAACTACATTTCTTCTTCTGTGACAAGTCATTCTCTGGGAGTAGCGGTGGCAACAGCAGTGTGTATTGTGTGCAGTACCACCCCAGGTCCAATTTATACTATCATACACATGTCCAAGTGGTTTAATCTAAGTAGGACCTAAAACTTTGGGTTTACGTGTCTTTAGCCTCTCCTCTCCAATCAAACTGTGGAGAGTGTCGGCAAAATTCTTAACGGCATGTCATGGCCAGTATTCCAAACTATGACCAGAAAATAGTATCAAATTCACAATACTGGACCCTCCGAAGGCACAGTGGAAACCTCGCAGGTTTGACTGAAAGCTATCAAACAACTATTATGTACTATTATGAGACTACACGATAGATAAGATCCTACTAGACTTTGGCCATGATCTCTTCAATCTTTAGCTGCACCCGCACACGAGCGGCTTTACCTTCAGGTGTTGTTCCGCCAATGTACTTGTCTGCGCCAATGCCAACAGTGACACCTTCATATATAAGTGCCAGCATTTTTACCCATTGTGCTCCCCAAATATGTAAAGCGTCCAGGCCCATGACATCTAATGCGGCTAAACAGATACAGATAAGCAATCAGGGATAGTAAGATGAAGAGAAAACACGGATACAAACTATACATCAATTGAGCAGCGACAGTCCTCTCCAGCAACACACGTTCTCCGAACAGCCTTGCAAACCATATCCAGCATCTTGGAAGTCGGTAAAACATCTGTAATGGTCCTTTCGCAGGCACTATTCGGAGAATGGAGAAGTAAATCCTCATGATCCCAGTTATGCGCGTCACGAAGGCAGCTTCTGTTTCGTAGCTATTGGTTTCTTGATTCTTCCTAAACCCATTGATTTTCTTTTGCTCATCTAGATTAGCCCATTTGCGTCCGTCGTGGTCATGGTCTGGTATGAAAAAAGGTATCGGCCAGCCACCAACGCGCTGAACGAGCTTTGCAAAGAGGACTTGGGGAAAATCTGGTACAGTGGAAAGGATATTGAAGGCCACACGGGCGAGGGGTCCTGCAGACTGCTTTTCGGCTGTTGTTTCAATTTCGGCCTGAAGGAGGATATCCTTGGCAAGAGAAGAGAGGATAGCAAGGTAGACTGGAAATTTATGGGGGCCTGTCCGAGGATTGATGACTTCTAGAATTTCCTGAGACTACGGGGCAATTTGTGAGCAATGAAACTATCAGGGTAAGTATAAATACTCACAATACGGTCAATTGCAGTTTGATCGTCAGTCAATTGTCCGATTTTCGGTTTAATTTGTCGCCGACATTTACCCCATTCCGCCTTTAGTGATCTTTCTGCTTTCACAATCGCCATTTGCGACTTCAGCTTCTGAAAAAAAAGGTAAGACACCTTCCTAACCTCGAGAAATGATCTACCTTGAGATCACTGCGAGCTGCTTGCCAGTCGTCATCAGCCGTTGTTAGGCCTACTTGCTTTCGTTGCTCCAGCTCGGCTTTCAGTCTATCCTTCTTCTGCTGTTCCTCCTGCTGTTGCCTCTCTTCTTCTTCCTCTTTCCTTTTTTTCTCTGCCTCCGACCGCTTCTTCTCCTCTGCTTCTTTCTGCATTTGTTCCTCTTCCGCCCTTCGTTTCTCCTCTAATATCCGTCTTTTCAAATCCTCATCCTTCTGTTTCTTCTCATCTTCTTCTCGTTTTCGTTGTTCTTCCGTCGAGTTTTGGACTACTTTCTCTTCTTCTTGCATGATGGCTGTTTCTATTCGAGTCCAAAATGATTTTTGACGTTGTTCCCATTCGTCGCGCAGTCGTTGGTCATCCTCCTGTTGCTTGAGGCGGAATTTATCTAGTTTAGCCTTGACGTGCGCTATTTCCCCGTCACGTTGAGCACATAGTCTACGGTTCTCTTCCAAACGGCGTCGCTCTTGTACCTCATGAAAGTTGGATAAATCTACAGATCGCTCTTTACGAGCTGTCGTCTATTTTTTTCCGAAATAATCAGGCCAAGGTATGAAGTTCATTACTCAGCGACTCACGAAGGCCTCTTTCCGAGTCCGTTGTTCCCATTGTTCATAAGGGTCAAGATGTCGCGTACGAAGACGAATTGACGCTAATGCCTCCTCAAGTTGTCTTATTTCCTCTGGGGAACGTTGAGATTGAGAAAGACTTATTCTGTGAGTTGACATGAGTATATAATTGTTTCAGAAATGAGCAGAGTGAACTTGGGCATCAATTCATCCTCAGAGCTTGACGAGAGGCCGGAGTCTGATATACTGAATGACAAAGACTCATCCGAGTCAGTATCCAAAGCATCAGAATCTGAGTCGTATATTGAGTGCGGACCATCAGTTGGCCGTTGGGGTTGCCTGCGTTCGCCTTAGCCATGGATGTGAGCTGACATAAGCAGAAGCTAACAACCTAGTTGATGATGGAGAGGCTGTCTTGAGTACACCAAACCGCATTGCACCTAATCTGGACTCAGGCGTTTGAATTACGGGGGTTCAACACAATATTGATGAGCCCAAGCTGGTCAGACAATGATCCAAAATGGTCGATACGTGATGGCGACACGACAGGTCACGTTTGTGACAGATCTCCTATGAATTTCATCATGTGAGCCTGTTGAGGCAGTATATTTTTACCTTGTGAGTTCATGTTAGCCTATGGACAGTTCACTAGTAGCTAATCAATGATCTGTTGAGAGTATCAGTCCCTCCTGTTGAAGAGGTACGTTTTTCAGGAGAAAATCGTGAGTTTCTACTTTCTCATCTTTGATCTCTTTTTCTGTTTTTTTGCCTTTTTTTGCACATGCCTATCAAAGCACAACTGCATTATTAGTCTTCTAGTGTCTTCCATGTTCAATGCCAGAAAATATCTCTTCTAATTTACATGACTAGTAAAAAGAAATGAATGAAACAAAGCCCTGTCCTGTACAGAGGAACAAATCAAAAGAATAACAGAGTAAGTATCAGAAAAGGTTATTTTCGTTGTGTCAAGACATCATGCCTGTCTCGATTTCTCGCTATCAAACTATGATATCAATTGATTTCTCTCAATCTTACAAGCACTGGATACCAAAATTATTTGTCCCTAGTACTTATTGGGGACTGATTGCAACTCTGCCTTGCACACCTTGTCAACATAACCTGAACTTCTATATGGAATTCAACTACCAGTAAATAAGAGGAATCTGGAGACCAGACACCAATGCAGATGGAGTAAATACGCCCCTAACGTGTGGCCAGCGACGCAATAAGAACCCGTGGGTCGTCGGCAGACAACGGCACATTCCCGGCAATCACCGTGTTCTATACATCACCACGGCCAGGACCCTCAGAGGTACCTTATTATAGTCGTTAAGCTCAACAGTCTCAATCATGGTAAAAAATGACCGCTGTTTCACAACTTTCCTCATAGCTCTAACAAATAGTGTTATAGCCGAAGGAGGTCACTAATATCAAAGAATTCCTCACGGTTGCAGGGCGTAAAGATGCTAGAGGTGCGTCGTCGTCCTTGACTCGTGTCCTCACCTTGAGTTATCTTTTTCAGAGGTACGCATCAAGAAGCTCCTACCCAAAGGCCCCAGCGGCAAGACACGGACAAAGCTGAAAGTCCGCTGCGCACGATATCTCTATACAATCACAATTGACGACCCTGAAAAAGCTGAGAAGCTAAGACAAAGTTTGCCACCTGGTGCGCTGCTCGTTCCTTGCATATCCACCTCCTATCTCATGAAAGTGTATGTAGTTCTCAAGACAATCGAAATCGACAAGCCCAAAAAGAAATAATCAAGTCACGTAGTTATATATCATTCAAACTGATCAATAATATGTTTGAATCGAGGCTAGGATGATGTCTAATGCAATGAGGGAACCTGCTAGTGCCGATACCATCTTCTCCAAGCAGTTGATTTTGTGATACTCAAGTGCTTCAGAGTCATGGACAGCATCGAAGGGCGGTTGCTTCCATGCAGGGATTGAAATAGGTGTGAGCCATTGAGGTCGACAATGGGACCAAGGTTGAACATGAAGAGTGAGAGTTTTACCATCAACATGTATCTGAAGAAGAGTAGACCATTAGAAAACGTATTTCAGCGTTGGAGCTACATACTCCCACAAGATGTTGAGTCAGACAGGACAGCTGAGAGGAAGGAATGAAAACCTCGGAAAACGTGTACCAACGATCACTGAGCCAGATAGCGACGGCAAAACGTCAAAAATTGAAGGAGCCTACCGTCATTACATATTCATTGCAGAGTATAATGTGTCGACGCTTTGCCGAGGGTCATAGCAAAGTCTCGGATTCAGCAAGTCGAACAAATGGAATCGTCTTCACATATGTCTGCACACCGCTTGTCTTGTCCAGTGAGAATAGGTACGGGGTTTATTGACTGATAGCTAGAAAATAGATAAGTGACTTTCAGGAAGACAGCACAAGTCAGAAGAAGAATTTATGGAAATAGTACCAAGGCGGATCTGAAGGGACATAAAGATGGACTGAAATGCACAGCTTCTACGCACCAACCGATTCCTGACATTTGTATCGTGGACTTTTAAAGAAGATCAGGAAGATGGGTCGAAGAAGCCTGATCGTTCAGTTGGATGACCAGAGCCAGTGAGGCCAGTACAGTAAATTGTGAAAAGGACCAGCAACAAAGCTACGAGCGTTTGTGAGAGAGGGGCAGTGTGTAGTGCGAAAACAACAATGGGGGACAGAAAACGGCAGAAAGTCCAGCAGCCTGAACAGCAAGGCTTTAGACAGGGGCAGTCTCGGTGCTTTGGGCTTGGATAGCGTTCATGTTGTCTATAACACCAGAGGCAAAACAACCACCGTCATCGGAGTACCGACCACAGATTCAAGACCATACATGCCGTCCAACAAGGGCCTTAACGTGCTGCGCTTGAGTCTGCTAAGCAGCCGACTCGTGAGCCGAGTCCCATCGCCTAGTTTCCACTTGAGCCTGCAGAAAACGGAGAGAAATGCGTGTATCCATAGTAACACACGACCATAAAGCCTAACCATAAAGTCTGTGCGGTCCGTGAATTCCCAGCCAAAACAGTGCCAGCGTTCATCCCAACGACAAGAGAGCACACGTGCACGTCAGCAGGAGAACAGAGAAGTTTGTGTCTCTTATAATTGATAGTGATAAGAAAATGGAATTGTGATATCAGCTGGTGAGTACAGTTAGATATGGTCAATCTGTAAGTCAGTAAGAAGAATTGTAGATATGATTCAGATATAAGCATTGTAAACACCACTCAGAATTAGTATATACTTATGAGGAATGTACCATAAGCCGTGGTAATATGTTATCTGGAAATCGCCGAAGCATGTCAGATTACCGATCAAGGTAGTACTCTAGTATCTCTAGTATCTCTTCCTCTTGAACAACGGTACCTCCTCTTATTCCTGGTAAAAATGTCGTGGCAAGGTACATTTACCAGCTCGATCATCCAAGCTTCACACTCACTATCATCTCTTTTTTGTGTTATCATCATCTATTAAAAAAGAATACGTTGACACTCAACTTATTCAAAGTGGCAAAATTGACCAAGCTGCCATCATCGGTCTACAAGGTGGCATCTGGGCCAAGTCCAAAGGAATGCAAGTACGTCTATTATGCTGTTAAAACCATCAAAGGTTGTTCTTGTGTTCCCCCCGAGATTGATGATGATAAATGATTTCTGAAAATCCCAGCTTTCACCCGAGGAAGAAAAAGCGATCATTGCTGGTTTTAACAAACCAGACCAAGTCCAAGCAAATGGAATTCGTGCTGGTGGAGTCAAGTATTTCACAATCCAAGCAGGGACAGACAATATATATGGGAAGAAAGGGGTGAGCATCACTCGACGCTGGCTTTCATTAAAATCGAGTCAGTATTGAATCTCTCAACTTGACAGCTCGATGGCATAGTGCTTTCCAAGACAAACAAGGCAATTCTGCTTGGTACTTACAAAGCACCTGTCCAAGCGAGTGAAGCGACGATTGCCGTTGGACGTCTCAATGATTATCTGCGTAATCACGGGTACTAAATTGCCAGTCTTCAATGTCAATAAAGCTTGGGTAAAATATACCCCGATTCTATCTTGCTCCTGACGACTGTGAGCACGCAGAAAACAAAAGAGACTTCATTCCCTGCAGCGTGAAAGCGATCATAATGAACACTGAACATGTCGGTAAATGGCACAAATATATTCACAGGACCCTGACGAATGTGTTATTACAATACAAGCATCGGCAAACTGCTTCCAGCAACTCTTCTACAACCCATCCTCGGGCCACTGTAGGCAACCAGCTCGGTTGTTCTGGGGATGTTCGCGTCGATAGCGGCAGAAATGCCTTTCTACTACATCCAATGCACGTTCGTACCCATGGCGTAGAAAGAATGAACGTGGTGATCGAACATCGAGCTACAAATGATTGAGCGTCATTCTCTGCAGAAACACAGGACGTACTCCATCGATGGTCATTACTGCAAATAGCAACTGCGATATCGACCAACGGAATGACAAGACCACATGCAGGACAATGTTCCTCCACATCGGCAAGTCCTTCCAAACGCTTATCTGCATGCACTTGCTCGAACAAAGCATGCGCCTCATCGGACAGATCCATAGGGGACCTAGGAAGTAACGCCTGAATGACAGACCGCTGAAGGAAAGGGATATCATCCTCTTTCAAAATTTCAGACGTTAAGGACTTCACATCATATCCCAGTAGCTCAAAGACCCACGTTCTAGAAGAGGAACGACAGCTTTAAAATGGCGTATAATCGTACGCAACGTCCGATTTGTAATCGCATCAAGGAGAAGTTGGACAACAACCTCACAATCATGGCGTTTATCGCCGGTATCTGAGTGTTTCTGGGGGTCGAAAAATGAGTTTTTGCTGTCTGAATCCTTACATATACTATACACCTACCCAAGTGAAATCGGCCAATGCCAGCTGTACCCTTAATGATTCTAGGGTATCATGACCAAAGAGATGACGAGAGAGACACTCTCTGAACTTTTGTCTAACTCCCGTAGTCAGGGAAGAAGAGCAAGGTGTGATATTCACCATCAGAGAATGATCGTCAGGCGAAGGGCAAAGAGCTTCAAGAATACGTGGATGCAACTCGTTTAGCTTGGCTCTGTCTCTGAAGCGGGATAGATATGGATGGAGAAGGTCGAGTGTATGCCGTCCACGACCTTGGACTCAGGTCAGCCCATATTTTTCAAGTCATTCCCAGAACTCACAATTCCCAGCGTGGTGGAAAAGTCGCGTTAGATCTTTCAGCAGCGCTCCATCGGAGTCTTCAACATCTTCCCACAGCTGGGCGATCACCAAACAGCTATGATTTTGAGCTTCATGTTTATAACTGAAATCAGACGGTCGCATAGTCCTTCAAAAATCAAAGGATTGAAGAAATGTAAATGAGCAGTTGATTACTCACTCTTGTGCCCATATAACAGTAGATCTATCATCAAACAAGCATACCCCTGTAATCTTATTCATATCGGCCAAATCCACATCGAAATTCTGTGATTCAACGAAAGCCGACCTAACAGTTTTTGAAATTTGGTAGGAGTTGACATGACCACCGGACCACGAAGGGTCAGAAGATATATTCTGAACGACATGAAAGGACCCATCGGTGAGCGTGACTATGAGGATATCTTGGTGCAAAATATAATTCAGCCCGACCACTGGATGGAAGGCTGACGACGATTTATGAATTTTCTGATTTCTCAAGAATAGTACTCGAGAACCAGACCAGCCAGCAGGATCTGACAGGAAGGAAAACAAAAGAAGCCTGCCTGGTTTACTGACAACTAGTATGGGCTGCGAAGGTTAATAACACGAACTCTGTTTGAAGCAGCAGCTAGAACTTACACCGTAAGGAGTATTAATCCAACGCATAGACGTTATGTCTATCTGGTCGGGTTGGTGGATTAGTCCAAGATCCGAGATTTTGGAATTCACAATGTAATGAGGTCCAAAGAATGAGGGCCCCATGCCTTCGACAAGATTTTGTGAGATCTCCAGCAGCCCGATGGCTCCTGCTGAGGTACCGTAAGCGAGGATACCAGATGCTAAGGGCAATCAGAGTACGATCGGTGTACGGCATCAAAAGATTTGCTCCACTTTTTTTAGTATCTGAAGGGGTCCACATCGAGAAAGCGAGGTAATTGATCCAGTGCTTGCCAAGCGGGTAGTTGTCAACCAAGTCTACAGAGCTATTGATATACCTGAATCAATTCAGCTATCATCTCGCGAGCTTGGGGAAGAAAATTGGGTACCTGAGAAACAGGACACTTCCACCGCGGTTTCCGGCAATCAGGAGAGAGCCATCACATCCTGGGACTGGTACAACGCCAAAGTCAGGCTGCGGGGTCCAGCATATACCTGAAGACTAGTCAATCGATTATGTTGAGACAACGACCCTCATAACATACTGACAACCTGTGCTTGTAAAGCCTGTGCTGTTCGACTGCTTTCGAGCATGGTGGTCTGAAACTTGTCAATGAGATAGGCAGTGACTCCAAAGTCTCTGGTCCATTCGCCTTTCAGAGCATTTCTATTGGCTGTCCAGAGGTTGAGCTCTAAATTTGAGCTGAGAGTAGCAATAATGCATCTTGATGCGAGCTGTAGGATGTCCAGTTGACAAAGGGCTTCTTATATGGACCTTACCCTGAAGTTTTTGATAGAGCGGATGGAGAAATGGCGACAGCCACAAGAATCAGATCAATAGATCCTAGGGAGACTGCACCCCAGTCTAATTTTCAGGTAAAAAATGAAAAGAGAAAGTAAGAAATAACAACAAAAACAGCGGGCTGTATAACGACTCACCCTGAGAGTATTCCGACCATCTCAAAGTCTCATTCGTGTCCAACTGCACTATAGTCATGAACCAACCAATCCCCTGGTGTAAATTCGCATTTTCTGTCCTGGAAGTATGCTTGATAGCAGACGCGGTATCATACGTTATTCCGTATTCCGGAGTCTGGAAAATGGCTTCGTGAACTTGTGATGAGAAAAGTGAGAGAAGAGTACCAATATGTAGGCAGCGCTTTTCGTGACAAAAACCAGCTGACCTTCAGAAGTCCATTGCAAACAAGTCAAGGATGGGAAAGAAGTGGCTGTTGGAAAGTCGAGAGTCGCATAAACTGGCAAGGAAGACATCCAGGTCTTGGTCTGCGTTTCCGCCAGACGTCACATCCAAATTATGACAAGTCACGTCACAGTGTTGTAAATATGCATCATGTGTCATAGACTGCTTGCAAAGTCAGCAAGTGATTAAGGTAACCTTACTATGGTGGTTTTAGCCACTTTCAGGGTCCTGCATAGCCACTCACGGTGTTTTGGCCACTTTTGAAGATAACGACATTTATATAGAAATATCTAGCGATTCGTGCTTCAGGACGACGATCTTGTACAATCTCTCATTACCCGATTTGGGCAGAGAGCTGGCCAACGTCACGCTTTGCCATGTCTGAGTGGTTGATCCCAATCAACGAATTGAGTATGGCCTCATTCAGCATACCCCTGGCTCACCAGGCGACGCAAGGGACAGGTTACTGAAGACCCGGAATAGTAGTCCATACAATAACTGAATCTTCTGCTTTTCTCAGCAGAAAATATGTAAAATGAGTATAATAATATGTACAAAAAAAACAGGTCACGAGTAGTCACGTGATTGCACAAGTGACCTCGCCAACATTGTTCAACATTGTTACAACGACTATCTTCTAACTAGATCCGCGGGCGGTCAAACACAGTGATCTATGGCTAGCTTCTACTGGAACACTTTTCTCTGCTTGTTCCTTCTAACTAGGCTCTCTAGTGTCCTATCAGCACTCTATCCAACGCAGCCTGTTGCCGACACGGTCTTTTATTGCGGGAGTTTTGCCTTGGTAACTTGGGTCGATACACGACATAAACCACATGTGGCAGGGCTAGGCAACTTGACAATCAAACTGCATACTAGTCAAGATGTATGTGCCTCTACTGACGGTCTGTATCCTTGTTCATCTGCTCATATATGCATAGGATTACGTGACTACACTGGCATCGGGCGTGAATCCAGCTTCGTACAGTACACAGGTGACTCTTCCGCTGGATCTTCGGAACGACACACTATAGTAAGTCTTGATCTGCTTTTCGTGAGAAACTGACAGGGTCCTGTCAGTGTTTTGCGTTTCTCTGCTCCTGGTCTCTGGGAAGATGTCTGGACAGCGGATTTCACTATTTTACCCGAGGACGCGAGACTCGGTCCTCGACCAATGTCTGATATTCGCTCCCTTTCCACTGCGACTTTGGGTCCAACACAACCGGAAGGAGAAAAGCAGACAAGCTCGAGTATACTACCAGTCAGCACGATTACTCTGGATGGCTCCTCGTCTCCGCCTCGAAGAAATGGTGCTGTGCACGGCAGGGCAGATCAGCTGGACACCGCGCAGTTTCGACTTTTGTTTATCGTCTGGCCCGCCTTGTTTGGTCTTTGTATGGCCCTCTGATTTGTACATTTGTAGATTTTAAATAAATTTTATCAGCGCGAGAAATGTCACGTGGTTTTATAAGCTGCCTTGGATCGTTAGGTACGGCTTTCCTCAGCTATGCTACGGGTTGCCCAGCAGGTTTGTTGTCTCTGTGCGGTCGTCTTTCAGACTCTGACAGCTGGCTAGAATATTGGATGTCGTTTGCGCAAAGGTTCATTGTCATGGCTGTCCTACAGAGGGTTTGCCACTCCATCAGAGCCTTATGACGTTGTAGTCGTAGGTGGTGGTACGTTTATCTCTGTTTTTTGTCCGACCTCGATCATTAAGCACATCTGAAAAGGTCCTGGCGGCTACGTAGCTGCTATCAAAGCTGCTCAGCTGGGGCTCAAGGTCAGACCTTCCGCATTCTGACAGAACAATAATAATTTTGTATAGACTGCGTGCATCGAGAAGCGCGGATCTCTTGGTGGAACTTGCCTGAACGTTGGCTGCATCCCTTCAAAAGCTATGCTCAATAACTCTCATTTGTATCACCAAGCAAAGCACGACTTTGAGCGGCGCGGTATCGATGGTATGTTCTTCCACTCCTGCTACATCCTTCCTGATGTGATGTTCCTTTAGTCTCGGGAGTATCTCTTAACCTTCCCAAGATGTTCGAAGCCAAAGACAAGGCTGTCACTGGTCTCACAAAGGGCATTGAGGGGTTGTTCAAGGCCAACAAAGTTGATTACATCAAAGGCACCGCGTCATTCGCTTCACCAAACATACTTTCTGTCTCCCTCCTCTCCGGCGGCGATCAACAAGTCCAAACAAAGAACGTTATCATCGCTACTGGCTCAGAAGTCGCTCCTTTCCCGGGTGGTGCCATTGAAATTGATGAGAAGCAAATTGTCAGCTCGACTGGTGCTCTAGAATTACAGCAAGTGCCAGGAAAGATGGTGGTTATTGGTGGAGGTATCATCGGTCTTGAGATGGGCAGCGTATGGAGTAGACTCGGTGCCGAGGTCACTGTTGTCGAATTCCTCGGTGGTATCGGAGGCGCAGGAATCGATGAGGAGGTTGCGTACGTCCGTTTCATTTGTTTCGTTGAAAAGGCACCCCCATCTCGCAAACAGTAAGCAGTTCCAGCGGCTGTTGAACAAACAAGGGCTCAAGTTCAAACTCAACACAAAAGTCCTATCTGCAGAGAAGAAGGACGGAAAAGTTTTACTCACTGCTGAGTCCGCCAAGGATGGCAAGCAAGAGACAGTGCGTTCCGAGTTTTCCCGCCTGACTAGATTGTCACATTTGTCTTTTAGCTAGAGGCCGATGTTGTTCTTGTTGCTGTTGGTCGTCGTCCCTACACGGATGGTCTCAATCTTGAGGCTGCTGGTGTTAAGAAGGACTCTCGCGGCCGCATTGAGATTGACGATCAATACTCTACCTCGGTGAAGCACATCAAGTGTGTCGGTGATGTTACCGTTGGTCCTATGTTGGCTCATAAGGCTGAAGAAGAAGGTAATGGTTTGTGTCTGATTCTGACTAGAGCTATTCTTATTGAACCCCTCAGGTATTGCCGCTGTCGAACACATCAAGTCCGGACATAGTCACGTCAATTACAATGCCATTCCCTCTGTTGTTTACACACACCCTGAAGTTGCCTGGGTCGGCCGTACAGAGCAAGACCTTAAGGCTGAGGGCGTCAAATACAATGTCGGCAAATTCAGCTTTGCTGCCAACTCTCGTGCCAAGACCAATCTGGACACTGATGGCTTTGTAAAATTCATCACAGAAAAGGAAACGGATAAAATTCTTGGTGTCCATATCATTGGCCCGAACGCTGGTGAGATGATTGCTGAAGGTGTCCTCGCTGTTGAGTACGGTGCAAGTGCCGAGGATGTGGCCAGGACTTGTCATGCTCACGTATGTTTTTCATTCGGTCTCTCTTCTTTTGTATTCACTCTCTCATTCGTTTGTTTAGCCTACGTTATCGGAAGCATTTAAGGAGGCTGCTATGGCAGCTTATGGGAAACCCATCCACATGTAATTCCGTATTTTTTTAATACTCGGTATGATTTCCTTAATAGATTTCCCTCTTGTATATAAATATGAAGTACGGGAAGATGGTTAACTCGCCATCTGGGGAATGAAAAAGTTACACTCTTTGTAACAGCTCTCCATTTATCTTGCGTGTTCAATATGATACTATACTTTGTCCGAAGGGCGTGTTCTGCATCATGACCAAAACATCGAATGATCGGGCCGTCCTCTGCTCTTGGCTGTGCTTTTGCTTCTCGCAGTGTTGACGATCACTTCTGTGGCTTTATCGGGATGTCCACTCTCGTTTCTCGGAATGCTGGCAAAGAAAGAGCTTGTGGCTCGTGTGCGTAAAGGTTCGTATTCGGGTATAGGGGTGATTTTGTTCTATCCGTGAAAGTAACATGCATTTTGTGCGGAAGGAGCCTGGTTGAACAATGAGAGTACGGGTGTTGAAGGGTAGGAATTTGGCAGAAAATATTTTCAGTAAATGCTTTTTTAAAATTGTAGAATAGGACGGGGTTGAGGGAGGGAGGAGAGCAAGGGAACCATCAAGACCAGGCATGGTTGAAATATGAAGTTATGAACTCAAGTCATGCCTTCAAGCTTTGTAGGTTCACGTATGCTCATATCGACGGTGAAATCTTACAAAAGTCATGAGATGCTACAGTTTCTGATTAAAGAAAGGAGTTTTGCAGCGCGAGCGCTCAGATGCAATATCGCTTCTTGGGGCAGACAAATTTCAACACTCCCGGTCTTGAAAGTAGGAAGAGCTGACGTAACGACGACAAGATGCGATTGAGACAAAAGAAAACGAGTGTGGGGAATTGGAAGACAAACAGAACTTGAAGACAACAAAGGGAACTGGGTCTTGATAAAGTGTCCTTGTGCTGGCAATTGCTTACGAGACATGCCAAATTTTGGAGGGAATGATTACGTTTTGCCAGACTCGGGTGCAAAGGATTAGCGTGTACTATTTATAGCCCTTCTGACAGCATGAACTTGGTTGGTATCTGGTTGGTTGGCTGAACATTGAGAACAGATTGCTTCTGTCTCATGGACATAGTAATGAAATCCCGATCACGCAGACACTAAAATACACAGTTCTTGTATGACTTGAAGGATCCAAGGCACATGGAATTCCATTGGAGCATACGTGTTTGGTAACGTCATCCGAAAACGTTGTTGAGTTCAATTGTCAGAGATGATCTGGGCCCTCGAGGGTTCGCCCCTGCCAATGAGACAAAACTTTGTAGTAGGTCCATAGTTTGCCTCGAGAATGACCTCGGAGGGGGGATATTACAACGTTGAGGGTGGAACACAGGTCATTTGCAAAATTTAGCCAGCAAGACAAGGTGTCGGAGATCACGGTGAGCTCATTTAAGTGCTTTTCTGACACCCGAACCCCGCTCAACCTACCAGGACTCGGTTGTATTGTTATCTATAATGCAGCACCCGATTAGATCGCCGAAAGATACGAGAAACTAGAAACGAGTCACACAACAAGTCGAGCAAATGCTCGTACATCTGTCATTCAACCTTTGAAAAGAGGGCTTCGCGCATTGTGCATTTGATAAGTTATGAAGTGATTCTCGTACTAAAAATCGACAGAGTGGTGTGGCGAAGATAGGCTTTTGAGCGAGCAGTGGTGGCGAAAGTGATCACGTTCGGCGAGAGATGATATATACACCCTCCACGTTTGAAAGATACAGGGTCTACCTAAGAAGAGAAAATTGACCCAGGGGAGGAGGTAACCGGAGACGTGCGAATCTCACACGGCCTCAGTTACGAATGGCGTCTGTCATCAATCAATTCTTCGAGGCCCAAAGGGCGGATTAACCGGCCATATCGTCTTAAGAAGTAATCTGCAGAAAGGCTCACATGTCTTAGCGCTCGTATGCATGCCTCTGGTAGCAGATTCCAGTGATCGAAGTACCACTGTGCGATGATCAGTGCTTGAATGTGTTGTCAACGGATACGGAACTCTAGATGCCAGGATTGTGATGGAGGAAGACGGTGTCAAGGACCAAAAATCAAGTACAATCAACGTCAAAGGCGATGGGCAGCAACTACAAACAGAAACAGAAAGCTGTATTGGTTACTTTTGGCTTTTTATCTACGATCTTGATTTTGTGCTAGATGTGATGCCTGCTTGTCTTCGTGCTGTATTGACTAGAATTTTGGCCGCTTGACTGTGGCAATGTAGTATGAAGTTCTGTCTACTCGCTGTTCATCAGATATGCACACTTGGCAACTTGGAGTCTCGTCTAATGACATGGCAGAAGACTAGACGAATAGGTGGCATAGGAGCATCAACGATGAGATCTTATGAGATTTGGCAACGCTCCATTGCAAAGATTTCTACTTCCCAAAAGGCATTGACATTCCCCTGATGAACTGTGGATTGAGACGAAGTGTATGCTGAATTTCTGATGACATGACGTTTCGGCAGTTTGGCAGTGAATTTGGTCAGCTGTTTTTCGGTTCATATATCTCTCAGGTGGTTCTGACCTCTTTTCATTCTTTCCCTCCATCTAGTTCCTGCTTCGCCCCTCATGACGTTCTCTGTCCTCAGAGCCCTTCATAGCATCATAGGCGAGGCTCTGGGAGACATAGAGGCTGTATATGCGCTCCATGGGTCATATGATAAACCTCCTTCGGGCCTGGACAGGGACAAGACCCCAACCCCCGACCCTTCAGGAAATTATTCGTCTACCTGTAGTCCGGTTAGACCTAACCATCGTCCTACTCTCTCTGTGAATTCTCTCTCCAATGTGTATGCGTCTCCACCACCATCTCCATGCATTAAGACGGAGAACTCGACCGATTCTCTACACCAACAGAGTCTGGATTTTCCATCTCTGGATGCGCCTTGCAACCCAACATCTCTATCTGAGATGTTGACCCATCATCCTGACGTTCTTTCTGCTGTGAACCGCATTATTGCCGCTTGTGGCCAGATGAGTGCTACAGTTCAGACACCTTTCCTCACTTTATGTGACGCCATAATGGGGGTGAACCTAATTTTCTGATGACCTGCCATATCGCTGACGGATGTCTTATCTAGTACCACTTACCTTCATGTATGCGCCTTTTCGAGGCCTCACATGTCCCTGAGATACTGCGAGAGGCAGGCTCTGCCGGTTTGCATGTCACTCTCATATCAAAAAAGAATGGTGTTGATAAAATCAAACTGGGTATATGCGACATTGGTCCTGCATTGTTTCAGTGATTGACGCACACACAGCACATATTTTGCGTCTTCTGGCAACTCATCACGTCGTGAGAGAGCTTTCTCCAGATGTCTTTGCATTAAACAGGATATCCTCGACAATTGACACTGGGAAGAATGTACGTGATCTTCACCAGTGGACTTTGGAAGGAATGTGAGTCATATTATGTCCACATTTGACCACATATTCCTTCTAAACATTCTTGCAAAGACCAGAGAAGAAGTACGAGGGTACATCAGGTGTCGCAGCCTACGTCGGGCTATGGTCCGTGTTTAGTCCCTCTGCCTGAGCCTTATTGATTATCTCCATAGCTCGGATGAGATCTACAAATCATCTGCTTATCTGACTGAAACATACCTTTTGTCTCAGTCGGATGTTACTAGAGCAGCCACTGAGCCAGCCAGGGCCCCTTTTTGTTTTGCCTTTGGAACTGCTGAGTCAGAAATTGGGTTTTTCGGTTGGCTTGAGGGCTCTACCGAATCGAGGCCAATAGAGGCTATCTCCCCTGAAGATGCTCGGTATGAACAAGTTAACCACTAAATCACACTATGTATGCTTATCAATGAGTCAGGGTTCAAAAAGGTCAAAGTACTCCCGTCAAAGATGCTGATTCCCATGTAAATTGGCTCAGAGCCACGAGTTTCGGACCAGGATTGACACTGGATGCTCCTAACACCAATCGCTTTCGTTTGGAGCGTTTTGGGAAGGCTATGTCAGGAACTTCCTCATGGGAAGTGCCAAGTGCCATTCTCAGCAGTGCGAATTTGGCCTCGTAGAATTGAGTGGGACATTCTGACCAGTGACATGTATAGGCTTTGATTGGCATGCCCTGCCCCGTGGAAGTCTCGTCGTTGACGTTGGTGGTGGTATTGGATCTACCAGCATGCTCCTTGCTAGTGCTTTTTCATCACACGGTGAGGATAGTCCAAGTCTTCGTTTCATTATTCAAGACCGTCCGGTTGTGGTTGAAATGGGCGAAAAGGTAGGGATACCTATTTTATCTCAGCCACATTCTCACCCACGGACAGGCTTGGAGGGCCAAGTGTCCAGAATTTCTTGAGAATGGAACGGCGCTCTTTCAGGGTGCGTTTGACATCCATTTTGCCATTTTTTCGGCTCGCGTGTGACTCTCTTCGTTAAGTCCATGATTTTTTTGCGCCTCAACCGGTCAAACAAGCAGCGATCTTTGTATTGAGAGTTGTGTTACATGATTGGCCCGATGATTTCGCTCGCAGGATACTGCTACATTTGAGAGAAGCTGCGACGCCCCATACCAAGCTTCTTCTTGGTGATTTTATTCTTCCATTGGCATGCCCCGATGAAGTTGGCGGGAATGAGCTCCTTGAGGGCATTCAAGGAGTTGAGGCCATGCTCGCACCACCTCCTTTACTTCCAAACCTTGGGAAAGCAAGTGCAAATGCATATTGGATGGACATGACGGTGGGTCATTAATCAACTTCTGTAAAATCAAAATCTGATACACGATCCTCTTTAGATGCAAGTCATGTTCAATGCTCAGGAACGGACGTTGCGAGAAATTGTAGCACTGGCTGCATCTGCTGGGTGGAAAGTCACAAAAGTCACGAAGTCTATTGGCTCACTTTTTGGGTACATTATTGCAGTCCCATCAAAAGTACCATCTCAACACCATGGTTCAAACGCCGCCTCATATCGTGATCCTACCTTTGCCCTCCATAAATCCCCAGACAAGTCGAAACTACTTACTCCTTGCGCTATCCGCCACCACGATAAGCATGAAGAGCGGGAGTTGATTGAACGTTCGTCTCCGCGGTGTGGTACACCTACATTTGGCTCAAGGATGCAGTTATCACTCGTGGAGGAAGCACTATCGAAATTTGGTGGGAGTTTCTTTCGTTCTCGCAAAGGAACCACGACCCGGACAGTTTCATCGCCGAAATTCACCTCGCTCAAACAGGCTGTTACTTTGACACCCGTACCAGCTACTAAGAAGAAATCGTCTCCCCTTTCTATACCTTCACTCGTGATACCTACTTTACCGGCTTCTCCTACTGCGAAGGCACATTCTTCCCCGAAGCCCCTTTCTCAGACGCTCGGTCAGAGGATCATACCTAGGCGTCTGTCACTTGCCAATCTGCGTGTCAATCCTGAACAAGCGCCACCTCTACCCACCCCTCGAGAGCTCTCTTCACCTTCGCCTCCTGGCCCACCTCTTTTGAGCAAGATGTCCCTCACCCAGCTGTCCACTTCCGACGACCGTGACCAATTTCCTATTTCAGGATTGGCTTTGACAACTACTCAGGGGCGGGAACATTGTTCTAACGGACTTACAAGTACCCCCTCACCTCCATCAATGTCGATACTACGTCGTCGAGGAGGTGAAGAAGAACTACTACAGTTTCAACCTCCGAGCTGGGATGGTGCGAACGTACCTTCTGCAATGCAAAATATGGGATGCCGATCGTCGTCTGCGCAATCAAATATACCATCGTCGTCTCCAAAATTAGCGCTACCATCGCCTCTGCAAGTTGCAGCTAAGGTTGAGTCTCGCAAAAGGACAAAGAGCCTCGCATGTCTCTCATCCAAGGCCGGCCTACATGCGGCTAACGCTGTAGCTTTTGTGAGTGGGATAAGCAGTTCACTCGGCAACGGTCTTGAAGGCCGTATCGGAACTGGGCCAAGTCGATTGGGTGGTTTATTGGCTCGTAGTGGCGGTGGCACTAACCTTCGATCTGAAAAGGGCAGGGATGTTGCCACGCCGGTTGAGTCACCTGCATTCCCATCATTTGTCGATTTGACTGTATGTGCGCCTACTGAGGATGAGCCGAAAGATCCTAGGTATGGGTCTGTTTTGGCTGCTGCTGCACAGATTGAGAAGAGGACATTAAGGAAAAGAGAATCCCCTTGACCTGGTGGCATATAAGCATTTACAGGGATTTCATTATTCTTTGATATGGCTTTTATTAAACGATGAAGTTGCCGTAAATCAACTTATTTTGCTTCAATGAGGCATATAGAGTGTTTTTATACTACTTTGTTGTGATTTCGTCGGAATCTCATCTGCTTTGTATACTTTATGGGTTTTCTGCTACATAGCATGTCTGCCGGAGTTTACGGAAGAGTACGTTGAGATTATAATAGATTATATATTTCTGGCACAGCTCTTCAAAAGGCTCCAAATGATATCTAGTTGGTATTATCTCCCGGTGGTATACGAAAATTGAGCCAGTGCTCTGAAACTAGTCCTCAGATTTTCTCCCTCATCAGATGTGCCCCTAGCATGGCCTTTTACACTATTTCTGAATGGTACTTGTAATTGGTAGCTTTTGCAGACTATTTTCTGAGTCAGCTCTTTCACTTGGTGATTCCACAATGATAGTTTAATTCATTGGTCAACTTCACATCAAAAAGTATGCCAAGTATGGCTGGTAAGTAGGGCCCACAAGGGGTAGTGTATATCCCCAGAGCATGACCAAGGGGTGAGGGTGGGGTGAGAGTAGCTATCACCACTCTGCCTTTGGCTTAATACTAAGAGTAAAGTGTATCCTCAGAGTAAAGCACACCCTCAGGGTAGAGCATACCCATGAAGATAAAGTATTCTTTTATTGTATCATATTTTATAGTGCTTGCTGTTACAATCCTAGGTATCAACTCAGGGTTGCAGCACTTAGTCAAGGCTTGAGGGTGAGTTTAGGGGAACCCCCTTTGAGACAAAGGCCGGCATCTTGGCATGGAGCAATTTGTGTACACAGATTTCTCCAGACTGTCTACGGGAAGCTATTAATCTTTTGTCGTAAAGAAGTTGGAGCTGGAGAGCAGACGTGTTGGATACTTTATCAAATTGTTTGTGTAGAAAGATATAAATAAACAAGATGAGGGCCGACGAGATGCTTGATTATATTTTTGACTACAACTCTCACCAGACCGATGCTTGCTCGTCGTGCTGTCTTCGTCGCTGCTCAGCGTCGCGTACTCGTGCGCTCCGTGCCAGCTTTTGCTAGGTCCATCCAGTCTGTTCCCCAGACAGACAGAGTAAGTCGCTCAATTTTCCACTACAGGCGAAAATCTCTCATCGCCGAAGGACACCATCATGAGGCTGCTGTACTCAATAGGCACAAAACGTGAAGTCGAGCGTCATCTTCGTATCTTCTCGTCCTCTTCTCACCCGTCCCAACCTGCCAAATTCGCTGTCATCAAAATTGGCGGGGCGGTCTTGAATGATATGGACGAACTTGCGCTTAGTCTGAGCTTTTTGGCGAGGGTCGGGTTATATCCTGTTGTCTTGCATGGTGGAGGCCCCCAACTCAATGATATTCTCGAACGAGAAGGTGTCGTTCCGGATTATATTGATGGCATCCGTATCACTGGTGAGTGATTTTCCTGCACTACCAAACACGGCTAAGTAATTTTTAGATGCAAAAACCCTCGGTGTAGCACGCCGAGTCTTTCTTGACGAGAACCTCAAACTTGTGGGAGCGTTAGAAAAACTCGGGACTCGAGCGCGTCCGATTACCTCTGGCGTGTTCACCGCTGATTATCTTGACAAGGACAAGTATGGCCTCGTTGGAAGGATTACTAGGGTCGACAAGAGGCCTCTTGAGGCTTCTATTCGTGCTGGTGCTCTCCCGATTCTGACAAGCTTGGCTGAGAGTCAGGATGGTCAGATTTTGAATGTGAATGCAGATATCGCTGCGGGGGAACTAGCGAAGGAGTTGGAACCAATGAAGATCGTTTTTCTGAATGACAAGGGTGGTATATTTCATGGTGTCACTGGTGAAAAACTGGATGTCATCAATCTCGATGAGGTCGGTCTAATCCTTCCGCATGACAACCGTGTTCATATTTCTCTAGGAATTCGACACACTGATGAAAGAACCTTGGGTCAAATATGGAACGAAGCTTAAACTTCGTGAATTCAAAGAAATGCTCGACCATCTCCCTCGTTCATCGTCTATTGCCGTCATATCCGCTTCCTCGCTGCAGAAAGAACTTTTTACCGATTCTGGTGCTGGGACGCTCATTCGAAGAGGATACAGACTATTCAAATACTCTTCTTTTGAAAGTGTCGGTGCCGATCGGTTTCGTCAAGTCATTCATGATCGCGATCCAGACGTTCTTTCAGGTTCAGCATCTGTCACAGGCATCTTACACGACTTGAAAAAGATGCCTTACACAATTTATGGTGATGAACCTATGGACGTGGTAGCTGTCGTGTCTCACCCCGAAGGCGAAGTTGCCGTCATGACGAAACTCTTATCCTCACGTGCTGGAATCCTGAATAATGTTGTGGACAATGTGTTTAACGCGATCAAGAAGGATTATAGGAAATTATTTTGGACGGCGCCTGCAGAAGATGAGAATAGGAGCTGGCATTTTGAAAGAGCGGATGGCAGTTTTACGAGAGCGGGAAAAAGCTTGTTTTGGTATGGTGTGCAGGATGTGAAGGAGGTGGAGGCTATTGTGGAGGGTTTTGAGAGGATGGGGAGGATTGATAGGACTTATCTACCGGTTGGTCCGAGTGCACCACCGCATCGCGTTGTAAATGCCACCCAGCCGTCGAATCACCGAGCGTACTCGACTGCTGTGAGGAATGTACGAGGATATGCAACTGCTGCCGCCCCGGATGTGCCTATCCAGTTTTCAACGGAACAAAAACGGGTGGCA
>Ga0153934_1000026_pt1 | contig 33624 bp, 49 predicted proteins | sample TSNJ018MetaG_FD_104708 | JGI IMG/M metagenome (GOLD analysis project Ga0153934, IMG submission 104708) | Attine ant fungus gardens microbial communities from New Jersey, USA - TSNJ018 MetaG | ecosystem: Host-associated > Fungi > Mycelium > Unclassified | place: USA: New Jersey, Wharton State...
CCGCTCATCCGAGTTGGCCGATGGTAATCGTGAATTTCATCAGGGACCCCGAGGTGGGAATCTTTGCCAGGGCAAAGAGAGTACCGACAGGCTCCAGTACCGTTGCTCCGCCTCGAACAGAGAAGGTGGCAGAAAAGGGTGAGGAAGAGGAGGGAGAGGATAAGAGTAGGTGATTGAGTTGTCTATCTTTTGCATATCTACCGGTTTTTGCGAGTTGGACTATCATTCTGCATTCTGGACCCCTATTGTAATTTTCCGTAATAATGCTTCATCTTATCAACAATTTCACACTTTATGATCGCACTTCACCGAGTTGATTAGTCGATTAAATCTTTCCGGAACTTTCATCATGTCAGGGGCAACTCTTCTGCAACTCCTATTTTTCATTGCTTCGATCAATCGTTCTTCTCTACTTCATCCTGTTCGATCTGGGGGAAAATGACATCATTTGTATATCAATAACTTGACTTCAGGTGCAAATGCTCTATGCCGGTTCGTTGTTAGATTCGGTAATTGTGCCAGCGCCAATCATGCACAAGATTGGAAAAGTCTATGATTGTTTCAGAACCTGGATGAGATAGTCTTGGATACACGCACCAATTTCAGACAAGATCTAATGTAGTTGAAAGAGCAAAACAACCACTGACGGGGATCGAACCCGCAACCTTTGCCTTTCAATAGAGAAGATTAGGAAAGCAACGCACTACCATTGTGCTACAGTGGCATGCAATTGTGATTCTGAACTGATTGGTCTCATTTGTTCGGCCCTTGATTGTCCTTTTAAAGATTCAAGACCTAGTTCCCGAGACATGTTCAATCATCTTCTGTCTGTCGGATGGGACATCCCAGTGAACTGAGCCGAGTTATGTCGTTGCACATTTGCCTCCTTCTCCTCCTCCTTGATGTGTCGGCCTCTATCGTTTGTGGTATTCGCAGGCTCGGGAAGCCTATTATCATTTCTTTTGTCAACTCCGTCTGTTGATGGTGCCCCAGCATCACTACTTCTTTCTAGGTGCGAGTCGAAACTTTTGCCTCCTGGACATCACATAGCATATATTTCCGTTTAATCCAGGGAAGACCGTCCAAAGGAAGGCGAAAAACTCGGATACCTGCTCGCGGCTCTTTTGTGCCTTCTTGTGATACTCGTGGCACTCTTCCTACGTGTCGTGAAAAGTCTCATTACCCGTCTTGGATTGAGACGGTCAGATTGCTTTAGGGAACTCAAGAGAAGTTCCTCGCGCCAGAGAATCAATTCGCAGGTTGTCACAGAAACACTTTCTTGTCGGTCCCTATCAAAGGAATTCAGCATTCCTTCTATGCAGTCAGCTACGCTATCCTTCAACCACCCTTCTTCACCATCCATGCCAGTCATTACGGTGACAGATAGTGGTGCCAACGATCTCTTTCGCCAGTATCACCCGGAAACCATGCCTTTGCAGTCGCCAATATCTCCGACTCTTGACGCCGCTCATATTGACCGGGCCCGGAGAGGCACACAGAATATCTCACTCAGGGACTCATTTCCACTATCACCATGGAGTGTGCCAGAGACACGGTCTCCCGAGCTAGGCAATAATATCTCAAATCTTGGTATGAGCAGTCAGAGATCATCCGATATGTTATCCGTCAGATCTTCACTTTCCCCGAGCTCTAGTCTTGGAGCAGATACACCGAGCACGAGCGAGTGCTCTCTTTCTCTCGATGAATTTCCCCAACCACCAACACTCCCTTCACTCCCTTCACCTGTGTTGTTATCACCAATCGGATTGGGAAAGTTATCCTTCAGTTTTCCAACCGGCCATTGCAATGGGGCATATGGTGCAAGTACTCCTGTTCTTGAAATCCCAAGCCAGGGTGGATCCTATGCTCTTCCTGACATTACATGCGCCCGTCCTTCTAGCTATCGTGATAATTTGCATTGCTCTTCGTTCGCTCAGGCCAGCTCTATTACACTTCCATCGTATCCCGGAAGAGCGGATGGTGACTATACTGGTTCCTACTTTACTTTCCCTTCTTGTCATGACTCTGTCAAGACGTTAAGAGGAGATCACTGTAACGCCCCTGTACCCTCTCCCTCCCCTGTACCCTCTCCCTCTTCTCCGCCACTTGCTAAGCTGCCATTTTAGTTATACATTCGTTATTTCCTGCTCAAGTCTGTGACATTCATTGTTGACCCTCCTTTGATTCATGTACCGTCGTGATGTTTAAATAGATCTTTAGCCCAGTGAAAGACGACAACGCTAATTTGCTTGCTATCCCTCATTTGGTAAGAAATATGTGTATTACTAGGTAGGACCTCGCAAAAAATCACCCATCGATTGGCCAAATTTGATCCATTTATGCCAGCCCCTTTGTTGAAAAAAAAAGTCAATGATTGCGTATCAGCATCCCTCTCTCATACTCGATATTTGGCATGTGGTGTCACAGACAACCAGACAGCTTCGTAGCTCGGTTCTGTGGGGTGTCGCTGTCGGTTCTTGTGTTTCACCAGTCGCTCCCATTTATGTTTCAGACATCTCACCTGTCATGCCATCAGCCACTAGATCAATTGAGTTGGATTGCATGAAGTGTGGTACTAATTCAACCACTATTTTGTTTTTGTTATATATATATATCCGGAACTACAGAATATGAGTTGTCTCTTCGATGGAGAGAAGATCCAAAGGCATTGACTAATCAAAATACTGCGACCCAGCCTCATGTCTGAATTTTGTGCTGAATATCGATTGTTTGGTCATTGGCTTGTTGGCCTGATCCTCTCTCTCTTTCTAAACCCGTAATTCATTTTTTTCTTGATAGAAAACAATAAAACTTGACTCTTCCACAGAAAGTTCACCCACTAGAGCTTCCGAAAAAAAAATGGAACGATTGGCCATCGCGTACGTGTTCTTGCAAAACGAACGAGGTCCACAATCATGAGCCTCCATCGCGCAGCATGGTATCAGACTTCTTTCACCCAGACGTGGGAGGTGTAGAAAATCACATTTACATGCTCAGTACAGAGCTCATCAAACGAGGCCACAAGGTGAGCTTCCGTCGTCAAATCTGAGAAAAAAAACAACCGAGCCTCAAAAAAAAAAGGTTATCGTAATTACCCACGGACACAAACCCGACCGTGTGGGCATCCGTTGGTTTTCGCCTCGTCTCAAAGTCTACTATATACCCTTCATACCCATCGCGTCATCCGCAACGCTTCCCAACTTTTTCACCTCCTTGCCCTATCTTCGAACGATCCTGCTCCGTGAACACATACAACTCGTTCATGCTCATGCCAGCCTCTCATCCATGGGTCATGAAAGCATTCTGCATGCCCATCTCATGGGAATTCGAACCATCTTCACGGACCACAGCCTCTTCGGTTTCGCAGATGCAGCAAGTATACTCACCAACAAACTTCTGGCGGCCACACTCAAAAACGCAGACGCAGTTATTTGTGTTTCTCACACAGGGTAAGCTAACAAACACGTCCTCACGGAAGGAAACCCCCAAGTTTTTCTTCTTTTTTTGACCAATCATGCACACAGACGGGAAAATACTGTCTTACGCGGGCAGTTATTCGAGAAGGAGAAAGAAGACCCTACCAGGCTTGCCGTCCGAAGAAATGTTTACGTGATCCCAAATGCTATCATCGCAGAACAATTCAAACCCCGTCCCTCCAAACCAAGCGAGACTAGTGTGTACTTCCTCTCTCCTCCCCACACGTTAAAAAAAAAACTCACGTACCTAACAGTCACCATTGTCGTACTTTCAAGACTTGCCTATCGCAAAGGTATAGATCTCCTCGTCGGAACAGCTCCTCGAATATGTGCCACTTTTCCCAACGTACGATTTGTCGTCGGTGAGTTGTTCGCCTACACATTCAAACATACAACGATTGGAAACTTGAGCTTGCCAGAACAGGAGGCGACGGTCCAAAATTGATCGATCTTCTTCAGATGCGTGAAAAGCACCTCTTGCAGGACCGAATCGAACTGCTGGGCGCTGTTCGCCACAGCGACGTGCTTTCAGTAAGTGCCAAATCTGTACAAGCATCTTACCTTACAGAACCTGAAAAAGAATTCTGAATCAAGGTCTTGTCCCGAGGGTCCATTTTCATGAACACGTCCTTGACAGAATCCTTTGGAATCGCCATTCTAGAAGCGGCATGTGCAGGCCTATACGTCGTATCAACCAGAGTCGGAGGTGTACCAGAAATCTTGCCACAAGACATGATCAGTTTCGCAGACCCAGAAGCAAACGGTACGTGCAATATCTATTAGAGACACGGACCAACGTGTCGTCAAAAAAAAACTGAAAAAGGAACTGACGTCTTCTTGACAGACGTTTTCCGTGCTATCTCTGAAGCCATTATGATCATTGCAGCAGGAAAACATGATCCTGAAAAGGCCCACAAACGCGTGAAAACTTTCTATGACTGGCGCCAAATTGCTATGAGGACGGAAAAGGTATATCGGACGGTCATGCATTCACGTCAAATGGAGCTTATGGAACGCATTGAGAGGTATGTCGGTGCATTACAACAGTAATGAACGGTTGTTGAATTCCCATTTCACAGGACAATGGATCTGGGTCCTTTTGCAGGACCAATATACACAATTATTTTGTTGGTTGACTGCGTATTTTTCCTAGCATTAGAGTGGTTTTATCCACGAGAGGATTTGGATTATGTAGAACACCACTGGAACGACGATGCCCTTGCAGTAATTAAACCTGTATCAGCGAGTAGAGATGTCAATGAATAGAGAAGTGAATGCTGTTCGGTGCCCACCCACGAACTATCGTGGGCTCAAGAATCTGATTGCACAACGAGTCGTCGCAATGCGAGGAAATGAATTCGCTCGCTAGGCAAATGTGCACAACGTGGGAGAGTTGATATGAGGGAAGAGATTGGAATTAAAGTTTTACACATGAGACGAAGACCTGAAGTCGAGTAACCCAAACCCGATGGGAGACGTTGCTATTAACTATGGGGGAATCGGGAAATTAGGATACGGTGGAGATTAGGACACACAGAGCACGTCGGGAATGAAACGCATGGGGAGAAGACAAGTCGAGTATAAAAATGAGACTGAAGTGGATGGCTTGGACGTAGGAACAGCAAGAAAGAATAGAGATGGAAGGCCATGATAATTTCTAAGGTCCTCCGCCACGCCGAGCACGCCGACGCTTTCGTCTCCTGTTTCCGACATCAAGGTCACCATCATCTGCTTCAATGGGTCCATCGAGAAGATGACTTCTAGACATATCGTCCCTATCCCGTTTATTACCAGTCTGCACGCGGTCTCGCAGCGACTGCGCCATCATGGGATCATCAGTGTTTCCATGAGAAATGCGTGAAAGTAAAGATCCTGCCCGCGGCACAGGCGCACTGTCTAATCGTTGCTCGAACGTCTTGGTAGGCTGAAAAGAATAGTCCTGTCGTGTTTCTGGGTGCCCAAAGATACGAACCTCTGGGGGATTAGGTTGAGGATAATGCTCCTGTCGTGGTTCCAGGTGCCCGAGCGTACGAGCCTCTGGAATATTAGCTTCAGGAGGATAATGATCCTGCCGCGTCTCCAGGTGCCCAAGCGTGCGAACCTCTGGAAGATCAGGCTCACCGTAATGATATCCTTTATCTTGGCGAAATCCCTGCAGTGGTCGCAAACCACCACCACCACCACGCGTCTGCACCCCGGGCACAAGTTCTGAAATACGCTCATTGAGTAACCGCGGTCCTTGATTTTCGTCCGCAGGCGTCCCAGTCGTACCCCACTTTGATCGACTCCCGTTGGATGATGTATGTAAGGCTGGAGGACGCCTTGTATCGTGGAAATAAGGTAATGCATCCCGACGGTTTTTCGGACGAACAGAAGGTTGAGAAAGTTGCAGAGGTCGAGGAGGCCTGGGAAAACCTACGTCTTGCTGACGGTGGTATCGTTCGTGGGCCTGTTGTGCAGGACCATCACGCAGGATCGGGACTGGAGGTGTTTGTCTCGGATTGATATCCATCCGTGAAGCCTGGAATGGAGGCTTGTGATAGCCGGGTACATCAGGATAGTCCACGACCCGTAGAGGTGGCTCATGAATATGACTGGGCGGAGGTGTCCAATTTGATGAGGTAAACGACGGCTCTTGGGACAAAGGGGGCGGTGTGGCATCACGGGTAGAATCATTGAACCGCCCATGGGGCGATATGTTACGTTCAGTTGACCAAGTCCTCTGCTGTGCTCGATCCAGTGACTCTGGGAGAGACTGGGAAGATGTGAGATCGAAAAACAGATGTGCACAGAGAACTATTGGCATACATTCCTAGGAGCCATGAGTTGGCCCCGGTGTTGTGACCAAGGGATATTTGCAGTTTGATTTGCCAACGTAGATGAATTTCGTGGAAAAGACTATGAAGGTGTCAGGGCAGGCCGGACAAAAAAGTGCTACCTGCTTACACCTGCCTTATCAGCTCTGTAAAATCGGTCGTCTACCTGCGCATAGTGGTTTTCGCTAGGTGGTGGCTGAAACCGCGTTCAACTCAAGACGCCGGGTACCAGTAAAATAGAGCATACTCACCCTAGGATTGACCTCCTGCTGATAGAGCCTAGGGTATTCCTTATCATGGCTTCTCACTTGAGGAACATCAGTGGCCGGAAACGATGGCCTATCGTTCTTGGGAATTGATGTATTGGCAACGGCATCGACCCCAGAATAGATCTTTCGTACACCAATTGGTATACTATTTGCGCTTGATACTGGAGCTTGACGTCCTCGAAGTTCACGGGTAGCCTGTTCTTTTCAGTTACTAATTCAAATAAGATGCAGAGGAAAACAACATACCAGTCGGTCTGGACGAACTTGAGGCTTATCCGTCCTCCTTTCTTGCCAAGCGACTGGCGGCGTGGGTCCTGGGCGAGGGTCACTGTCTTGTCGAGACTCAGACCTGGAAAAATGGGGAGGTGATGGCCGATCACGATATCTGATGACTGGTTGAGGAAGGCCAGCGGGAAGACTAGTACTGAGTGGTCCCGGGACGACATAGGTCGAATCTTGATGCATTGCGCGAGGCTTCGAGGGAGGGTCGCGTTCCTGATCTTGATAAGCCAAACGGCTATCATGGACAGGAGGTAGCGTTTCTACAGCTACCCCATAATTTCTATCCTGGTTCATCAAATTATCCCCTCGCTGCCATACTCTCGGCCGATCTTGTTCATACCCTCGATCATAACCCGATGCTGAATCACGAAAGCCAGATGAAGGCTGACTGTATCCGTCTTCGCGCAAGTCTTCTCGCCCAGGATAGGTGCGATGGACTTCATATTGCTGGAGAGGACCGTCAATCTGTCTGTCTGTCTTTTTCCAGCCATGGAAGGTGACCGGTGGTGGCTGAGATGGGGGAAGATCTCTTGGGCGCTGATTGGAAATTTCAATGTGACCAGGTCTTACTCTTCCAGCTTCCCTAAACTCCTCGTCTTGAGGAGGCAATGGCTGTCGCTTGCGCACTATGGATACTTTTGTTAAAAGATCATAACACAGATAAGCATCACTGCTTACAGGGCGCTGGGGTCGAATTCTCACTCCTCGCGGGCGATCTTCGTCCTCGTTCACTATGAGGTGGGTACGTCAAAGGAGGTTCTGGAGCTCGAGCCTGCATTGGAGAAATATGAGGATTCGAACGCCTTTCAAGCTGAGCCTCTGTTAAATGCGAGAAGTTAGCCGAAGAGTCAACAGGAGCTGTAACAGGCTTTGCTGGCAAACAATTCGCCTTCTCGGTTTCGGGACCAAATCTCGAGGAACGGTCTCTCCGATTCTGGACGGGAGGATTGGGTTCAGAAGAGCGGGAAGACCGTTCCGATGAAACAGCCCTTTCGACCTTTGTTTGATAAATGATGACAGACTCTTGTTCAGATGCGGGCAGGGATGGGAGGGATCCTGTTAAATACGAAGAGAAAATAGGTTCAGAACCGGATGCAGAATTGACGAAGAGGATCTGGAAGAATGGATGTCCTGGGCGCGAAAACCCCGATGGAATGTCCCAGAGTGAGCAGCGCGAAGCATGCCAGGCAATGTGGAGGGAATATTGCCCCAGGTATGACGACACAGGTATCGGTGCCGTAAATACGAAGGAAAAGGGGTAATAACGTACTTGGAGTGGAATTTGTTGTGTTGGTATGATCAGACGGATATGTACGATTGTTGTCGTGACCCTTGCTGCTAGCTTCCTTAGGCTGTATGACATGGGGTGCCTCTTCAGCTTGGGTATCTCTTGCACGGTCATCTTTAGGCTGGTTTTGGGCGCGATTCATTTGCCGTCGCATGCTTCTCGAAAGATGTTGAGTGGTAGATGGTGGTGACGAAGGGCGATTATCGTTCTTCGGCGCGTCAGAGGCGGTGTTTTCTTTTTCTTTTTGCGGTCCATTGAGTTTATTGCCGCGACGCTGGTTACTATGAACGCGATCCCTGCCTTGAGGAGAAAGTGATCTTGAACGATCACGTCCTCTCTCGGGAGAACGTCCAGTTGTACCTGAATGATGACGAGTTTGACGACCATCAGAGTCACCATTACCCTCGTGTCGTCTCGCAGAATTCAAGTTGTGTCTATTATCAGGTCGATAATGACGATCATCGTGGGAAAGAGCCACAGGGACATCTGTGGCACTTGGACCAGAGGTAGACTAGTCAAATCGTCAGGAGCGAGAAGTTGCTCCAAGGGGGTAAACCGGACTTACAGGACGATCCCAAGTTGAGACCTTGTACCGTAAGTCATAGTAGTAGAATTCATTGGGTCTATCACGGGAAAAACGTATCTCCCACTGAGGTGGAAGAGGTCCGATATGATCATACCGACTCCCGTCCTTGAGCTCATGGCCCGAGGTGTCGACCTTTTTGGGCCTCGATGCCATTGCTGTTGCTTCTACGATTGTAGGGTCGGACGGAGGAACATAAGGAATACTGGCCGTGACAGGCTTTGGAGGCAGGGCATGGGTCAATCTGATAGGAATTGTTAACTTGTGACTGGGCTGGTTGGAAGGAGTCGGCGGGGGTTTGTTGTGCTCTGTTGCAGGCGGTTCGGGATTCTGGTCTGTGGTTTGAGCCGAGGGAGGTTCCTCGGGCAGCAAAGATAGTGAGCGGGTAGAAGCCACCTGAGGAGTGGCGCTAGGGAGAACTGGGTCCTCAAGGGTCAATCTTTCATCCTCGTCTCCGAGAGAAACAACATCATCTGTGATATATTGGAGTCAAGAGCCGACTAGGGTAAAGGCTATGAGCTGAAGAATACCTTCATTACCCCAGTCCAGAATCTCGTTATCTTCTTCAGCCATGTTGGTTGTGGCAAATGTATGAGTGCCCGTCAGGGATTGTAACCTCATCATTTGGGACTCCGCCCAAATCATTCAAACTCAGGCCGGGCAAGTAGATCGTCCTGCGTCTAATTCTGTTATTTTCTAGGCTGGCTTTTCGACGGATAAGGGCACCAGATGCGATGATTCTACCGACAAGCTCGACCTACTCTCCTGAAGAGGGCGGCTTGTCCAACCGCTCAGCCGCAGGGTTCAGTATACCCGTTATATTCAGGAGGATACATCGGCTTCAGCAAATGGTAAGGGGACTTTCTTCATGATATGGACTCTGTTGAGTTTCACAGGATTTTGAACTGGCTGCCTGGCAGCTCACATATCTCTGTCTGGCGCCCCGGCGCGTGTGAGTCTGCCATTTCTGACCCGGGTGTATATTGACCCTGTTCAGGTACCGCAATGTCTACTTCCATAAGCGTACGGATTGTACCCCAATCATGAGCATCCAAAAACTCACAATGTCGACTAGAAACGAAGAACACGTGGGCCAGAGATGACCCAGCTATTCTGGTCCTTATTGCTGCATGTCTTACCGGTACGCCACAAGTTTTGTGCTCGTCAAGTCCTATCACGAGCTATTCCAGTTGCTGCCCTTGCATGGGGGATTGTGTACAGAGTCGGCCTGTGGGCAACTCTCAGCCTTGTTTTGTTCATGATTCTACGAGATTTCTTGTTGTCTGGAATCATCGTTGCAACAGTCCTATGGTGAGCTCGATATCCAATCTCATGTCCATAGAATCTGGATTTCGCAAGGTTCATCTCCAACCGGATGCTTTTGTCCCCACCCTCGCATTCGACACCAGCAGACTCGTTCGTGGAGTATGCCTATGTATTTGATGTCCACACAAACGCATTCTTTCCTTTATACCTTACACTTTACCTTGCACAACTTTTCCTGCTTCCCATCATACTGAAGGACAACTGGATCTGTCTTTGGCTCGGCAATACCTTGTATCTGGCTGGGTAGGTTTCAGCCCACGGTCTGGTGCATGATTGTTGACATGATCGCTGCAGATTTGCCCAGTACACATATGGTGTCTACCTTGGTCTCAGCGGTAAGTCAAGCAGCATCGGCAGATATCAATATTAATGGGACCACAGCTCTGCCTTTCTTGGTGCGTTCTGAGCTCCTTCTGTCGCCTCTTCTGCCGCTGTTCACTGCGTACATACTGTCGTTGCTTGGGTTTAACGTAGCGAAGCATGTGCTTTTTGCGTACTTTGGCCGGTAGATTACAATATATATATGTTGGCATATTTGTGCTGTCAAGCAGCTGATCAAGTCGTCACGTTTCCACTCACATCGCCATAGAGCCTCCTCTACGATCTCCCCGTGCATTGTGTATCTCCTCGCACGAGCCAAGCCATGAGCACCCATCTTGAGAAGGCCATCGAACAGATCCAAGACAGGAATACACACACAGATATCGACTTTACACAGCATACGCTCGACGACGGCAGTGTCATCAGTACTCAAGAGCGAGTTATCAAGGATGTACGATGACCACACTTCCTTTTCCCAGTAATAACCTCTTTATCGTCCGGCGACTTGTAGGTTCAGGCCCCAGCCATGTTCAAGCCCTCACCGGAACAGTTTTTCGCCAATCGCGGGCAAGACCGCACAAAACCGGACATTGCATTTCTCAAAAACCACTTTTATCGAGAAGGACGGTTGACAGAGGAGCAGGCTTTGTGGATCTTGGAGCAGGGGACCGAGCTCTTGCGGAAAGAGCCCAACGTCCTTCAAGTCGATGCACCCATCACTGGTATGTATCTTACTATATTTTAATCTGCACCGAGCTAAACTAGCACCTTCGTGACGGCCTGGCTAGTATGCGGCGACATACACGGTCAATATGTCAGTTCTCAGGGATCTTTGTTATCATACCGATCCTGATCCTGATATCCTGATTCCAGTACGACCTAATGAAACTGTTCGAAGTCGGTGGTAGTCCCGCAGATACTAGGTATCTCTTCCTGGGAGATTATGTCGACAGAGGCTACTTCAGTATTGAAGTGAGCGCAACTTTGCTTGTCCAGCCTGACAGATATCTTACGACATGGCGTTTGTCAGTGTGTCCTCTACCTCTGGTCCCTCAAAATATGGTACCCCGAAACATTGTTTCTCCTCCGTGGAAATCACGAATGTCGTCATTTGACAGATTACTTTACCTTCAAACTTGAATGTGAGTCTTGTGGTTCAGCACGACAAGCTGATCCCCATGCTCCACAGGTAAGCACAAGTACACTGAACGCGTATACGACGCATGTATGGAGTCTTTTTGTGCCCTGCCGCTGGCAGCTATCATGAATAAGCAGTTTCTCTGCATACACGGTGGCTTGTCGCCGGAACTTAATACTCTGGATGACATTCGTACAGTACGTATCCCTTGACCTTGTTGAATAAGCTATTTTTTCATTTTCCTTAGATTGATCGGTTCCGTGAACCACCCACGCATGGCATAATGTGCGATATCCTCTGGTCTGATCCTATGGAAGATTTTGGTTCGGAGAAAACCTCTGAAAACTTTGTACATAATCACGTCCGTGGTTGTTCGTTTTTCTTCACGTAAGTGTTTCGTTGAATTTTGCTTGCTTTTCCTGATTTTCTACTCCTAGCTATCAGGCCGCATGCCAGTTCCTTGAGCGAAATAACCTGTTATCTATCATTCGTGCACATGAGGCTCAAGATGCGGGGTATGTACGAGGGTCTCACCGTTGATATGTAGTCTGAAAGTGAGACCAGGTATCGCATGTACCGCAAGACGAAAACAACTGGTTTCCCCTCCGTGATGACCATCTTTTCCGCGCCAAATTACCTCGACGTATACAATAACAAGGCCGCTGTCCTCAAGTATGAAAGTAATGTCATGAACATCAGACAATTTAATTGCACTCCCCATCCCTATTGGCTACCGAACTTTATGGATGTCTTCACATGGTCCCTACCCTTCGTTGGTGAAAAGAGTACGTTCACAATTTACTTCAAACGTCGCCGTTTAGTAGCCAACTACAATAGTCACCGACATGCTTGTCGCTGTCCTCAACACGTGTACTAAGGAAGAGCTGGAAGAAAGTGACGAGGAACTTGCTCTGATTTCACACCAAGTCGCTCCAGAAGACTCAGCCGAACGGAGAAAGGTCATTAAAAATAAGATTATGGCCGTTGGTCGCATGGCAAGGGTGTTTGCTCTTCTTCGGTATGTACCACTTTGCCTTCTACCGTATCCCCAACACTGACCAGTCAATCATAGAGAGGAATCAGAAAAGGTCTCAGAACTCAAGAATGCCTCTGCTTCAGGGAAACTACCCTATGGTACTTTGGCATCCGGAATGGAAGGTCTAAAAGAAGCCATTCAAGGCTTCGACGACGCGTGAGTATTTCTGATGTTCCATGTCAAGTATAGCTCTCATATCAGAATAGTCGTAAATCTGATATCGAAAATGAGCGTCTTCCACCTGAGCTCTTTGATGCTGATTCGGAGGAGGGTAAAGCTCTAGTATCGTCTCTGCCGACAACGCCCTCAGAGGCGACGATAGAAGATTATCCTGGCGTCAATGCTAATGGGGTAAATGCAGGGCTTGAGAGTGTCATACCCGGCCCCACTGCCATCAACACCATATCGTTACCGAAATCTCCGCCTCCACCATCACCATATTCTCCGACTAGTCCGACTGGGGTTGGGATCAGAAGGGGTCATTCGAGAACGGCTAGCTTGGGAACTACCATGACGAGTCCGAGTACACGAAGACGGAGTTGGGAAGACACGAGGTCGCTTATTCAGGGTGCATTGGAGGGACAAGATAGAGTTCCGGAGGAAGATCAAATAGACGGACTTGCAGATCGATTGGCAGGATCAAGTGTTGGCATTTCGGGAACTCAGGGTGCAGATGCTCCTGGATTCTCGAACGGATTTTCCCATTGAGAGTTGTTGATGGGGTTAAGTGGGCGTTTGACGTTTTTGTGTTTTTTTTTCGGAACTCCCCCAAGCGTCACCTTTTTTTTTTCTCTCTTTTTTTCTCTCGCTGCTTTTCCCTCTCTCTCTCTCTCTCTCTCTCCACCTCTGACATTCTCTCTCTCGCTCCTTTCTCTCTCAATTTCGTCTTGTTTTTTTTTTGTGATCATTATCTTCTTATGTTCTGAGTTATCATTACGTCTAATGTGATTTGTTTTCATCTCTGTTGTCGGTTTGGAACGTGATCGGTTTGACGATTGTGTTTTCGTGTGTTGTTGCTGAAGTGTGCCCTGCGAAGAAGAAAAAAATTGACTGGGAGGTGATTTGTTTTTGTGGAGAGAAATTAGAGTTGGATTGGTACTTGGGCGTTTCGTATAAGTGATAAAACGGTCGAATGCTTCTTGTCGGAATAGGTGATAGCAATGCAGATTCGGAAAGGTGAGTATCGGTTTGATATTAGAAGCCAGATGTCAGGAGAGAGAGAGTTATCTTGTTGTTGTAGCAACAAAGCAGAAGGTCAAAACGCTTTTAGAAGAAGCAGTCATATCGAAGAGGACATGTTGTCGATTCCTTTCAGTGTGGAGTTCACCGGTCCCCGTGGGTTAAAAAAATTGTGGCCGAGAAAAATTTGGGCATGTAAGATTGGTTGCTTGTGGACAAAATGTTCCTTTCTAGTTGAATGCCTCTTCGTTGGGTTATCGACAAGAGGGATTTATGTGGGTTAGACGATGGCTTGATGCATTTGTCCGGCGTGATTGCATTCCGAACATCTTCTTACCTTTGTGTGAGGCAAAGTTGTATTGAGTAGCTCAGTAGATTCTTTGGGATGTAAGACGCAATGGCTGGGAGGTTTGGGTACACAGAGTATCCCCGATTATATACCATGCCCCCATGTCAATGTATCAAACTAATAATAATAATATGCGAACAATGAAAATAAGAATGAGACATGGAGGCACTCAACTATGACTTCCATAAACGGTACTGATCTAGCACATGGATCCACAGCTTCAAAGGTAGGAATCTTATATTTAGAGAGACAGCTAACGTTTTGTTCAACTATTCGATAGGTCGTTTTCTGGGCGAGCCGAATCAGAGACTTGTGTTTATGATGGGATTGTGTGCGAACAGCCCGGAATTTCGAGACTAGTGTACAGGCTGGTAAAAAAAAAGTTCAAGATGTTGATTTTTTATATAAAAAAATAGGTTTTGGACTGTGTAAAGAATGGCTGTTGCTCTATACCATCCATCTTTGTGAAGCAAATCTTGAACATGGGTTCTTCTTTTGTGCGGAATCAAGCAACGAGGAGGTGGAGGGTGCTCTTCATACACTCGAGCGGGCAGGCGGCGTATGCTGCAAATTGTTGTTCAGCACAAGTCAGCAAATACCACATGGAATGCCTTTGATTAGTCAGGGATATTGTATCTGCCAATGGAGTGGGAATCAGCAATAGGGAGACGCATGATCTTTTTTCTTCCCTCCTTCATCAGTGGGCACCGTGATCCTGGATGGTTGAGGCTTATAGAAGTCTGGGTTCGTGTGTATGGTATTCATAATTGAATATCGAGCGTTGCACTAAAAATAAGTTGTGTGTTTCATCTCCTATTGTTCAAATGTTTCATCTTCTGATATCAGATGGAAATTAATAGAAGTGGTTGAGACGAGACTCGTTGTGCATGTTGCGCGTTTGCAACGAGTTTTTGCTCTTCCCCCCTCTTTTGCCATATTCAAACTCAACAATCAATATAATCCAATTATTGTTTATTACAAACGGCCGACTTATTTATACCAGCATGCATTCATTATGAATCAGGTCACGGCATTCACTTCTACACAGGAGTGGAACGGAATCTAGTTCACGAAGGGAGCAGAGATTCAGAGCCGAGGTTTTGTGTTGAGATAACTGAAGGCGTGCTCGGACCTTTCCGAACATTGGCTTCCTGTCTATTCTCAGCTTGGAGGAATAGCCGCCGAGCACCTTGTGGAGGAAATATTGTAATCATTTTGACGGCGCCTGATAAAAACGCAGTCACGACTATTGCTGTTGCAGACATTCGTCGTAAACTCTAGCACCCATTGCGTGAGATGAGATATCGTTCTTTAAGTGCCCTTTCATCAATGATCTCGATTACACCACGACTCACAGCCCTAGAAATGAACAGAGCTAACAGAGCGTTCCTCGTGTGCACCCAAAACCTAATTAGGCAGAGCCGTAATGCAAACTTAGGATGATGGCCTCAATTTTTTCATATTGTGATTCAAAAACCACCGGACATGTAGGAGCCACTGCTCTGAAACCTCTGGAAAAGATGACTAAATTCGACGGACTTACTTCCGCCGTGCCGGTATGAATACCATCCTACATCTCTATAGAACCATTAATGCCTCCAAGGGTCCCTTGTTCCGACCGACTTGTTTGGCTTCCGGGGAACCCCGCTCAGAGAACTGCTTGTGGGCCTAAGTCTCAAGTTTTCTCCCCAAGGCGTTCTCATGATCCACAGACTCGTTCCAATATTACCGATTTATCAACAGCGGGCGCAATCCGCCGAAATCCCAGGGAGAGGCCATGTAAGGAACCAACGACGTGGCGGGCACGTTGCCCAATGATACTAATGTTCAACCAGCTAGAATTCAACGAAAGTTTTCCGTCGCCTCATCAGCCATGACTTCAGTACGGCTCAGCTAAGAGGACATGAAGGAGAGGAGGAGAGTGAGAGCCGAACAGTGGCAAACTTGGTAGCTGGAGCGAGTATATGTTCTAGCCACGAACGTCTCGTGTCATATAGTGATTCTTTCGGCGAAATGTTGAGAAGCTTTGTAGCTCTTTGTAGGCATCTTGCTTCCGTGCGGCCATAGGAGGTCGTCTGGAGGTCCGGTGTGGAGTCCATGATTCTATTTGACGATTCACGCGGACCGACCGCTTATATAGGTTTGATCACGAATAGTGATATCGATATCGACTGATCATTCCTCGTGATAGACCAACAGCCCCACCTACGCCAATTAGCCTCATGACTCGATACGCTGAAGGACAGGAACGAAGCGTCAGATATGTGCTTCAGGAAGATAGTCAACAGGCAATACGTTGTCATTTCTTGTTCGTATGGCGTTATATTGAAATTTCAATCCCCTGGGATAACAGGCTTCGCTTTCTGAGCAGATGACCAGATAACCTTCCATATCACCTAAAAGAGACAGTAGTACAGCTGACTAAAAGCACTAGATGCTTTCAGAACCCACCAGCGTCATAAACATGTGCTGAGCTTATTTAAGCCTCCGTCACGCCGTATGTATTTGCAGTCAGTCGACGTCCTTATTTGTCAGATACTCTGCTTCCGCCGTAAGATTACGTTCCACTGAACAGTTGACTTCAGTGAGCCCAAGTAATCAGTCTTGAGATGCCATCGGATTAGTACACCAGTTTCTGGATGTCAGGGTTGGATGAGAATCCCTGGACATGAATCCGGATCACATTGACAGCTGTCTTAGCATTACAACACACAGTCCACACAGTCCAAGTCACTATTCGTCAGCAAATCAAAACCTCTGACCCAACTTGACCTCATCCCGTCATTGTGCATGTCTCATGAAAATTCGGACTCGGACATTGTTGCTTACATTCCATATTTCCTCCTGACGGCACTCCACGCAGGCCCTGCCATGTGGTTTCGGGAGACGAAATAATTCATGTCCTGTTCAGGTATTCGATTGATGTCTACACGATTCCAGTAACGAGAAAGAATGAAGATGATATCGTGAGCATCCCGCTCGGCGCCTCGGCTGATGGAAGAATCATTGGCGTGAGACTTGGATAGAATCTGTATTCTTGACACCTACATCATCCATGAGTTCAGTTTTGCCCGAAGGAATTCCGAGACATTAAGAAAAGGGACATTTTGTAATTTCATAGTATTTGTGTCATCAAGGTGGCGGGGACCAGTTTCACCAGCTGGTAGTATTTCAATCTAGCAAGAAATCGTAGGCACACTTGATGATCTTCTTTTGATGTGCTCACCTCTATTGGTGGAATGAAGGCTCGATACGTGACATGAAGGCTTGAAAATAAAATGAGCATGTGAGACACCACAGTTCAATAGAACACGAACCGATTTGACCACGGTGAGTGGGTACTCGACCAGTCTTCTTCTCCTGAGATGGCGTCCCTGATGCGTCTGAAAGGATGGGGGAGATTTTGCCCACCCTCAACAACACAGAAAATTTCCTGTCGATGAAGACCATTCTTGTTTCAAAGAGTCTGACAGGTTCACAAGAAGATCTCACATCACTATGCGTGGTGCTAGCAAGCACAGCTGAAAACACGCTGCCATAGAATGCATGCTGTATCCTACTCTCTTGGAGCAACCGGGAGAGAACAGCGGCAGAGTCGAGGAGTCGCTTTGTCTCGAGCATTTCAGAAGAGAAGAGAAAGAGGTGAGAAAGTCCCAACTGAAGGCATGTTATGATAAAAAGAAGCCGCCACAGTTAAAGCAATGCCGGTGGGCGATCGTCAGATATGTAATGACCTGACAAGAGGGAATCAGCAGGCTTGATCGCTCCCTGCATCGTTTCCGAACACGGGTAAGCCCGATCAGCTCAAAACTAAATCTACCACGTTGATGCAACGTTTCCTCGTTTGTACCAGGAATTCAGATGGTCCTTTGGCATACTTGAAGGGTGGTCCCATACATCAAGGTGTAAAGCAGTGCTAGCCTCTATTTGGTAAGGTTTTTCCGAAGTCTTGGATTGTGTGTCCACTATGAATCTCAGTGGAAGCAGATTGTCATGAGTCCATAATTCCAGACCTCAGGAGAATCGTAGATACACAATAACATGAGATTTGTGATGTTGAGTGACATAGTGACATCATCACGGGACGCAGGGCAAGCCGAGGTTCGAAGCCAAGATTTCTCCAGTTATTTGAAGTTGCCCATCGTCTTCTCGTGTCCTGGGCGCATGCAGGGAGCTTTCTTTACGGCCCCAAGAAAAAATGTAGTGGGAATGTGCTTAAAATCCACCAGCTCATACTCTCACAGTCGTCTAGCTCGACGGCAGTCCCATCATGCCTGCTTTCCATACGCCACTCAGAGCTTTCCTCTTCGTTGTGAAACCTCGTCTAGATCATACGTGGAAACATTCATATCACCACTTAGGAACTACGTTGGCATCCGGCACATATCCTGGTTGCTTAGATTGCGTTCACGGGCCGCTGATCCCAACGGCGTTCCTGACGACCAGGAGGACCTGACGAAGGCTGCCATCCTGGAAAAGGTCATGAAAGGACGTCAGCCAACGGATCTTATGCTTCGTTGTGCGTCCTTGTTCCTGTCATCGGTGTGCCTCCAATTGACGAGATGACTAGGCACTATACTCGATGCTGAAGGTGCTTCTACCTGATCCTTCCACATGTGGTTTTGTTTACATGATGGTACACTCAAGGAAATGTCAAGACAATCTCTGGTCACTTCAAAAAGTCCGACTTGATTGCAGAACACGGATTAAATGTATGTAATGCCCATTTCACTTATTTGGCTCTTTTTGATCATGTCGACAGGCTCGCGACCTTCGTAAAATTGACTCCAGGGTTCCTAATCTCATCCCAACTATCCTTGTACGAAAGGAGGCTGTCCTGGTTGGTTTTCCTCCCGTTCATTACAAACATTTGACATCCTGAACTCCACCAGGTCAACATCCTTCATATCAGGGCTTTGGTTAAAGCAGACACGGTTATCTTGTTTGATACGTATGGATCTGCCGATTCAAGACTTCATTCCGTGTTTTTATACCACCTTGAGGTGAGATGGGTCCGTTTTTTAAGTTACTATTCTCATTCTATATTATAGCATAACTTGAAGTCAAGAGGGACTATTCTGCCATACGAATTTCGGTTGGTGCATTCGTCGATTAGGAGATCAAATTAAAGTTAATAAAATTACTGCACCAGTGCCCTAGAATCCATATTGTTGTCTGTCATGAGCGCCCTGGAGGCAGAAATGGTCTTCATTCGCAATCTTGTCGGAGGTTTATTAGCAGAACTTGAAGACAATATCGATCATGATCGTTTCAAGAGGCTACTCCATTATTCACGTCGTCTTGCGAGTTTCAAGAATAGAGCAAAATTGGTTCGTACTGCCATCACGAACTTCACGTTTACACTCGATATTTACATCGTCTATTTAGGTGGAAGAGGCTCTGGAGGAAGTCCTTGCCCAAGGTTCGAATATTAATTTTGCTCCTAAAATATCTAAATTTCACATGCATCAGACGAGGATCTGAACGCCATGTATCTATCGAAGAGAAGGGACGATTTAACAGAATCTGATCATGAGGAGCTTGAGCTGTTACTAGAATCCTTCTCGAAGCAGGTGGAGGAGATTGTTACTGAAGCCGAGAGCATTGAGGTGATTGAAATGATGAACTAACTGCTATCTGATTTATGACCTTCTCTAGAGCAATGTCCAGTCTACTCAAGAGATTGTTGAGCTTATTCTCGATTCAAATCGTAACGCTCTCCTCGCTCTTGATCTCAAGGTTTGTCTTGGCATCGATCTTCTCTCTGACTAGGATTCACTTCCTCACAGGTTTCCATTGCTACTATGGGCCTTGGCACTGGTGCTCTTGTGGCTGGTTTATTCGGTATGAATGTGGGTCGCGTTGTTACACCTTTTTCTACTTTAGGGCTTATGATCAATGATGTCAGTTAACCAGCCACTTGGAAGAACATCCACATGCGTTTTATCTGATGACATTTTTATCATCGGGCATTGCGCTGATCGTTACTTGGGCTGCGTTACACAAGTACACCTTTTCTTCCTCTCAAAAAAAATGACTCATGCCTTGACCCTAGGCTCGCCAAAATCCGACGTGTTGGCCTCTCGAGTACTCAAAATTTGGGTAGGCAAGCAGCCAAGCCCTGGCTTCCTTTACCACTCAGGAAGAGATCTCCAGAAGGCTGGTCGTGAAACGACGTGTGGGTTTGACGTGGGCTCGACGTCACTGCCAGATATCACTTCTACACCTGATTACCAATGCCACGGCTCAGCCATCTACAGATCCACATCTTCTTTGTAAGGCCAGCATACAGTAATTCATCGATCCTTGTAGAGGACAAGCTAGTTAACGCAGGCTACTTAAATTTATTCACAGTATCTAATTCTGATGTACAAACTTCCCCACTTCATATTACTCACAATCTAGCTTTCATTTAGCCGATGCGACTTCCTTAAAACATCAGAGGTCTCTCCATCAATGTCTCAAACATCGCTGGTTAAATCTGTTCAAGGGAAGTCATTGCCAGAATTCTGTGACCACAATGACTGCGTAAAAAAAGCATATGAAAAAGAACATGTTTTTTTGGGTAAGTACCATGAGGTTCGAGATTTGTCAGCTGTGCGAACTGCCCACGACGACCGGTTTTTTTTGTTGCACACAGTAGATTTTGATCATACCAAAGACGTGCGTGGGTTTTCATCTGGAAAGTGTAGCTCGGCTTTCATAGAAATCCTGCGAACGAGCTCAAGTCTGTAGAATGAGTTCTATTTCAGATTTCAGGAACCTCTCTGAAAATATCCAGACACATTGAAATGATGGATTCGTTGTCGGCCAGTAGGAATCTGAGGGGTTTGAATTGAAGGCCGACGAAATATCGACTCGTTTGCTTGATTTTTGGCAAGGACGGAATGGCTTTAGGTCTGTAATTTGCATAATGATCACGGTGGCGGATGTTAGTATCTGTGCCAGCATATTCAAAATTGAGATTGAAATTAGAGAGAACAATGAACGATTTACTAGGAGTCTTTGTCTAGTCGGCCAAATGCCAAGATTCACCAGCAAGGGCTTTGGGCAAGTCGTGTACGGTGACGGTGTAATGCCATCTTATTATCCTGCTCCTGTAGCAATCAGTACTGGTTCTCTAAATCCCAGTTCTAGGAGGCGGATCGGTCGTCTAGTGCACGGGCATTGTTGTTTAATATCTTAGAGAAAGCTCTAATTATTGGAAGGGATCAAGCATGTGCAAGATTCTCTTCTGAGTTCAACCTTGGATAATCCCAGTGGATGTTGAGTTTAGAAAAGTTCCGAGACCACCCCTGTACATCGGATTTTTCTCGGCGGTACCTCCCAGAAGATTCATGCTGACAAGCCTCAAGAAACGGTAAAAAAAAACTTGAAAAGCTCCTGGAGCGCTCATAAATGATATTCCCGATTTAGCTTGCATCAAAAAAAATCAGCTTTCACAATCCAGAGCCAGGGTCCGGCTCCAAGTCAGTACTCAGAGTGAGTGATGAATATACGCCGTGAAAAGCAGCCTTAATTTTCTTTGAATTGTCTATGGTCTGTAGTGCAATATCTGACAACTCATTGATGACCAAAAATGCTAAAATAATACAGATTTAGGACCGGGTCCATTTGAAATGTAACTATAAACGTGGGCAAAGGACAGATTCGTGGGTCTTATCTAATGGTTGCTCGGCGACGAAGTGAATACTGGATCTTGACACAAGCTCCTTCGCGATGGAGAGCTAATAGCCAGAAGGGTTCATGTACCAAGGTCGAATCATGAACACCACGTCTCTGCATCACAAACAGACAGACAGTGAGATAGATAAAAACCATGAAAATAATGGTCCAGCCCGGGTTCGAACCGGGGACCTTCTGTGTGTAAGACAGAAATCATAACCACTAGACCACTGAACCTACGAAGAATGCTCCTTCTTGATTGGTTAGACCCTACAGCAGATCTATATGCGTCGATCCAAACACTTTATCACGGGTTTATCACGATGTTCGCTTGCTATGTTGCAGCTCAGATGACTCCTTCACAATTATTTGGCATCACTTCATGACTGGTACATAATTAGGCTAAATCGCTCCTAACCTGAGGCCGCAGCGCTACTCCTATGCTGGCAGAACTTAATGTCTCTGGGATGGCATTCATTAAATCGTGGTCAAGGCAAAACTGTTACAAGTAATCGACTATTTATACCCTGGGAGTGTGCTGCGGTTATCATCAAGATGCATGTGGTGCAGGGATGTGTGTCAATTCGAAGATGAGCGGTCGGCTTTAAGCGGCGATGCATCTTCGTCCCATCGCAGCACAGTGAACGTTACCCACAGACTACTTGGTTAACAGGTCAAGGTCTCAAGCCATGGTACCAGGGCTAGCTCCTACGGTTCTCTTTTCATCTCTACCCTTCTTAATTGAAGGTGTAAATGGATTAGACGCGACGCCTCTGCTGAAGAGACGACAGGGTAAGCTATCATCCCCCAACGCCCATTCAGTGTTTACATGCGTTTCCAGATCCAACACCAACATATAGCTCTGTATCGTCGCCTTTACTCTTCCTACATGACTTGAGGTCTTCTTTGACTGCCTGCACCTCTGTCAACGTCACCTGGATATACGCAGGTCCACCTTTACCGCTTGACCTCATCGCCACCAATGCCACCCCTCCGTCTTCCCAAACCTCACATGTCAATACTTTCACCGATGACCAAGTATTTTCAGTACCTTCAGGTGCCTCCCAATCGCAGCCGGTCCGAGTCCCGATTACGCAAGGCATACTTCCCCAAGCCTCTGTAGTACCTTGGAATGTAAATGTATCCATGGGATGGTATCAAATCCTTGCAGACCTCAATTCAACATACAAGGATCAGACAGATCCATTTTTTGTTCAGCTTGGGAATGATACGTCGTGCCTTCTGAGTACTACCCACACAAGCACAATCTCCATGTCCTCGTCCTCGAATATGCCCATATCAATGTCTTCGGGAGCAACAACCGCCCCAGAGTCTACCACCCAAAGAAACAGTTCACAAGTGAGCGTTATCATCGGAGTCGTTGCGGGGGCCATCGTATTCCTTATCATTGTTCTCACCATGTACCTCTGGCTGCGAAAGAGGAAAAGCGCGGCTGAAACTAGAGGGCAATCTACCCGCGCTAAACATAGCTGCGGGCTGGATGGTATAGGTTCCCTTAACTCTACTCACTTCGAAAGAAGAAACCATGCTTCTTGTGACCTAACATCCGCAACGAGACATGAATTCGCGAAGAATGGTACAGCGAGTTGCGCTGGGGATGGCCAGCACAGAAGTGACAACCCAATATCTTGTTCATCCTCGGTAGAGAAACTGGCTAGTTCTCCTGCTTCCTATACGAATCCTTTCGACGACATTGAAGGAGGTCTGGCGCTAGCAACTATACCCATCTCTTCTTCAAGAACTTCCCTCCAACAACTGAGCTCATCACACATTCTATCACGAAACAACTTGATTTACCCCAGCGAGCCTCATGACAGAGCACCCTCCCTTGATGTTCATACCTATTCTTCACATTCATCATTTCCATCAGCAGATATCGATGTGGCTAGGTCATACTCCGCCTCATCTTCAACTCATTCTCCTTCAACCGATCTCAACCATCAAATGTATGTTAAAGAACCTTCATCAAACATACCCAGAAGGATGCCTCGAAAACCTGTCCCTGTCTATGATTCTTTCCTTTCGGGTCCTTCAAACCTAACTACTTCCAGCCCTGCGGTTTCTTATGTATCTTCGCCCGCCACTCCTACAACTCCTAGTGCTTCTGGCGTAACAGCTTACGGCCATTATTCCAGAAAGCTACAGCTAAATCATGATGGTAACAGCCTCGTGCACAAAAGTAGTTTTGGACCTGGAGGAGTTGAAGGGAAACAGGTGCATTATCTGATTCCAGACATGCCTTTCCCAAGGAAGAGTTGAATGACCCACTTGAACCATTTTCTCGTGGGATATCTTGTGGTAATGTTTTTTGCAGGCTCGGGTAAACTCAAATCTAACCCCTAAGTCTGACTGTTCGTTCTGCTGTTATGTATACCACTGTCCAATTTCTTGTTGTACTTGAACAGTTTGCATGCCTTAATAACATTGTAGTGTTATTCGTGGTCCCCATATGGTCTTCTGCTCTTCTGTTTTCCCTTACCAAACAAATTTATCTATCATGGGAGGAGACAGATCTTGATTGTTCGTCGTCACATAATCATTCTCAGTAGCACTTGTCCCATCTACTAGTTATATGATCTGGTCTTATCGGTCAAATTGCCGACCTTTGTAGTCTTTGTTTGCATAGTTATTTGGGTCTGCGCTAAAGCCTGGGTTGTCATCCTACTAGATTAGTCCTCGGGTATCTTAGTCTATGGCTGGCTTGGCTCCAAATATACCTTTCTTTTCCTTGAGCGTCCTTAGCAACAGCCGAGCCTTGACCTCCGTTGAGTGTTCTCACTGGTTGCGGATGGCGTGACGGCGGTCAAGAGGCCGAAGTCAAGTATTTTAACTCCTGTAAATTCATCTTTCTCATATGTGATGGGAGTCATAGTTAAAAAGGGCAAGAAGTATCAATCACCTCCATCTTTACCACCCCCTCATCACGAGCTCACATCCACCTAGAAACTGTCTCCTGAACTTCAAGCGCCCTACGCTCTGGCTAATAGTACCCTGGAGAAGTGACCTGCTTCCCCTTTGGAATTAAATATACACCCGTAGGCATGGAATTTACAAAAGGGAATTGCTGCTAACTCCTCTATGTATAGGCAGGGACCCAATAATTGAATCATCACTGATGATCAACGGTGGTTTTACAATTCCTGAATTTGTTGAGCTCTTAGTAGCCTCTGCGCTAGCAGGGCTCCTGGCTGGATGCCTTCTAATCTATATTCATCGTCGATTTCTGAGGCATTGTTGCCTACGTCCGCAGGATTTTGAGCACGGCACCAAGGTGCATCACTCGTCGGGTGGTGATACATCAATGATTGATGTACGGCAACAAACCCCAACCATTCCTATCCAAATTCCACCACCTGATGAATATGCAATGCCTTTGGAACCAGAGCATGCCATCCCTCAGGTGGAGACTGGGTATCCATTTACCAGCCATCAAATCCTTGATCAAATACCCGGCTCACAACCATTCATGGTAAATCCTGCGATCGATCACCCTACACCACGAGCATTTTCCAGGAATGATTATCAAGGAAAAATAAGTATCTCGAATTATCATGATAGGGGCATGAGAAACACAACCAATGTGGACTTGTCGAATAGAACACCAACTACCGCATCGACACCGCCACACAACGTTCGGGCTTCTGGTTCTCCACGCTATCTGGCTTTTTGAGGTTGATTAACAGGGACCCAAGTACTTTCGCTGGCGTATTCGGATCAACCTTCCCTCCTCGTGGGTAGATTAGGCCAGGACAATTCAGATACATGAGAAGATGACTATCTCGGGCAACGGGTCTGAAGTCCGAAGTTGTCTCAAATACAACCTCGTGGGCTTCTATGGTAAATCAGCACCAATGCTCGCTGGGTATGGCACCGTCGTAAAGTGAACGTAATGCCATCGACGCGTTTCGGCGCAGCGGTTCATCATCCTCGCCCGTACCACTTGGTCCCTGCCCAAATCCTAGCCCAACCATCTTAGCAGTCTTGCTGAATTCTTCGTCCTCCAACATCCACCGGCCTTCCCTCTCTTCTTCGTCCCACCATTTAATTGCACGATCTCGAAGCTCCGGCGTTCGCATAATTGTAGCTCTAGTAAATTGATCAAGATGAAGTGTAGAAAGAAGATGTTCGAGAGTGCGAAGTGCTGTGGCGAAATGTTGGTGCTTCTCTTCCGCCGATACGGTGACAGGGGGTGACAAAATATTGGAAAGGATTGGGATCGGGATAGAAATTGTCGGCAATTGGTAGACGATAAGCGGAAGTACGAGAAAGAGCATGTGACGATATCTGAGTAGTTGATCGTGTACCTATAGACAACAAGATACAATTGTGGTTCCGGGAAGGGGCAAGTACATACCATCCATGTTGGCTCGTCACCTGGCTGTTGAGGGATTTGTATTGGTGATGTAGCAATCCAATAAAATTCAGTAAGGCATGAGATGATGAGAGTGCCGGTGCCCAACGACCGTAAGTGCCCGCGTGTTGAAGAACTTGACGTCAGGAGCTGGAGACAGTAAAAATGATGACACCTCGAAGGAATACAGCAAATAACTATACCCCAATTACACCTGCCTCATGAGTGTATGAAAGCAATGCCGCAGGTAAAGAAAAGAGAGAGAAATCTTCAAAAGAAGAGCACCACTCGCAAGTCGCAACTGCATGGTGTCCGAAGCTAGTCAAGTATCAAAGGTTTGGCTGCGACGGAGGAGACAAAATTCGGACCGAACGTAAAGTAATCGCATGTCAAAAGAACCAAGTCGCTCGAGTAAAAGTTCTAGATTTTTAGGCACCTCGCCGAACTCGGATCTTTGGACTAATAAAGCCTTGATTGAATCTGGAGGCGTGTTAATAGAGAGGTCAAGGGCACGAAAGATATTCTCGGGTTTTGCGATAAGAATGAGATAAATAATGTATATTGTGTGCGCAAGAAGAAAAATCGAGGTTCCCAGATCCCTTTTAGTTTCTTGAGGATTTTGCTGGCTTTTGGAAGCGAAGTACAACCATGTGGCAGCAATTGCAAGGCTAGTCGCCCAATATGTGTCCCAAGCGGGACTTGAAAGGGTGGACATCTGCAAGGAGTCGTAAGCTCATGCAGGAAGAGAGACATACTCGGAACTTACATGACTGTCTTAGCGTAACATTCGACGTTTAGTTAACGCATTTGATGACGGCCCGAGCCTGCCGACACACAGTTAAATAAAGTCACTTAGTTCAAAATTATAATGTCCCTCTACATCGTATACAGCTTGTCTGTATCTCTATACCTCTCAGGCGGTCTGTATATTGTATGTTCACGACGATCTTAAGTCAGAAGTTGCTCGACTCCTCAAAGCTGATAAGCCCTGTCCTGGTATGAAGTCTGTTTTGGTTGTTTGCGGTGCTACTGCTTTGTGCATGGAGCAAGTAGATATTGTACTCCCATCGAACGCGGCCCACAAGCTCACCGTTTTTGTTCTCGAGGTTATCTAAGTGATGAATGGCTCCTTGCCAGTCAGCTGTCTTCCTCAGAAAAGCATGCTTCACTTTCTAGACTCGTGTTCACTGACTTCCCTACACGAACCTTGAAATCTTGACATTACGGCGTGTATCCTTCTCTTCGGAGCACTGACCCAGCCGTTGTCATTATCTGATTATCAGAACATACCTCACAAGATCCTTCTTATCTAAAATGGTACATGTGACATATTTTCCATGTGCCAGCATCTTCTGGAAAGAACTGGGGTTTGAATAGGGTGAATTGTGTCGTTCTTTACCTTGATACTCATGAATGAAAGAAAGGAGATCGTTGTTCTGGGTGCAGGTAAGCTTTGGATCCAGTTCTAGATCTATGATGAGTGACGTCCAGGTGGTTCGGTCCTATAGGTGTTATTGGGTTGACTACAGCAATCGTTCTTCAAGAGCAAGGCGATTATCAAGTGACGATAGTCGCTGACGTCTTTCCCGGGGATGAGCGTAATTCCAGATACACCAGTTGCTGGGCAGTGAGTTGGATGATGTTCTATTCCAAATATCACTGATCGATGTAAGGGAGCACATCATGTAACTCTTTCCGGGAGTGATACTCGATTGTACAGTAAGTTTCACTCTTGTCCTGTTTACATGCTGCGTCATATAAGCTGCACGAAGAGATTGACCAAGAAACGTTCGGATATATGTGGAAATTGGCGGAACCCGGAAAAGGAGCCGCAGAGGGCTGTTTCCTGCGTCTTCAACAACAGGAATTTTACGAAGAAGGCTACGGAGATGGAGCACAATTGAAGTATTATCCAGGCGTGAGTGTCATGACATGAGCCGTTATAGGTGCTCAGTTTGATACAGTGGAAAGACATATCGAGTGATGCAGCATTAGCAGGCGGAACTCGTGGCGTCGAGTTTGAAACCCTCACCATTGATGTCCCAATGTATCTTCAATACCTTCAAGCACGTTTTCTTTCCAAAGGAGGTGCAATTTATCGGGGCACCGTACAACATATCGACCAAATCCTGCAAGGTGGACCTTATATCTTTCACAGTGACCGCCAGAGGAGGGAAACACTTGCAGGAAAGGTCCCTCTTCATAGTCTTATTGTCTGTACTGGCCTAGGTGCTCGATCTCTTGGAGGCGTAGAGGATCAGGATGTCTATCCAGCGAGGGGTCAGACTGTTGTCTTAAGAGCCCCTTGGGTAAGATTTGGCCGGACATTAACCGGGAAGCACTGGGTGTATATAATACCTAGGAAGAATGGAGATGTTATAGTCGGAGGTGTCAAGGAGATGAATGATTGGTACGTAGCATGGATGATGTCTCTCAGGTGTTTGTGAATCCATGTATCAGGTACCCATTACCCAGAGAGGAGACAAGGATGGATATACTTAGGAGAGGGCTTGCCCTATGTCCTGAACTAGCTCCCCCAGAAATACGACGAGAGCGGCATCCAACCGTTGAAGATTTATTACCCTTAGTCTCCGAGGATCTTGTTGGTCTGAGGCCAATGAGGAATGGAGGAATAAGAATCGAATATCAACGGGTCCCGAGAAAAGAAGGCGGTACTATTGCTGTCGTTTTTAATTATGGGTAAGCCCTCTTTACTGGGCTCAGGTCTTGTCACTAACTTTTAGGTCAAGACACGGTGGTCATGGATTCATATCATCTTGGGGTTCAGCATTCACTGTTGCAGAATTGTTGGACAGAGATCGAAGTGTTAAATCTGGTAAGGATTGTCAGATTTCGAATGCGACCAACAAGTATTGTTTGTAATGGCCATTCTACTTGTGCTCTTGCAATGCCGACCACCCTAGGTGATGTAAAGCAAACTCGACAATAGATCAATAAAGAGATGTGGTGACAGCTCAAGGTAGGCATAGACTCCTCCTGGGATGACATGTTAGTGTCTGCATGAAAATTATATCATTTACAATTGCGGATTATTTATTGAAGTTACTAGATCTTCTTCTGCTTCCTCCTCCTCCTCCTCCTCCTCGTCGTCGTCGTCATTATTTTCGGCCTCTGGATACGTATTCCAACCCTCATGTCCCACTTCTCTCTCTTCATTTTGAGGAACCTGTTTACAATCATTATGGTGGACCTCCCTTGTTTGATGGTTATTCTCTGATTCTCCTGGAAACTCAAACTTCTCAATGACACTTCCAGGAATGAGGTGTAAGAATATGAACTCCTCGAGCATTGATCCAGGTAACGCTGCCTAAATTTTGATGTTAGTACTTATTTGTGAAGATATTTAGTCAATAAAATACCCAGAGGATCAACATTGTGATGACATCCTTGGTTCTTTGGCGATTGGAATTGTCAAGTATTGTAGTCACATAAGCAGTTGCACTGGAATTATTGACGAGACCAAAAACCCAGTGATGGCCACTACTCAAGCAGAATTTCATAACATGTTGCCGATGTCGGCCATAGTGCCTTCTGGGATGTATTCAGCTGTGTAAAAAAATTTAAATAATATAGATAAATCAGATACGCACGCCAAACAGCAAGCACCAATTGTCTTGTACAACTTTGATGGTTCAGCTAAAACAACCGATCCATTGCAATATCGATCAGAGATAAAAAAAACTAACTTGCTATAGAGATAAGCTGAGACCGGGGTTGTGCATCTATTATCAAGCCCTCCCAATCGGTGTCTTCGGAGAAGTTATCATTCAAGTGTTCATCCAAGTGTATAACGAATCCTGGGTAAGTTATGTTGACTGAGAGACTAAGTGATTCGAAACGTAGTTAAGAATAGGAAATGGCATAGAATCCTTTAATCTAAGTTGATCCGCAGTTGGAGACGCTTGTGCACAGCCTGGTTTCTGATTTTCATTTGATGTGGTGATGGTCAAAACTAGGTAATCAGTCCGACCTGAAATGTAAGTTCTATTTGTATGATTTCCAAGCCCACATCTGACTTCAACTGCCTGGTGCCGGGCGTCCAGCTGGGACAATGATATGCCCCTAATGATACAGGCAAATTTGTGGATGTCATGAAGGAATCTGAGCTGGTCACTGATAAAAAATTCTGCGATAAGCTGAGAGAAAGCTAGAGTTGAAAGAGGATATACTAAATCAATGTTGAAAAGTACTTACTTTGCCAACACCAAAAGAACGCGTAGCCTGGTAATCTAGATCCTTTTTCAACTTATTGATACCTGCTTCACTGGGAGAAGGACAGGAATGTTTGCTTTTGAAATCTTCCGATATAACAATGTCCAGTACTTGATCAACGGAATACGAGTTGTTGACCTCAATCCCGAGGCGGCTAAATTGTCTCAACGATCTAGCTTTGGATAAGGACATGACCTAGAAAAGGTATCAAGAAATAAACTGTCAGGAGAAGATAACGCCACTCACCACAAAGTCATTTTGAAGGTATCTGCCATTAAGAACAAGCTCAGTAAAGTCTCGAAGATGATAGGGATTCAAGGCCAGCTCTCTGAGTGCTTTGAGATAATTTCTGAGTGCTTTATTCGATTGTTTCTCCTCTTGCATTTTCCGAATAAGAGGATCTAAGATGAGATCTTTAACTTTTTCCTTTGTGGTTTCCGCTGCCCATTGCCCCTTGTTCTTCTCAATGATCTCATCGAGTGAAAGTAACAGGTCTGCTTTTGGCGGCCTTCCCTCAGTGAGTGGAAATGGTTCTGATCACTTTTACTCAGAGATAAATAGGCAGTGGATAGCAAAAACTTACCATCGTGCGGAGGGTCAGTAGATTTATCCATGTATTTGGAAGATCAAGATATGGAGAGCAATAGAGTTTGATTCAAAGAATTCCCAAGCCTTGATGTTAAGCTCAACGAAAGTGACTCACATCATGATTAATCAATGAAGTAGGCTGGGCTTGATCAACATAGGAAACATACCATGAATATCACAATGTCATTTTGTTATGGTTTTGAAGAAAAAAAAATGACCCAAGCAAGCATCGTTAAAGGTATGAGAAAGCACTCCCTATATACGTGCTGCCCCATTTTCCCGAGCTACAAATCGTTTATCCTGGATCACCGTGGCTGTATTCAACGAGGATCCTCTGGCATGAACAAAACTCATACCGTCGAAATGCAAAGGTGGCAGAATTTTCTGTTGATAATGCAGACAGCGTTTTCTTCAATGTTTTATCTTACGCCGATTGTTAGGGATATTTGATGTCGTTATATCCAGAGTTTTATGAGGAATTGACAAAGATGACTGTGACGTATGGTTGATGCCTTTGGCTCAGGGACGAGGATTGTCATATAGGACGTTCTTCCAGTAGCTGATCATCAGCTTGCATCAAGGATAATATTCCTTGTGCTGCTTGAGAGCGAGTTCTTGTATATTGTGTCGAAGGTTTTGATTTTGTATGAGCTAATTATGGTGGTTACGACTTGGTACGCTGGGGATGCAGCAAACATTGTGCTCAATTAGCTTGTATGTCGGTACGAATGAGTGGGCCTCCAACCTCGAATCCTCTCATATTCGTGCCTCTGTGTCTGCTAACTCTGCCAACACCAGCGACAACGCTCGAGCTTTCTTTGGCCTTATTTACCTTATTTAATTGTGATCAGCAAGATAACAGCTAAGGACCCATAGCATCTGGGGGCGCCTGGAGCTTGAATCATCTACAAAATTTTAGTCCACTGTCACCAGCAGCGATCATGGACATGTCATGGCGGTCCTTACCCTACCAGTTTCAATATAGACATAATGGGTGTCGCTGTCAGTGCGGTCAGTGGTGTCAACGTCTGTTCAACTTTTGTTCATTTCTATTACTGGAACAGCAACAAGCGCCATCAACAACTGCATTGAGCATGTTGGATTTAATGCTCTTGTTTCGCCGCCACTAGGTAGCAAGTACGGGCGATGAACTGCAAAACCTCCACTGCAAACAACAGTAACTTTGGAGGCCAACGAGGAATTATCCATATCCCTCATCACCGGCATCTACTACACATCTTTTCCCTATTCAGTAGCTTCAGTTCAATGCTTCTTCTTCTTCTTGTTCTCTACAGCAACCCATTTGAAGTGTCTATAAGGCCGACTGGTGGTGCCGTGTCCAAAACTATGCAATTCTGGCGATCAATGAACACAAGTTGCCCACTAGTCATATCAAGCCCAACGTTAGAGAGCTCAATCGGATAACTAGCGACCTCAGGAATCCTGATATCCTTCATCTGAAAAACACAATCTGTCATATCCACATCCCAGGAATATGTTATGATTTTTGCAGTCCAATCACCATACATAGCAAGAGCAGCATCCCCTCTTATCAAGCCAGGTAACCATCTATGGCCAGGCTCAGCAGGATTACGACCGAGTGTAACGATACGAGGAGGGCTGCTTATATCTTGAGGTAATCGTATGAGGAAGAACTCGTACTTGTAGAGGATGACCATCCAGTTGAAACCTCGATCGTAAAATGGTCGAGAAACAGGATCCAGATCCATCTTCTTGACACGCTGTCGTGGCAATACGAGTTGATTGTCATACATTTTTAAATCTTGGATGGAGTAGAGGCTGATAAACTCGGGCCCAACTGCCACTACAATGTCACTTGTTGTGATGAAGATATCTCTCTGAGGAAAAACAACCCGAGTGAGAATTGTTGAAAGCATGAGAGAGCACTCACCACAGGTACATTGTCCTTTTCCCTGATGCGTACACTTGTCTCAGCTTGTTCTGGGTCATTGATGTTGTACTCGATGAGAGCCAGTCCCCACTTTTCATCCTTCTTGTGCTCCCCTGTTATTTGTACTGGAATCAAATATTTTTCCGAAAGAGCTACACTTGGTTTGCAGCTGAATAAGTAACTTCGTCTTGAGCATAATGTATTTGTAGTGCAAGTAACCTTCCTTCCGTCTTCAAACACGTTAGTCTCGTAGATAAACGCTCGCGTTACCTCACCTTCTGGAGAGAACAGGTTAGCAACTACCTTTCATGTCAGAAATACTCACCCTCTAATTGTCCAGGGCAATTCCAGACAACAAAGCGAAAGCATAGATGCTCTTTTGAGTTATCAATCCATATTCTGAAAGAGAACAGTTCATCTATGTTCCTATCTTGATCGTCGCGGGCTCCCGGATTAGCAATTTCGTGAGGTTGAGGCAAAGGCATGTTTAGGTCGTACAGAATGTACTGATTACCATAACTGCTAGTTAACAACCATCGTCCGCCTGGTAGCAGTTCATGTTCCATTATCCTTGCTTCTGTAGAGTATTGGAAAACACGCTGTCGAAGGTCAAGTGGTATATCCAAAACCCAGCGTTCATATATATTCAGGCTTCATGTAGCTCAATGCTCCACTTCCTGAAGGGTGCAACTAGAAAGTTTCTTGGAATAGTTGTGCCAGCAGGGCCCAGTGGAACAGAGAACTTGTTGCCAGAATTGACGTGATTTTGTGGCTTGGTAAAATAGTTTACA
>Ga0153934_1000031_pt1 | contig 32215 bp, 43 predicted proteins | sample TSNJ018MetaG_FD_104708 | JGI IMG/M metagenome (GOLD analysis project Ga0153934, IMG submission 104708) | Attine ant fungus gardens microbial communities from New Jersey, USA - TSNJ018 MetaG | ecosystem: Host-associated > Fungi > Mycelium > Unclassified | place: USA: New Jersey, Wharton State...
AGGCAGGAGAACACTAAAGGTGTCTTTGCACAGGATTTGGAGAGTTTTTACGCGGACGCTATAGACTCTCAAGAAGAGGAAAGCGAAGAAAGCGGAAAAGACGAGCAAAGTCAGGACGAAGTACATCACGATGAGGATGATGACAGTAGCGAGGAAAATGGAAGTGCAGAGGGCAGCTCAGGCCCAGATGACGAAACAGAGGAAAGTACGAACGATGAGGTCGGTATCAAGAACGAGGACTCCGTCATTCCGAGGTAGTTGCACTCGTAACTTATGCATAGAGTATCTTAGATGGACAATTAATTGACTGTACCCTCGCACACGACTGTAAATGATCGTAGTAGTATCAAGTAGTATCAACCGGGAGAGTCCCATGGACATCCGTCAGCAAGGGGAAAGCTAGAGACTCCAATCATGACCACATCGACCCCACATCCAACATGAGCGATAGCAGCACATTTTGGTATATTTAATGATAGGTCTGGCCCGCGCTCCCTGACATTCTCTCCGTGTCACGATCTAGGAAATTCAAGCTATATAATAACCAAATTGAAACTCAAGATGCAACTACAGTCGAACCCTTGGATCCACCAAGGGTGACCCTAAGTAGACTTGATAATGGAGAAAGCTAAGTGCAAGGCAACAAAACAGTAAATAAAGCAAGTTAAGTATAATATGATAACATGGGTGCTAATGTCAACAGAGCATGAAGTAAACAAAGGACAATATAAGAGAGGTAGTGACGTTGTCATACATTGTACATACAAGCAAACCATGAAAAGATTATCCAATAATATTAGCGATATTATTATCGATGGATTCAGGCGTTGTCGTGGACGCCCAACGGTTGACCACCTTTCCATTCTTGTCGACCAAGAACATCTCAAAATTCCACTGAAGGCGAAATATAAGTCATGACTATCAGACACGAGATCTCTATACCTTGATACGGGTCAAACCCAAAAGGCCAGCTTTCTCTTTCTTCAGCCATTTGTAAACTTCGTTGGCGTTGTCACCATTTACATCCGACTTCTTCATCAGGGGGAATGTTACACCATAATTGATGGAGCAAAAGCTCTGGATCTCTTCAGCAGAACCTGGTTCTTGGTAAAACTTGAAGACCACGAGCTTCAATTCCAAGAATCGATGTCAGAGGGACAGGGGTATGACGACATACCTGATTACAAGGGAAACCTAGAACGACCAGTCCCTTGTCCTTGTATTTGTCATACAGAGCCTGAAGTCCGCGATAATGGGTAGTGAACCCGCTATGGATGAGAACGAGTATGAATCAGTCTGAAACTTCCGTAATTTATACAGCCTACCACTTGGACGCAACATTTACAATCAGGACCGTTTTGCCTTGTAAGTCTGCAAAATCATACATGTTGCCATTGGGAAGCTCGGCTTTCAGGGAGTAAAAACCACTCGACATTTGTAGTAGAGAAGGTGACGCAAGTTGGAGAGGAATTTAAGCGGAGGGTTGACCGTGTGACGCATGTGATTGGAAGAAACAAAACGAAACGACTTCCATAGTACGATATGAAGAAAACATTGGTAAGATACAACGAATAGGCGTGACCTGCGCAACATCTGACAGATAAGATTTGAGTCTATTTGCGGAATCAAATATCACGTGTAAAGAATAAACTAGACGCAAATCAATATACAACGCTTGTCATGCTCAATAGACCATCGTCAACGAGTCCTCGAAACCGTTTCTCACAACTTCGGTAACGTGGACTACTCAGTTGAGACTTCAACCATTTGATTATGGCTCTATATCGCGCAGGCTTTCGTGACAAAATCTCACGGAAGGCATGGTAACCTAACCTTGACGCGATTCAGCTTACGAATCAAAACAAATTACTAACCCTGGTAAACCCTTACCAGGCCACAATTTTCGTTGCATCACTGGGTAATTGCCCCCGTCTTGACTGCTTGTGCATATAAGGAAATAGACTGGTTATCATTTCCTGCACAGCTCCTGCCAAGGAATCAGTTTGCCTCTTTTGGAACTGGTTCAGGACGGACTACAAATGAGGCTGGTCTGTTTGTACCAACCGGCATGCCATTCTCGGAGATAACAATGCATTTTCATCGCAACAAGAATGAAGTTCCGGTAAATGTTGAGATAAATGACGGACGTTCTGTTTAAATCAGGGTCCGTATAAATTACATGACACCTCGCTTGGGCTAGCCTAAGCGCTACATCAGTGGTAACTCTGATTGTTCATAAATACCACTCACCTGAGCATTTTTCGAACGAAATTAAGGCCAGGCTTACGTCCACGGGCAATTGTCAAAGTATTCGATAAACCTGAATATTCGTTCATCAATGGCAATCGCCAGTTGGGACTCATTGAAGGCTTACTGGTGCCGTGATAACGACTATAATCGACAGATATAGACAAATCTTTCATGTCAATGGCATACCCACACCAATGGAAATCTATGTGTGACCTCTTTCAGACAATGGATTTAGTATGAAAAATGGACCACGCACGCCGTGCTCGTTGATCTACTACATTCATGATTTGATGATCGTAGTCAAAATTGGTCATCGTCTTGTCCTTTGAGATAAAACAACCATACTCTGGATGACCTATACTATACGTTGGCAACATGACATGATGTTTACGAAAGAGCAGGAAACCTTTATTCATCATATCAAGAAACGACCTTGCTTTGACGAGATTCGTCGTCACGAGGAGATAATCATCAACTACTCTGAATAGTGTCTGGTGGTGATTGAGCCAAGTTCAGCCGCCAAATAGAAGACACCTACACTGTCTGGGCTATCCGTGTATGATCCAAATTGGCGTTCCAGGTCGCCATAGAAAAATGAACACAACAAGGTTGACAGAACGGAACCTTGCGGGATGCCAACAACCTGACGATAGTAATTATTGCCAATCTGGTCGGATTGAGTCACATTTTCCGCCAGTAACTAAATTATCTACTCACCTTCACAATGTTATCCATGATGTGGGAGTTCAACATCTGGAGTACACTATCCTTAGTCACTGTCAAGGCTTCAGGCTGTGTGATTCTAAATATCACCAGAAACGAAGTCAGAAGATAAATTAAGTACCTGGTCCAGAAAAATTGTATGTCGAAGGACGCTAGCCAGTTCGATAGCCAAGTCGATGAAATTCGGATCTTCGTCTAAGATGGATGTCGACCCCATAGGCCTAGCCAAGCATACAATGTATAACCTACCTTTGGGGAATGCTTTTCTGATATGATATTTACACACACGACCATGATGGATTTTGATCTGTGCGTGTCTCCTGACCGTGTAGTTATCCTAAACAGAATCCATATAGTCGGTGCCTTGACATAGAACAATGATTTCTACCTCGGATATCAGATTTTGGATAATACCCAACAATTTCCCCTGATCAATAGTATCAAAGCAAGCCTGAACGTCCACCTTGACAAAATAGAGTTTTGGCCTTGAAGGAGACATCAGCTTCTCAAATCGTTGCTGTTAAGATTGACTTTACATAGGACCGCATTTATGAGGCTTTATTTTAGATTTGAAGCTGAGAAGCTGCGCGTGGATTTCATCAGCCGTTGTGACGGAAACACCGGTCAAATGTGGTCTGGAATTCTAAAAACACAAACAACGGCGATAAGATACGGTATTCAAGGTTCAGGAGGTATTCGATGCACCTTTTCGTAATTCAGGAGGTCAAATGTGGTCTGAAGGACTTTATTGATCGATCGGCTAGAAGTCTTGAACAAGATCAGAATCAAGCAAGGATTTACGAGGCAGTGACCGTATAGTAGTGACCTTGGATTTCCTGCGTAAGTTGACAATTGGACGAACTCCAGTCTCCTTGGGGAGAAGCCTAACGAATGAAAATCCTAGGTCCCGCTGTCTGAGGATTGCCAAGGTATCTATCTGGAGAAGAATCAGGACATTCATTGAAATTAAAGTGGGAAGTGATATATTACCTCGGGCAGCTTTTCGAAAGTAGCTGACTTCAGCCTTGCAATGAGGGGTGCACATAATGTAGCCCAATCGTCTTGTCTGAAATAAAGGAGCTGATTCCGGAAAGCAGAGGACTCAGTCACGTAAAAGCCAGTCTAATACCAAATTAACAGAAAGGGCAACTAAAGCATGGAATCACTTAACAACCTTGACCAGAGGCAACAAAAAAGAGTCAAAAAACCAAAAAAGAAATTCTTCTAGAAGTTCCTTTCGTTTGACTGCATCTGATACGCACACACGATGTTGTTGCTTTGCTCCAGGACCAGGTGGGATTAACCAATCGCAATCAGATGAACTGAAACCTTGGAGAACATCATGTAGGCTCAGCGTTTCATAACGACGACCCGTGATAAAATTCTTGATATCTAGAAAAACTCAACCGGTGTTGCCAAAAGTAATTCTTTGCATGGAACATACATTGCATGATAATTTTGAAGTTCTTCTTGCTTCCCCAAAGAGTTTTAGGTATTACGACCTTGACTACAGCTACGACGTATTGGAACACCTGATAAAATCAGCCTTCCAAAGTCTTATATAGGCAGTACATGAACATAAACTTGCCTCTGCATATGAGCAAGTAAAATCGGCAAACCGTGGTTTTGGCACCACATCATCCGAACTAGTGCGAAAGCTAACATCATTGAACGACGAGGTATTGGCATCCAGAGGCCCTTGGGTTTGAATTTGAACCGAACGTTCTGACATCCACTCCTTTCAGAGAAAATATCGGAATCACGTAATGAAGAGAAATTGAAAAGGGCAAACCAGTATGGTGTTCTCATCAAGATCCAATCTCGGTTCCTGCCTCACCTATACAAAAATAATCAACAAACATACATTGTTGTTTGAATCATAAGACCTTTGATGGGCAGAACTTATTGAAAAGCAGCTTATAGGGACACTTCAAATGCCTCCAGACCATCTTATCGATTATAGGGACGATGTCTTTCAGCCGTTTGGGGGTATTCGCATTCTTGGAAAGTTTCATAGCCCTCTAACAGTTTTTCTGGTCAGAGAACAATGAAGAGAGATTCTAGATTCTCACCTCAATCTCATCTTCACGATCCATGTAGTCTCTATATTCGTAGGCACTACCTAGACAATTGAACTTGAATGGGTTACTCAGGCCATGCTGTCGAGGGAAAATATATCGTAAGATGTGCCTGGCTTTCAGAGAATAGTCTTTGACATCCCAGACAAGGGGCTTTCCCAAGGGTTCATGAAACATAGAACCATCTCGGTTGCCTATATTGAGAGCATCTTGTTCACACCTCAAGTCAATAATCGGACTCGACTGATGTCTGATCGAGATAAACTCACGCCGTAACGGTAAGCCTATGACTAATGTATTTGATTTCGGAATGTAGTTGGGACGCGCATAGAGCATTCTCACCCGGAGAATCGAGATGAGAGAAGGCCTGTGAGTGTTGTCGAGATGTAAGAGCAAATGACCGAAGAACCCGAATTTCTGCTCACGTTTTGATCTTGTATGTATCTCGTCGCGTTTTCCCAGACTCTAGCTTACGGCGTTTGGATGGAAGCTCTTCGTTGTTTTCAATTGAAAGAGTACGTTTCAAATATTTCTCAGTGCTTTTTGTAATTGCATTTTGAACATCTCCGGGAGGTATGATAAATGGCTCGCCAGTCATCTGACACAGACATCCATTTGGCAAGGAAACAAAAATTGACGTATCCACTAGAAGGTGAAGCATTACCGCAATGCCAACTCTAAGAGAAACAATGGAGAGAAATGATGAGCATGAAAACCAGCACAAAAATTAGTAAAACAACCTCTTCAGTAAGGTTTCCCATTCCTGGCCAAGCAATGCAGTCAAGACCGTGTTGACATTCATGTTCACAATAGTTGAGCCTCCCTTGGTCAGACTGTAAGATGTTTTTCCACCAAAGGTTGCAAATCCAACCTACCATACGATATCCAGCTTTCAGTATATTTTGTTTGTTTGGCTGAGTCTGGAAGAGCAAGGATTGGGCCCGTTTAATTGCCTTGGAGGAGAAGAACAAAAGTTCAATTCAGTTGAGGTCAAAGCATTCAACCCAAACAGTGTTGTCTACATCATCTATTCCAACATGAGTTTCTTCATATTTAATTCTAGACCCAAGTTTGTGGTTGGTTGCAATGTAAATTTCATCGAACAGACGGCAGTACGCGGGGCTGTCATCATTTCCGGGAGCAAATCCGTTATACTGAGTATCAGATGTATCCTCCACATCAAGAGCTTCGGAAATATAGGTATCCAGTCTATTAAAAATGAGGTATGAGTTGGCTAGTAAGGTAGTGGTCGGTTGTGGACGCATCGGATCGGGTATTGATGTGCGCGCTTCAGAATACAAATGTCACGATGGACGTCACATACTGTGAAAAATCCCTTATTATGTTTTTTTCACTTCAGTGAAACGAGCTCCTCCACCTCTTTTTCAAATGTGTACGACATCCTTACTAAAATTCCAGTTGAGCCTCCCAATAATCGTTTGTCGCTAGCATTGATACTGCCAAAATCGTCATCATATGAAAGATAAGATGTATGAAGGACTTTGTCGAGCCAGGTTGCTGAAACTTGTTCCAGAATAAAAAGACTCTACGACAAAAGAATGACCTAAATACTGAAATACTCTTTCTTCTTTTCCTCTCTCATTCTTCTGCTTTACCTTCCTTCTTTTTATTGAGGAAACCTAAGATTGGAGTTACAGTCAATATTAAATTTGGGGGTTTCAATTGGAGAATTCATCACCTTTCAGCTTTTGCCTATGATTTTTTTCACGTTGATCATCTATTTTCCTGAGTCGTACCAATTCCATCGTTGCAGCAGAAGCATCTAGATATTTATGATAGATGGATAGGTAAATGATGAGGCCGTTTGGTTTTGAAATAACGAACCGGATGGACTCTTCGTTTTGATATCCTCCAAGATTTTACTGGCTTTTTCGAAATACCCTTGCTCCCCTAGACCTTTTGCTTTTCTAAACATAGCCTTGGTGTTATTTTCGTTTTTGTGAAGAGCCTAGGTATTCATTACATTGAACTAGAACAAAGCGAAACCCCAAAAGCGGACCTTATCTGCAGTTTCCACAGCACGTTTCCAATTTTCATTTTTGATATGACATGCAGACATGTTTGCGTAAATCTTGCCAATAATATCATCAACCTAGAAGTGAATATATTCAGTTGCAGTCAAACTTTTTCCAAGTTCTTGACCTCTGTTTTATCGTTCTGATGAGGGTCCTGTGTCGAGTCACCAGTCTTGTCAGGGGATGACAACCCAAGACTTTTTAATGCTGTTCTTTCAGGAGGATTAAAATACAGCAATAAAAAAACAAGACAAGAACCTACTTGTCGATTCCAACCAAATACAACAAAGCCTGTCCAATGAATCAGCGAAGAGGGAGAACATCAAAAAGTTCGAAATTCTCGTCACTTCATGATATTGCTTCATAGCTGAAAATTTCTCTGTTACTAGTACAAGATTTGACATATAGTGCATACCCTCTTTCGTACCGCCTTGCCTAAATGCTTGATCACCAGCATCCTTCTTTTGCTTTCCCAAATTGAGTTTAGTTTCGGTAGAAAGAGTATTGGGAGGTTCCATGATGGCGGAGGAGATTGATTGTAAGGTGTGGCGATACGGATTGCTTGTTCGTATTTTGTCAAGTCTTGAACGTGAACTACCATGGCCTTGCTATCTAACATATTAGGTTTCTCTCTGTTTGGCCTCGCTACGCGATTCGGTCAATTGGGTATTCAGAAAAGAAATCTCTTTGACAGTACGTTTGAATTTTCTCAATAATTGAATTGTGGTGATTCTTTTTCTATTAGACCCTGGTGGTCATCTTATTGCTATGGGTGTATTTGGTTATGCAGGGTATTGGGCATATAGATGGGACATTAGAGCCGGTGATTTAATAAGGCAGAAGCGGGAAGAAATTCTCGCAAGAAGACAGGTGGGAAGAGTAGTTGAGTGAAAAACAGCTGGTGTGTAGATCTTATCTGCTGTGAATGCTCAAGCTCATACATGAGTAGCAGAATACTGCTTGAGATACCAGGGATGTCTATGTGCGTTAAAACTATGTAAGAAGCACAGACATAAAGTTGGTTTAATTCATAATGAGACCATTCTAAAAAAACACCAAGTCAAATATCAGCAAAACAGGGACGAGCCTCTAACCTCAACCAAATTGTACCATTCCCACTTTTTTCTCTGATGAGCTCCCACTCTGTGGAACCAGCAGAAACAAGACGGTTGGTGAGAATATCCCATAGATGTTGTCTTGCTTCACTTGTCCCTTCAGCCTCAAGGACCCACTGTCCACACCAACCCTGACCGATTTCTGGAGTGAACTGGAGGTGAGGGTGGGCGTTGATGGGAAGGGTGGCGGTCCAGACCCATTTTGTAACGTCGACGCAACCTGAGGGGGCATTTGGACTCTTAACCTTGGCACTGACATTGAGCATGGCGAGCTGTGGAAGGGCATTGGGGTTGAGTGGAGGGAATTGAGGAATGGAAAAGGTCAAGCTGGAGGAGAGATGGGAGTAATAGAATGGAGATGGAAGAGCAATGGGGTTGTAGATAGGGAGGATGTTGGGAAGGGCGTAAGGGACGAGAGAGAGACCGTTGAAGAGAAGCCAGATTGTATGGCGAGGGAAAGAGAAAAGACGGTGGGAGGGTGGAATGTAGCCGAGATTGCATACGACATCACCTACGCTGAGATGATGCCACAGACCGGCATTCACAAGATGCTGTTGGCAAGCAAGAGTAGAGTCTGAATTAAATGAGCTGCAGGGGACAAACACACGCAGGATGGGTGCCCTGGTTCTGGAGGAGGCGATGTCCAGACCAAGCGAAGTGGCGGGACTGGGCTGGGGTGGAGAGATCACGTGTCTGTGCTTGTGGGTGCTGATGGAAAGTTTCTGGGTGGGTTGCTGGTTGAGATAGGAGAGAGAGGGAGGAAAGGCAAGTAATCGGGCAGACCGGACAGCTCTGCGCAGAAACGGCTCAGGCTCATATGCCGACGAGCAGCTGTGCACGAGTGCCTGCAATAGCAGGACGTATCGCGAGTGGGCAAGGCATAATGCAGCCAGCTTGGTGCTCACATAGTCGTCCCGCAGGGTCGGATACCGAATCTCGAGTACAGATCGAGCGTGGGCAGTATATTGGTCCAGAGGCACTTTGAGTGAAATGACTAACAACTGTCAGTTCCCCACTCCCGGAGACGGAGAGCAGGTCACACCCACACAGCAGGTCTACATCTGCCAGCCCAATCTCAACCCACCGCACATGCTCTCGCTCACAATGCCTCAGTGCCCAGGCATACCCCCGCATTATCCGTCCCAGCACCTCCTCACGGACCGCCTCATTCCGCCATGCGGCCCGACATCCCGCGCATGTGTTGAACAACGCAAGCAGGTCTACCCATTCAAGCCATTTAGCAAGGGTACCAGCGATCTTCCACGTCCCCAGAGCGACTGCTAGCGCGTGCAGGGCCATACAGAGCGCGCTCACAATGTAGCCATATCACACACATATACATATGTATATATGTATCCTCACCATCATCCCACGCATAGATACTTCCCATCATCCCACGCACATATATGTTTCCCATCATTCCCACACCTCCTCTCCTTCACTCCCATGCCCCCTCCCCAGCTACGCGATCTCGAGCGAGAAGTCTTCGGTGGCTCAGACTCCGAATTTTCTGATGATGATGATGATAACGATGGTCCGCCTCTCCTCTTCCCCTTGTCCCTTGCTCACCCTTTCCAGACCTCCAGCTCCTCCTCTCAGCTCCCCGGCAACCCTCACCCAGGTCTCCACACAAACAACCCCCTGAGTCCTCTGGCCCTGACTCTGATGACGACTATGTTCATGAAAAACGCCCAGCAAAGTCAAATAAGCTCTCCCAAGGCTCGACAAAGCGTGCCTCAGACGATCGGCCCCTTCAGCGCAAGCGCAAGCGAAAGACTCCTCTCAATATCGACCCTAACGACCTTCCTCCTGAACAAGGTGCGCTCTCTTTTCCTGTAAATGAATCCCCTCTTCTCACTGATCAAATTGACAGCTTCAAAATTGCGCTTGGACATGCAACTCGAGGCCATCCTCAAACCCAAAAAAGTCAACCGTCAGCGCAAGAAAAAGAATACCGACGAGGTTCTAGATAGTCTTGCAGACGACCAGGTTGCTCGCTTGCGAGAAGCTATGCTTCATGCAGCTGATGAGGATGAACGTGCCAATAGGAACAAGCTTCCCGCAACTGCCAAGTTACGTTTATTGAAAGAAGTCATGGAAACCCTCAGAAAGTATGTATCGCCGTGTCATTTCATCTCCTTCTCATTTTTTGTCACCAGAGCTTCCCTTTCCGAGTCCATGATTGACAACAATCTTCTGGAAGGTGTCAGACGCTGGCTCGATCCTCTTCCCGACACCTCCCTCCCTGCGCTCAACATCCAGCGTGAACTCTTTGCCGTCATCCGCAAAATGGAATTTATCGACGGTCCCGTTCTCAAGGAGTCTGGTCTAGGCCGTCTCATCATTTTCTATACAAAATGCAAACGTGTCACCCCTGATATCGCGCATATCGCCAATCAACTCGTCTCCACTTGGTCTCGTCCTATCATTAAACGTTCCGCCTCCTATAGGGATCGTGTCGTTCCTATTGCTGTTAGCCCTGAAGATGTTCAGCAACGTGAGAGACTGAATGCTATTCTTGCAAGAGCTAGAGAGGAGGACAGACATCGTCTTAGGAAGAACGCCGTTCATATCCCTAATGATCCCATGGACTTGTATAGCATTGCCCCCAGGAGTAATGTCGGTGTCACCAGGGCTAACAATATGAGCGTCGATGTCGACGTTGAAAGGAGGCGGAAGAATGCAGAGAGGTTGAGAACCTTGACTAGGAAGGTTCAGACGAAGTAATTGCTTACGAGCTAGCTTATCATACATGTATATTTGCAAGTATGAGTACTATTAATAGTAAAATACATAGGCTGTTCAGGCACTGGTAACTGGCTATATATGATGTCCCCAATTTGATGGCAATACCCGTCAAATGTGACTGCTGGGGATGATTGTGAACGACAAAGTTACGTGCAAACAAGGACCAACAGCATATATGTAACAACAATTGTGACAGAATGAATGTACCTGCTTGATCGAGTTTCTCGCGAACCGAATCGCACGACGAGCAACGCCGATTCCACCTTTGACTCTTTGCTTTCTGTCCCTTCTAATATTTTCTTAACCTGGTTGCATCATCTTTGAACATTTTCCTTCTCATATCATTTGGGAAATAATCAACCTTTTCATCTCCGAGAACTGGTGGGTATTCGTTTTCTGTATTTTGATATTTCAATAAAAGGTTGTCAATCAGGTAACTCGTCTCGCAATTCCTCCCTTCCCGGCCTAATTTAGATCCTTCTTCTTCCTCTTTGTGCCTGTCATTTATGCAGCTCCTCGTTAACATATCTTATCTCCTAGGTCGACGTAATCTGCTATATTCTTTGGTTGGTGGCCATTCCAATACGACTCTCCCGTTTTTTTCCGACGCTGATCTACTTACTGTACAGGCCCTATGGACAATCCTCAGCACTACCAACCCCTATCCCATGCCTTGAATCCTCCTGTCAATCCTCAGCAACCAACATTCACAGCTGCTATATTTCAAACAAAAACTCCGACTACAGCACCTGTTATGGGTGAACAGGACGAAGAGGATGATGAAGAAGGCGATGAGGATGAGGAGGATATTGAGGAACAGTTGAGTCGGCCGGAGCCAGAGACTCAGCCGAACGTCTCACCTGCTCAGAATCAAAACAGGTGTGATTTTCTTTGACCTCCATGCACACGCACACACACCCTCTCTGTCTCTCTCTCTTTTTCTTTGCTTATTGATTTGACGGACAGTACCGAGGATTCTGGATCCTGTAAACAAGACAATTCGCAAATTGGTCCAGACACTCAGGAGCCAGACCGGAAGCGCCGTCCAGGTAGGCCTCGTGGCTCCAAAAATAGAAAGACTCGTGTCGGATCTTCAAGACAAGAGGGGGGTTTCTATTACCAGGGACAACTGCCATCTTCCGTTGGACCTCCTCACCTTTCAGATATCAATTCTCAAAATCATCAGTACTATGAATTCCAGTGGCGTGTTCTAAATCTCTGCGCGGAATTTTATGGCGCTGCAGAAGAACTGGTGGTCGGTCGCAATCATTATATTTGTTTTCTTACTCTCTCCTTACCCGTCTGTGTAGAAAGCAACGCCTCCGCTGGTTGTTGCTCAGTGTTATCATATGGGTCCGAGCGTCAAAGTGGATCCATTAACGATGTTGTCGGAAGCAAAGCGTGTGTGTGATATACTCGTACGTAGATGAAATAGCGTTTTCATGAGGGTTTTTGTATTCTACTGATGAGTGCATTTTTTCAGCTAGCTAATCCATCCCAGCTAGTATCTCAGCCTCCGCCGCAGATGTACACTGGGGTTCATTTCTATCCTGCGAGTGCTTTATCAATGCCTCCCTCCGCTCCTTCATCCATCAAGCCAAATACGACTCCTATCATCACCAATCCTCAATCGTTTGTAGTCCCACTTACAGCACAACCGACTGGATATCCTCATGCTCAGTATTCTGTCTATGCACCGGGACAATACCCCACTACACCATACTACCATCAGTACTATACAGGCACGTATTATCCCCCGCCTCCGCCTCAGCCTCAGTCTCAGCCCATCCCCGCTGCGCAACCTCCACAAACATCCACACCCGCTGTGTCAGCGTCTCCTCCTGTATCAACAAATGTCGCTACGGGTACAGTTGGAGCTTGGTCTGATGAGGAAACTGAACGATTGAAAAAGCTTGCCGAAGACTGTAGATCAGTTGGAGTTGCAGGTGAGATAGATTGGGACAGGGTTGTCAATCAATGGGGTAATACAAGAACAAGGTAGACGTCTTCAGAATAATCTCCATTCTATCAGCATTTTGATCGATAGCTTCCAGACATCAGATTCTGATCAAGGCAACAAGTCTAGGGCTCAAGGAGAGTTCTGGTCGCGTACCGAAGCGACGGCGCGAAAATGAAAATGAAAAGGCTCAAAGTCCATCTGTGGCCGACACTCCTGCTACACAGACCACTACTTCTACTGTCAACTCGGGAGCCTCATTTAATACTCCGTCTCCTCCTCTTAGTCAAGCATCAACGCCTGCTGCTTCACCTGCATTGAAACAGCAGCAAACGACAACTTCGAAGAATTTGACGAGCACAACACCATCGCAAGCACCCCAAAGCGCGACAGCAACTACAGCAACATTAGCGATGCCTTGGTCATTGTCGACGATACCAAAAAATACTCCATCTCCTGTCATTGGTGGATCTTCAACTGTTAATCAAGATCATCGGACGAGCTATTATTGCCCGCGACCGGTCGATAATACACAGAGGACGGCGACGCCTCTAACGCTTCATCCGTATATGTACCAACCGCCGCCCAATAATGGAGTTACAAAAAATGTGAGAGAAAATGGAAAGTAGCCATTGTTGTTGGATTGTGTACATGCCTGTATTATATCTACTTTTCATGGGACTGACTATGAGTTGATGACCTCTTGCTGTGACTTGTGCTGTCTGTTTTATCTGTTGTCGTTTCTGTCTGTAATATTTATATTGCTTGGTCTGTCCTAATGGCTTAAGAGACCAAGCAAATGTCCGAGAACTAAAAGTTGTGACAGCTTTTGGGATGACAGGATAAGATAAGTTTGGTGGGATTTGTGATCACATGTCTCCTTCTAATGTCTTCTTCATTACCTCAACAGCGGACTGCCCGAAATACAAAGCCAGTCCCTTCTCCTTCCGCGCCGGTAACTCCGGCGTCAAGCTCTGTGAATCAAACCTCCTCTGCGTCAGTCACAAATTTGCCAGGTCGTCGAGCTGCTGCGCCCAGCTCACCACCACCTGCGCAACAACAACCACCGCAACAGCAACAACAACAGACGCGAGCAAGAGATTTGCTGAGAAAGCATTATGGATTGGGGATGGGAGTTCCAATGTCTTCAGGAAACGCGATGAATCCGATGAATATGGGTAGGTTTTTTGCTCTGAGATCTCTGATGACTTTTATATTTTACCTTGTTATTTTGTTTGATACTTTAGATTCCAATGCATTTGATGCAAAGTCTTATTATGAGCAACTCATTATGACATCCTCGCTTCCAACGCTTATCAAACGAGAGAACGATTTAATCACGGGTACTTATCTTTCTTTTTTTCTTGCTTTACTTCGATGTGGAGGACAAAGAAAAAAGCACGAATTTAACTGATGAAAGATGTATATATACACATCTATATACAGAAATCAGGGAATTAGACAGTGAACGACAGTCGTTGGTGTATAACCATCATCATGAACTCGTCGCTGCGAGTGATACCATTGCAGCTGTACGATGAACTCTTTTTTTTGGCCTATTCTACGCTGACGAGTTTTGTGGTCAGATGAAAAGTCGAGCAGAGTGTCTGGATTCTGATCTCGATCTTCTTCGTGCTGCATTTTCAGAAATATCTCGCCTCGCGGCTGAGGTATCTACGGAGCCTACGGAAGAGAAAAAGAAAGATTGACCAATACTTGCTGATCTGATTGGGTACCCTACACATGGTGCTTGAGAAGTATGTTAGAGAATATTTCTCAATTCTGGAAATGATTCTTTTTCTATCGTAGATTTTTTAACATTGGACTAAGATGTGAGAAAAAGAATTGTATGTAATGAATTGAGCTTTTTCAAAAGATCCCTGAGCAAAAAATGAAGAGAGAAAAAAAGCAAATAGCCTCGGAATCTTCCTTTGTGTACACATGACATATAGAAGGGCGTGACGAGGCATCATCCAATTTTTATCCCGCTCAAAAGTAAGCAGATGTTGGAATGGATCGTTATGATGTTTTCGAGCACAGCACACCGTGCTAGCCTAGCTAAGGAAAAAAATCAAAGCTCCCGTACCCTGATGCAGGCAAAAATAAAGACACCTAGTGACTAAACAAGAGCTTTGACTGATCTTGTGACATGAGATTCAAATTTACGTTTACGCTCAAATATGGGTCCCAGACGAAAAGGGTCCAATCCTTGACAGAAATTTGAGGCCGCGATGAGAATAACTGAGAATAAGACCCAAGGTCAGTTGCCTAAGCATCTCACAAGCCAGGCGACCTGAGTTGGTATATTGTCCCAGCTTGACAAGAATTGAGTAGTAATTGAGTAGTCTGTTTGATATACGAAATCACACCAGTCACACATTCCCTGATTAGGAAGTCTGACGCGTCCTCCGCGTACTAATCATCAAGTCTTGACTTCCACCAAATCGACAACTCGAACGCACTACACAATTCATGGTATGACATCTCATCGTTACTATCTTCCTAATGTTCCGCTAATCCTAATAAATGCAGGGCAACGCACCATCTGGAATGCCCCCTGGTGACCTTCCAGGCGGGGATAAGGACAAAAAACACCAACAACCCCAGAAGAAGAAGTGGGAACCTCCTCTCCCAACTCGCGTTGGAAAAAAGAAAAGGCGTGGTCCTTCAGCAGCTTCCAAACTCCCAGCTGTATACCCAACCACTCGATGCCGGCTCAAACTACTCAAGTCAGAGCGCATCAAAGACTATCTGCTCATGGAGGAGGAATTCGTCCACAATCAGGAACGCTTGAAGCCAGAGACCACACGAGAAGAGAAGAACGAAGCAGACAGGTCCAAGGTTGATGATCTTCGAGGGAGTCCGATGGCTATCGGTACACTGGAGGAAATTATCGACGACGACCATGCTATCATCAGCACCGCGTCTGGACCTGAATTCTATGTATCCATCATGTCCTACGTCGACAAGGACCTGATTGAACCCGGTTGTCAAGTTCTGCTACATCACAAGACTCAGTCCATCGTAGGCGTGCTTCAGGATGATGCTGATCCCATGGTCAGCGTTATGAAACTCGACAAGGCGCCCACAGAGAGCTATGCGGACATTGGTGGTCTAGAGCAACAAATCCAGGAAATCAAAGTATGTCGTGACTCTCGTTCCACTCCCCTTTTCCGTTTGATGGATTGAGCCCAGCCCCCAAGGAATCTGTTGAACTACCGCTCACTCATCCGGAACTCTACGAAGAAATGGGTATAAAGCCTCCAAAGGGCGTCATTCTCTATGGTGTTCCGGGAACAGGAAAGACGCTCCTCGCAAAGGCCGTGGCTAATCAAACCTCTGCCACGTTTTTGCGCATCGTCGGCTCAGAATTGATCCAGAAATATCTTGGCGATGGACCTAAACTCGTCCGTGAACTTTTCCGCGTCGCTGAGGAACACGCGCCTAGTATCATTTTCATCGATGAGATTGATGCTATTGGTACCAAACGGTAGATAAGAATTATTTTCCCTGAGGAGTTTGGTGTGACAATGTTTTTCAAGGTACGACTCGACATCCGGAGGTGAACGTGAAATCCAGCGGACGATGCTGGAACTTTTGAATCAACTGGATGGTTTCGACACGAGAGGAGACGTCAAAGTTATCATGGCTACGAATAGAATCGAGACCCTCGACCCTGCTCTCATTCGACCAGGTCGTATCGATCGAAAAATCGAGTTTCCGTTGCCCGATGTTAAAACCAAACGACATATCTTCAGGTCTCCCCGTCTTTTTTTCTTGTAGAAAGAGTGTGTCTGATGATTTTGTTGAAAAACAGGTTACATACTTCCCGCATGAGCTTGAGCGATGATGTAGACCTGGAAGAGTTTATTACCATGAAAGACGACCTGTCGGGTGCGGATATCAAGGCTGTTTGCACGGAGGCTGGTCTACTTGCTCTTCGCGAACGAAGGATGCGTATGACGAAGCAAGACTTTACCACTGCTAGAGAGAAGGTATGGTTTCGAATCTTTGTCACTCCTCCTAGATTTCATACCTTGGTATACAGGTGCTATACAGGAAGAACGAGGGCACACCAGAGGGCCTGTACTTGTAGACTAGTAGTGTCCTTTCAGTGTATTCTTTTTTTTTCGGCATAATTCAGCATAGTACATCATTGTCTCTCTCCCAAGTCCGAATACAACAGAAGCGTAAGAGGCGCTTAGACATGTGTCTTGCCACTGCCCAAGGCAAACCAATCAAATGGCAAATTATGCCTTTGAGTGAGACTCATTCAGCGCTAATCATGAAACCCTTGCTTTCGAGATTATAAATTCATCTGCGTTCCATTCATATGACAAACTCCAGTTGGCAGAGCCTTGAATAGACAAGAAACCTCAAGACAGACATTTTTTGTCCCACCTGACAAAATCGTCGATCACATTCCATGTTTTTTTTTAAAAAAAGAGCGTATCATTTGTTTCGAGCGAGAGTAAGTAGAGAGAAAAAAAAAGATATTCACAAACGTATCGAATACCCAGCCCAACAGGTATACTCACATCATAATATATCGAAAAACTGTTTTTTTAAAAGAAAAAAAAGAAAAAAAAAATGAAGCGAAATTCTCCCTCCTTTCTCCACATCATCAAACCAATGAAAGAAGAAGAAGAAAGACTATATACATGCTCATCAAGGATAGAAGAACAAGTGCAAGTACAAGAGAAACCGACCAGTGGAAACTCTCATAACTAAACACGAACGCAAAAATGCAAGTGTGTTATCACCAAAGAAGAGAAGAGAAGAAGAAAAAAAAACATCACGTTGAATGAGCAAAAATAGGATAATGATACAAACCTTTCGTCCAACATGAAAACTAGATCCGTGCAACAAGACACTTTGAGGAAGTAAAAAGAAAGAGTAAAAAAAAACGTGAAAAAGTAGAAGAAAAAAATCAAATCCAGAGAGCATGACGATTTATATGTACGCAGAATCAAGTGCTTTGGTCTTTGTGTGCGTGTAAATGTAAGAGAAGAAAGGAAGACGAAAGAATATGCAACGAGAGTGTGGAGTGTGGATAGATACGAAAAAAAGGGGGAATCAATCTTGTCAAATAGATATACCCCCGCCAAGTCAGGGTGCATTTACACTTCAGTCTCACCAAGGGAACAAAAGAGTAACATCCTGGTCGACCAGTACATTTGTCACGAGAAAAGAAAAAACGAGAGCGTGGAGGTATTTCAGAGCCATCAAAGGAGTGTCGGTACAGAGCAACCGCCAATTCGGCTCAGTTGCACGTACGAGTGACAGTATTCAATGTTTGCGCGTTACTGCAAAAAAGTCGGTGAATGAAGGATAGCAGTTACGAATTGTTTGTTCGTCAGCAGATAAATCAGAATATGTGAATAAGCTGGGGGCAAGGAACGAAGGAGAAGCCGATGTAGATGATAATACAGATGATATTGAAATTGATCTTGGTTTCATCGCAAAAGTTGACTGAGAAGCGAGACTTGAAAGCAATCAGTGGAGTTGAAAAGCACTCCCAAGCTCAATACGTCCTCCTCTCTCCTCACCATCACCCTCCCCATCAGCATCAGCCTCATGACCTGACGGCATAAGACTCCCAAACGAAATCCTTCTCGCAGGCGCAAGCCTTCGGACCCTACGCAACGTTTTGCCCCTCAAGTTGTCAGGGTTGGCACTAGCGTCATTCGAATGGCTTGCCAAGGGAGCTTTGCTAGGAGAAGTAGAGGCAACCGGAGAAGGACCAAAAGTCGACCGGAAAGCAGAGCCCAACACCCTCGGTGCACTACGAGTGGGAGATGGGGATCGAGGTGATTGGGAAACTCGAGCAGGGCGCAATGAAGGAGTATCTAGAGACAATGGTAATTCGGAACCAACCATGTTGGGGTTTCGGTGAAGGTTCTTGGGGAGTAGCTTAGTGGAGGGTTTGGTATTGCTGCCTTTTCCTGAAAATTGGACGTTCTCCTTCCTTTCTTTAGACGATTTATTCTCAGCTTTGATATCCCTCGCGGCCCCAGTTGCAGAGTGACCTTTCCTTGTAGTGATGGGCGAGAATGCAGGAATTGCCGGAGCAGGAGAATCAGGAGGGGAAGTGGCCCTAGTGCACAACGGGCTTGAGTGCTTCCTAGCCTTTTTCTTGTGGTGATTGCGGACCCTTTCCTCTTCATCTGAGGATGGACAAGTACCAGAATTGTGGCGAGAGTGTTGATCGGACGAATGCGCATGCCTTGCTTCTTGGGCCAAAGCTCCAAAAAAGGGTGGACGCTTGGCACCGATCGAAGGTGAGTCCTTGGGCGGAACAACAGGAACGAAACCATCATCCTGCATCAAACGCTGAACCCGAGGGTTTGGACAGATGCCATCGCTGCTACTGCTGATGATAGAAAGTGATGAAGAAGAGACGACGGAGGCGGGCCTGCAGAAATTGCGGCGCTGTACAGAGAAGGTGGAGAATGAGTTGAGCGTGGATGAGCTGGGGGTGGAAGGAGTGACCAAAGGGGGTTGGTAGGCACCCTGGCGCTGAGTGGACTGCAGCTGACTGGAGAGACTGGGAGGAAAGTAAGGCGGTGACAATGGAGAGTGACAACAAGACGGACCGAGCAAGATGTTCATTGTTGTCTTTGTCAGTTTCTTCAGCATTCAACATAAAGTCCATACTCGACTGGCGATACAAAGGACGTTTGGCGATTGCCAGAGGTTTCTGTCTACCGTCGTGGGTGTAGGAGTAACTGGCTTCAATTTCCATCGCGTCCTCGGGTTCCTCGGCGATTGAGTCGCGTTGATGGGCAGCGGCGGCCTGTTCTTTGGCACGGAGGCGGGAGAGCTCGATGAGTTTAACACGTGTGGCGCGGAGAGAATGGGGCCAGTCGAGGGGACCTTTAGCGTGAGAAACACCGCGGGCGATTTTATCAAGAAGATTTGAGGGGGGAACACCGTTGAAGGGAGTGACAAGGTGGGCTGGGAGGGCATCTAGCGTCTGGCAAAGTGAGGAAGAGAGCAGGAGAAAGAAAGAGAAAACATACTCTTGAGAGGAGGAGAAGCTGGTCCTGGCTCCACTCGCACTCGAGATCGTCTGCATTCGAGCTGTTCCAGCTGTCTGTGCTCTTCCGGTTCGGAGGGGGTGGCACAAACACGGAATTGGAAGGAGAGCCACAACTGCGCGGTGTCCGCGGAGAACCTTGAGTGCTGACAGAAAGGAGAGACGATGTGCGACGCGCAACAGGCGCATGCGAGAGAAACACGGCCATCGGCGTGCCTGGCGCGCGTCGAGTCTGCATAGCGGAAAACAAAACAATCAATCCCATCATTGCAAAATCAAATCCCCGCGTTCACACGCCTCAAATAATCACTAATATCTAGTCAATGGCCTGAACACCATCGTACGCAGGCAATCGCTGACACGCTACAGCCCAATCAATCGCCCCATCCACCAACTCTGTCACTGTCGCAATCACTTCGTCAATCGACCCAATCCTCTGATCCATGCTATCTCTCTCTCTAAAAAAAAATCAGGAAATTGAGCAATCAAATACAAAGGGAAACTTACCGAAGGGTCATCGTTCGATTTTGCACAGCTTTTGTTCGAGTTAATACAAAAAAACAAAAAAGATCGACACGTACATGCAAAATCAATCGTGACACCATAGGGCGTCCCAAGTTCATCATTGCGGGCATACCGTTTACCAATAGACGTGTTCGAGTCATCAACACGAGAAAAAATCCCGGCACGGCGCAATTTCGCAGCTTCAAAGTTTATGAGTATGCACACAGTGAAACCAAAAACAAAACCTACAAACTTCCAACACCAACGGGTCAAACTCCGAACGGGCACTCAAGGGAACAATCAAGACATTGGTGGGAGCAATCAACGGTGGAAGCGAAAGCACCTAATTTGCCAAAAAAAAAATCAGTACATATACACCTTCTACGAATCAGGACGTACACCACGCTCAATGTCTTGTTCTCTGTTCCAGAAGCTATGCTCTAGCAATGTGTAAAGAATACGCCCGAGACCAAAAGATGGCTCAATAACGTTCGGCGTAAACTCACGAACTGATCATCAACGAACGGATGCGAGTCATCATATATATTCACTCACTCGATTGCTTGAAGACCTTCCGTTCAATAGACAGAATATCGGGCGTCAACTGAAACTCTCTCCCATCCTCTGTCGTGATCACAGTGGAACTAAGAAAGCAGACTCAGCAAGACAGCAACACTCATCGATCCAACTCACCCCTGTACAAGTTCGCCCCTGATCTTCACCAGAGCAGCTTCGTCCAACGATTCAACAATTTTCTGTATGATACCAGCATCCTGCTTAAACGTCCTGCCTAAATTCTTCCTATTCCACTCAACAGCCTCTTTCTCTACAACAACGGGATTCTTCAACGCTTGACGAACAATCAAAGAATGCCCCGTCCTCGCACTATGAACCGACAAATCATAAGCAGCCCGATCCGCACAACCAACACACTCCGTCCACCCCGTCGAATTCTGAATCTCCGCATCCCAACAATCCGCCGCATAATGCGCCATCTCGTTCGCCATATGCTGGCGAAACCGCAACCGCTGGGCGTCAATACCAATCTTGAGCAAAAACTGGTGAATCCTCGCTACAAAATATCCAAGGGTCTGATTCGCAATGGTGCCCTGGTCCACTGCGTCCCCGACTTTCATCCTCTTCGTCTCGCTACTACCACCCTCTTGAACATGTCGATCGAGCAGGACGATCTCAACATCGCGGACTTCATCAAACCTCTCATGGTTCTTGTTCTCCGGATCGACATAATGTTCAATTTCCGCCATCGTGAATTCACGCACACGGAGAAGACCAGCACGAGGTGAGATCTCATTCCGGAAAGAACGGCCAATCTGGGCTGACGCGAACGGAATCCGGCCATTGTTATATTCGAGCAGGCGAGAAAAGTTGAGAAAATGCCCTTGGGCAGTTTCAGGACGGAGATAACTAAGATGTAGTGTTACTTCACATAAAGAAAGAGATTGACAAGCTTGACGCACCCTGGGTGCTGACCAGTAGGCCCAATGCTACTGGTAAACATCAGATTAAACTGCTGGGGTTCGCCAACTTCATTATCGGTATCCGGATTACGAATATCATGTACACGACAGAGCTCTCCAAGCTGAGGCCCCGAAAAATTATCCAGCTTAAGAAAATCAACTCCGAATCAGAATCCCTACCATCAAACCAAACTCAGAAACGCACCTGGGCTAAAATCGTCTCATACTCTTTCACAGTCGTCTCATCAAGCGCAACAGCCACCGCTTTACCAGTAGCCTTCTTCTTCTTTTTCTTACCCTGTTCATCCTGAGAAGCCCCAGCCCCAGCCCCATCCGCACCTCTCGCTTCCAAATTCCCAACAAGCCTAGCCTCAAGAACATTCTTCACCAAATGGTCCGCACGAAGAACATCTCCCGTCTTGCTATCCTTCACCATCCAATCAGCAAACCGAGCCACATGACCAGACGTCTCGAAAACCGGAGCTGGCGTCATAATGGTGGTATCGAGCTCGAGCATGCCTTCTTCCACGATGAAATGTTTGCGCCATTGATCGATAATGTTGGCTTGCAATGCGGAGCCCGGTGGGCCATAGTCATATAAACCAGCAACGCCTGAGGGAAGGGGAGGGAAAAGTCAGATAGAGATGATGATGATGATGATAAAGCAAAATGCACCTCCATAGATTTCAAAAGCAGGCGCATAAAAAAACCTTCTATTCAACAAGGCCTCAAGACGCGCCTTGTCAAAAGGATGAGCAGATTTGGTCATTTGTGCGACCATGGAGGACTGAAACCGATGACAACGACAACGATAAGATTTTGTGATACGAAAAACCTCATAGATCAATTGCATCGTCATGATGCTTTGAAGGACCGTGTGAATTATCTGCACATGCACATACCTCCACTAACCAAGATTAAATTGTATAACGGTATACATACAGATATAATGCGCCCACGACGGGCGATCTAATCATCCTCGATTACAATAACATCTCCACCTATCTGATCATCACTAGCTCGTGCTCTCTTCGCAGCAGAACCCGAAGCAACGTAATCAGTGGTATCTTCCGCAACAAGGTCCACAACATCTTCACTCTGTGCACCTCGTCTTCTCTTCCTCCTCGTGTTCGAGGCTCGACTAGTCGTTGCAGTATCTGAGGGAGGTCCAGCGGAGGCTTCATTCTCCTCATCAACGACAATGACGGGCATAACAGCCTGAGATCCAGCTGCACTTGTTGAAGCTCTCACACTCCTTGCACCCCCCGCGCTTTTTGCAGCATGCCTCGTACCCCGCCCTCTTGGTGATGCTGACAATCGTCGTGAAGGGAGAAGAGAATCAGATGAGGACGACTGTGCCGTCCGGGTCGAGGTTGGTGGTGCAAGTGATGGTTCAGGCTTTGCATAAAGTCGTGTCCATTCGCGCGCAGTGGTGTCATGCCGCTTGCGGTCTTGGTTATACAGGGTCGCAACAGTAGGTACTGTATCGAAGTCCCTATGAGAGCGTGATCAGGGTGTAGACACGACGGCTTACCCAAAGGATCCTCTAAGTGGGGTCAACCATCGACATCAAGGTCTGAGTATGAGGACACTCACTCGGATTGGGATCAGTCAAGAGGGAAGATATTGAGAGCATCACTTTGAACAGGGATAAGGCCGGGGACCAGTTGGTTTTGAGGATATCGATGCAAATACTTCCACTCTCTGAAATCTGGTACCCATTCAGGAGATGAGAAAATAGGGCGACATAGGCACTGACATTCATATGGTATATACTGAGATAGTTTCCACAGCATACACACAAAACAAGTGGAATATTCCAATGAGCATTATTACCAAACATGACGTACTCGAGGGGCTCACCGGGTCTTGAAAATCACCCTCGGGGCAGAGAAACTATCCAGCGAATGAGAAGCCAGGAAACGGGGGAGGGCGAGAGCAGACAACAATGGAGGGCATCACTCACGGATAGTCTGCAGGCAAATTAATCTCTACATGGAAAACACCGCCTTCGTACACGCTGCCTTCTGGCCCTGGTATAATGCCCTTCCAGACATGCAGATTTCCCTCGGTCGGTTGAAGCGTTATACTACCGAGATCCTCCTTTTTCAAATCGGCAACTTCGCGATTGATACGTTTCAAAGTCATCTACGCCCGACGGTAACGGAGACATATTAGAAGAGTCTATTTGTATGGGGACTACGCACGACAGAAGACGTTGCTCCAGCAGGCATTTTGGTCGTGGTCAAAGGAGCAGGTATCGTCAATCAAACTAAGGCGCGGAGAGCCTAAATAGGGCCCAACATCACGGTTCTAGTAAGCGAGTAAGTCAAGCGTAACCGGAATTAGTACAAACGACTCTGAAGACGCTTTTGTTTTTTGTATCCTTGATCAGCACCCGCCACTTGGAATAGTATAAGGAAAGTGAGCTTGATGACACATGGCGACAGGGCTCAGATGTGAATGGATTCATTCAAGTTTTGTTCTTAAGGTATCGGTCCTCTACCAAAGATAGAATCTAATAAATAGAAACAGACAGCGACTAGGCAGAGTGCCGAGTTTAAAACCCTAAAAGTTTTTCAAGTTCCCGCTGTTGTTGATTCATATCACGATGCACACACTCTCGTGCAAAGTCAACCTGCGAAACAAGGTTCGCGCACGAGGGACTTTCCGAACTCTCGCATAAGTACTGAGGCGTGTACACCACGTCGATGATGGCCTACCTACATGGCAACAGGTGAACGTCTCAAGTCGTCACTCGACTGCGCCGACAGCCCCCCGATTACACCAACCATTCGATGGCAGCGTGTTGATAGCAAGATCACACTGATAGAAAATCTGTTTCAAACTGGTGAGCGCGAGCGACGACTCAAGAGCCCGTTTGCGGTCCAGCAATGATGGCATACAAGTCGGAATCAGCATTCCCATCAGGAGATGATAAGCCATTGCAATCCTTCGTCATTGCATACAAACCCACTGCGGCGCGTACATTCGATTGTAGATGCTTGCAAACTACAAAGAGGAGAATAGTCACCTGCCAACGTCAACCTATCCGCGCCGTGGGTTCTTCCCGATGCCCACTCTTCTTCAACGGGCTCTCTCTCTCGGAGTGTTTCCAACCACAACTACCAATATGGATGGTCGTCAATCAATCTTTTTCGAATGATGTGTTATAATTAGCAGTCGAGAAGTAAACTTCTAAGATGTTTATAACCTGTAGATGCACTCGCCGGTCGCTTCTACAGCGGTAAAACCACAACAAAATCATCTCCCTATCGGACAAGAACAATTCTTGACATTGGTCTCAGTGACGGCAACAATGACTTACTGGATCGTCGTACAGTTTCCACCACTGCCATTATTTCTCCTGTCCCAGAAACTGCAAATATGTGTACCGTCATCAGTGCTGCCATCACACTTTGATAGGGTATTCGCTGGGCATTTTACCTGATGTGTCCATTTCTGCCGGATCCCACATACTCCTGCCCAAACCTGTTAGTACCTACGTATGATCCTTGATGATGTTCCACTATCGGAGCTCAAAAGCTTTACAGACAGTACAGTGTCTTATTCCACTCATAGAAGTATGACATCATCGTACAGACTTGCGTTTTTCCAACTCCAAAGTCCAGCTACTCAGCTACCTGTCGCGAATTCGATCATTATTCTATATCTTGGAGCTGATCATGATACGTGAAGGATCGAGAGTTTAGATCATTAGGTTTAGAGGATCGAAACAGTCGTCCTGTTTCATCTGAATCTTCTCCTCACCTCTTGCTTGTCCCTCGCACACAATGGCTGTATTTTCTCGCCTTCTCCCTACTTTGGCTACCGCATATGCGTCCCAAGCATGTAAATCTCGATTTCTTGATTTATTATGTCTAAATCGTTGATTACTCTCTTAGTGTCCGCAGTGGTATTTGTTCCCCAACAAAACGACAAGTATTTTGATCTGTGCGGCACAGCTGGTTGGATGTCGACCGCTTTCATATCCTTGTATGGTCCTTCTTTAAAGGCGAAGTTTTGGGATGGCATACAGAGACCTTGGCCTTCGCTCTCGTCTTTCCCGCCTCATAAGCTCATGTTGACTGCCGCCGTCGCTTTTTGGAGTCTCAAGCTTGGAGGCTTTTTGGTCATGGTATTCACGCACATTATGAATAGTGGATGCTTGCTCACAGATCCATAGCGTGCTATTAAATCCGGTGGGGACTCACGCTTTAACGAAATCAAAAAGCAACCTCTCAGGTATTCTCTTTCCTGGTTTGGCCAAGGTAGGAAAACATGACTTTCACCTTCGTAACTGAGGTTATATTGCTTACAGCGACTTGGATTGCTCTTGTCGGCCTTCCTGTCTGGCTGGTTAATACGTCGCCAGCTCGTTTAAGCGCCACCCTTGGCATGCGCGATTATGTGGCCCTTAGTATCTATATATCAGGTCTTGTATTTGAAACCTATGCGGACTACCAAAAGTTTGCCTGGAGAAAGGCGAAGGACCTCAAGCAGCACAATGAGAGTTTCATCTCTTCCGGGCTTTGGAGCATTAGCCGTCATCCCAAGTAAGTTTTCTGCATAATTTTCTACAATCTCTGACGTCGTCGTCCCAGTTATGTGGGAGAAGTTGCTGTTTGGACTGGTATCTCGGCGCTGTCTACTATCCCTCTACGAACCGCTTTTCCATCTGGTACAGTTGTTGTAGCTGCGATCAGTCCCCTAGTCACCTGGTTTCTGCTCCGAAAGGCAAGTTTGTGAATACTAACAAGGTTTACTTGCTAAAATATAATCATACCAGGTCACCGGCATACCCCTCTTGGAGCGTGCAGGTGATGAAAAATTCGGTGATAATCCACAATGGCAAGGCTACAAACAGTTCGTTCTTCTGTTTTGTCATTTCGTTTCTCATTTTTAACATTTAGCACCGTGCCTATTTTCTTCCCATTGGGCGGCGTCGAATGAATGAGGTTTGTACGCGATGATTCAAAATCTCGCCGTTGAGATATGACTTAGGCATAACAAAAACTCAAGCTAGTGTACCACTAATACATAATCTACCTGAATATCGATACATCAGGTAAACTGTTGCGACAAAGTACTACTAAAACCCAAGTGCTGCGAGTGATTCCGACCAATCTCCTTCATCGCTGAGGAATTGAGAGGCGTCAAGCATCCTGAATACATGAGTGAGCTATCGTCCATTCAATTCATGAAATCCTTACAGGGTATGTACAAAGTCGAGAGAGTTGGGTAAGGTAGTGTTGAAAGCAGTGATTGTACCAGCTAAGACAGGATCAAGTTGGCCGACCATGTTGCCGAACGCAGGCACAGATTGCTGAGCTTGAAGACCGGAAAGACCAGTAGCAATAACCCTATACATCATGATGAAGCAGGTTTTCAGGTTCAATTTTCAACATTTGCGCACTGAATCGTCTCGCCCAGGACTCGGCTCAGATCAATATCCCTTGGTAAGTCGTCCGTCGAGCCAGAACTAACTGGAATGGCCAGTAAGTCTGAAGTTGCTCCGCTCAAAGCAGTAATCAAGTTCTGGACTTGGACACCAATGGTGCCATCGGTCGCAGTGTTATTGGCCTGCATAGTCACTAAGAGATGGTTTGAACGTCGACGTGAAGATTCCTATATTAAACAGTTCAGATACCTATGTTGAAAACGATTTTACGGTTATCAATGGAGAGTTGGTTCAAGACATCTCCGATCTGTGGGTTGGTGTTGGTGGTTTGCCTCGCTATGAGGGGATTTGCCAAGGCAAAAGCGGCGGTGGCGAGAGTCGCGATAACACGGAGCAGCATACTGGTAGTATGGCGAATAATTGGACAGGGGATGCTTCAGTATTTATACGGTTTTTCGTAAATTCTCAAGAGTCGCAGCGAGCTGCGCGCCATTATCCACGCCCTGCCAACATTAGCACCATCGCGCACACTACATAATATCCAAAAGGGGAACCAAGATACAAAGGACGAAACGGCTGAGCTCGTTGTGTCAGACTCGACCTGATTAAGCAATTGTTTCCAGGGTTCGGTACCAATCATGACTATCATTTGGAGATGTTTCATTGGTCCAGGTTGAGACTTGAGCTGTTTCGTGGATGCACCACAAATTGATAGGTCCACCGTCTAAGTTGTGCAAGGAATATCTTCTCACATTCTTGAGTTGCCTCCCATCGATGTGAACCGCCCGTGACACCCTCCCGAACAAATCATAGTCACCCAATGCATCAGCAATGTATCGGCCTGGGTACCCAAACATGTGCGATATGGACACGGTCTAGGATAAAGCCCCATTCACTGCGTCTCCCTCAGGAACTGACTAAGGTAAATTTCCTGGTTTCCTTTGGTTGGCGCTCGAGTGGAAAGAGACTACAATTCATCACTTGAGACAATGATGGACAAGGTGGCTCGGAGAACACTTGATCTACAATATCAAAGAAGGCGGAACACAGATAGTAGCTCATACCAAAAGCCTGGGCGTAGTCACTGGATCACCGTCCTGTACAATGCCCACCGGGTCTTACGTCAGACTGTTTATTGTAATATATCAATTCAGAACCTCTCTCTCAGAGAGCACGTCTTATGTATCCGAGTATCCCTACGGCACGACTCACGATTGCTGAGTAAGACAAATGACCTAGAGCTCTGGGGCCATGATTGATTGATTGTAAAACGATATCAAGCATTACTCTATTAGGTTTCATCTCCTGATTACCAAATGTTTCGTTCAGGACGGAGATAGACACAAGTAGCTGAAATGGGACTCGTTGTATGTTTGCACTCCGACCCCCCTCCCTCCCTTCTATATATCTGAACTCTACAAACCCGCCATACTAAACAAACTCGGCACGATTGATCTACTGATCAGCTGAGACAATACAACAATACAATACAACACTGAGAATCATGATTTGTCAGCAACACATATATTATCACGTTCACGTGAAGAAAAAAGTGGTCTGATCGTGAAAACACATAAAAGTACTACTTTGAAGATATACTTCGGGTTACTACACAACACATAATCTCTTTCTCTATGGATCTCGTCTTGCAGATTTGTGATGATTATGTCCTCGACCGGGTATGGGCTAACCTTATCCCTCTTGCCGCCCTTACGGCGTCACCAGGGCTTACTAGCTCACTGAACAGCACCTCCCCTGTCCTTGCATCATTCTCAGAACGAGTTCCAGCAAATTTCTCGATTTCACTTCATCATGCAGACAAGTTTGCAACCCTCTACGCGCAGACAGTCGCTTCGCAACCATCGATATCTCAAATGTCAGCGTGGCCCCGCGATTACCTTCCACGCCAACTAGCATCCCTGTTAGTGGTTACACTAATAGGGATCTATATCCTATATTTTCTGTTTGCTGGACTATCGTACACATTCATCTTCAATCATGAAATGATGAGGCATCCTCGTTTTCTCAAAAATCAAGTGAGACAAGAAATACATGCCAGCATGAAGAGTTGCCCACTCATGATAATCCTGACAATGCCTTGGTTTGAAGCCGAAGTATTGGGTTACTCGAGGTTATATGATGGGTTGGATACATATGGATATACATATCTGATACTTTCTGTACCACTGTAAGTATCCTTCGCATACTGATCATCTCGAATTTGCTCACGTTATCAAGCTTCCTCTTGTTTACTGACTATTGTATCTACTGGATTCATCGTTGGCTTCATCTCCCAATATTCTACAAGATCTTCCACAAGCCCCATCACAAGTGGATAAGTGAATTTGCCTGTTTTTAATGTCCTGGGCTAGGCTGAACTTTTGTCCTTAGTCCCTACGCCTTTCGCATCGCATGCATTTCACCCCGTTGACGGGTATCTCCAATCTATTCCCTATCACGTATTCATTTTTATTTTCCCACTCCATCGTATCGTCTACCTGGGTTTGTTTGTCGCTGTGAACTTTTGGACCATTTTTGTATGTCGTCGTTGATGATATTGCTCGAGTTATACTGACTTCAAATTCAGATTCACGACTCCGATATGATAACTGGACATGCATTGGAAAATGTGATTAATGGGCCAGCCCATCATACGCTTCATCATCTCTATTTCACCTGTAACTATGGTCAGGTACGTAGTTGTCTGCTACTGATCGATATGATTTTCTGACCGGAATCAGTATTTCACATGGGCTGATCGAATGGGAAAATCGTACCGTCATCCGGACTCAACGCTAGATCCTCTTCTTGAAGTTCAAGCGTCAAAAAAACATTGATGAATTTCGGGCTCTAGGCAGACATCATTATTTTTATTGGCGATTTGCTAAAGTATTGTAATATTTAGTTAATATCACACAAAAATTTTAAACCATGGTTGCTATAAGACAGTGTCCATGAGAAGTGTCATTTCTACTGGCATTACCAAGCAAAAAGGTTTCTTGCTAAGCCCTGTGTAACAAAAGGTTTTGATTTGCGATCCTCACAAATTATCGAGCCCAGTGGGTGGTCACCCTCCGTTCCCATTCCTTCCGTTTTGAAGCTATTTCCTAGTTGTTTTCTTTAGCTACTACAGCGATTTCTCACGAGAATAAACTGATGAAAGGAAGTGGGACTTTCCAATTGTATAGAACTAGTGGAGCTCCTCTACCCTAGCTCTACGTCCTGTTGTCCGGACTATTACTTGGTTGTTTGTCTGTCTTATACTAATATCATGGCCCGCCCTTTTGCCACAAAATATCAGATATCTGCTGGGTTCTTTTTACGTGAGATGGATAACAATGTAAGTCATTCACTGCCTAAAACAAACAGTAGATTACGAGGATAAGTGGACATGACGAGGGTCGGACGTTAACGCAACTTACGGGTCCCAACGAAGTATGGATAACGAAGGTTGATCTTCTGATGATTCTGATGAGTTCACCAAGGAGTACCCAAAGATCTGTCTTCTTGAAAATTTGCATGTGACATTATATCCCACCCTAGTCTGGGAAAGCCGATCAATGCAATGTGTTGTGGTGTCAGAAAATAAAAAATAAAAAGGAGCATTCTCGCCGCTGTGGGAACAGGTCCTGATTCTATCAACAGACCGAAGGCTTCATATAAACAAGAACCGAACAGACGTTTTACTCAAAAGATTCTGGCACAGTTGACATGAATGGATGAGCTAAGCATTCCATGATGGTAGCGAAGAACATAAAGGTCTCACCAAGCAGAGTAGCTTTAATGTTATAGGTAGTTTACGTTTTCTCGCCTGGGAGGCAAATTATTCTTGTAAGATCTGGTGAAGGTTTAGGAATGATAAGGAACGGTGACAACGGTGATTATGGATTTACAAAAGTATGTTGTTCTAGGTGTCGATGGTTGGTTTGACCCCTTTCCAGGACATTATTCTGTTGGTCCAACACATAACGACCTAGCTCAAGGGCTCATCGAATTGCATGAAAAAGATGCAAAAAGTGAAGGCTACTAATCGAGTGATCAATAACGTGGTATTATTTAGTTGCATTACGCGGCTGAACGCTATCTCGGATTCGTTTCTTCCGATGGCATTTGAGATGGTTTTCACCAGATGGGACGTCCAATGCAAGGTCACCTAAATATCACTAGCCCGAGTTGGAAGCTTTCTTGTCCCCAGGATAGAGCACGATGCTATTGACGACTTTCTGAACCCGACTCGTTACAATCTTCTCTTGGAGTTAGTTCTAGCTGCGAACTCCAAATAATACCTGTCATTCAATTGGGATAGCAAGGCGCGGGTCGACGTCATCGCGATACGTTAATCAATGTTCAGACTCAAGATTTTACATTGCAATTTAGTGAAACTACTGCCGGTATATAAATCAAAACTGGAATGTCTGCTAACTGTACAGTATGTTTTGTTTTGTTGGCCGACTGCATAATTACGAACAGCTCGAACTCCTTCTAAGAAGCATGCTGCGTTGAGATAGAACCGAACTGTCCTGTCACTAGGAAGGAAAGAACCATTAGAGTAATTGTATTCAAAACATCAGACATAGAATGTCAATATTGAGCTGTCCTTTGATATCAGACTACATCTAATTTGTATAGAAGAAGTATTTGGCTGCATCAAAGCGCAGTGACTCGCAGGTACGCGACTGTCTACTCGTGTTTTTGATCATGTTCGAAACTGAGTCTCTTCAACTTCGGAAGCTGATTTGGGGTAACGTCTTATTTGACTAATCTTACTCGGAGTACATATACTTCTCAACTTCCACACTTTCCATGTGAATATTACCTATCTAGGCAGAAATGGCTAGAATACACCTTGTGAGTCCATGACACTCACTGTTTTGCTCACATCAGCA
>Ga0153934_1000033_pt1 | contig 31740 bp, 25 predicted proteins | sample TSNJ018MetaG_FD_104708 | JGI IMG/M metagenome (GOLD analysis project Ga0153934, IMG submission 104708) | Attine ant fungus gardens microbial communities from New Jersey, USA - TSNJ018 MetaG | ecosystem: Host-associated > Fungi > Mycelium > Unclassified | place: USA: New Jersey, Wharton State...
AGTTTTCATAATATACAACCAATCCAAAATCCTGCTTCAAGTGTTCAAAGTCACAGGTTGTCAGAATTATCGTGGGAAAGGAGGACCTGATTGAGGATAAAGATGGCGAGTGGGAACAGTAGTAGGCGATGCCTCCGCGACGAGGCGATGGGGAGAAAAGACGGGGAGGACACATTCCTCGGCCTCCAAATGCTTTTATTCTGTTTCGTTCGTCATTTGTGCGCAGCAACCAGGTTCCAGGTCAAGTGGAAGGCAACCATTCGACGCTGTCCAAGATCGTTGGTCGGTCTGTTCCTTGCTGCGCTGATCCAACCTTACAACCCATATAGGTCTTTGCTGGAAGGCGCTCTCGCCTGTTGAGCGCAGGGTGTGGGAGGACAAGGCTCGCCAGGCCCAGGCAGAGCATCGCTCTCTCTATCCAGACTGGCGCTGGACCCCCGAAACCAATGCTCTCGCGAGAAAACGCACCTCCAAGAACGCTGACCCTGCCCGCAGGAAGGACAAATCCAAGGCCCGTGACCCAGAGCCAGACGACGATGCTCGCGTTGCAAAGATCGCCGACCTCGTCAAGCAGGGAATGTCCGGTGCTGATCTCGCCACCGCTCTCGAACAGTGGCAAGCTGCCCAACACCACTCTCCGCCCAACACCGACCCCGACCCCGACCCCGACCCCGACCCCGACCACCAACCCATTACCGACGCCGAGTCCTCCCATGTGCCCTTATGCTCTCCTTCCGACACGTGGCCCAACGCCGTCCCCAGCTCCAGCTACCACCAGTGGTGGCCCACCGCATGTCCCACCGTTACCACAGACGGTTTGGGTTATGAACAAGATCCCGAAGTCCAATCACTGATAACCCCAGTTCAGATGCCAGATCATCACAGCTGTGACGATCTCCAATGGACTCGCAATCCCGGCAGAAACGGCATGTGCACGGTGATCACGGATCCTCTCACTGAATACCATCACTTTGCTCCACCCCCTCTTGTTGATACTCATCCCTATTTCCCACCGGATGACTCCATAGCCTCCAACTCAACTTTTATACCATCTACCTATTCATCCTTGACCGGCTGGGCCGGTGAATACAGCGACCATTACGCGGGCTCAGGTAGTGGCTGGCAAGGCCCTCAGCGGTCGTCCTCATCATGGGGCCAGCAACAAGTGGACACTCAGCATAAAATTCTCAATTATACCGATTCATCACCTACCATCCGCTTCGCCAACCCCTAGACTTCTTAGACCTCGGCTCATCGGTATTGACCTTTGCCTCTCTTTTGCTTTCTGTTGCTTGTTCTGTTGCCTACAGGTGTATTATAAACACTCGTTTCATTTCATTTCTTTCACTACATACTTGTACTCATATCACAGTCTCACCACAGGCTTTGGTTCCTTTGGTTCCTTTGGTAACTATCGTCGTTTTTGCTCCTGTATTATTATTAGCATTATTGTCATCGCTCTTGGGCCAGTGATTAATGTGCAAAGTAATTACCTAATCACTGATTTGCAATTATTTCACACTTTATATTTCTTCACTTACGTGGGAATGCAGCTCTTTCCTCACTCCTTTACTGGCCATTCTGCTGGAAACGAAGCTTGTTTCTCTCTATCTCCATCTTTCTGTGTTCATTCATTCACTGTCGTTTGCTTCAATACACAACTTGTGCTTATACCAATCCGCAAGACTTTTTATAGGTATCACAATTCTCATCGGGTCTGCTTGTTTTAGCACTCAACAATCCAACGAAGCTTTGGTTATACCTATGTCTTATCCATCAGTTGACCATGAATTGTGACTCATGAATTCCAGTCAATTGACCCATGGACATCACGGCTCCAAGACAGCTATTCGACACATAAAGGACAAGACCCTGAGAACTCTGATGTCCTTGCAGCTGTTTTAGTCTCCCTCTTCCCATCTGTACATGCTTGTTCGCGAGAGTACTCCTCATCTCCTCTTCTCGTTCCTCATCTATTCGCTTCAAAGATTTCTGTATCATGCTTTGCATAGTCCCGTGAGGTGGTCATCTGCGTGCCAGATGCTGCCGAGCTGTCGAGTTCAAGAACATCGTCATAATTCTCAGTGGATTTAAAAGGTGGACATGGAGCTCGAGAAACGCAGTCATGTTTCATCTCATTTTATTCCCACTTTTCATACTAGTGACCTTGGCGAGTTCGCAGCAGATCTGGGATATTGTTCGACATCCTCCTTCTTGAAGTTGAATGATCATTACTGACATGACAATTGCAACTAGTGGCAAACAACTTGGGATAAAACTATTCTTTTCAGCTCAGTGGGACCGAATAGTGCTGGCACGGATCCTATCAACTTTGTTTCTCCTGGTGCTATCGCAGATGCTGATATAGTTGTCAACGATAATTCCGTATTTCAACCTATGGCTGGTTTTGGTGGAACATTAAGTCCGTGTAAAATGCTTCCATTCAGCGTCTGTTGAAAAAAAAATGTCTCAGCCGATTCATCTGCGTTAACACTGAAAAGTTTAAAGGTATGAACATACCACACCGGTAAATGTCAAGTCAAAAATGGTCATTTTTAGAGCCGAAATCCCTCAAATTACCAAAATCTATTGAACGCCATGTTCAATCCAGTAGACGGGGCTACCGGTGCTGGTCTCAATTACATTCGAGTACCTATCGGTGCTACCGATTTTTCAGCCAGCCGTAAGTAGCTAAGTCTGTACTCAGAATCAATAATAATGTGCACAGTTTACAGCCTCGATGATTCAAGTGGTGACACCAATTTCAGCAACTTCAACATAAACCGTGCACCCTCTTATCTATTCAGCGTGCTGAAGGATATTATGGCAGTCAATGGCTATCTCAAGGTCCATATATTACCCTGGTCTCCTGTAAGAGTAATTGGTTGTGATTCTGAACTACATACAGCTGACTTTGCTCAGCCAGCTTGGATGAAAACGGCCGGAACAATGAACGGAGGTTCTTTGAGATCCGACCTGGTCAGCGTATGCAAGTCTCGATTTGCTGCTTTGAGTTTTACTCTTGAGGCTCATAGTATGTAGATCCGAATTACCTCTTGAAAGCAGTTCAGGGATTTCAGAAACAAGGAATCCCCGTCTATGCAATCAGTATCCAGGCATGTAACTTTTTTGGTACCCTGATGCTAGCCGGCGCTTATGGTGCATTAGAATGAACCTCAAAATAGTAATCCTACTTATCCAACCTGTTTGATGACTCCTCAAGTAGAGGCGCAGATAGGAGTTGCGCTCCGAGGGCTCCTGAATGGTAATGGCCTTTCTCATGTGAAGATTGTAGGCTACGAGGTAAGCTGTTCCCCCATCTCTTTCTGTCACACTGACTGCGTTTTACAGCACAACTGGGATACTGCTGGTCAGTATCCGGTCCAGCTGGTGAGCTGCTTCCTCTGCATCAAACTAGAATTTATTTTGTGCTTGTAGATGCAAGCTTCTGGAGATTCTTTTGCTGGTGTCGCATTCCATTGCTATGCCGGATCTGTCTCCAATCAGGACGCGTTCACGAGTGCATTCCCAGACAAGGTAATACTCGATCGGATGTATACGTGGACAAACCTGCTGAAGCCTTGCTCCAGGAAGTGTATTTCACAGAATGTAGTGGAACTTTTGGCTCTTCTTGGTGGGACGATATTAAAGTGATGCCACTATTCTCTCAATCTTTCCAAATCGCCTTACCTCATCTTTTTTAGTGGTATCTTGACAATCTGTAGTTCATTTTCTTTTGTGAATTCTTGGTTTCTTGGCTGAAAAAAAATCTAGATGGGTAGGTAGCGTCTCCCGTGGCGCTCGAAGTGTGAGTTGTGATGTTTCTCTTGCCGAGAACATGTACAGAAATGCGCGTTCAGGGCTTGATGTGGAATATTGCACTGGATGGGAATGGGAATCCTAAATTACCTGGCACAAATAGTTGCAGTCCAGTGGCATGTCGTCCTCTTGTCACCGTTAACTCTGATGGAAGCTTTGAATTGAACCAAGAATGTAGGTCTTGTGATTTCCTCGTTAGCACAATCTATGACTCCTGTATCTTACAGTTTACGCCATGGCCCAGGCTTCAAAGGCTATAATACCCAAAGACAGTGGTGGTCCTTTTGGTCAACGCATAGGGGTCAGTGTAGGCGGCTCGCTCTCCTGGGCTCTCAGGGTCTCTGCTTTTGTGACGGAAAGAGTTTCATCTAGTGATTGGGATCGGTTCTCCATTGTTGTTCTCAACTGTAGGTGAATCAGGCCAGATCGAGGTCGCTGTGTTTACTATCGTCCTATCTCTAGGGGATGACAATATCAATGGAAAATTGAATCCTACTCCTGTTAGGACCACTATCGAATTTCGTGGTAAGCAGGTACGTGTGTGTGTTCAGCTGTTCATTTGCCCATTGAACGGTCCCGAATACAAGGCAACATATACTTTTCCGGTTGGCGTTACCACGTTGTGGTGGTTTGCACCTGCGATTAAATTTAAGGAACAACTTAATGTTACATTAGTTGGCAATGTATGAGCTATATATCCTATCTTCGTTCAGAAGATTGTTCAGTTGATGTATTTTGATCAAACAAAGGTAGCAGTTCTAATTACTCAACTGAAGAACACGAGGGGGTCATCACTAAGATGAATTCATATTGCAAGTGACCCTGCAAATTCGCATCAACTCCATGGCAGAACCTTTGTGTCTGACATAGGAAGTTTCTCGGTTTGAAACACGCTTCAGGTTTCGATGTTGTTTCTCGAAAGAGGAAAAACATTGGTAAACAAATGTACCTGCCTCCATCCATCAAAGCATGCTTGCCTCTTATCATTAGAACCCTACCTTTCTACGGTAACCCTTTACCTCATATGACTACAACGAAGCCTTCTTTTTGACTGGCTAGAGCATGGATCTTTCCATGCATACTGTGATTCGCCAGTTTGTTGCTGCTGGGCGTCCCCGTTTCATTCATTATCACACCGCAGTCCTAGTGACTCAACATCGCCTACAACATTGGTGATTAAAATCCTACATCGGATAAAGACATCACGAGAACTTTTTCTTTGTTGATTTCTCCCACTGTCATGAATGAAAATCTCGAGCTCTACATAAGCCTAAGGGTTTCCTAGTTTGTTTCTGACATCTAATGACGTCCTACCTGAAGAGCATCTTTTGGGGCCGCGACAATGCCAATCACACCAAGTCTAGTGCTCGCCGCATCGATACATCGAGTAGCAGAAGTAATGAGTCGCAATCACCTTCTTGTTCACCTACGAAATCCAAGCACTTGAAATACATTTATGCCGAACCTGGAAATATACCTCCTGCACCAATCCAAACCATTACTTGTGAACGGAGCAATAGCTTGACACCCTCTAGAACGATTGCTCCGTCACCTTTGCGGTATACCCTGGACAACAACAACAGCCACGGAGCTCGGAGCGTATATCCTCACCATCTGAATCACCGTGCAACACATTCTCTTGATGGTGCAAACTCAAAAGTACCTTTGTACCGATCGTCGAGTCACAGAACTGAACAACGTATGTGTTATTACAACTACTTCCAAATTCTGAGTGCCTCACAAATTCGGACTATAGCAACCCTCATGCAGCGGCCAGCATTCAATCCCACAAATTCTTTTAGTAGTGTTCGATCTTCTACTCAATCTATGTGCTCAAACAATCCAGCTTCCTATCGTTATGCACCTTCACGAGCCTCAAGTTCCGGTAGCGTTGCCACTCAGTCCACAGGACATGAACCCAAGTCCGTCCTCAAACATAATCCGTCTGGTTCCGACAACTACAAATCTGGCCGACGTACGCTATCCGTCTTCTGTACTGGGACTTTAATGAGATATTTTGTCATCCCCATAGATGCACATGTCTCCTTCCAGAATCCGAACCGCTTGACGCCAGTTTACATGCACCCACTTCTAAGCTATGGGCGTATCCAACGAGCCCCTATTTCTTTTGACGTCATATATCCACCTTCTACTCGTACAGTCGTAGATCGTCACACCCACTCGCCGATTCCATCATTAACGCTGACTCAACCAGCTACAGAGCCTCCTACCTATGGTCGGTTTGTCCTCAAGTGCGAAAAACTGCCTTGGTACATTATAGCGACCACGGGCGGAGGAGTCTCAGAGATGGACACTGGTCGTTCTTCTGGAAAACGTTTTTACATTGGGTCTGCGACCTCGACTGGCTCAGGAAGATCTGGCTCTTCCAACAGCTCTCCTGACGCTATCACAAACCTCGATGTCCTTTATGCCATCCATGCCACCTTGTCAGTTCGTGTTACGCAGGCTGAGTGGGAATTGCTTGGAAATGGAAGTCGTGCTCAACGAAAAGCAACCCAAGCTTACGAAAAACGGTGTACTGATATGGGCGGAGGTTGGGGAGCAGGGGTTCGTAGAGTTGATTTTCTTGGAGGGAAGACCAAGTTGGTTGGTGTAGAAATTGTGAACGAGAAGGTAGCTGGTGATATTATCATCACAGGAAAACCCGTTTTTTGCCGGCCCTGAGAGGTTATCATTGTACAAGATGGAACATGTAATTCTATTGCTAGCATTACGAGACTTGTTTTTATTCGGGAATAGTTTCCGTAACTTGACGTCCGACATATGCTGCTCTACGTGTGTGTGCAGTAGTTGTTGAACGAGTCTTGCATACACGTGCAGAAAGATCATCCACGTTGAACCATTGATCAAGGAGAACCACAGCTTCATATTCCTGCCTCAGCCTTTCAGAGTTGCTATATGAGCTCGTTTCTGGTAGATTTGGCCCTTTTTGGCCAGAGTGTCCCACCTGATTGCAGAACTCGTCACTGCATCAGACATATAAATATTTCTTCATATTTAATACTTATGATGAGGAGACCCCAGTAAATGTACTTGATACGAATGTCTGAAAACGCCAGTTCAGCCAGTTCATTGGGATCCAAGCGCTCCAGAAATGTATGAATTGGGCACATTGTCAGTTGCAGTGGGCAGCATTTGAGGAATCAGTATATAAGTACGGAATCCTTGGAGCCTCAGTGGTATCAACTGTTGCCCAGGACAGGGCAGAAACGATTGTCTTCAAGGGTTAATAGATACTGTGTGTGCATGATATATGGCGAGTCTGTTCAACGAGATTGAAAAGGGCAGTAGGGACATATCTGCCTGTCTAGTGAAGGATTACTGACACACATCATTAAGAAAACACTTCCTTATTAAGGTTAGATCGACACACACTTCTCATCGTGGGTAAGCTCGACTATCTGCTACTCGCTTCTATTAGAAGCGATTCTCGCCCTGTCTCCAACTCTAGCTTAGGCTTTCATTTAGTGATGTCTGGACTACTCGGTAAGTCTGGTCTCGTCTATGAGATATGATTTGACCCCTAGAGGTGTTCTTGAGGCCGGTGACATGAATTGGGAGAGGGTCATGAATATCTGTTCCCCATACATGCTGCCACCATGGTGGCTTGATCTTCGCTATCTTCACGCTCTAGTAGCTCATTCCCCATGTTTCAGACAGGCTCTGCATTACCGGATGCTAATACACCTTCTCGGGAGCGTGTGTGCGACCCCCTCACATTGACCAAGGTTGTGTCGCTCCTTGGGAGGCAAGAGTGAGCTCTGCAGTGATGGACAGCCAGAGTCGTGGACATTATGCTGCTATCCATAAGGCAATCTGGATGAGCCCCCCGCTCCATTCGCGCTCCAACTATCACTTCTCCCCTCTCTCGAAATTCACCGTGGTTTTGAGTAGACCATTTCCCTGACCTACATCGTAGGGATCGGAGGCGCATAATGGTCATGGTGCTTCTCTGTCAAGCTCCAAGTCGCTACAGCCTGTTGCTTGAGCTTCAGGGCTATTGCTAAACCAACGGAGGTGACTAATACGTGCCGACTAAGACCTTCCTGTAACATCTTAACCTTCGCGACATCCCTCCCCATTCATTGACCACCTCATTTTCTCTTAACACTCTCAATGTCTCCCTGGTTCATTGATAAGTGCGTAGAAGTAACCAACCTAGGAGAACCGTCGAAGAGGCCAAGCTTCGAGTGTCGAATGCCGTACCCATCTCCCACCAGTCAAGGGCGGTTATACGTTCAATAGCGCACTCGACTCTCCTCAGGCATGCTGTGGCCCTATGAACCAAGGCATCTTAATATGTAATTTTTTCATTCTAATTACTTTCATGGGGGTTTGGCAGCTATAGGTACAGAGACTACTCCAGGAAACTAGGCGTTCTCAGACTCGGTGCAGCGAAAACATTTTTGAGAGAGACGAGCAAAAATTTGAGGAGGGCAACGAGCCCCGTGGACTCGTCTACTTTCCATTTCCATTCGAGCATCTCCAAATACTTTAGCTGACCCAGCGCTTACAATGGCACCTCAACTACAAGCTTGGAAAATAGATCCTCTTCCCCTTCTCTCTCTTTCTTGGCATCTTTCCTTGGGCCTTTCAAACCCCTCCATTCAAGTCTCATCATTGACTAAATGCCAGGTCGAATTATGATAAGACTAGTACATTCTACAATCAGTCATGATCATTATTACCTTGTCGCTTCCAGGATACTTTTTCTTGCACATTTCATGTTACTTATGTCACAACTTCCTCCTTCTCAATGTCGGAATCCTAAAAGAAATTGGACTGGAAAGTCCTGCGCAAGAGAGATCACAAAACTCGCATTCACAGAGCCATAGCTAGCTAGCTACTGCGTGCAACGTATGTATATGAATATACGCGTATAGTACCATTGCTGATAATTTTCTCTTAAAGACTTGAACTTTCACACCCCAACCTTCTTCTAGTTAGTGCGAACCCTGGGGTCAAATGATTTTTATGTATTGTGCATCATCCATATCCTTGTCGCCAACAAATAAACAAAAGAGATCAAAATCAGCATCTCAAGAAGCGAGAGAAAACTCGCAATATCGTGCAGAGGGCCCAATTCTTATCTAACAAGAATAATGACAATGATGATGGCAAGTGAAGGACAGATGATCAATTGATATATGGGAATTGTCATCATTGCTGATTGTTCCATATCATCTAAACGGATTCGTGAGTCACCGGCCTTGATGTCGGCAGAATCTGATTGTTGTTGATTACATTGAAGCATGGAGGGATCAAGGCTAGAAGCGCGGCTTGGTGTTGATAAGGCAAAAAAACTGTCACTATCACCGTCAATGCTGATAACGTGGAAACGGCTCGGCTCCTCGTCGGGTTCGAGCTCCTGAAACGGTTGAGGTGCAGGTAAGGCCAATCATGTAAAATTGGTGGAGAGAATGTCACCGAAAGATCGCTTTATGTCGTGGTGGCTATGTTATCGTCCAATCGGAAGGTGATAGGAGCAGACCCTTCAAGAACGTGAGAGACAAAGTCTGCAAATCTCTTACTGGGATCTAAGAAAGGTGGTGGAGGGTTCACTGGATATTAAAGCTGTGATTGATTGGACATCTTGCTTCTCGAAAAGAACATTGACACGGAACCGAGATCCAGGATAGCATTTTCTGCAGCTGGAGACTTCGTGGAACCTCGCTTTTACCCTGGATTCAATCTGATTGAATAAATTGCAAAGCCTGGAGAATAATGTCAGCCACAGCCGAGTTCCATCGATTACCATAATTTTCCACCACTCATCATAAGAGTTGAGATGCGACAACAGCTCGTTTCAACTTGGATCAAAGCTCATCACAGTTACAATGTACTGATCTATTTCTAGCGAAACTGAATTGAAGAAGTCACAAGTTTGACCTCGATCAGATTCTTTGGTCTGCACGCAACCGAATAGAAGATCAACACTGGGTTTACTGCTTATATAAATTACCCTGAGCTTCGTACAAAATACCTCCCAGCTGCATACACCACCCAAATGGCCGGTAAATATGGAATACTGCCAGAAGAGTACATCTTGGACCTGTCAAATACATACAATGTAGGCTGTGCCTTATTCTGTTGTTCTCTAAGTAGCTGCTGAAGCCTTGTCGAGTCATTGTCACTACTTCGATGGTATACAATACCATCTATCTCATTCGTCAACAAGTGAGACTTTCCATTTGTAAACAATGATTCCACCTATTTCTTCTCTCTTAGGTTCAGTACCTTTACAGGCATGTCCACGACTCGCACATGAGATTTTGATCGAGTATTGCCACTGACATATGAAAATTCAGGAGGAAGTGGTCAAAACTTCATCTCATATTTTATTCTGTCCTAATAAATAACTGGATAGGCATGATGTAAGTGTGAGTGCCTGGATCAATTGAGTGAGACAACTGACCCAAATTTTCAGAATAAGTTCATATAGTACGAGGAAATTATCGTAAATCAAATCTCATAACAACTTCACCAACTGAAAATAAAGCCTGGGCACCGAGATCAGTGAGATATTGCTTTTAATTCTGATATCCTCGTTAACTAGGATGTTTTAGTGGTATAGGTTAAATGTATTTGCTGCTCTATCTGACCTGCCCCTTTGCTAGGCGTCTATTTGGGTTTTCATTAGCTTTGGAGTGAGTTTCATCATGACTCATAAGGAGTAGAGTAACTGATATCAATATATTCATCTCGGTGTCCACTTCATTGGGGGTGAAGATTTTGCTAGTCCTGCGCCTTCGAGCGATTTGGAACAAGGATATCGTTGGTGAGAGAGCTAGAAAACATATGACATTAATTATAATTTGGATTATAGTCACATTTATTCTATATTTCATCATGGCAGGTATGTTTGTAGAATTCGACTTTCAATAGAAATGACTGATGGTCAAAGTTAGCCGAAGTCTTGGTACGCCTTAAAGACAGTATAATACTTACCCATCAACTGGTCTTATTTTTCAGGCTGCGCTGTCTGTCATGAAAATAGATTCAATTGTAATGTCTATTGCTGGACTGCTCTCCCCTCTCCATGGCTGTTTCGTGACCCCAACACATCTGGTCTATGTACTAAACCGTCTTGGTGGTGCCTTTTAGTACGTGTTCAGCACATTAGACTCTGTTACATGTTTTTCCTCACATAAAAAAGCATCATCAGGGCAACAACAACAGCAATCGAAGTCCTCTTGACTTTCACCAGGTTCACCATGACAACAGTACACAGAAAGTTTTTGGTGATGGAATATTATTCATACCGTGAGTCCAAGTATATACTGTCGATTGAACTGATGACCCATGCAATTCAGTCTCTTGGGTAAGTCTAGACTAGAAGACAAGCGGGCTATCTTTCATTCTTTTGCAAGCCCTCTCAATCCTGAATGTTGTTGTTTGCGATATCGATATCGCATCCCCGACTATGGGGGATATCCTAGATTAGTACGTTATTATTTTTGCTGGTCTTCTTACTGCCTCTAATTATCAATTTCTCATATATCATTTATCCTTTAAATGTAAGCAAATTGTCCTTTGGACGAAAGTATAGATTCTAGGACAATGGAAACTTTAAGGTTCCATCATACAGAGTCCGATAGGGATACTGAAGCAGGTATTTCATGAGTTGATGGATAGGTCATTTGGTGTTGTTCATCCCAGTTGGATGCAGACGAAATACTAATAGTTGTTGTCCGTTCATTTTCCACCACGCGATCAGTTTTGATGATTTGAGTCAGACAGTCGATGACAATAGATGCACGATATGATCCTGGTCCTCTTCAATGTCTGGTGATAGTGGCAGAGTGTGACTGTGTGACAAACTAAACGACTTGTTATCCCAACTCAGAAGCTATACTATACCATTTTTGAATTGCCATCACTGCATACCTCTGTTTCTCCATTTAATAGGCGAGGTACTTCGCATCCCCAACTTACTCAACAGTCTAAAGTCAAACGATTGGAATCTTGTGAAAGAGTTTAGTAATTGACCCACTCTTTCTGATTTGATGCGGTGTCATCAAAACTTTTAATATACTGCAGGCAATGCATCCACGACCCACTTTGTACCGAGACAAGCAAGATGTCTCTGGACCCCTCCACGGTTGTGTCCTCCTGGTTGCTTGCCTTCGCCCGTGCCCTCCAAACGAAAGATGCTCGTGCAGCTGCAGACTGCTTTCTTTCCGATGGTTGGCTCCGTGAAAGTCAGATATTTTGTTGGGACAAGAGGACTCTGTATGGCCGCAATAAAATACATCAACATTTTTCAGATCATCTTTCAACGAGGTCCTTTTCCAATTTCCGTCTCGATAACCGGATGTTTTTGTCTCCAGAATACGCTCACATTACTCCACAACATAAAGGGATTAAAGCTGGTTTCCTCTTCGAAACCGCAGTTCAATGGGGTCAGGGCTACGTACAGCTCTCACAGGATGAGGATGAGAACTGGAGAGCCCTCACGGTGTACATGAATTCTACCAATATCAAGGGACACGAGGAGTCTGGACGAGAACTAGGAATTTACGGTGGTCATACAATACCCTGGCCGGTCGTTATCACTGACAGACGGAAAAAGGTCGAAGAAAGTCCACATGTCCTCATCAGTGAGCTGATCTAGATTCTCTATTCAGTCATTACTCAAGTAAAGCAGTTGGTGCAGGACACGTTGGGCTGATGGTTGCAGCGAGGTTCAAACAAATGAATATACCGACGCTGGCAATTGACCAGCTGCCCCGTTTAGGTGATAAATGGCGGAATAGATATGAATCTCTGACCTTACATACTACACGAACACATGATCAGTGTAGGTGTCTTTTGCACCCGCAATCGAAGTCTCTCACGTCATATTCTAAGTCCTTTACCAGTGTTATCCTCAAAATTGGCCACTTCATACCCCTAAAGATAAGCTTGCAAATTGGATGGAGCACTATGCTGACGCACAGGATTTAACTGTGTGGACCAGCTCAAGGCCTGCGCAAGATTGTCACCCCACCTACGATGGCATAACGAAACGATGGTCCATTATTATCGATCGGTCCGGTAATCGAATCACCCTTCACCCTGCTCACATTATCTGCTGCATGGGAACTATGGGGACCAAGATAATGCCTCAGGTAGCGAATTCTGAAAGGTTCAAAGGGACTGTCATCCATGGAGTAGACTTCAAGACACCAGAACCATATAGAAATCAGCGCGTTGTTGTAGTCGGTGCTGGCAATACCGCTGGCGACATTTGCATAGATTTGTCGACATGCGCTGAAAGTATCACCCTAGTCCAGCGTTCACAGTCAACTCTTATCCCAGCAGAAATTCTCAGAAACGCAGAGAACAGGTTGTGGCCTGATGATGGTTCAATGCCAGTCGAAATCGCCGACTTTTTGGCCGAAGTAACGCCTATCAACCTCAGAAGATTAAATAGCAAGTTTATTAAGGCTGGTGGAGGCGGAGAGTCTGGGAAATATGCGGCAATGTATCAAGGGCTTCGTGAGAAAGGCATGGTAGTTGATGATGGAGTGGATGGAGAAGGGACAGAATTCCAAGTTTTGGAGAGGTTCGGAGGTAAGTCACCCGTAAGGACATTCACCACAAATGAACTCATGTATCGACAGGCTTCAGTGAGTGAGGTCCAGGCTTTAATCTCTATTAATTGATCTAGTCATCCAGTGCTCGACGCGGGATGTGCGAAACTTATTCTCTGTGGCCGAGTAGGAGTCAAACACGGTGTAGAAGTGGCTGAAATGCGGGAAGAATCAGTCATTATGACAGACGGCTCAGAAATCCCCGCAGATGCAGTTATATTCGCGTATGCACCCTTCTTCAATTCCTTGTATGATTTTGAGCGTGATCCCTGCAGCACCGGATATCATTCGATACATGATAACCTAGTTCAGATGTTTGGTGAGGAGACGATGAAACGTGCCGGTCGATTCTGGGGCCTTGATGAAGAAGGGGAACTGAGACAAGTGTACAGACCAACTGGGCACCCAGCGGTATGTTCTACAACTCCCAGAGCAAGTGAATCTGATGAGCAATGTTCCAGCTATGGTACGGTGCTGGCGGCTTCTTAGTGGCTAGATATGGATCCAAACAACTGGTAAAGGATTTAAAGTAGCACCACCCTCCACAATCTCACTGTTTTCATTGATTGCAGGCTATGCTGATCAAAGCAAGAGATCTAGGGCTCATAGAGACATAGGAGAATGGCACCAACATCCTATGTAACATAAACTCAATATGTATAAAAAGTCATACATTGTGGGTAAGAATCTACTGCCAGAATATATCAGCATTTCCTTGAAATTGCCTTAAAATTTTGTATTTCCATAATGCTTCAATATTGTTTGAGCACTACATATGCAGTATTGAATTATCGACATTATGACGTTATCCCCTCAAATAGTTTTTTTCCCTTAATGCTAAACGAGATGTCCAAGAATTTTCTCAATGCCTAAACGTCAAAGCTGGGTATTGATGTTTGATATTTCCTAGGCTCATACCCTGGGCCAGAGAACTGGACCGAATTTCTACTTCCATCCGGATACCTCCAATCAAGTATGCTACGGAATCAGCTCGTTATACTATGAATCAGGCAATACGCATCTCAACTTTGACTTGAAACTAACGGTCCTCAATCATACTCAACAAGATCCTCTTCTCCCTTGAATTTTCCCATCCATTCTTTAATCCCCCCCGCCATAATGTAGGCCTTGGATGACGTATACCCAACAGAGTCGAGATGATCCTGGTACCTATATCACGTATCAACATATGGTTTGGCTTCTTCTATATAAGAGTAGCATCACCAGCCAGCACAGCGAGGTCCGCGTCCGTTCGAGCTCTGACAGTAGAAGATAATTTTTTTGCTATCTTTGAATCTCTCAAAATATCCAGGTAGATCATCGTAAAAGGACTGTGCTGGGCACTGTAAACTTTCTCGAACATGACCACCCTGCGTATCAGTGATCAACATCAACATTAATTCCACTGTTCTTGGTGAAGCATTTACCATATGATCATTCCGCCTGACATCAATGACTGTAAAATCTGTACTATCTTGATTCGGGTCACGGATCAGTGCAGCTACTTGTTCTGTCGTGAGAGCATCTGGCGTTGATTCAACCTCCGGATAAGCATACCACCAATACTTGAGAACCGTAGAGGAGATCGTTTCGCCCGAGTTGCAAGGCTTGGATGCTGAAATTCGATAAGAAGCTACCATTATTGTCAATGATCTGAAGATCTCCCGAGTTCCGTCAGAAGAAACATACTGACGAAGTCACTAGGCTTCTTCACAAGTGCTTCTTGACTAAGAGACCCTGATGAGTTATTCCGCTCAGATCCCGAGCCACACGCAGTAAGCTCCCCCTCTTGGATAAAGGAGATATCTGCAACCAAATAGTCAATCCATGCTAGCATTACCAGACAAGTTTCGCCCACTGATGAAACCTGCCGCTTGAAGAAGACCACGATATTCTTCTTCAGAGATAGCACCCGAAATGCAGTCTACAATGCTCTCCAAGTCATTCCTAAGATCTGCCGGAATATCATGAATGGCGATAACCTGAAAATAGATATAGAATTCAGTTACACCAAGGTTATAAGCTACCGAAACATTCACATCAGCGAGATTCATCCTACCACCTGGCTTCAGAACGCGAAATGCTTCCTTCAATACAACTGTTTTTCCTTCTCCAGGGAGTAAATTCAAGACGCAATTCGACACAACGCAGTCGACAGAAGCGGGTTCTACAGGTAGTTCTTCGGCCAACGAGGCTTTGGCAAAAGCGACATGAGGTGGCTTCAGCCCTTTTGAGGCTGCATTTCGACGTGCAAGTGCAACCATGTCCTAAAAAATCGATTATGGTGCCCTGGATTAGGAAGAGCCAATATACCTCAGAATCATCAAGTCCTATCACAACACCTGTTGGTCCGACCTGATTTGCAGCGAGGAACACATCGAGACCTCCTCCACTACCCAGATCAAGGACTACTTCACCCTACGTGCATCTTTCTCAAAGGTTCAGTAAAATTAAGAGAATACCATTGCATACTTGTTGAAGTCCTGAGGAGAGAATGGGACAGCCACAACTAAGGCCAAGATTTGCACATTCCGGCAATATAGACAGTTGTTCAGCTGTGTAGCCCGCTCGGGACGCGACAGTGGTTGAATCTAGAATGAAAAATGAGTGGAAACTTCAGTCATGAATTTCGGTCTCACAATCTTTGTCTACCTCCGACCGTGCACGCTGACTATAAGCAGCATTGACAAACTTGGTGATAGCTTCAACAGTCGACATATGTGGAAAACAATAAAAGGGCTTGGGAAAGATTGGTCATCGAACCAGAGATAAAAAATACTAGATTTATAACGAGTATTGCAAAGACGCAATGCCAGTCTGATGGGCAAGGAAGAGTAGAGCTACATACAAAGATTCTCAAGTATGGGTGGATGTGCACAATAGGTTGGTGTGGTCAGGAATGGCAAATGGCAGGATGAGGGCGGGTGAAAGAGGAAACACAAGCAAGCTATGGAAACTCGGTAGACAGAAAGCTCTACAGCCCTGCAATTACTTGTCCCCCACGAGGTATCTCATCCTACGAGCTCAATTATCGGCACGTTCAGTAAGTTGCTATTGAAGCCTTGGAGTAAGGTCGGATATTGATGGTGAGAACTTAGAAAATGTATATGGTTTGGATTGCAGATCAGTTGGTAGAAACGACAGCAGGTAAGGCGCCAGAAGGCAGGCAGGCCATTTTTGGATACTGAACTAGCCGCAAAGCCAGTTTTGTCGGAAATGCCGTAAGTCGAAATACAAGAGTCTCTCCCACAGAACCGCGGGGGAAACTAAACCCCAAGTTCAGACTGCTCGAATGATCAGATTGCCCATATTGCCATGTAAAAGGAAATGATAGTCCACCGATTGGTTACACGGCGGGATTGAACATTGGCTTCTCACAGTAAAGTCATCAAACGTGGTGGGTGACATCCAAATCAGGCTGCGACCTAAAAAGGTAATATATTACATTCGCAGAGCAAAGTCAACACCTAATTCAAAGCCGATAAGAATCAAGTTTCCCTCCTTCCATCCCTTCCGCCCTCAATACTTATCCAAATGCAGTTTCAAGACTTTTGTTCCATCTCCTACTCTCGTCAATCTCTTAAACCAAACTTTCCCACAAGTATAATCAATCCTTCTCACACCATGGCTTCTCTCGATAGTTTCAGCGCTCCCTAAAGCAGTACATCTCGCAGTATATGCCTTCGTGACTGCTATTTGATCTTGAAGGTTCAGATTCGCCCAATCTTCATGCCTAATTCTCTGTGAAAAATGACTATAAATGTTTGATAGTACATCTCCTAGTGTTATCAGTGGGGTATGCGCTCCAGGAGGTGGTGATTGACCCCGAATATACTCTGGATGTATGTCGACTCTGATAGGCCATTCGGGTACTAAATCACATTCAATACGAAGATGATTCGATCCTGGCCGTGTTGCTGGTTCTTTTTTATATTTTTCTGATAGCCTTTCAAATGTATTTGAACCAAGGTATATCATAGGATCGAATTTGGGAGAAGAGAGATCAAAGATGAGGATATTATGGCCCGATTCGCCGCTCAGAAGATGATGGAGGGATAATTCAGAGGGTGCGGGTGGGTAATCCGAAGGGTGTAGCCAAGGCCATCTTACACCATTTGAAGAATCTCGTGGAGGATAAGGAGTAGCGATCCATGGAGGAATGAAACTGTTGAATGATGTAAAGCTATCAGTCCGGCGTTCCCAACCTCCTGGTCCGTAGCTATAATAGTTTTCGTAGGGTACGAAATTATACAGAGGGGTATTCGGGGCACCGGACGGGAGACTTGCATTAAGAGATGGATTAGTACCTCTATAAAGTGAGATAAAGGTTAAACCCTCACATGTTTGCAGGGGGAATGAACGGAGAAGGTTCAGGAGGAATGAAAGGAGGAGGTTGCCAATAAGGACTGCAGCCTTCAGGGGGATTGAATGGAGAAGATTGTTGATAAGGACTCAGGACAGGGTACCAGTAGAGATTGCGAGGTGAATACATTGCGATAAGTCAAGAGGTCACTCAGCGGTCCTATACATCAGTGAGTAATGAGTCGAAATGTTAGATTGGCTCCTGGGAAGAACTACCTGAGTCACGTCAAAGAACGATCAAGTAGATTGAACGTGAAGAACGAGAGCTGTAAACCATGACGAATGATAAGGCCCGTTGTGTGGGAAATTCCTTGACTTTGCTCTCAGAAGATAGATCTCGTGGCTGAGGGGCAAATATGACCAAGGATAACCTGTTTCCATGAAAAGTATCTACAAATACCGAGAAGAATTGTAATAGATCAAAAATCCACTTCAGAAATAGTCACAAAAGGAAGACTTTACCTGCAGTCCTTTATGGTAGACATTGACAGGAATTGCATTAGATAACTTAATCAACGTTTGAGGCACGTGATTTTAAGCTGTTAAGCATCCACGACTAATCGAAACTGATCGATCAGTTCGCTGGACCTGATAAATCAAAACATGTATTTTTATTTTTACATACGTCCTTCAGGATCAAAATATAACTTCATTGACAAGGCATCTTCACCATCACTATCTGATATATGTTCATAAAGATATATAAAAGATTCGAGCCAAAAATACTCACAATAGTTTTTCTCAATGCTTGCCACTTCAAATCCAAGCGTATCTTTATACAACGCAATAGCGGGTTTATTGGACATTCGCACATGAAGTGAGCAATGCGATGCTCCATAAATTTTTTCCATTGCTTCTTCTATTTGTTCAGCCATCATTTGGGCCCAAATGTGTCAAAGAAAAGAAAAGAAACGAACGGCTTAATAACATTAGCTTCTTAGCAATTCCCAATCTTCTATATTGCCTAATAACAGAAATAGAATTGACATGACCATGAGGTTGTTCTGGATTTTCATCTTTATTATCGGTATCGTCATCTGACTGTTCTTCTCTTGTCCGCACATTGATAAACAAATTCGGTGAGTCAAAGCGCGAGAGAACCTACATCTTCGATAAGACATATCCAACAATGTGACCTTTATGATCCTCTGCTACAAATGAGAGTTGAGGCCATGACATGAGATGATATATCCCTAAAAGCGAGCGAATGGGCTTGGATGTGCAATTGATGTAATATAGACCTACAGAACCGCATTGAGTAGTTTTCAGGTAGGTTCTGCAAGTTAGCAGCTTGCATGCCAGGAAGGTCATCAACCTAGCATGAATTGAGGAAAACTAGACAAGGATCAAAATATTCATTTGGAAAAGCATACAGTGGCTAATCGGATATTCATGGAATGGAAGAAAAGAAAAATACGTGGGAAAAAAAGTCTTGCTAGAAATTCACGAGGCACTCAGCCGAATTGAACAAATATATTGGATCCTATTTGTGCAGAGAAAGGAATGCAGCATACAACATTCTATCAAGCCCTCGCTCAAGCGATCAGAGTAGAAGCGGTAGCCGAATCATACTTGAACGTGGGCGGAATCTGCTGCTTAGTCTTGTAATACCGGGCAAGCCTATGAATCCGAGACTCGATCAGGATAAGACGGAACTTGGAATCCTTGTCTTTGCGGTTGATCTCCAAATGCTTGCGGACGGCGACCGCCTTTTTGATGAGGTGCCAAAGGTCCTCAGGGATGGATGGGCCAAGTCCTATCCCCAAACAAAAGGCATTTTATTGAAAGGAAAAGAAGAGCGGGTATATGAGTAAAGAGAATAAGAACATAGGACAACAGGTGTACCATGGCTCTTGAGGATGCGGAGAATCTTGTTGCCAGTGACAAAACGTACTTGGGGAATACCATGTGAATCTCGGAGGATAACACCGATCTGGGAGGGAGTATGACCCTTGCGGGCGAGCTTGATGATTTGTTCAACAACGTCCTCCGGTGCCGTTTTGAGCCATGAGGGAGGAGACCTGCGATAAGGCAGGGCAGAGGATGCTGTTGAAGAAAATTGGATTCAAAGCAAAGAGAACAAAAAGTCGGACTCACAGATACCCTTTCCGGGAGCGTGCATACGACCCATGGCGGCTCTGAATCAGAGTCAGTAATTGTAAAGCGTGCACAATTAGAAACTCACAATTAATGCAGTCTTGACCTTGGTTATGATGTGTGATGCAGATGCGCGCAAAGTAATATCGGAAGATGCCGATGTGGCTGATGCAGCTGTACAGCATAAACCTTGTTTCAGCCACGCAAGGGTGTGCCGTGTTCTCGCCGACTTTCCCCCTGACAGAATGAAGTTCAACATCGCCAGTAAGCATGGCCAGCAGCATTGTCGGAATACTGGTTGACTATTCTCAGATCCCGCAACCGGGAACCAAAAGCTTATCGATATCGATGATGAAAGGAAAACGTGCGTCCCACCGCTTTGTTTACCTTTATCCATCTCATTGTCGCCGTCAGCCGTATCTTCTATGACAAGAAAATATCTCAGGAGGTTTCTGGAGATACTCTTGGCGATGAATGGAAGGGATATATCTTTCGCATCACGGGTGGTAACGACAAACAAGGCTTTCCCATGAAGCAGGGCGTTCTTCTTCCTCACAGAGTCCGTCTCCTCCTCTCAGACGGCCATTCCTGCTACCGCACTCGTCGCACTGGTGAACGTCGCAGGAAGTCAGTTCGTGGGTGTATAGTTGGCCCAGATATTGCTGTCCTTTCCTTGGTTATCGTCAAACAGGGTGAGGGTGATATTCCCGGTTTGACAGACTCCGTATTGCCCAAGAGGTTGGGTCCCAAGAGAGCGACTAAAATCCGAAAGTTTTTCAATCTGAGCAAGGAGGATGATGTCCGCAAGTATGTGATCAGGCGGGAAGTCAAGAGTTTGAAGAAGGAAAATGCGAAGCCGTATACTAAAGCGTACGTCGTCTCATGCTCATCTCTGAATGTGTCTTCACATGACCTCAGGCCCAAAATTCAACGGTTGGTCACACCTCAACGCCTTCAGCGCCGCCGCCGTGTTCGTACTGCCAAGCGCCAGAATTTGGAGCGCCAGAAAGAAAACAAGGCTGAATACGAGTATGTCACCTCTCTCTCACCTCTATCAAAATTAATAGATCATGCAGTGCTCTCATTGCCAAGCGTGTTTCTGAGAAGAAGGCAAAAGCAGCTGCAGCAAAGGCAGCCCACAAGACCACCGCATAAATCTTCGTTACTTACCTACATGCCTCTTGTGTCCAACTTTTCTTTTATGATATGCTCACCCCCATATTTATGGAGTATGCTTCAACATGGCCATATATTGATCATGGATCCAGTTTCTCGTCATTCAGTTGTTGGTCCGTTACAGCCCTTGATGTGAGTTGTGAGTTGATCATTTCTGTCTTCAAGGATGTCAAGTGCATTCTGCCTATCTTGGATATGTCTTGAAACGGATGCTGGTATATAGCTGACTTTTGTAATAAGTTTCATTGTAACCATATTTCTAATGAATATTTATAAGGTCAACTATAACAATTATTATTCCATTTTACTATGTTCTCCGATATCTGTATTCAAATTGCTTTTGAACAGCTCAATCACCCAAGTTCCATCTGTCATTGTCTTATTGTGTTTCTGCGTTTGTCTGTCTGCCTGTTTCGATGTGAGGAGAATACTATTTTAATTCCAGGTTTCATCTTTTCTAGTGTCTCAATATTCAAGCAAATTTAAGATCTCACAGATATGATGAGTGAGGGGAGTGCTTTATTGAAATTTATATAAGATTTCTGAGTCCAAATATGTACTCAAGCTGAGAGATGGCATCAGTGACCTAAAAACATACACTATACCAGTAGATCAAGCACTTCGAAGTAAACTTTGGGTATTTGATTGATACAAAACTACCAACCAACTACAAATCTGCAGATAAGCATGGCTCAGTCCAAATCCACCCTGGTATAAGACAATCGATAGGCTCATAGCTACGTCCAATTCATCATCCTTGCCAGTGTACAACAGAGCCCTAAACGGATCTACGTGTGATGATAGATCACAAAATTACCAAATCCGAGATGACAGGGTAAAGCGAGATTGTTTGGTCGTGTTGATATTAATGCTCCAATCATAATCTCTGAATTGTTCGCACGAACAAAAATAAGATAGGAGATCTGACGAAACTTGGAAACAGATGTGGGGAATTGTGAGTCTTGGACCGACAGCGAATCAGTCCCGACCTTCACATTATCCATTTGATGGACCCGACAGGTTCATATGAGAGGATCCGCCAGCAATGTTGCGAATATAACTGATGGGCAAAGTTAGGCTAGGATCAGCGCCATACATCAAGCCACCAAGAATTGGAATCGTATAAACGTAGGCCTTTCCAAGTATTATGGCCTTGCAGGTAACGCAAAACCCATCGCCGCATCTGTCGTTCATCAATGTCAGGGACTTGTTGTAGGGCATGCGGTTGGAGTAGGAGGGACCGCGCAGGAGGTTGGTAATACTCTCGAGCTGCAGCTCTAATAGCGACATAAACATGCCGCAGCACATCGCCAATCGTCACAAACGGTTCCCCAATGATGACAATAGGCCGATCCCTCGTCGGCCCTGACCATATCGTCAGGGACGAGATGCATGGAGACGTGGCTGGTCGATCTTGCCAGGCCTCACCGTACGGAAGGGCCATATTCGCCAAGGCCGTGGATGGATGTTCGCAGACTGACCAGATCATCATGGTTCTACTTCGGAGTTGCTGTAATATCGGATCCAAGATTGGTGGTTGTGCAGAAAGGCTCGGTAATGGAATGCATGCGAAACGAGGACGGGTACAATGAGTCTGAGGTCGGAAAGCCATTTCTGATGCAGTGTAGAGTATGGTTGGATTCTCCTATAAAACGATTGGCTGATGCCGAAATCTATTCAGTATGACTCAGTCCTGAGTCACGGCGGATCCGTAAGATGACTTGTATGACTTACTGTAATGATTGTAGTACGGGGGAGGACTGCGGTATCGACGACTGTGGAGCGCTCGCAGAATGGGATAAGGAATAGAATTCGAAAGTTGGCGTCACCCACTTCTGCATACATACTTCTGGAGCATCACTAGCCTTTATACACATAATGAGGATACTCCCAGCTGAGACTTGCACATTCGAATAAGATAGGCAGCAAGTGACCTCGGAATGAATGAACGACCGAAAAAAACTCTCCGAGGGCAAGAAGCATTCTGTCAGACTCAAGATACGAGGCTCATACTGATTAGATTAGTCATCTGTTAGCCTGAGAATGAAATATCATCATTTGCTTAATCAAACTTTACTAGGTCTATGGTCAGAATTTTTGAGGATAAATATGCCTGTGCCTCTCTCTCTAGTTACGCGTATATAGTACCCCTCTGTTGCAGTTAATATACAAATCGTCACCCGATCCTTATCTTGAGGTTTCATGATCTAAGTCATGAGATCGCCAAAAATACCAGCCGTTGCCCTTTAAAGCAACATCTGTAGAAGCAGAGAAGAAAATTGCTTCTTCATGTGTGTGTGGGGAGAAAGGGGGTCGGAACCTGGTCGACAAAAGTGCCATCCTCCACGGACGGATGTTGATCACCTGCTGATGAGTATACCAGATATGTCATTGAAAAAAGCCACCGTAAATCAGCAGGTAATCAAATTTGACCGAGACCCACCAGTCTAAGCAGAATCATCGTTAATTGAGAAAGTGGTATCTTGGTATTCATGGTAGACAGCTGTCAATGCCAGCTGTTGTATTACACCATGAGAAATAAAATCTACTGTTGTAAATACTGATTCTGGCTGCCCAGAATTGATGTTGATGATCTGGGTCCAGGGTTGAGTATTATTCTATAGAGGAGAGGAAGTGTGATCTCACTACTGTATTACGAGCATTTTCAGCTCGTCATCACCATTCTCCAGCATCCATTCGATTATTCATTTCATAGCTACTTCTGTAATCGTCTACATTTCCATATAATTAGTGCCACGTCGTTCGTACTAAAACTGAAGCTGAATCTCTGTGACCCACGACTGGAATCAACTCAGGTGGGTTGCAAAAATCCTCACAACCTGCTGCGCAGCCATTGCGAAAATCTGGGCTATGGGTAAAACAAGTTACATGCCAGCACCACGTCGGGTGATCTTCAGTTGTCTTGTCGATTGACAAGCTGTCTGTACAGACTTGGACCCCGTGATGATTGGAGGTCGTAGCTTGTATTTTCTTGAGTTTTTCTTGAATTCATGCAACTCCAGCAGGCATGACACCCAGAAAAGAAGACTCGCAGTCGTCTTGATGGAATGAACATTCCATAGGCTTGAATGTTTACATGAATACTTGATTGCTTTACGAGAAGTCGACCTAGTCCACAAACCCCTTCTACTGGAGTAAATAAGATGTCAGGCCATGTCTATCGGTCGAAGACAATTGTAATGATCCGCTACTTCGGGAATCTCTGAGTTCCAGACCTTCTCGAATCTCAGCCGGCCTTGTTGTGTCTGTTTCCCATGATCATCATTGTGTGAATTCAAATGTCTGGGGTTCACTGCATCTAGAATTCTTCGAGTCACATTACAGGCCATTAAAGCAGACTGAAATTCTCGCCGCTTTCCGTGGTTGACCCGCTAAAAAAGCCGAGTCATGGGATAAAATCTAAATTCATTCCGTGCGCAGCTTTCGAAGTTCTGATTCTATGCAATTGATGCTCGGTTCAGTGGATGCTCCGTGCATTCTGGTTCTACATTCAAATAGCCCTTCTAATGAGGACAGTCAGGGATATTAACAGGTTATTCCCTAAATCTATTCAGACTTCCCCGCAGTTACTTAAGCTCTCTCATTAATTATGCCCCAGATCATTACTAATCTATTCTCAGCACTCAAAGCTTATTCATCGACTCACTGTTTCTCACTGTTTCTCACTGTTTCCGGGTGAGTGTCTGACCAACCCCACCTCTGAGAAAATCACTAGGTCATTTCTCGAAATCACTTCCTGGAACTAGACGAGTCAGTTTGGGTTATCTAGCAGACTCGACGTGTTGATGTCATCATCAAAATTAGCCTCGCTGCGGATGGAACGTTTTGTAAGATCCACGATCATCACTGACAATAGGATAGACATTCGCCTGGAAGGTGCATGGAATATCGAATCCAACCTAAATCAATGACAGACAACCTGATGAAATCGAAAATTATATGGTAACCAGACCCAAAAGAGAAGGATTGCTAGTGACAACATGTCATGCCAGGCCTCATCACTAAAGAAGAAGAAAAGGAGGAGGAGGCGCATGAAAGAAGGAGCGAGTGGATCCTAGACTGCAGGTGATGGTTTTAGGCAATATGGACAATGTCGCACCCATGGAACGATGCCGTTTCAAATCCCCACACATTATAATTACCCAACAACAAACCCCTTCCAGGAGGTCGACCTTCAAGAGGAGGGCTTATAGAAGGTCTAACCCGAGCACTAACGCAAGGTCTTCTGTTAGCACTAGCTTCCGCGAGGCCCCCATAGAAGAACCTTGATCCCATTGTGTCACAATGAGCGAGATGAGGTGTCCTACCAGGACGTGAAATGCGTGCCTGAAATGCACCTCGAACTATATTTTGCATTACTGGGCGTAAACCGAGGAATAGGGATCGTGGCTCCAGCGGTACACTAGCAAGTGATCGCAAGAGTCCAATCACAACAGCTGCATTTAGGAGCTCGTGCATGCCACCGTCGATGTTGTCAGAAAGAATCATGCCAACGTGTGCTGTAGGCGTGTGGACATGTATTGGCAGACGTAGGTCGATGTTGTGTAATCCAATATACTGCTGGGGTGTGAGATTTGTTGAAATGAGGCTGATTGGGTATAATGAGTTGGATAATGGGTATTTTGGTGAGTCATGGGAGAAAGAAGTGGATAAAATAATTGATTTTTGATTGATGCATCGATAACTCCAATTTTCGGGCGGGAGATCTAGTGTCCTCGGTCGTGGCGTTTCTGGTACATCAAATGTCTAGACAAGCATTAGATGACTTGAAAAATAAGAATGGATTGTTCACGTACAGAAGGATAGTATTGCCTGCCCGGCGGACAAGGGTCAGACGAAAGTCGAGTCTAGTACGAGATATCAATTGGGCCGTGGCTATCTGAGTAGCAGGATCATACGCACGTATTCTGCTTTGAATACAGGCATTCTTGCGGTCAGTCTCTGAAGAGGTGTTCTAGAATATAAAGACGAATCCATGAGGTATCAGCGAGGTACATATAGCACAGCTGTGGTCTTGATTCATGGGCTTTTATATTTGGCGATGGGGAGGTCTTGTCCGTACGCCGGTTGAAACTCTGCTTACAATCCAGTTTTGATAGATTTATGATAGGCAACTTCTGCTCCTCAGAATGTCTTTGTTTACTTCATCACATCCAACATGATATTCTCGTTTCAAGACGGGTTGTCTATTCCTACAGGCCATTTTCTTGTCTCGTAAGACCACGAGTAATTTTTTGTCCAATAGGTAAAATCGATTCTAGCCTGTGACGACGAGATATCGTGAGTGACCGGTGATATCCGTCATTCCTCCAAAGTAAGTGGATGCTTTGCCCATACTCTCCAATGGGACAAGGGTCTAACTTGGTTATGGGAAGAAGAAGAAACAGTGGTCACATGTACTTACGTTTGAGTAAGGGGATGTGGGTAAACGTCGCTCAGATTTACATGGTGAAAGAGGCCCAGTGAAGGGGAACCAGTGACCGGCAAGATGAAAACTGAGAACGAATGATTGTCCGCCGTGTTATGATGTCAGGCCAGTGATGCTTCGGAGCAGGATATTGGCCTCGAATGCGGATATCTGATCCCTTGCTGGGATGATGATTTTTGTTGTATCATGTACTAGAGGATGCATGCAAGCAGCGTTTTGATGCAATAGCTGACATTTCGTCTCCGCCGCTGCAACGTTGTCTACAGTTTTGTACTGCAGTAGATGCGGCTAACCAAAAGGTCGTTAGTCTACTTGCTATTCGAGATAGATTTAGGTCTTGGATAGATAGTTCCGTCGACATCGGATGGCATTCAAACCGGGGATTGCATTGCCGAAGCACGTTCTCATATGTTACCGTTCTCATCCTTGAAACATTTATACCAAAGGACACGCTGATATCTGCAACATGAATGATAGGTTGACTTGTCTGTAAAGTCATACGCGTACCAGATCTAATCTTTTACCAACCACTAGGACCTGGCGTTCCTTCATTGGACAAATGGTAGTCCTGTCTTTGGTGAAGAACACGGCATCGCAAGTCAATGCAAGTGTCAACTTGTACAAGTTGCGACTCATGTCAAATAAACATCATCCTGGGGTTCATTTAGATCGATCTGCGATCACAAAGCTCTAGCACCAGTGGTACCGTAGTGGCAGTATCTAGCCAAGATTGGCCTTGGGTAGTAATCACAAGATCTTACCCCAAATCTTGATATATTTCTCCTCCGGCAGGCACCGTAAAATAATTGCTGCCCGAGGTAGGTGAGTCACATGCTATGTGAGCACGTGAGGGATGAGTCGATGAGCCGTCTGCTCCCGACTTGACTCTGTTCTGTCAGAGCTTGTTGGTCGCCGTCGTCGCAGATCGTAACTCCATTTGGAAATGCAATAAAACCCAGTTAAAACCAGCTAAAAACCAGCTTCTTCCACTTTTCCCACCTCTCATTCTTTCTATCATGACACAAAAACGCGTACACTTTGCATCCACTAATGTTGTGTTCTCATCGAGGACCCCGTCGCCAACGCTCTCAGAAATTTCCTCTCCATTTTCCGAAGATTCTTCTTCGGATTCGTCCCTAGTCTCTACTCCACCCCCAGACCATTATCACTACTCGCAGTCTCTCACTCACGACTCTATCTACAACTCCAATGACCTCCCCTTCGCTGGCCCAAAATCACCCCCTCAACGCATGAATATCCATCTCTTCCTTGCCTTTCATCCAGACATAGATCTTCCACTCCGTTATGATCTGTCGAATGGCTTCATTATGAATCATGTCACCAGTGACGACCTCGTAGCTGCAGCGACAGAACCTCCTCTTGCCTCGCTCCTCATTGTCTGTCCATATCTCGCATGGGAAATCCACGTCGCTCCGGCCCCTTTCCATGCTTCCTCACCCAACGGCGGAGTTTTTGGAGGACAAAGGGACTACGTCACCGTATACGACGTCTTACGTTGTCTTCATCGCTCTCTCCGCCAAGTCGTCACACCAGAGGAATACGATACCTTTGCTCCCATAGGCCCCTCACGCAACGCAGTTGGTTCCGCTTATTACTCTCGAATTGCCAAAACCGACGACCTAGTCAAGAGAACGAAAGATGAAAAATATGGCATTAGGAGAATCGATTTCTTACAAGGCTTGAATATGTTCAGAGGACTTTCTGGCACTTTGGTTGGACCGAATGTTTGGGAACTAAATGTTGCGCCCGTGATGATGGGAACTAGAATCGTTGCTCCAGTGATGACAATCGCTGCCAGCACAGCCAGTACTATCTGAATTCCTCCCTCACTCTCCTTCTGTTCTTGTCCTGTATCGGATTTGGTCTGTGGAGCTTTTCAAGGAACCTTTCCGCCACTGGCCCGGGCGACACTTGCTTTTCTCGGAAAACGACAAAGTGGTTATTAGGGAACGATTCGCCGTTCACCGTCGAACGACCAAGAATATATATACACACCTCCCACCCCTTTTTTCTTTTTGAGTCATCGCTTCCCGGTCTTTGCCCTGCATGTGCTCATGTCGTCCTTCTCTTCGGCACTCACGTGCGGACATGCAAATACTCATTCACACACCCTCTGACCGACTCTTTGCTCTGTTTTACATCTGGTCGACTCGGCTTGTCTCTGCACAACTCAATATGCAGATATCCCATATCGTTATTCGTTCCTTTTAAGGTGTTTATTGTGTGAGTAGTTTTTTCTTGTACCATTTAGTAGATGCCATCGTTTTAGTACCAGCTCCGTCTTAGATATCGATAAGCTTTAACTCCCTCACAGACTCACATTCACCGATGAACCCCCGATTTTTTTATATGTATGCGCGTGTACGCATGACTCGGTTGGGTCGGTTTTTCCCCACATTCAAAGTATTCACATGCAATGTGGTTTTCTTATTGTGTTGTATTGTAAATTCGGTCCGGATATGAACGTTGTGTGACTTTTGGTAGTCGTATTTTTTCTCTGACAATAATGCTCTTCGTATTTTTTTCTTCGTATTGTACACTCTTTTGCGTATTGACTAGTGATGATGATAATGGAGTTGGTAGGTACACAATATCATCTGTGTTATAAGCATTGTTATTAGTAATTGCTTGGGAGCCACCAGAAATGTGTGCCATTCTTCAGACAATTCTTTTTTGGAGTTATTTATGACGCAATCCTCGGGTATATATATCGATAACCCTCTGCCCAAGCGATAGTCGGGAGGGAGATGTGGGTTACGTAGCAGTACTACTAAGTGTGTATATATAGCTGCTGCTGTATCACTGAAGCTGTACGTTTTTGGAATCGTTACCACCTGTGATTCCTTTACCATTGGTCACTTGCATGATAGATATTTTGCACTCTAAGGGTGAATTATGTAATAATTATGCCCTTAGATGTGGGTCCTGACGTAGATATGCTGTAATAAGTTGTTGATTAAAAAAAGACGTAAATATAATTATATGAGTTAGGGAACCGGATTGGATGGTTATGATTTGTTCAGTATCTGATTTTCAGGAAGGTTTTGACTGGCTTGTTCCGTTGGTCCAGGGTTGATTCAAGCAAAGTAGATAAGATTCTAGCCAAGTGTCCTTGGGTGCTTATCCAGACATTAGCTGTGTAAGCTAGTTAAAACAAGTCTAGATCTCGAGGGCTGCCGTTATTAGGCTATAGCTTTTCCCTCTCCTGGATATTATCCTATATATCCTCGACCTATGCCTATGTCGGCCAGGGCTTGCTCCACGACTAGCTATTCATGCACATCATTAATCGTTACTTGGTTAAGCTCGACGTGTTTTATTCGGGTCCGAAATAAAGAGGTATCTAACCTTATGAACAGAGGCATTAGTGACTGGCAAAATTCCCTCAAGAGGTGGTCAAACCGGGATAACTGCCATGTTCGGTAAAGTATGCCCGCTTATGAAATGGGCGCTTTTGATTTAGTTACAAAGTGCATCACCGCAGCATGATATCTGCGCTTAATAATGACAAGATGGAAAGATTCAAGGTCTTAGCGGCCATAGACATCTCACTACACCAAGACTGAACGACGAATGTAGAAAATAATGGTCTGTGTCCAGAAATGACTAGGCTATTCAGAAATAGATATCAGGTATTGTATTTATATTGTCACTTCATCTCCCCTCCCGCTCCAGTTTCAAAATGGCCGCCGGACAGTGCATTCAGGAACAGGATCGTTCACCCCAGATGACAATCACGACGATCACGACGACGATCATCAAAACGTACCGTAATTAAACCCACCTTGGGTATCTTGAGGAAAACAAGCGTGTGGTTTCCATTATGAGCTACTTGTTTGTGATATCGAAGGTCACAGGTCAAGCGAGAGTGATTTGTACAGGGTGAGAAATATGAAGATCTGACATGATTTGCATTAAAAAGGTATCACTTTGCCCAAGCACAAGGGCGATTTGCACATGTCAGGTAAGCTTGAAACAGAACTGATGATCAGAGACAACAGGTATGTTGAACGATGCGATCAAAGCAGCCATTTCATCGCGGAGAGGAATTTTACACTGTTGGAACAAGAACTACAAACGAGGTAAAAAGCGATGTCAATTTCGCTTTCTTCCTGAGTTACTACGAAAACCGATGATGGTCATATGCAGTTTCATTAAGGGCATCTATTCAGAGAACGACAGAGGCTCAGAGTGGGCTCTTGATGGTTGACATGCCAGTGACACCTCATGAACAAGAGGAAAGAAAATCACAGGCAACGATGAGATACTTGACATAAAAGCTGTACGACATTTGGCAATGGTTCCACGCACAGCAATTCTGTAAAAAACATTCAAGTGACTTTTCTATCGCCATGCTGTCAACGCAGAGCTCTGTCGAGAAGAAGCTGTCAGTCTGGAAAAATGCACAGATGGAGCGGATCAAAAATTACCGTTGACAGCCAAATGGCAAAAGGGGCAATGTCTGATTCCGGAGAAACCTAAAGAGACAAAGACGTGTGTAGCTATGTTCAAATCACTGTTGAAATCTATAGATAGGTCTTTTGAATGAAACTCCACCACACCATAGGGCCCTCTCATTCGCGGTTTGAAATGCTAGGGGGTCTTGTCGTAACGTGTAATCTTGAGCTGATTAGGACAGACTAAAGAATGATCGCGTAATTTGACACAGGTTCCTGGGTGATGACTCGTCACCGGGAGTTTCGGCGTTTCCCTTGTTTCCTCCTGTAATTGTCTCCTGGGGTAGTTTCCACCCCCTTCATGATCCCACGCAATTACCTAGATGAATTTCATCCCCTCAAAAATTCATGTTAGAAAGCATAGGACTGAGGCGGAATGACTTGGACACTGCTGACCAATGTCACGCTTTGAGGGCACAGCTTGTCACGTCAATGACGTGTTGCACTACCATTCATCCGAATCGTTTGGCCGTACGTGCCATTCAAACATTGGAACATATCAGTCCATGATTTCTATTGAAAGCATCTGGAGTGTGATACTGGACGAAACCGTCGCAAGCCAAACTAATCCACCTGACTAATGGTGACTTACGTTTCGTTCAGCCTGCGACCTAGACACATTCTGTGTCTCTGACATCTGTAGACTGCCAAATGGACATTTGTGTAGGTGAAATTATGCATGATCAAATAAGTCCTCGGATAATAGTCTAAAAATGAAATCCTGCACAGGCATTCACAGGGTTATTAAATTTTTTCGTCTTTC
>Ga0153934_1000034_pt1 | contig 31705 bp, 35 predicted proteins | sample TSNJ018MetaG_FD_104708 | JGI IMG/M metagenome (GOLD analysis project Ga0153934, IMG submission 104708) | Attine ant fungus gardens microbial communities from New Jersey, USA - TSNJ018 MetaG | ecosystem: Host-associated > Fungi > Mycelium > Unclassified | place: USA: New Jersey, Wharton State...
CGAGGGTATTCAAACTATAACCAGATCAACCTTTTCATCTCTGGTCCTAGGTCCCAGCGATCGCAATTTCTTTATTCATCCCGAAACACTGCATAAACGTTAGAGTATACTCCTGGTAAGAGGATAGACCCTTACCTTTGTTAATACTTTGCCTTCTCAATTGGGCTTAACTTGCTATCATATTCACTCCCCATAATTGGTTAGCTCAATCTCCGGTCGTCACCCTCCTGTTATCTTGATCGGGCTGAGATATATTTGACTATGACTATCATTACAAATTGCATAGCTAAAACTGCAAATGACTGTCATCGCCGGAGCCAGTTGCATAGCCAGTTGCAGTAGCTAACCCTGCATTCTCTACCGGAGCGGATTGCGATTGCGCCAACGACAGACATCACGTGACGATAGCTTGTTTTGGATCTAGATTTCTCTTCCGCAACAGGCAAGCCATCGCTAAGACGCAGAGGGCCCGCAAAGCCTAGCACCGGCAATGTATCAACACAAGGCATGTGACCAACGGATATGATAAAAGTGATGGCTTACACGGTATACAAATTTACTCATAAATTACTTTTGAGATCACGCAATTTTCCGTATTTCCTTGCAATAAAGTTGGTTATCTCAAGTGCTGACAGGAAAAGAAGTGGCGTTCAGCATGAGAAACTTTAGGAAACAAAGTTTGATGCTCACCGAGCTCGCGCGGGGCCTCTTGTGGTATCTGGATTGACACCCATAAGGCAATGCAGAAGTACTCTGAACTAGGCAAAACCTACTAGATGGCCTGCCTTCGATATCCTCACATTTGAGGAATTCTTCGGCCTCACCCAAACCCTTAAGCGCGTCGATCCGGGGGGACCAAATCTAGAAGTCATTTCGTGAGTCTCGACAACACGGACTCAAAAGACGATGCTACCCACTCTGGTGCGCCAGGTTTACCAGGGACGATCCATAGAAGCTCAATCCTTTCATCTAAATGTTGCATCCGCTGGAATGTCTCAAATTGTGTGAGTGTGCCAGCAAAAACAACTGCCTCCTGGAGACCAGGCATTTTGAGTCTGGAAATTGATCTTCCAGCGGGGCATCGAGTATCGTAGAGTCCACATTCAACGTAGATTTCGAGAACCTTTGGATCCCACACGCTAAAGAATGGGTTCTTCCTCATGCTCTGAAGAGCGTCTTGCCTGCAGATTAGCGTCAGGATCAACTAATCACCAGATTCATTGAAAAACGTACTTCGATGGCCACGATTCACAGCGGTTGAGCGAACTAGAAATCAGTCCCGTAGTATGTTGGTCAGAAGGGTCTTCCCCTTGCCGGTCGTAGGGTTGTCTGATGACAGGATCGACTAGTACAAGAGATGAGAAGAGCTTGGGGTTTTCCAAGGCAGCGAATGTCCTTTCGTAACGAGATCTTGTAGACTATGTTTGCTGAAAAGATCGCGAAACTCACGTCGTACAGCCTCCATATGAATGCCCGATACCAACCAATGTTCGATTCCCGAAACCGTGCTTCAACCTGTATTTGGTCTCTTCGGGGTCGACACGTCTAAGGCAAGTTGGTAGTGGAGCATCGGTGAGAGAAGCAGGTATAAAGTAATGTAAAAAATTGAGAATATCACGCCCATTATCTGCCCAATCAACTGCAAACTTGTCGTCATCAGCAGGACTTGAGAGATAAGATTCATCATACGAAGGTACCCCAAAGAATCTCCATTGAGAAGTGCTGAATCACCATGTTGTACGGCTTCCCATACCCAGATCTCGTCCACAAGTCCTCCTGATGGTGAGTCCAAGACAGATTCAATAGTAGGCTCCCAAGTCTAAAGAATCTATGAGTGATGTCTGTGACTGCAATAAAATTTTCTGCGTACTTCTTTCGGAAACCCGTTGGCATGTGCAAAAAACAATGTTAACCCCATTCCTTTCGCTCCTTTCCTGACAAAACGATTTAGGCATAGCCACAAGAGTATCGGATGTCCAGATGATACGGGAGGTGCAGCCAGAATATCCAGCTGACTATGGAATCGCTCGTTCTGTGCCTTGCGTTCAGCTTTTGACGAGTTTGGCGGCAGTGGCGGCGGCGTCGGAGCATAAGGGAGTGTCCGTAGATGTGCAGCAGGCACTATATGTGTCGAGAGCGTGAATTTCGAGGTAACCGGAAGCTGTCGAGGTTTGGAAGGCAATGATGGATATACAAGAGGTTCTGGAGGTGGATAGACTGGTATAGTTTTTCGGGGAACTATAGTTGGCCAGTGGTATGGCCTGACTAGGGGATAAGAGAGTGCTGCCATCGAAGTCAACAACTGACAACGAATTTTCAGAAAAAGCTGACACCGTCCGTGAATTAAGAATTTCAGCTGATTTCAGTGTTGGCACGCGCTCAGATATCACCGGCTGTACATGTACAACTGTGCCACCAATGATCTGGGGTCGTCACACTTTCGGCCAGTCACAGGAAGTCGACGAAGTCACGCTCGCATCCCAGACTCTGCGTTCGGTAGACCATTTTGACCCGGCGCGATGCCTGTGAATAATTGGCAATGAACTTGTCAGTCACGGAGAGATGCAATGTTAGATAGAGTAAAACGTTGAAGGAAGCTATCTAGTCATATGTGCAATATAATGTCGGGGTTTTCAACCGGCATGAGATATTGAACTTGATTAAGTTCCAAGTCGGGGTGAAGCATGATGAAGGACAAACATGGCTTGCGCGAGAAAAACCGGCCAAAGTGAGAGCTTGTACTGAACTGCATACATAATTATACCTGACAAAGCTTATTACAGCTATTTATGGAGCCGGGAAAGGCGTTGTCGCTTACCCACTCATTTTCCGTTTCTCGTATTCTCCCGTCTTAGAATTTCTCGATATCACTATTTTTCTTCAGGATTCGACGAGAGCTAGCTTCCTATTTCTTTCAGAAACGATTTCTCCCATATGCTTACGACCTTTGAACGACATGATGACGAAATTTGGATCTAGTAAAAGAACAAAACTTGCTGGAGTTGGAGGCTCGGAAATGGTACACGGGGTTGCAAGCCTTGGAATTTCTGATGGCTTGGGGAGATGGTGTCAGGGATGGGGCCAACTATCACCGAATAGATGGTTGTCAGAGTACATAAAGGATTGGGTATGGCTCTTATCCTCGTTTCACAAGTCCCTCCGTAGTTATCACCTTCATCATGCAAGCGCTCCAGGAATAAACAGAATGTCCAACTTCTTTCTCGGAAGACGCTTGAACTTATCATGGTTTTCTGGTTTCTGTTATGTACTCATGCAGACTCTGTTGGAGCCGTACCTCTGTACAAGACTCGTAAGCCAGCAACTTCCGACAAGATGCATCAACTCGACAGAAGAAGTACTTCTACTTCTCCTTGGGTAAGCTGATTCTGATCAAATCCAGAGCTGTTCGAACTGACAAAATTATCATATAGGTACCTATAGTCGCGACGTTGGGTGGCCTTATCGTGTTAGCTATTGCTATTACATGGTGGAAGAGGAGAAAACAAATTGCCAGTTCATTATGGTCTCGCCAATCATCGAGAACCGCTCGTTCAGATGGTGGCGTTCGTGTCCCTTTGACTGCAGACGAGTTGGCTGGAACAATCAACAACAATAGCCCCGCTCCTGTGCCAAGGTCAAGAAGAACTAGGCGACAACGGCGCACTCCTTCGCAACAGTCTACTCACTCATTACCCGTATATGCAAAAGAGCCTGGCGAACAAGAGTTGGTCGTGGCCCAGTGGGTTTCCTTCATTGTAATGATTGAAAGCTGTGCTCATCATAATTTCTTATAGGGGACTACCAGAGGAGGATGAGAATATCTCCCAGCCTTTTGCTATCGTTGTCAATGCCGATGAGGACATAGAAAGCAGCACAGAAACTGATTCACAAATCCCTTCTACCCCACTTCAGAATGCTCCAGCCCAACTTGCCCTCCTTGTCGAGGGCGACACAGCTTGTGACTCATCGGTTCGACCAGGGACCACTGGTAGGAATCTGCGCCCTGCAAGCCCAGATGTGGGTAGTACTTCTTCAGCATCAATCTTCCAGGTCGATAGTTACATCAGCCATGATTCTCCTGATCCCCGTGGGGAAGCTCCAGGGTACTCTGTGATGGGACAAGCTACCCTCAACCGTGCTTTCACTGCACCTGAATCATCCGATACTTCTGCAGCTCTTGTCACAGTTGACAGCGGTTCGCGTCCCGCATCACCTCTGCTTTCGTCGTCTAGACGTTCTGGATTCCGTGCATTATTAGGTCGTACAGCCGCCTCGAGAAGTCACCGTGCCTATCCTGGGTCCTCTGGTTCGGGCATCTCTCTCACCATTGCTTCCCCAGAATCTCCTTCCCACATGCACAATCGGGGTGCATCGACTACATCCCTCGTCTCAATTCTTGGGCTCAGTCGACAGAGGTCTTCCGCATCACATAACAGCTCCCGTCCCAACTTGGTATCGCCCTCTATGATATCATTGAACTCGATATCTGCACCGCTGACCCATACGGCTGTTCGGACAGAATTTGCGGCATATCCAAGGCAAGGTTTGACGCCAGAGCAGCTACAATTGATCTCAAGTCGAGAAGGTCTCGCGAAATTTGGGCGTCCGTATGGTCCGGATGCGGTGGCGTTTGCTTCACTAAGTGCGGTAGATTTGGTCACTGGTCAAAAACCTCCAGACTTTGAGGCTGCAGTGGGCGAGACCAGGGGTAGCGGAGCCCCCAGTGCTGGCGCGACGGGGGAACTTTCAGAAGGCACAGCCGATGAGCCACAACCGATACCGGATGCTGTAGTGAGACCCGATCAGGAACATTCTCCTGCCAATTTGTCACAGTCGAGGTCACCAGACATTCTATCAGCTGAACAGGACACAAATCCTACACCGGCAGGCACTGAAAACATTGCGATCCATGGTGTCCGAGGTGAAGAGAAATTAGCAAAGGTCGTGGTCGCAGTCCATAAAGGAAAGGCGAAAGAAATTTCTGCTCAAGAAAACAATTCGCCTGAGGAAAATAAGGACCTCTGTTATATTAGGCACTTCGTGCCTGAGGCGTCTTCTGGAACCAAACAAGTGCCTACTTCTAAGATAGGATCAGATCTAGAAGCCATGTTTTCTAGCATTGAGGCATCGACAGCACCGGATATGGCCCTGCTAGTGCCTTCATCATCCGCTCCTCAAACCCCTGCCACGGATTTTCCGAATTTCTTTTCGTCCATTCAATCAGCACCTTTCAAAACCACGTCGAGGACAAGTTCCTTGCATGGCCAACCAAAATCGGGACAGCCAGCTCGATCCAGTCTAATGCCAGCACGTTCCGAGTCGCATGCAAGTCTGCTTTCGTATACCTCGATAACATCTCGTGGAACATTTCAAACGGCCACTGAGAGCATGAGGTCCCGAAAGATGACAAACTGGATGGGAGCCGCTGATGACGAGCACGAGGACGATTTGGGCGAATTTAGCTATGACACCGCTGACGATGGAAATACTACGGAAGGCGATGGTGACAGTAGGCCTTCCACTCCCGTACCTTCACAACAAAACCGTGAGCTGGGCGGTGGAAGTGAATTGGCGGGAGCTGCTTCTTCTACGCAACTGACTCCTCTGGCGAAGAAGCAAGTATCGATTGTTACGATCACACATGGATAACTTGGCGCAGATCTTGGAATTGTATCGGTCATTATAATTGCTTATCATTGGTTCTTCCCTGATGCTGGCAGGGATTTTATTTGATCTACATGGAAATTTATATTCCACATCTATACCTAATCCTGGAATTTGAATAGTTATGCAGGAAATTGGATACTTGCTTGAATCAATCTAGAAATTTGGGATACCAGTGCTGTTATTATACAAGTGTGCTTGTTATCCGTCTCGTTTATGTCATTTTTTGTGATTGATGGTGTTCGTGAGCGGGACATTTGGCGAGTTGACTTGCTGGGGATCAATTTATTCGGATTCGGTGGAAATAGCTGGGCTGGGTGAGGCGTTGCTCAATGCTAGCGATTGGAAATTTCAACTATTAGTTCTGAACACTTTTTGAGACTACGGATGTGATGTTGAAATGAAAAAGTCATCTGTTTCTGCAACACGAAGAGTGCATTTAAAGTCTCTGGTTGGTTTATTGTGATTTGACGTTTTTGGATGAGCTTGTTGAGGGTTAGTAGGAGAACTTGCGTAAGGTCGTCTTCCCAGGGATGATCCAATCGATGGAAATAAGAAGATGAAATGAGGGCTTTGAAACCAAAATAAGCAAAGAAACGGTTAAAGTGATCGATCAGCTGTAAATTCTGTTCCTTAGAATCTTATCTCCATTACATAATAGTCCCAATCATCTCCTTCCCCCCAACCTCTCTTCCAACTCACAAACATGACACTCGATATACTCCATTTCATCGATAACAAAGGAGGAAATGCATCAGAGATCAAAGAATCGCAAAGAAAACGCGGTGGATCTGTTGAATTGGTAGATGAGATTATTGCAATGTATACAGAATGGGTGAAAAGTGAGTGCCTTATCATCTCATCCACATTTTCGTGGCAATTCGTCTTTGTCGTTTAATGAAAATCGGCTACTGACCCCTCTACTCCTTTCAGTGGATTACGATATCAACATCATGCGAAAAAAAGTCAACGAAATTCAGAAACAAATATCTATCAAGAAAAAGGTGGGTGTGTGTATGCTGTTAACCCATGATTCATCGTGATCTGAAAGAAAAGAAAATGGGATTGAAATTTGTTATCTCAGGCTAAAGAATCAGCAGATGATTTGGTCATGGAGAAAAAACAACTCGACGCTGCAGTTGAAGCCAAGACAAAAGAAACAAAAGAGTTTGAAATTGTGATGAGGTCCAAAGCTTCGACTGTTGGTAACATTGTTGGAAAGGATGTTCCTGTCAGTCAAACTGAAGTAGGTTGTTTTCTTAATTATCATTTTTATTCCCTCCTCAAGGTTTTTTTTGTTTCATTGGATAGGATGATAATGCGGTGTTGAAGATTTGGGATCCAAATGATATCGAGGGTGAACCTCAAGTACGTCAAGGTATCATGCCTCATCATGAAGTCCTGCTTCGGCTCGATGCAATGGATCTTGATAGGGGTACGTTTGTTGGTGATCATTTCTTCTTACTCACCTTGAGTTCTTTTTTTTTTTGAAGGGGCCAAGGTTGCGGGTCACCGAGGATACTATCTGATCAATGACGGTATCGACCTCAATCAAGCACTCATTTCATACGGACTCGATTTCCTTCGAAAACGCGGGTTCAAAAAGATTCAACCTCCTTTCTTCATGAACAAGGAACAGATGAGCAAGACAGCTCAGCTCGACCAATTTGACGAGGAACTTTACAAGGTGAATATTCAGGGCGAAAGACCTGAAATGAGGACTCATGACGCTCCAGGTCATTGGTTCTGAAGATGAGAAATACTTGATTGCGACGTCTGAGCAGCCTCTTTCTGCTTATCACTCTGAGGAATGGTTTGAGAGTCCTGACACACAGTTGCCCATCCAATACGCTGGCTATTCGACCTGTTTTCGAAAGGAGGCAGGTTCTGCAGGGCGGGACATGTGGGGCATTTTCCGGGTGCACCAGTTTGAAAAGGTTGAGCAGTTTGTGATTACGGATCCCGAGAAGAGCTGGGAGATGTTTGATACGATGATTGCGAACAGCGAGGCATTTTACCAGAGCCTGGGTCTGCGGTATCGTGTGGTTGCTATTGTTTCTGGGGCGTTGAACTTGGCAGCGGCACAGAAATATGACATGGAGGCATGGTTTCCGTTCCAGAGGGCGTACAAGGAGTTGGTTTCGTGCTCGAACTGCACTGACTATCGTAAGTGGCGTGATGGGGAGATGCAGCGGATGTGCTGACGGTTGCAGAGAGCAGGAGACTTGAGGTGCGATGCGGGATCAAGACGAAGGACCAGGCGAGGAAGGTGTATGTGCACATGCTGAATGGTACGCTATGTGCGACTGAGCGAGCGCTATGTTGTTTGGTTGAGAACTACCAGACGCCGGATGTGGGTCGGATTCAGTTGCCAGTTGACTGAGCGAGACTAATCAAGGGACTTCAGGGTGTTGTTATTCCAGAGCCACTTCGGCCATACATGGGAGGACGGAGCTTTTTGCCGTGGGTGCGAGAGCTGCCCAAGGGACTGCAGAAGAAACAGGTCTAAATTAGGCAGTTAGTAATTGTATGTCAAAAAAAGAATGCACAGCCACTGGACTGGGTTTGCTGAGTGCAATGCTTGTAAAGCGGAGACGAGCGCCGTTGCTGGCTGTGGTCGCCCTGCTTGCCCTTGGGTCTCTCCTGGCTCTCCTCCGCAACAGAGGCTCGAAACCATGGGTTGCTGACAATACCACTGAGCCTCCCACCCTCGTCTTCCGTCGCACTGACCTCCAGAAGATTTGGCTCTGGGAAATTGCCAGCGGCCACTATCCAAGCCATGCCAACAGTCCGTCCCGCTCTCCCTCTATTTTTTTGAGTTTTTTCTTATATTTATCCCCCAGTTCCCCTCCAAGTCGGCCTCAAACATGCTCCAGTCAACCCTGCCGTCCCCAAAAAGACCCCCGCCATCAAGCCCACTCGGTACCGCCCACCAAACACCCGCGACGTCATCACCGATACCACCGGCGCAGGTCCCAAACGTGTCTACCTCGATATACAGAGCCTGCCCCCTGACGTCGCATACCCTCCTCGGCCGGTCCCTGGGAGCGTAGCAGACATGGATCAAGTCATGCGCCATTGTGACTTTGCCCAAAACAAGGTGTTTCTATCTTTCCATCCCCATCCATGTGTCTGTCCTAATCAAAACATCGCACAGTATGTCCGTGATTGCCTCGAGGTCCTCCGAATCGGTGGTGGCCTTGATAACGGCGAACGCTTGCGCCGTTCCAACCTCGATGATTGGAAATACATCTATGTAGAAGAACCCGATAATACTACTGAATCCATTAACTATAATGATCAACACGACGCTCCAGAGAACACTGCCAATATACCCCACCCCAAGGGTTTGCGTCTCTCAGATGACCCAGATGCTGGACTCGTCAAGAAGCTCAATGTCGAACCCGAACGTCAGATAACACTAGGTCCCACACTCAAACACCGTCCAGCGTCAACTCTCTCCCAGCCCTGTGATCCAGAAAATCCTCGTCTGTACCACATGTTTTGGACGGGTCCGTTCACCGATAAACCCTATCTCGCCATCCTCTCCTTCCTTTTCACGCAAAACACGGGTATTCATCTGTCTAAATGGCCTAGCGATGCGAAGGTCTGTCGTCCTCAGTTCTGGCTCTGGATCAATCCCGGTCCTGCAGCCGCCGTGCCTAATCCAAACGCGTTGCATGATATGTACGAGCAGCTCAAGTCAAATCCTTGGGCCTCACCCTTTTTGCATCCGAGATTCAATGACGTGATCAAATTCAAGATGTGGAACACTACGGAGCAACTCGACGGCATCGATGAGATTAAACATGAGTGGAGGGCACTGCAGGATAGTTTGTTCAACTCGGGTGGTCATGTCATCAGTGTGCCACAAAAGAAAAAGAACGCACATGCAAAACCTCCTCAGAAGGACGATCCCAACGCAACTGCAGCTGCTGTTCATGCTGCAACTGGGTCAAGCGATGATGACGACAACGACGACGATCTCGCTAACCGCACTGGCTCCAAGTCCAGTTCATCATACGACCGACTCTCCGTCATTCTCTCCGACATGGCTCGTTTCGTCCTTTGTCACAGGTTTGGCGGTGTTTATCTCGATGCGGATACAATTCTTCTTCGGGATTGGGAAGAAATGTGGGGTTGGAAGGGTGCATTTGCTTATCGGTGGTCGCGATTGCCGAAATACAATACTGCGGTGTTACGCATGCACAAGAAATCGGCTCTTGGGACGTTTTTGTTTAGGACGGCGCTGAAGAATGGGCTGGATTTTCATCCGATGACGGTGTCTAGGTACACGGCTGATGCGCATCTGGAAGGGTTGCTGCTGAGGTTGCCGGATGCGTTGTTTGATTCGGCGTGGCTGAATACGGAAAATTATCAGAGAGATAGGCCGCCACAGCCTTATTTCACTGAGTATGAGTGTTACTTATTTTGAATCTTGGGACGTACTGACTGACTGACTATGTAGGTTTGGAGACTTTTTTGATACGCCTGCACAGAATAGTGCGGCTCCTCAAGCTCTTGGTTTCCGAGGGTTTTTCCGGGGTGCTTATTCATACCACTTTCACAACTTTTGGTATGTTGTTTTTTTTTCCCCACTGGACCCCAAAGCTGAGAAACTTGTAGGTGGAAACCATTTGACCCGACACGGAATTATCCTGATTTGGGATATCGGTTTGAACCGGGAGAACGGAAAGCGAAAGCGGGGTTGATGAAGGAAAAGAAAGGTGATGGGAGTCTTGTAAGTGAGAATGAGAATGATAATGAGAAGAGGGACTTGGATTGGTCGACGGTGTTGAAGAGGACGTTTGAGAGCTATATAAGAGGGGAGAGACCGAATATGTATGGAGAGTGGATACAGTGGTGAATTTTGTGCTGAATTTTTTTGTTTTAAATATGGGTTTATTGTTTTTTTGTTGTTTTTTTTTTTGAGCGTGGTTCAGTACTAGTGGTAACGCATGGTTATACTGTTAGTGTGTATATTGGTTTAGGTGAGTGGTGGCCTGAAAGTAATATCATAAACTCATTACATATGATGTTTGAGAAACCTAAGAATGTTTCCATGTGCGATTTCTGAATGGCTCGTAGCTGGGCTGCGAACTGTTTTCTAATATTCACACCTGACAGTTGTAGATAAAAGACATAGGAGCTCCACGGAGTCCCGATAAGTTCCCGGGGTCCTACTCCAGGTTTTTTTCTTTTTTGACCGTTCTACCACTCCTTGTTGCACAAGGCGATGCGTAAATGCTGGGTCACGAATACGCGTCAATTTGGCACTCGCAGCGTTTTGCTCAACTCGGCTTCTGCTCCCGAGTTCATTAGGTGGGCAGCACACTACCTGAGGAACTCAGTACGTCTGGCTTCAACTGAAATCAAATTCACCTTCCCTCCTCCCAATCTCGTCTCTTTATCAGGGATGTATTGTCTTTACCACGTGGTCTAGGGGGAAAATATAAAGACTCTTCTTACAATTGGACTCGTGGACTTGGTCGTGGACTTGGTCGTGGACTTGGCCGAGGTCGTGGTCGTGGTACTTTTACGAGGTACACACGACCCTACGTTAAAGGTCTTGTCTGATTCTTCTCTTGCAGTAGTATCTACTCCCCGCCCGGCCGTACAACTCAGATTGATGCAAGGCTTCAAGATGGGACGCAAGAAGATCTTGTGCAAGCCTTCAAGGGTGTCGAGATTAGTGACAATAATCTTCCTCTTCGTCCTGGTTACGGAGCGAATGGAAAACAAATTGCATTAAGAACGAACTTCTTTCCAGTCACCATTCCGAAAGGTCCTTTTTACGAGTACCATATCAGCATAGCACCCTCCGTCTCAAGCAAACATATGAAACGGCGGATCATTCAACTTGCAGAGGATACCCTACTCTGGCAGTCGAATCTAGAAGGATATGTCGTCCACGACCACTCATCAAAACTGGTTGCGTGTCAGCGTCTCTCAGAGACACTGACGATCACCGTTCCCTTGTATCCTGAAGAAAACAAGCGTCCCCCCGCTCCTGGTAGTCCCCCCGTACCGGAGTACGCTCTTACTTTCGATTTTGTTCGAGATCTCGAAACAGATAGTTTGGAAAGGTGATCTATCAAGACAGCTGTCCATGGAAAAATGAAAACTGAAGTCTCCTAGATACATTGCCGGAGACCCTCGATATCGAGATTATGACCTCCTGCCCATCGTATCGGCTTTTAATCTTATACTCGCGGCTGATGCTTCTCGCTTGGGTAGCAACGCAGTCATAGTTGGTCGCAACAAATTCTTCTTTCCTAGGTCAGGCTTTTTATCACTCGCAGGCGGTCTGCAAGCTGTCCATGGTTTCTATTCTTCTGTTCGGACTGCTCATAAACAATTGATGGTCAATGTGGATGGTATGAAATTTTCTTTGAACCTTCTCACCCTGCGAGTCATAAAATTTTCTTCTATCTAGTCTGCAGTACAATTTTTTACAAACCCGGAAATCTCGCTGATGCTTTGATTGAATTTATGGGGATGAATTTTGGTGTAGTCCCAAATGCCTTTGTGAAAGGTCTACGTGTCAAGACCAGGCACCTCGGATATCGCAAGACAATTTCCAAGATGGCAGAACACACGGCGAACACCCATAGGTTCGAATGCAGTGAATTTGGAGAGGTCTCTGTTGCGGATTATTTCCTGAGAAGTACATCTTACTCTCGTCTGAGGCCACTCTCGTTGAACCATTCCCAGAATACAATATCCAATTGAAGTATCCAGACCTTCTACTTGTACATGTCGGTGGGAAGTCGACCAACTTGCTCCCCGCTGAACTTTGCACAATACTTCCTGACCAACATTATCGCGGGAAGCTCCTTGAAGACCATGCGGCTTTCATGACCAAATATTCATCAAATCCACCCACTGTAAACGCCAAAATCATTGAGTCGCGGGGCCTTCGACAACTTGGGTTTGCTGATGGCACACCAGCACTTAGTGCTTTCGATATTGGAATAGGAAAAGAAATGGCCACTGTTCCGGGCCGAGTTCTTGTCCCTCCTGAACCGAGATATCTTCAAAATGTTAGTGGTAGTGACTTCAAAGCCAACAAAGGAAGCTGGAACATGAGGAGTGTCCGGTTCACACGAGGTGCATCTTTGGAGAACTGGGTTGTCTTCGTTATTCATGATGGTAATCTGGACGAGTTCAAAGGACCAGCAGATCATGAATTTCTTAGTATCTTGAGGCAATTTATGACTACATGCTCAATAAGTGGGATGGCTGTCAAAGGCCCCCCAAAATATGCAGAGGTCGTCCTTCCTTCGAAGAATAGAACTGAGGACCTACTGAGGAACTCCGCCATCAACAAGATACGAGCTGCAATGGACAACGTGCTTCGATACAAACCGGACATCATAATGGTGCTTCTCTCTAGTGGTGACAAACACATTTATTCTGGACTCAAGCATCTTTGTGATGTCACCTTGGATGTTCGTAAGTGGTCATTCAGGTTCGAGATTCTAGAAGATTGTCCTCATGTTTCTCACTTAGCCACCCTGTGTGTCCAGTCGAGCAGACTCCGTACAGGTGATGATGAATCATCCTATTCATCAATCTATACTGACACTCATGCTAAGGTGGCCCCCAGTACTGTGGAAACGTCGCGCTCAAACTCAACATGAAACTTGGAGGTTCCAAGTAAGGCAATATCCATTTTTCCCGGAACTCGGACTGATTTTCATTAGCCACACACTCGATGAAAATAGTATGAGATGGCTTATGGAGAAACCCACAATGCTCGTTGGTATGGATGTTACACATCCGGGTCCAGGTGCAGTGAAAGGAGCACCCTCGATTGCTGCTGTCACCGCTAGCTATGACGATGAGTTCACCCAGTTTCCGGCGAGTTTGAGGATGCAAGAGTCAAAGAAAGAGGTCTGTCTCCAAGATCTCGTAGTGAAGTCATAAAATCATTGATTGCGCCTGATAGATGATTACTGACCTCGAAGATATGATGCTCGAGCGGTTGAGAGTTTTCCAAAGTAAAAATGGAGAAGGCTTACCTGACCGTGTTCTTGTGTATCGTGATGGAGTTTCCGAAGTGAGTGAGCGTTGAACCTTTGAAGTGAGGGGTTACCTCAATGAATCATCTCAGAACCAATACCAAACTGTCATGGACAAAGAAGTCCCGCTCATACTAGAGGCGTTCCGTAAAATTGATGAGAATTATCGACCGAAGTTGACCATTGTAATCTGTGTGCGTTTACTTGATTTATCTCTCCATTTATATTGTTCAAATAGACCCCCAGGGCAAACGACATCGCACTCGTTTCTTCCCTACCCAAGTAGAAGATGCTGATGATAAAGCCAACCCTCTTCCTGGTACTGTTGTCGACAGGGGTGTTACATCCGTTTACCACTTTGACTTTTACTTGCAGGGTATGAGTCTATCCGTTCAGCTTGCAACATGATTGACTTTACGATCCTCACTAGCTCATGGAGCCCTGCACTTTTCTAGCAAACCCACACATTATTTCGTCGTGCACGACGAAATAGGATTTACACCAGATGAACTACAATCTCTGACGAACAACATCAGCTACATGTTTGCTCGTGCTACGAAAGCTGTCAGTCTTGCGTCTCCTGCTTACTACGCCCATCTTGCTTGCGAACGGGGACGATGCTATCTGCATGGGATGTTGCAAGGCATTCAGAAGGATGGTCAGAAGGATGGTCAGAAGGATGGTCAAACGGCGGCGAGCGAAGATGAAGGGCAAATCCTGCGTGAGGCGATAGAGTCCTGGGGGAAAGGACCAACGGGTCCTAACATAAAAGATATCATGTTCTATCTCTAACTGGCTTTACTTTCAAACTCTGTTCGCATACTTTAAAGAAACTTTATACGTAATCTCGAATGATTTGCTTCGATGAACTCGAATATTAGAGATGTGTACATACTCGGAACAGTAGTATCTCTGTTACAATAGTGAGCAGATGTGCGCCCGGCGTCCTTTTTTCGCAAAAACCTTGTACATATGTCTACTGCCGTTGCTCTGATGCTCACTACAGCTCAAGAACGGTAGTTCGTCCCAGTTGTCATATTTCTGAGTGTCGTGGGTCCAAATTGACTAACAACACGGATGAGATCATCTTCGCATTTTAGTATAAGAGACTTTCGCTCTTAATTCTTACTCTCCCAGGATAATGACCATGGTGGATATATTGTGAAGTACTTTGAAACATCCATCTGGCAAACATTATATCAATTACTCCAGTCAAATGCTGCAGCTCTGGACCACATTCAGCTGCAGGAGGCTCTTCAAAACATCACTAACGCGCTCAAATCCACGGGATACATCTACGGCGATCTTCGAGCTAGCACATCTTATGATACATACCAGTGTCTCATGGTGCGTAGGGATCGATATGAATAATACACATGGCATATTTCCAAAGTGGTAGGGAGATATTATACTGATCCTGAAAATAATATATCTTAAGAGTTGCTTGAAATACTCTTTGGTAAAAATTGAGGAAAGAACGATCAAGGAGGATTAATAGGTTATGGCTATTTCCAATCCCGAGTGCTCTAGTGGTGCGTTGCTCCCGATGCGATATGACCTGCCTTGCTATTCTGATAGTGGTCGTAACTCTTGGCCCACGCGTAGATAGCATAGCCTGTAGAATAGCAATTTTGGAAAGTTGTGAAACGCTTAGCATGAAGCGAGGATGTTGCGTACCAACACCGAAGGGAATAGCCCAAAACTTGAACTCGCCAGCCATTCGGCGGTAGCCGTTGAAGAGATATTCCCGGAACATGTTAGGAGCAGCCTTTGTCTGCCATGGTGAAATAGCTGAACTGCAAGTGTGAGAAGAGATTGAGAGGAGCCAAATGGGAACGAACCATAGGTAATGACACCCTTCTGGGGAGTACCGCGCTTGTCGCCCCACCAGAGATTCTGTTACAAGCTTTTCAGTATTTCTGACATTTCGTGGTTTTCGAGAATCATACAAAAGTCCTGGCTTTTTTGTTCAAAAATTCAGTCAACACAGAGCAAAAATCTGGGTAGAATAACCGTACGTCCAGGCATGCCATCTGCGCGTGCAACTGTGGGCCTCATTGTGAGTTGAAGTGAATCTACGAATAACCAAACAACTCCGGACCCACCCGTGTGAGGGGCCAAATATTGACAAGCAATACATTGTCATCAACTTGAGAATGACAGCTTGACCAAGATCTTCCTACCTAATTGTGAGTCGGATCGAAAAAGATGTTTTTATAAAAACCTAAACCAACACACAGTGTAATATACGCCATGATAACCCACCAAACCTTATACACCCTTGCGAACTCACTTGGTATTCTTGCAATGTTTGTCGTCGTGGGTTACCACATTTTGGCTGTAAATGCACGGTATCTGGAGGAAAATGCGAGTCGAATCTCCTCCAAAGGTGGCTCTGCGATGTGAGTGAGTGTAGTCTGTCTATCAAATCATGTATCACTGCGTTTGAAAAACTTTATAATTTGTTCTTACATCATTACAATGTAGGCGATGAAACGTGCGGCTTTCCTGTTTTCTCGTCCCTTCACCTCCGCTTCAAATTCAGACTGTTCTTAGCATCGAGCTGCGAAATCTGTTTTTGATATCAGTCAGTATCCGAACATAGAAGTCATGTTACTAGAAAACTCATGCATGGCTTCTACTATTGTTATTGTTTCCTCAATTCAATTCAAGTGTCTGTAGGCCGGTGAAATAACTTGGATGACACATCGTCCCTTGAGGGCATGGGCACTGATGTCGTCATTGTTCGCTACCTCTCGTCGCGTCCATCAGTATCTGTTCTATTGAACAGGGTTTGATTCATGAAGACTCCACAATCTATTGGATGCTAGTCTGGCTAACTTACAAGACAGTACAAAACGTGTTATCAAAGCCAAGTCATTTGTTCGACACGTTGCATTTGTCTTTACTGCTTCCAATTTGGATGTCTCCAAGCCCCGCTAAAAATAGCTTCACCGCCTTAGTGGAGCGCTTGGTCATTATGTGCCGTTGGGTATGGCCCTGACGAAAATTAGTATGTACGGATTGTGAGTCGATCATGATATTTTTGCTGCCTCGTGGTAAAAGACGAGCTCTCGCGTTCCGACAGCAGGCAAAATTACAGCACTATGCATGTCAGAGCGTACCTCAATCAGCAAATCGAATCATCAGCACATGCATATGGAACGTTTTAATATCTGGTCAACTCGGCGCTTATTGCCATTCTCACTCTAAACTACATCCATTTATTTGTATCTCCGCTGCTTTTCGCCTCGTTGACACCAGGACGCAAACCGTTGTGATACTGAAGCACTCATTGCTGCCCTCATGAATGCGACAATCACAAACGCAGAAAGCTCTTCTGCAGCCAGACCTCGGAGCTTGCATCCTGTTAGTTCTAACCTTACCTGTCATCGTACCCTGCATCGGCTGCCATCCATGCAGTGGTTGTTCAGAAGCAATATCCCCCGTCACCGTCGTTCAATCCTTGGGCCCGACCTACAGAAACGCAATTGGTTTGGAATGGGTGAAGTCTTCAGCGTCCTTGTCAATGTGAGACGATTTCAGTCATTATCGTCCTCCTGAATCTGATTTATATCGTGATCCCAGCCGGCAGAGACCGTCCGCACTTTAACTGAGTCAAAACGACAACTCGCTGAGATTCGTCACGAGCTCGCAGAGGACTGCGAGTATAATTTCCATCCCAATCACCCATTTACTCGCCTCCCTGGATTCTTTCCTAGAAATGCTGAGATACAAACACTTGAGCGTGCTTTGGGTGGAAAGCCAACTTTCATGGTTGTCTTGGGCGCTAGTTCTGTTGGAAAGGTGGGTTTAATACAATCGCTTAGCCTACGAAAGAAGGCTGATCATGAACTGATTCCCCGTTCCGTTTCATTGTTTTGGTTATACTCTAGACTATGCTCCTACGAGAAGTGTTGTCTCAACCGCAATACCATGTCCTGCACTTCGATCTTCGTATTTCTGGCTTTGCAGACTTATCAAGCCTGTACATGTGCTTGAGTTTCCAGATGGAACAGTTTTTTGAAGGAGTAGTACAAGAAATGGAAGGATATGAGGTGTTTAGGAAGGAGGTCTGGCGCTTCAAGGTAGGCTACATCATCACAATATTCCAGAAAATTTGTCTCAGATGATACCTGAAAGCGCGATCGCACAGATGTACAGAATCGTCTTGCGGCTTCCAATGACCCTCGAGCCCGAGTTCGAACAAGTGATGTAGCACGACTAATGAATATGTTCCAGGTGCATCATATCCTTTCGTGACGCTGGAAAAGACTGACGGATAGACTGGGTTGTCATAGGTTTCGCTTTCCAGATACCAGGAATTCAATCCCTTTTTGGATAAGGATAAGCATCGGACAACCAGACAAAATTCTGACGTTACCTCTGAAAGCACGCATGTGGACCCTCCTCTCACTGCAGCCAAGCCGAAGCAACGGTGGTTAAGAAAATGGAAGGGAAAGCAAAAGGACAAATCTCGGGGTGCGCCAATGGAAGAGCTCAAATCAAAACAGCGGCCAGTCAAGAGAATGCCGGTGTGTGGAACAATTTCTGTAAAGAATGCTCACATGACTTAAATCATACCAAGGTCATTTTCTTCGATGAAGCACATAAACTGTATGCCATCGGGTATTGTTTCTCATCTAAGTATCTAATCACATCTTCCAGTCCGGCGCTCATTAAATCCACGGACACGATGAAATATCTGTTGGAGTCCATGCTAGTTCTCACAAAACAAGACAGGCTGTGTCATGTCATCCATGCGACAAGTGACCCATTTTATCCAACATGGTTAAGGCAGCTTAACCTCATGCAGTACTGTAAGGTGAGTTCTATCCGAAAGTTCACTTCGTACTTTCCATCTGACTAGTCTCCTTTCACCTTGAGATCATCACCATCGGAGACTGCACCAAAGCCGAAATTCGGACTTTTTTCCGTGATCACCTTATTCCGCGCGTTCCGGAGCGTCTCCGTAGTCGCCTCGAATTCGAAGGTCTCTACGAAGCCTATGGCGGGAGGGTTGCACATTGGCAGGATTTCATTACTGAATTCGGTACTTTTTACCTCTTCCATCTAGGTCAAGACTCATGGTACTTCTACTTGAATAGTCAGCTCTCATGGGCAAATTGATGTTCGATCAAGTTCGCCCTTTCTCCATGCTCATGACTACCTAAATCTCCATATCATCCTTTCTTCACAAGCAGCCACCGGTAGCCCTCCAGGTGCCATGAACTCTGAAAATGGTCACAGCCATGCCCGAGGGCTTGGTGAACGAGACGAGCGACGAGGCGGTACAGCAAGTCACACTAGTGCTAGTGGTCGCGAATCTCTTCATCCCAATCTTGGGCCTGCTGGACTGAAAATCTACTCGCCAGTCCCTAATAATGCTAACGAGCCCGGGTCTGACCTGTACATGAATGTTCTTGCAAATGATGAACGTTCAGTAGCTATGATCGCTGGGTATTACTCCGCTGACTTCACAGCAATGCAATTATTGAGAGTAATGAGTCGGCTGACGAAGGCTGATGTACCATATCTACCTTATTTCATGCTGTGTCGGGAATTGGGCGTCCGTGCTGTAGACGGAATGGTCAAAGGACGAGTCCTCGATCTACGCTGGTCAGAACCAGTTAGTAAGGACAATGGAGAAGAAGAGCAGCTGCCGAGGTCCTCTCTGACAGGTTATTCCGGGCTTGGAGCATCTCCTCCGATGAACTATAACGCCGCCATGGCTGCTAGTGGAAGTGGTACCGCGATTGATGATATACTTGGTCCGCCGCCGCCTATTGACGACGAAGTCCCTGTACCTCCCATGGAGATGCATGGGACTTTGCATAGTGGCAATCCCTATGAAGAAGAATATCTGGAGCTGGTTGGCCCTAAGCTTATGCCTATTACCCCGATCATGCGATATGCGATGGCAGAGGTCATTGAGGAATATGAGGATGAGCAATCCAATTCCGAATATGCCTCGCTCCCTGATCCCGATGAATACTAACTAGCCTTTCATTTGACGGCTTTGGGTGTCTTCGATGTTCTTCTTTATGGCCTGCTTTCTACACTTCCTCTTCAGTTTCTTTTGTTGCCCTTCTATTGTACAGTAAATCATTCATTTCCTATCTCTTTACAGATGCAGGTGTAATATTTAATCCAGCCCCGCATACTTGACATCTGCATTGCCTTCCAGCCATGCTAACCATTTCTTCAAGTATGATCCTCCATGTGCTACTGTCGATGAATCACCAATGACGCACTATGGGTGAATGAGGATGAGGACTAGAAACGTTTAACAAGAAGCGTACAAGGTGCCTCCTCGCTCTGGTCATAGCAACTGTCATAGCAGTTAGAATTCAACCTGTTTAAAGCGTAAACCACATACCATTCAACCTTCGTTTCTCCTTCAGAAACCCTACTTCCCTCTAGATTTCAAAGTTCAAGGTCTAACAAGAACACTGACAAGCAACTTACCACATCATTGCTGCGAACTAAGCTGATGACGACAGCCTCCTTCTCTCGACCTTGCATCCCGTCAACGGTACCGATCTCCAGCTCAGGGCCATACTTTGGTCTCAGTAATGAGTTAAGTAGCACCACCTGCGCCTGATACCTGAAATACGAGGTTGTTAGCGTTCGGGGCGACACCTGCTTCACGGGGTCCGCACGGAGTAATGATTGCTATTTGGGACGGTAGAACACCACAGGCCGTCTTTGAAATGAAGAAAGTCAGCCCTTAAAGGGCGAATGGATAGGTGCTACAAATCACACTTACTAGTCGATGGATCCAATTGCTCACAATAGTAGCCTCGTTTTCATTACATCGACTACCCTCATCACCATCTACACCATCCAATCTCTCATAATACTCGCACCCAGATGTATCAAAGAATATGACGGGCGTTTGCAATACCTCTTTTGTATCTTCTTCTGAATCAGTGGAAGTGTTTGGTAGATCAACCAACAGATGGCATGCGACAGATTCATGTGATATGAGTTTAGATGAGTAGAGCGTGTTAGATGGGAACTCGCATATATCAGCGTGCATGCTTCATAAGGCGGTATCAGTGTTCCATCTCGAAGGACACAAGTGGTAACGTACCGATATTGGATGTCGAGCATCTTCTTGATGCTTGAACCATACATCTGCTCAAGGCGATCAAACAATGTGGTTTCCAAAGTACGAGGAGGTAACAGGACAGATGTTTTTGTCAGAGATAAATTCTTTGTTTTTGTTGTCTCTTTGTCTGAGACTCCAGAGCCGTCCTCAGGGTCAGATGATGACGATGGTTTTGGCATATTTTTCGGAGAATTCAACGTCTTAGTAGAAGACTTGGGAAGCTGTTTCAATTTCTTCTTTTCCCGGTCTTTTTTATCTTTGCCAATCGAGATGATTGTGGGTGGTAACTGCATTGGATCGCCAGCAAGGATGAGCTTCTTTGCCTTGAATATGGGTATCCAACAAGCCTAGGCAGGAATTCATATTTCTCCCTCAATGGCATTATCAGGGACTCACAGCCTCTAAGGCTTGCGTCGCTTCGTCAATGATAACAACATCAAATTCATGATTTTGCAGCTGCCGACCTCCAGACGTATGGCACGTTGCAAGCACAACCTGGCATTGAATTAGTTCCTTGTCTTCTCCAAAGAGCTGCGAGCTCACATACCTGTACCTCACTGAGCACCGATTTCACTACACTACTTTCTCGCTGTCGATACCTATTTTGCTGAGCGTCAACCGAACGTGTTGGTAGATGTAGAAGGACATACTCTCTGCGTAATGCCTTGACTTCTTCCCATAGCTTCTTGCGTTCTGAACCTCTTGGGGCCTTTCCCTTACTCCCCTTGCCTTTTCCGGACAAGAGATTCAATGTTGCTTCAAGTTCATTCTTAGCGTCTTTTGCCAGAGCCGCCTCTGGAAATGTTAGCATGCACGGTGGGCTGATGCTAAATCCATTCATACCTGATCAGATCGAGTGGCCTGAACTTCGAGTGTATTATCAAGGATTCCCTGATGCGCCATTACCCGTGCTGGGTGGCCAATACGCGTCACTTTCAGCTTCTCACTTCTGTCTTGTGTCGGAAGAGCCAAAAGCCTTTCGAGAATGTTGTCAACAGAAAGATTTGAAGCACCACAAACGAGCAGACGCTGGGATTTGGGATTAGAAGGAGTGACGGTTGTAAGTTGGCGGATCAACTCAATGAGGGTGTGCGTCTTTCCGGTCCCTGCATACAATGATTACTGGCGCATAATCACTGAACTTCGAGCTCATACCAGGCGGTCCATGAATACAAGCAACCTCAGGAGATTCCAAACAAAATCTGATGGCGGTTTTCTGACTGGGATTGAGTTTTTCGTCGAGGAAAGAGATATTCGTGACAGGAACACGCTTTGAGGGCGGTTGTAGTCCCAATAGAACTCGGATGAGAGGGGTCATCTGGGCAGACTTGTCCTCCTAGAAAAGTGTATGACTCAGGTGCTCGGCTAATTAAAACGGTCGAGCGTACGGATGGGCCTTTTGCTATCCTCTCCAGGCGATCTATCGCTTTGTCCATCCTAAATAGCATGTCAATATCGATTCAAATGATGGGAAATACGATGAGTGGAGCCACCTATCATAAGTCACACTGTTTGCAAGCTTGACGACTCGACACCACTCCGGTAGGTTGAAGTCATCGGAACTTCCCTCATCAGGTTCCAGAGCGATAACAATGCGAGTATCAGACACCTATGATTATCTTCAATCCGAAGAAAAGCATTAAATATCCACGACAAGGCACCTTATACACAATGCCATCGTACTGTGCCTTCTCCTCACTTGAAGACGCCTTCTTTGGCTTTTTCGTTGACACGCTACCAGTTAGATGCCGCTCTATTCGCGCAAGGTCACCAGGCCTTTGCAGATTGTGAATATCCGACTTCTACGGCTTCTCTTGGAGGCGCACCTGAATGAATGAGAAGGAAATATTGGAGAAGTATCCGATCGTTTTAATTCAACGAGGCTGTCTTCCACAAATCTGAGTAAAGAATATGTCGTGCATTGGAAATGATTCACGTTTTTCCACCCAAACCAACGTTGATGCTTGAGACACCTAAACTACCAAGCGCAAGTCCTTTTTGTTCCAAAAGCCCCGGAGCACAGTTTGATAAAAGCAAAGAAGTGCGATCGATCTCTGCCTCACGCTCTTTCGTCAATAATACACGTTGTCTTGCGATAAAAGCAGCGAGTACTGGATCTGCCATGATGACAGATCAATAATAAGACACCGATGACCATATCCGTACTATCTGACTCAACAGAAAAGCAGGTTGTGGAAAGGCACATTAGATGATGATATTAATGAAATCACATGTTGTTCAAGCAAAAGTGGTATATAATAATTCACCATTGACAAACTCGGAGAAAATATTTTAGCTCGGGCGTTTCATATCCTCGAGGTCCTACATTTCTCACTAACAAGAGCTTTCTTGCTTTCATACGGCACTATCACGTTTTTATCATAACACAGGGAAGTACTTATAACGATTTTTATCTACCGCTCGGGGCCCCTAGGCTTGTAACACAACTACTACAGCATTCCCAAACGCAATGCGGTTTCATTACATTGAACTCCTGCAAAAAATGCGCTATTACATCACCATTATTAACTTGCAACACTATTGTTGTATATATAGCTGCACTGTAACTGATTGCACATCATTACCTTGTATTTTTGGTATAAACCACTGTATAAAAACCACTGTATATGAGATCCACAGTGTATTATAGATTACTAGATGACATTGCGAGAATGTTCACACAGATTAACGCTATGCAATGCATATCATAAAGAACAAGATAGCAATAGAAATCGTGTAAACTTTTGCTGATGACCGTAGCAGTTAAACATGCAGTCATCCACAAATACATAGTTCGAGCGATTTTGAAAGAAGGATTTTTAAGCAAACAAGGCCCTGAGACGATTATAATGTCTCAAGCTATCCTTCGGCGTATTTGGATGCACATCCCGGTATGCAACTTCCATCTCCTTTACTTTTCCTCTGATATCCCAGACCAAATTTAATCCCATTTGTTTTATGTCTTTCAGCCGATCTTCAATGACATTCCTACATTCTGTCAAAGTCAAAATTCTAGGCCTCAGCTGATGTTGACGATATTTCAAAGCAGCAACAAGAACATCTAGGAAGCTCGAGTCATCCAAATGACCATGTAAATTTGTTTCTTTTTCTGGTACGAGCATTAGGCCTCCACTCGAACAGTCTACTCCATACAGATAAATGCCATCTAGTCGTGGTACAAGGAGGCGAGGGGGAGTCATATCAGAGAATAACGCGTCCAGTAACAGAGCCCAGACCAGACCAGAAGGTGCATATCCCCTGATGTCCAGCACTTGAAGGCGCAGAAGCGCTGGAATAAATTGTGCCCAAGTTTTCTGCGTAATTATATCGATATTGTGTAGCGACAATACTCGAACGTTAGTTAAAAGCAAAGCGCGCCAAATCCCAGTAAGAATGGTGATAATCGTATCGTCAGATATCAATTGACTGCCCGGACCGATGGTGATGTCAAACACGGTAGAAGGAAGATTCGCCGTACGACCAGATGCACAGATGCGAATAGACTGACGGAATTGAGGGTTAGACTTATAAGTTGCTGTGAAGCGTGAGGAGACTTCGGTGTAGGTGAGCGCAAGGGTTTCCAAAGGTACATCTTGAAGGGATGTATATGAATGCATGCTAATAGCCTGACAGAATCTCCATAGGTTATCGGAGATATCGTCAGGCTGAGTCAATGAGCAGGAGAGTTGGCAGGAGGAAGGTAAATTGACGAGTTCAAGCAGGTCTGATACCTGTCGAAGGGATCCAACAACTGTTAGGATATGGAGACACGGGAGAAGGACCGAAGTTTTGAGAAATTCATCTGTTATCGTGCAGTCACAAATGGTGAGATATTGCAACTGTGTGACGCTAGAGAAAAGCTTGTAGAGGTCAGACCGTCGTTCGTTGGAAGGGAGATTGTGAAGTGACAGCCGAATAAGGGAGGGACAACGATACGGTATCAAGTATAACGGTGCAGCATTCAACTCTACCGTTCGCAGTCTGACTTCTTGGTGGGATAGGGGAAAGTCTGGCCGGGGATACAATAATGTAGATGAAGTGTGCGTTGTCACGTTTATGACCAGATGTGTCAATGTTGGGCGAGCGAGAGTCTCCAACAAAGGAAGTAGATTATGAACAGATGAGTGCAGATGTATGTCATTGATTTGATGAGCGGTAGTGAGGACTGACTTTAGCTGCCAGATGTTATGTTCCCCTACCACTGCCCTGATTGATAGGGGCACTCCACTGGCTCGACCCAGTGAGATTTTAACACTTGTTGGACTGGAAAAGTCGACGAATGCCCACAACTTACGACTCCGTAAAGCTGCAATGCGCCAGCTTCGGCATACATATGACACTGTTATCCAACCCCAGACTTCTGAACCCGATGGTATGCAGGCACACTCCAAGAAAATCCTTTCATATGCTTCCTGGGGAAATTGACAGATGAGGCTTTTTTCGTTGTGCTCTTTGGCTTGCTGCAAACTATTGGTGTGCTTGAAATGGCTATTTCAACATCAACTCATCAACTAGAAGTACATGACATACAGTAACTTTCCTCATGCGAGAGAAAAGAGAACCCAAGTATGAGTCATTGGAATTGAACCTTGCATGTCTCTTCTCTTTCTCTTGAGCAACTCGGGCACTGGATAAGTATCACATAAGCTGAGAGAATGGTTAATGGTGATAGACTCACTCTAGAGAAAAAGTTTTAGGTCTTTGCCAGAAACCGTTAACTATGTTTGCATGTGCAATATCCTGAGGCGGATAATAAACAGATCTGGCAGTATTCATGCTATGCAGAGGCTTGCAACTGTATCGATACGGCTGGATCAAGTAATCAGACATAACGCATCAGCAACTGCCATGATCATCAAACCCTGTGGGAAATCAATTCAAAACAGTATTTGGTAATAATACTCCCAGGCCCTACTCTTGAGTAAAGGGAGATTAGCTTGAGGTCTCCAAAGGTGTAGACGACTATATTAACTACCTAAAGGTAGATTAGCTATACAATGGTCATTAGCAATTGCATAGTGATACTCCATAAGACGAGCCTTACCTCAGAGGCCTCCACAGGGGTAGATGACTGAGGTAGAAATAACTATCTACTAACGTATATATGAAAGGAAAATAATAAGTAAGATAAAACAGATCTCACTGGAAGGGAAGCACAAAAAATATACCGTCTATGTTTCATACCGACTGAGTCAGAATTGCACGGAAGGTTAGTCCACTTCAACATTGAGGATATACTACCCTTGAGGGGTATACCTTACCCCTCTATCGACATGAATATGTAGCAAGTTCCTCAGCATCTTGGTGTTGTGGCAGCTACTCGCAATATTCAGATTGAAATCATGACCAAGGTGTTTTCAAACAGAGTATATATTTTCATTACATATATATGTCATACATCTTTTCTCTTGACTACACCCTATGAAGATAAAAACTGGAAACCTCATAAAAATATGGATAGGCAGGTGTTTCATATATGAAAAAGATCATGAAAACTAGATATTGAACCCAATAGAAATAGAATGTAGTGATATCAGTAGATGAAGCCATTGCTTTTACGATTGAAGCTGCAGAAACAGAATATAAGGACAAAACCGAAAGGGATAACGAGACGACAATAGTACAGTAATGAAAGCGTGATAGCGCACTCACAAAAGCGTGAAACGAAAAAAAAAACATCTATGATTCCGGTAACTCGAAATAGCTCCTGAACATCGGTTCATCCGCAAGGCCAGTTTCCTTTACCACCCGGTGTACGTGAAGAAACAAATTTGGGAACCGTCGCGTAAAGTACGCAAGGTACCCTTCTGGCATAGTCCCTATGTGTCGCTTGACATGTTCCGGTATATCTTGATAATGATGTTTCTGGAAAGAGGAATCATCCATGTCAGAATTCAACCAGCACAACTCTCAGATAGCTTACCTTGTTACGAAGAGCCCTCAATAGATCCTGTACACTCCCCCTATCATACTTGCGAAACTTGCCCAAATTATCAATGAAGACCTTGTCCAACCTCGAATGCCAATTATTTCCTACAACGCTCACCGCGCCTTCTTCCAACACCAAAAGATTTGGATCCTTCGGATCCCGACACATAATCTCGAACCTATCCGATGCATCCTGCAAAAAGTTCAGTCTTCTTGAAGAGTTCCAGAAAAATGGGTGAAGAAGACATGATGTTGTATCCGGTCTATGTATCCACGTCAATCATCACATATTTAAGAAAAGGAAGAATGAGCGTCGTACCTTCCAGGGGGCAAAGGATTCAACATCTTCTCTATCAAATCCATGGCTTCTGTTCCTTCTTCCCCGAATCTCTGCAACAACTCCAAATTCTTCGCATTTTTCATAATATTCACTTCTCTTTCATATCTATCCCCAAACGGATGTCCTCCCCCTGTTAATGTATAGTAGTACAAACACCCCAACGCAAAAATGTCCACACTCTTCGTCAACCTCGTACCCCTCTTGGTCGAATTCGAATTATTCGACGACGTAGACGATATCGACGCATTCCCTTGTATAGTCGCTGTAGACCCTGCCGAAGACTGACTCTGATCATCCACAAACTCGTTCAATTTAACTTCTCCACTGAGAATTTCAGGTGCTCGCCAACCTACAGTCCCAGCTGCCATAGCTCCATTCGCGGTAGGTAAGAAACTCGTTTGATCCACATCAAGTTTCTTACACAACCCGAAATCCGAGATCAACATCCTATAATTCCCTCTCGAAATACGACCACCAGCGTTGCTTACCATACCCTTTGTTGACACCAAGATATTCTGTGGTTTTATATCCCGATGCACAATCTTCAACTCATGCAAATGTCTCAACCCGTTCGTCACCTGTTGCAGCGCTTTCTTTGGGTCGAAATCTACAGCGATATGTCTCCATGCATCTCTATCTGGTGTTTCAACCAAGTCTGCGAGACTCGCCGGACAAAGTTCCAGTGCAATGTATAAGAAACCTGCATGGGCCTCTTGGTAATAATATCGGATAACGTTTGGATGATCATCAGATTCTTGAAGGAGGGAAACTTCCCTTGATGCGAGGGTGACAAAGTCCGCTAGAAGGCGTTTGACGGCTACGGCACGGCCTTGAAGAGAGCCACGAAAAACAACCGTTCCATGCGAGCCGTAGCCTGCAATCACTTTAGAATTTCCTATATCCAAGAAACCTGACTATGAGCGCTTACCCAGTACAACATCAGAAACAGTCAACGAAGGTCCAGGTGAGACACTGGATTGCGTCGCATTCGTGATAATTAATGAGTTTAGCGGTACCTGTGTATCGGCCTCCTCGCTCTCCTTTTCCTTGCCCTTCGTATTTCCATTTCCTGAATCACCAGCACCCACAGCATCAACATCGATCTTCTGTCTTTTCGCGCCCCTCCTTCCTCTTCTTGTTCTCTTCTTCGGCATGATAGGTACGACAGTAGCAGAACCTTTGGAATCCGTGTCAATGATGACAAACTCCTCGGCGTCCGTATTCACCCCATCCAGATCTTCTTTGTCAGTTTCATCTCCCATACTTGGACCAGCAGCAGTCAAACCCTCTACTTTGACTTCGTTGACCTGTTCCTGAGAGCTCGACGGCGGTGTCGAGGACTCGATACCAAGAGCCTTCCGCAACGTCTTTCCCCTTGACACCCAAAACGTGACAAACCCAATGATTATCGTTGCACCAATAGTTTCCCACATTCGTACACCAGAACGTGTACTTCCAATAGGAGGAGAGGGAGGATCAATCGTCAATGGACTATGATTCGTACTCTCGTTCGAAGATTCCCCTTCCCCATTGAAATCATGGTCGAGAGGTTGATATGTAACGACTTCCCGATGCTGGTCGTAATCCAATGCTGAAGGCGCGGCATCCAGTAATCTCTTCATTCTCGTTTCGGTACCACCTCCAGCATCCGATTCCACGCGCCTCATGCCAACCAAACATCTCCTGTCATTCATAACCTGATCATGACATTCGACCTCTTCTTTTAACTTTGTCACTTCACGCAATTTACGACGTTTTGTCAACTCGTCGACTGTAGCTGCCTCCTCTTCCTCCTCCTCTCCATCCCTTACTCTCCCTTGGCCGGATTGTATATTCGAGGAACCAACTCTACCAGGATGTCTAGAGGAGTCGAGGAGCCGATTCTTACTGTCATGACGACCAAACACGACGAGCGGAAAATTTTGTGGGGTCATAGCAAAAAGGCTGCCAGTTTCGGAAATGAGTCCAACATGAACTGTGCCTAAGTTTTCTTTTATTACGTTCGGAAGATTGGGAATAAGGTCTTGAATTTTCGGTTGGGGTTGGAGTAGGACGAAGGGGTGTAAGGAGGAATCACCGCCGAGGCTAGAGGGGCCAGAAGACCGTTTTCTCAGAACGTCGAGAGTTGCCACACTAGTGCTGGGATAAATATCGAGTAGTAGAAAATATTCGAAGGAGTCATGCTCACATGGGTTGGCTGAAATCATGACCCCACAATAGGTCATAATTTTCCAATGTCTGTTGTCTCTCAGGATTGGCGTTGGCTCTAAATGCCATAATTTCACCGCTCGACAGGGGCTGAACATAACAGTTGTCTTTAGTACGGCGATAGAGTGACTGCAAGTGGCTATCCTGCTTATTCGGACCATATGTGGAGAACGAGAGGTTCTGAATGAGGTTTCGAGCACCACTATTAGACTTGATTCCACTGGAATCAGGATGCGGACGGGTAATAATTGAAACGTGATAATCTACTCCAAAGTCAAAACCTCGAACTAGGAAACGGAAGCCTTCGTACCTGTGCGTCCAATGTACACATCTGTCGTCTGAAGCATCCGCGATTTACTCCCTTCCAGCTCATCCAAGTCCAACTCATCTAGCTTGTCCTTCCTGAACTCTTCAAATTGGTCCCACGGACACTCTGAATTCAAAGTTGCTTTGATTCTCCCGGTCTCCAGCTCAATAACCAGCAACGATGTCTCCTTTTTTCCCACGAACACCCTCCCATCCTCGTCTCCCGGTAATCTGAATGGAGACATATCTACTAGCTCTTGCATTGAAAACGGGAACCGCTGAAGCGGCGCAGAAGGTCTGGACATGATGTAGATGTCCCCAGATTGTGGCTCAATAATGTACATCTCCTGAGGCACTGTATCGTCCGTAATTTCAGAGTCATATTCTATATGACTTGTTCGTACGAGAGGAGAAAGTGCGCCGGGGCCGTAAGATGGTCCAGAACCTGATTTCGTGGATGAAGGAGTATATGGTCCCATGGACCACAAGATATATCCGGACGTGCGATTGAGTGCATGAAGCTTTCCATCTACAGATGCAAGTAGGACAATATCGAGCAGATCAATGTCGTCAAAAGTCTCAGCTTTTGGTTGGGCTCGCGGTGCATAGCGTTGATAGGGTCTGTGGTGTGGTTGCTGCTGCGGATGGGTGTGTCCCACGAGGGTACTCGAAAGAGAATTTTCTGGACGTAGAGATAAAATTTGGGTGAAGACACAGGAGAAAAAAAGGGCTAGAAGGAGGAAGGAAAACATAATGACATTTCTTGACCGGAGACCTTGACCAGTATGTGATCAGTATGTGGGTGTAGACTTTCTGTGTTTGTCTGTGCTTGTTTGATTCGGTAACATTGTATGGCAACATGTACGGCAACTTGTACATCAGGACAGCGGCCTACCGCAGCTGTCGGGTATTATATATAATGAGGTACATTGACACCGTGCAAAGTCCAATTGCCGTCAGCGTGCAGGCATAACAAAATCCATATCGGCATCGCTGAATCCACGGATCAAACATCCTCCGCCCGCTTTCAGGCCTCCCTCTTACCTCTTTCAGCCTGACGCCATACAGCTGGTCCAGAAACCGGTTTGGCTTGCCAATAATCCCGAGTATCTTTTGCCACAGCCTCATGCTTCTTCCCACTGTTGCCGAGGTGGGTGGATTCGCAGGTCTTGGAACAAATGGATATCCAAAGGATATTCCTCTAAGTGAACGCTTGAGGTGATTCGGATCGTTCAATCTCGCTCGTCCACCATCCGAACTTTGTTTCTCTGAGATCCACCTCGGTACGGTTCGCTCAGGTTTCCCATTTCGGGATGCGTTTGAACTCATCTCTTTACCCTTCCCTTTGTCCTTGACGTCGCTCCCTCTAACAACCTCCCCATTTTCATCGGCAGTCTTTTCATCTCCTAATGCATTGTCCACACTCTCAATGTCAATAAATCTTTTTTTACCAGGAAAACAACAACAAAACATTTCCTTCCATCCGAGTTCGCCTTCTGGACTCCTGCCCGAGAAGTAGAATTCCCATACACCCATCCTTGGTGGCTGTTCCCCAAAATTTGTAAAATGCCATCCACCAACGAGCCATAAGATGGGACAAATGAATCCTAGCCAGAATGCCCAGAATGCCGGAGTAAAGTTGGCTAAACCAAACCATCGACGTTGGTTTTTCGCACGAAGGTAGAAGAAGTTGGTTATACTATGACGCATTCCATTTCTATTCACTGATATACCCCGCTGGCGGTCGCGGGACCAACGACGGGTGATGAAAGATTCAGATGATGGAATACGAGATTCTTGAACTCGAGGACCTCCAGCTTTAAATTGCGGCTCGTCTTCCTGAACACTGCTTATTGGTTCTTGTTCCTGAGGGTCGACATGGATCCCGACATGGATCTTAGACGGACCAGCTTCCGCACCATCGTTCCTCTCCATCTGATCTGCACAGCAAAGAATGTCCTCCCCAATATATCCATCCTCATCAGCAAGGTCGTATCCGTATCCGTACCCATATCCTCCACTTGCCTCTTCGCCAGGCGCAGATGTACCTTCTTCGTATCTCTCCTCGCTATCATAATACTTGTCCTCGTCGACATACTCTCTGCCTCCTTCGTCGTACTC
>Ga0153934_1000035_pt1 | contig 31275 bp, 38 predicted proteins | sample TSNJ018MetaG_FD_104708 | JGI IMG/M metagenome (GOLD analysis project Ga0153934, IMG submission 104708) | Attine ant fungus gardens microbial communities from New Jersey, USA - TSNJ018 MetaG | ecosystem: Host-associated > Fungi > Mycelium > Unclassified | place: USA: New Jersey, Wharton State...
CAAACGCCAGGATTTAGCGTAGGCAATAATGAAGCCAGTGATAAATGAAGCCAAAAAATTTACAACAAGAGCAACCTTCTCGGACGTGCCCTGCTGAATGAGATCTAGAAAACCAACTATGAGCAACTAGCATGCAAGTTACAAGTATAGAATACGCGCGGGTGTCGGTCTGGATACGGGTGGCAACTTCTCCTGCTCCAACCTTGTCGAAGTAGGCGACGTCCTGGCGCAACACTGCTTGGAGATAGTGCTCACGAACTCTTTTTGCATTGACTTCACCTGTGTACACCCAACCACACATATAAACATAGGTGCAGACAAGTACGCCCACTCCTGATGTATAGAAGAAAAGAGTGAGCAGAGTTGAACCAGGTAATCAAGCCTGAGACGCACCGACATAGGTCAGATAGCTTGCATTGAGAGCAGCACTGTGACGAAAGGCATTAGCAGCGGCAGGAATGTCGCCGTGCCTATTGGGATCATTCAGAGCTGTCTGGAAAACGACGAAATCTTGCACAAGGCCGCCAAAGAGAATTGCCATTAAGGGCTGAGAATGCTCTGTGTCAGTATCATAATGCTGGAGTTGGTTACTCACCTGAGCGGCTCCAGTAGCGGCAGCAGCGACGGTGCCGATGGCATTGATCACAATTTCATGCGTTGGAGAAAAGCTGGTGCAGTCAGATGAAGTCAAGGGCGGAAAAACCAATGAGATTCACCGGAATAGTTCGAAGAAGCCAACAGGAGGAAAATCATCAGATTGGATCTCGTTAGAAGTGGACTCTTCGCTCTTCTCAGGATTTTTTTCGTCTGATCCCTTGTTGAAGAAGCGGGGCAAGTGTCGAGCCTCGACCCTGGTGGCCGCGGTGCTCGGACGAGAGCCAGACATTCAACGGGAGTTTGTTTGGACTATTTCCGAAGGAGCATGTATATAGGGAAAACCTCGTATAGGGAATACGGCGTTTCAACGTAACGGTGCTTACGTTGAAAATGGGCCGATAAAGATCTTATCAACCTAGATCGACCATTTTGGTATGGTCTACTTGGAATTGAATTTATACTATACTTCCACACGTCCCTTTACAGGACATCGTTGGTAGAGTGTGACAAATCGTGTGGACATGCATACATTATAGAGGGAGAATGATTGCACTTTATTTGGGATGTTTGATGCAGCTCTCTTTCTGTATTATTATTATATAGGGTGATCGACACATCATTCTTGTCAAGCAACATAGCCGCCCAGTCATGTTGAGGTAAAGACTCGGACGATTATAGGATCTAAGCTATGAATAATCCATGGAAGGACTCCAGACCAGGATATACCACAACTGTAGTAAATCATCTCCAGACATCATCATGAATGGTTGCACATTGTGTGTGTGTTTTCTGCCGACTACTAAGGCACAGGGCCTTGACTACCACTATCAGTACAATTGGGCCGGGCTCTGTACTACGAGACTGGGCATAGATACGAAGGAATGAGAAGAAGGAAAGGGCTGTAAGGACATGTGTTTCGCTCAGGAGGACTTGGCTGGCTCATTCTGAGCTAGGGACGGTGTCTCAGAGGACACGTGGGGTGGGCACATTGTGTGTTTGTTGCTACTTATTGCGCGGAAATTACTTGAGGGCCCTGAAAGGTATTAAGACTGGCTGAAAAGGTAGTCCATAGGAGGGAGAGAGTTCTGTGATTATATACCGCAACAAGCAAACAGGTGCTAAGACGTGGTGGGTGAGTTACATAGTGGTACACTACTGACTACACCCAAGCTACAGGGGTGGGCTTCTGGGGTTGTTCCGAATCAGGTGTGAATGTTGGAGGTGGAGTAGTTGGGTCTTCTGCGGTTGGCAGGTTATAGTGGAGTTAGTCCTTAGGGGTTGAATGGATTCCCGTGGGAATTCTGAGAATGTATTCAAAATTCTACTCGGAGGTAATTAACTTTGTAGCAACATCTCCCAGATGTGATGTCACTACCTCATGTGCATGTCTCGCGTATGGTTTTGCGCTGCAACATAAACCATGTATTCACCTTTCATGTACCAACAGGTAATGAAGGAATTATCTCACTTGTCAGTATGTTCTATTCTTGCACCCGAAACTTTGCTCAAAGTTTAGGCAATGACTGAGAATCCCATCCCTTCCCGGAGGAAATACTCATTGTATGAGTTTTGGTAGCTCATGACAGATTTTTAGTATAGTGTGTGTAAACTTAATCTGCTTATCCATAGAAGCCTAGAAAATACCAAGACCTCTCAACTTGCCTGATCTAAGAAAGCCTGGAAGACCCCCAAATTTGAAGTTGATGCCTGGCATCTTGGCACGCACCATCCTGGGAAGAATATGTGACCTCAGACTTTCTCAGATTGACTCATCCCTATTGCGTAGATAATTGAGGCATTTGAGCCCATCAGGTGTGGCTATAACTGGATTTGTATTGCGTCACCGATTTTCTAACAATGAGACATTTAATTGACAGGTTCCATGGAATCTTCTTCCACTGCATGGGTTCGCTAAAAACCTCTGCATCTGATAAAGGCCCTTTTTTCCTCGTCGCATTTGCTACTGTTCTTGGCTACTTTTACTATTCATCAAAAATGAAGCCTGAATCCAACACGTCAATCGCGACAAAGGTCAGTTCAGTTTTTCTATCCTATCCTCTCTTCTGAACGTCGCCTATTCAGGCTGTTGTCATTCTAACCCCACAGAGCGAGCCCAAGGTGACTGGGATTATTCGCTTTGAACAACCGGCTTATCCTGGGCCGGTCACCGTCACCGGCGACGTCAAAGGGTTATCACCTAACGCCAAGCGTGGCTTCCATGTCCAGTGAGCATATCTGCCATTTGAAGCAGCACATCACAGTGAATGACAATCTCTCGATCAGCCAATGGGGTGATTTAACGGACGGATGTACAACCGCCGGCCCTCACTTCAATCCTTTTGGCCAAACACACGGTGGCCCCAATGACCATGTTCGACATGTCGGAGACTTGGGTAACATTCCAACGGATTCTAGAGGAGAAGCACAATTCACAATCCAAGATACTGTTATCTCCCTTAACGGACCCGCAAGTATTATTGGGTGAGGAACTTCGATCGTTCGCTTAAAATAATGCTTTGTTCACACTCCAAGTTAGTCGTGCTATTGTTGTTCATGCGGTACATTTATAGTTTGATGATCGTAGAATTGAATTCTTGACTCATGCGCGACAGGGCACTGATGACCTCGGTCGTGGTGGCAATGATGAATCTCTAAAGACAGGCAATGCTGGCGGTAGGGTTGCTTGTGGTGTCATTGGTAGGCAAATCATATTCTGACAGTTCGTATCACCAACATTGATCTTCTCAAGGTCTCGTTGAAACAAAGTAACATTCCAAGGCTCCTCGAATTAGCTTTTTTACAAACACTGTAATTTTATCTGTTTATGTCTAGTTGTCAACGGTTGGAGTTGGTTAGAATCATTCACCTGATAGTAGTAAGGAGGAGAGACGGCTTGGCAAACGAAAGGGCTTGTACACTCGGTGGGGCCAGTCCAGCCAGTTCCTAAGAGCGATGTTCAAGATCAGAAATTCAGGCTTTGCTTAAGATACGCACCTCCACATTGCCCCCACTGTGTTTGGGTTGGACCACTGGCGGAGGTTGAAGTAGACGAGGTCAAAGTAGACGAGGTCGTTGGATTAATTGTGGGAGCAGATGTGGTGGTGGTGTCGCCGCTTCCAACTGAAGTTGTCACTGGCCCATTTTCGACATATACACCGCTGAAATACCAGTCTTCAGGGGTTTGGTTGGTCACAATACGAAGGACACCCAAATGCCAGTCGGCAGAATTGGTAGATGTCGAGGCAGCAATGTTTTGAACAACCTTGGTGAGTGGGGCGGAGTCTGTTGAAGCCCAGAGGCCAACAGTAGACGAGGAGAACTGCAGTGTCAAGTCGTAGGTTAGATAGCTCTTACGAAGTTTTTGGGGATATGACGAGACGCACGTCAATATCATACGCAAAGTTAAACCAGGTGTCTGCGGTGAAAGCAGTGCCCCATTTTTCGACACCACCAACCATCCAAACAAGGTTACCGGGGGTTGAACCAACACCGTATTTCAACTACATGAAAATTTCAGCATTCTATGATATTCGCATATCGCAAGTTGAGGACCTCGGTGAAATGGCTTTCAAAGAAGCAAACTTGATGCTCGAGGGTCGGATCAGGAGCATTTGTATCAGCACGTTTCACAGAGAAGTGATAGAATAAGTTTCCGATCCCGAGGCTAGAGCTGGTCTGAGGAATCAACTCTGTACGCTCCATGGTCTGGCCGTTCCAGTTGGAGGTACCGTCAATGGTCATTTTGATGCCACGGAGCTCAGAGGTCATAGCAGGGTTCTTGTAGCCAGAGGAGACATCCAGGTAGTGTGAGGTGGGCTGGGAGCCATGGATGTACTAGATATCATTGGTTCATCAGATGTGCGCTGGTTAACAAGAATTGAAAACGTACCCATTGATAAGTGCCAACTTGGTTAGCCCACGACCCTAGATAATGATTGATCTTGTGAATACCAAGAAGGTCGAGAGGCGTTGATGCCAACGAGAAAACCTACAATTGTCGAAGTCTGCTGCACTTGTGAAGTTATTAAAGCTACCATCCCAGATTCTAGTTCCCGCATATGTACTGAGAGTCAAAGCAGAAAGGGTTACCCAGAATATCACGAGCATTTTGGTGGCATATTTCAGTCTTAAGTTAACCAATTTAAATACCGAGAGACCTAAGATATCGGCTGACTTTCGCACGTATAAGGGGAGAAACATCGGATTCGGAGAATTATCCTTCGAGTCGCAATTGGATTCTGAACGCAGATCACTCGCAAATGGTATCTTGTTAACGTTAATACAGGATTGTGAAAAGTCCGAGTTTATCCAAGAGAGGTTCCACCGATTCACAATAACTCTGCATGTTGTTGATTCCAATCAATTCGGTTTCTTGAGCATCCATGACGTCCACCAAGATTTATCTAATCTCAACCTCATTGCGGCTTCGGTCTGTTCCTCCCGGATTCGGTGTTCTTGTTCTTCTGCAAGAACTTCGCGGAATATTACGTCGGAAGTTGACAAGGTCTGGGTCCTTGAGGGGAGTAACACAAGAGGAGGCAGTAGGGACAATTGCGAAGTTGACGCGCTTGTCGGAATTTCATCGATCTGTGGGTGTTCCTCATAGCGAATTACCATTTCATGTTCCGATGACATCACGTGCTGTACTGGTGGCGGAAGCTGCAGAGTAGACAGGATAGAGTGCGAACGACCACGACCTGGATGTTCTCTATCATTGCCCGTAATACTGAGGCGTCGACCCTTTAGACCATGGCCGGGACTGGAACCCAGGCTCAGCACACTCTTTGCTGCGCTACCAATCGACTTTCCACAGTGACCCGACGAAGTCCGAGGCCTCGGTATACGCTCAACATCTGTTTCACCTGCTTGAACGCGTTTAACAATGGCCGGAGGCAATTCAATCTCTTGAGTGCCATCAGTTGCTGTATGTTCGCATGTGAAGGAGATAGGGGAAGCAACACTGTCCGATTGTACCATCATTGAGCCGGAAGAAATTGGAGACATTTCGCCAGGAGATTTTCTTTCTGGAAGCCTGTACCGCAAAGTTCCCAGCTCTCCCGTTACAGGCTCAACTGTCAGTGACACCCTCATTTTCACAGTGTCATCTAGGTTCAACAGCCCACAAGGGTTGCGCGGTAACCATAATAAAGTGTCAACAGCACGGGTATAAAATGGGTTGTCATAGGGTAAATCAACTATTACTTGGTCGTCCCACGAAACCGGGGGTGGATGAGGGGTGACAGGTTTGTTTTCATCAGGGGGAGCGTGGGCTTTCACATAGTGCATTATATCTTCATTCGACTCTTCCAATGGATTACGATTCCGTCCAAAGGGGGTGGATGAACATCGCTGAGAGCGATGGGCATCAGAGAAGTTGACATTGACCCAATCAGGGAGCTTCCAAGTCCTGAGGAATGAGGCCAAACGAGAGGAAAACAACCTATTGCTCTCCTTGTTTGACCTAGGAACTCTAGCTTCTCCATTCAGACATGGACTGCTCTGATCCTGTCTGTGACAAAGAATATTTGCTTCAAGGATATCTTGTTTTTCAAAATGAGTACGACACATTCTTGTCAAGCTGAAGATAACGTCAATCAACTCTGATTTTAAGTGAGGTGGACCTACATGATTTTGACAGTAACACTGAGGGCGATCAAGAAAGCAGAAAGTCCAACAATAATTGATCTCTTGAGTACTACCATGTAGGCGAGAAACACGCTCTGTGGATATGGAGTTAGCACAACTTGTCTCATGTTGACAGTGACCTGCCTGGGTCAACAAAAGCCCTGGAAACAACATATGCAAGTGAAGTCAAAGTGCGATGAGACTAAACTCTTACCATCAAGCGAATAACGAATAATCCTAATGAGCAGGAGCTGGCCATTGCCTTCGTATTGTTTGGCGTAGACATGTATGAGCTACAAGTACTGTCAGAATTTCGAATCAAATCGGTGAATGATACGCGGACCTGGTTTTTGATGACACCTACAACAAGATCAATGTTATGATTTGAAACCTGGAGGACTGTTCACCCACTGAACTGGACAAAAAAATAGAGGACGCCAAATGGTAGCACAAAAGGATTGAGCACCGAAAATAATAAGAGTATGTGTATGACAAGTATATGATTAGGCAACCAATCTAATACAGAAATGTCAGTCGATATCACGGAGAAGCAAGAATAATGTTTACAATAGAAATTGAACGTATGGGGTTGGATTCCAATAGCCCTTTTGCGCCTGCGTGAGAAGGGATGAGACTTGAGTCTCTCATATTCATTTGGGAAAGTATCCTTACGGTGTGATTTGTCTGCGAATAGTAGGATATACGATCAGTGGAAGCTACCGCTAAGTTAATTTTCGGCAGCACATAGCAGAATGTCAAGCACTAACGCCAACTATGAAGATAATGATAGGTTAGCAGAGAGGAAATCAGTTTGTGATGAAGACTTGCACAAAGCCAATTCAAAACCTCCATGCATGGCAGTCGTGAACACGACTACAAAATATCAATAAGAACAGCCGAGATCACAATCGGATCACTACTTACGCCAACCAACATAAAAGGGTCCAGCAGTGGGGAAGCTATGAGCAATAATTTGAAGAAAATTTGGTTGATTTTGTGATAGAAAAGATTGGAGAACAGATTGGAGGGCAGCTGTACCGACGCAAAAAAAGACGAGAACGTTCACGACTAGGAACTTGTAATAACGAGTCATAATCTTGTCGTGAAGAGCGGAAAAAGTCGTAATTGTATGGGCCTTCTTAGCGATGACTAGAAGAATCAGCGGAATGAGAACCGCAAGCAGCGCCACAAGGAGCGTAGGCAAGAACGATTCAATGACCTCAGATTGCCATGGATGATGTCTGAGATATTCTCGCTGACTAAGAATGAGTTCTTTGCTCGAGAATATAGGAAACACAAACCAAGCTAGGCCAAAATAAACTGATGTTTTGGATTGAAACTAGGCCGACCAATAGTGACACAGGAAAGAGCCAAAATAGGGTGAAGCCCCTTAGCAATCGTAAGCCAATGGAAAGTAATCTTTCAATTCTGATGCGCACCAAACTCCAAGATTTACAATCCAATCTTTGATCAACTAGATAGGAGCGTGAGCATCTTGAGCCTTGCGAGCAGCTCAATGACTCTACGTACTTCAGCTCTGAACGAAGATTTCATGACTCTCATCCAGTCCAAGTCACTATACATGGGGGCCATAGTGACTAGACAAGAAAGGGGGTTGTTCGGATGAGCAGCCAAGTATCTACATGCTCTCCTCGCATCTGCAGGATCAGAAAAAGTCACAAACGCTGTCGAAACAGGCTCAAAGCTTGTTAGAGATTTGTCACGGTGTTCTTTTATCAAGGTCGTCACATAATTGAGTCTTGTAGTCCAGTAATCGATCGATGGAACAATCTGATTTTGAAGGACTCGCTCGAGATGGATGAGAGGCTGATATATATCTAGGCTACTTCTTGGGAGGCTCAACAAGGCGTCCCAAATCGTATCACCAGGGCGTGAGTTTGAATACCTGAGGCGAGGAGGGAGAGAATGATCGGGGCATGAAGTCATCTCACTGGGATTGACAGAATTTCGTGGCAACAGTTTATTCAAAGCATGCTGTGAGGTGGAGGCAATAGCATTCTTGGATCGTGTTGTAAACGGATCTTGTAATTCAAATTCATCCACAAAGGGTCCCAGGACTTTGATCAATTTTTCCATCCGAGCCTCTTCGTCAAGTAGTTCCTCTTGTACTCCGCTCTCTACGTCGATAGAAAACGATCTCCAATCATTTCTTGCACTTTTCATCGCTTTTGAGGTTTTTTGTGTGAGGGGTTTCTTGGCATACTCTCTATCCATTGCAGCTTTTACTGCCGTGAGCGTCTTGGTGGCTAATTTAATATGAGCTGTCTCGAGGTTGCGAAGAATCTCTTCCCGACGTTCCAGATCCGAGGCCAACTCAATCATTTTACGGGCGATGACGACTCGCTCGATAACAAACTTCGAGGGCTCCTTTACTGAATTGTCTTGAACATCTACAATGGGCTTAGGTTCATTTCCGCAGAAACTAGGATGAAACTGAGCAGGGAGACGTTTGGCACGATTAAGGAGAAAGGCAAGTGATTTATTGAAAAAACCTGGTTGTGTCGAGAGTGTCAGACCTACTGACGGCTTTTCAGTCTTCTGGGTCATATAATGTTCAAAATACTCCTTCAAATCCTTCTCATTCCTCAATGTACGAGGGAGATTAGACACCATTATGGTACGACAACGGAGACCTCGAATAGGATGATTATGATCGGCGAGGGGAATGTCAGTGAATCCAAATGGATGATGAGGATAAGGGTGGTATGTGCTGTCAGCCTCGTGATCTGAAAGAACATTCTTGGCCATTGCATCAATCTCGACTGCACGGAGCTTCAGGACCCCATTGCATAGCCATAAGAGCATCGCTATCCATGAGAAAGTGATCCAGAACAATAAACAGATATGAATCCATAATAGTGAGAGACCAGTTGAATTGTTGACGAGGGAAGATATTGAGGCACGGATCATGGATTTAGGGGATATACTTGAATCAGAGAATCGTACGTGGATAGGAAATAAGATAGGAAAGGTCGTTAGTGCCTGGAGGAGAGTAAAGTAAACTGCAGAGGCTGTGAATTACGTTCGAACGAGTCTGGTAAACTGAACTTACAACAGCCACGTAGGAAGCGCGCATAAAGAGTGGCATCAATACCCCTCATTTCATGCATCTGAGCTTCTGGAAATGCAAAAGCCTGTCTGACCCAGGAAAGTACCCATCCTTTCGGTAAAGGAGGCGAAGGGAATCTACAAACTCGTATATCAGCGGTCGTTCTATATTGATAGGGGGATTAGACCAGCCTCGCCCAGGACCTCCCTTGGTAGAGACTTGAAGTGAGTTGGCGGAAGATCCTGACAATAGATATCTGAAACGTACTAGCCAAATTCCCATGTTTCCCGACTGCCCAACTCGACCATCGGGTCGTAACTACCCCGTCGCCGCCTCTTCATAAACTCATGTGCACCGGAGCACAATACAGCAATGCCAACTGCCATTACAGACTGGCTGATGAGGCCACTGCCAAACCAAGGTCAGTAGGGTACAGCTTGTATGACTTCGCTAAGCAAATGAGCTCCAACGTACCTATAGTTCTTGGAAAATGGTCGGGTTTGAATATCAACCATGAAAAACTCAATATACGCTGAGGAAGGACTGTTAATGGATTGACAAAAGGGGAGTGGCTGGCATAGAAGTCCCCCTGTACGGCTGTCCTTTTAGACCTCCACTACCCACGTGATAGGCATTTGAACTTTCCGAATTCAACGGTCGTCAAAATCAGAGTGCGTACGAAAGATGCCATTTCAAAGTGCCGCATTGCTATTACATCTGAGTGACCTACACACGCTCCACTTCTACTTGGTCCTCGCAATGCGAAGTTTGTCAGACTTGTAAACATAGTTCTCGGCGTAGTTCTTGGGAGGGATCCTCTCAATAGGTTCAGATTGACTGCACTCAATCATCAGTATCTAGCTCATTCAAAACACTGGCTGAAGACTCACACATAGTAATCCCATCCTAACAGAGTGAGCCAATTGCCACAATCAATCAGAAAAAAGCACACCTTGTTTCTCAGCGAAGTGAATGGCATCTTCCTTGGACCGGAACGAAATGTGCGTTCCTTGCATGTAATCGGCGCTATAGCGCCCATCAATGCAATATGCAATCTATAGGCTCTTGCTTGACTCACGAGCTGGCCCATCCCATCAAGGGATTCTCCCATCGACTTCCTCCAGGCAAGATGTCGAAGTCAAGCCGCCAGCGTTTTGTCTTGCCTGCACCACTCTGCATGGTATTTCTTGTAGGTTGGTAGATACGGGCGGCACGGTGTCGAAGTTCGTCTGTCCAGTGTCATGAGTTCATAGCACAAGTTTTTCCGCCTCCCTCTGACACACCTGGGGCGCCACTGATCACGTCTGCTACTAACACCTCGCGGACTGGTTCCGGAGCGACAATTTCCGAAGATTTATTCTTTGCTGGAATCGAGTCATTGGCGATACCACGACCAAGCACCGTAAGGTGCAACTGCGCTCTCGAGTAGAGAGAGCTAGTCTGTAAGCAGGCACGGAGGAGAGACATTGGGAATAAAATTGGCGCTCCCCAGGTCGGAAAAGCTCAGTATTTGTCATTGTTTTGATCTCTCATCATTGCCCCGACCGCAGAATCAACGGTTGAAACTTGTGTTTGCATGATCTATGAGCTCATTCGTTGCAAAAGTATTCCGTGTCCGTGATAAAGACAAAATGCCTTCCAAGTCGAAAACCTTGATGCCTCTGGCTATACACAATGAAGGCGAACCTCTAAAATTGGTCAATGGATACAACGCAACAAGGTATACAACAAACTGTACAAAGTCAATAGATTGTTTATACAAAATAGAGAAACAATACAAATACACAAAGACCCCAAAGAGACAAGAAAAAAAAGCTCAAGCATCAAAACCAACTATTCTCGTCACAGGTTTCAAAACAAAAACAGTTCCTTGATCTTTGGGCACACCATTAGGTGCATTTCCACCCATCGAACTATCCTCATCTTCCGAACTTTCGCTCTCAGATGGTCGCCTTGTCTTTGTAAGCCTTCCAATCATGCTCATACGGGCTATTGTTGCACTTGGTGGCTTGTACGAAGGATCAGCCTTCAGTTTTTGTGCACTTTTCTCTAAAGACAGCACAGATTGCGAGTCGAGATCCAGGCTGAATAGGTCCAGGATATATCGTCGCACGGGTAACCGATATCGCTGCGTGGATAGCATATGCAGAGCTCGGTAAAGCATGTCCGGGGAACTAAAGGATTGCCTAAATTCAGGGCGAGATCTGATTCTAGAAGGCTCATAGGGTAAGGCACCTGGCAAAATAAGAAGATACATACTTACTTCGCAAGCGTCCGCGAAGCTGCATTTGCAATTACAGTATTAGCCATGTTCTGCATCGCAGTCACAATCTCAATCTCATGATTTAACACGGGTGGTATCAACCGGGTATCCCTCTTTTCAGGGATGTATTGTTGCCAGATTGGTATCTTCGGAAACATAGGATCAGTCGTCAACGTCATATCTATAGAAGACACCAACCTTGATGAATTTCTCGAGATCATCAGGCAGACAAACACCTGTTGGAGTCCCTAATGGTGATAGCGATGACATCCATTTATAGTCCTCCAAGATCTCAGCACCTTGTGTGGTGGACGAAATGAGGCCCAACACAAAGAAACATGTCCTAAGTGGCAATCCTTGAGTAAAAATTCCACTATTAACCCATCGTCTCCTCACCCTCGAACTGAAGGAATTGGTGACTGCTCCGCAATCTCCAAGATGACAGGTATAATCTCCTCTTCCTCAAGGAATGGTAAACCCCCTTCCGTTGCTCCAATATTTCCCTGCATCAACACTGTTCAGTCACCATTTCATCAAGTTGACTCAAGAGGCTCACGATAGCCCAAAGAACGCTTTTCAACTTCATCACAAGTTCCATATCCTCTGATTCTAGACTATGCTGACGAATGACCTGCGAAAACTCTTTGAAATGACCTTTCTCCTGTAGAATTTGACAACCAAAATCTGTCTTGGCCATTTCACCATAGAAATGATGCGGCATAGCTCCAACGGATGCACTACACATTTGTCAAAAAGCTGTTTGGGCTCACAATATGAATTAACCTACAATAAATCTTCCTCATCCTCTGCCACCAGGGCTGTATTGAACAACTTGGCCAGAGAAATTTCAATATCCACTACATATACTAGATTCCGTTCCTGTAAAACCGGTAGGATACTTAGTAATAGACTCACGAGACCCATAGGTAACGCACATGAAACCAGGTATCCATTTCTCGATCAATATGCCCCGCTTCAAAGAGATACCTGAATCCCATCGACGTCGACATGAACCTTAAAAAAAAGGGGGGGAAATCAGATCCTCGCCTTGTCATGTCAATACATGTAAAAAAACGCACTTCATCAACAAAGCATCGCCTATCTCACCAAGGTGACTCATTGCAGGCTGTAACTCTACCACCATCTGCAAAAACTCTTTCGACTCGCACACTTCTTCCAGGAGTTGGACTGCAACTTCAGTGATCTCAGGTGACGGATCATATAGTTGCGTGAGCAGGAGTCGCATCGTCCACGCATTGGCCGTCAAAGAACCACGGATGAGCGTACCAAGGTGTTCTGTTGCATAGAGTCGGATGTGCTAGATATTTTGACAGTTTTGGGGGATGGGAATTGGGACGACATTCCGGCACCCACCTTGTAACTCGATGTCAGAGCTTTTGACAGAATAATACGGGAATGACCATCACTAGTGCCCCTCAAGTCATGTATGGCTTCTGTTACTGATCATCGCGACTTACATACTATAATCCAGGTTCTCAATGATTCCCTTGATCAAGTCTTCTCTACTTCGCAACTCGTTGAGATGATAGAATGCAGTAAAAACCTTAAATTTCTCCAGCAGTCTGTCAAAAGTCATCTGTTGACCTCCAACCTCTGAGAAGTAAAAAAACAGAAACCCACTCAATACCTTTCTCGTGTTTACTCAAAGTTCCTAGGAATTCAAAATACCCGTACGTCAATGTTTCTGTGACACGCTTTTTTGAAAATATTGGATCCGAATCCGGTAGTCCGTTAAACTTGTTGAAAAGATTAATCAAGAGAGATTAAAGGAAATTTGACAAAACGTACAGGATCCAATTGTGCGAACCCTCGCACAATCTGACTCAAAAGCTGATCTTCGTGATCCAAGTATCGTGCCCCATCACCGCCTGATATCAACGTCGTTAACAGCGAACAACCCAATTTCACCCATTTTACTGAATCCTACTCGTCGAACCAACATCAGGATACTGATCATCTCTGAAATTTACGAGCGTGAAACTCACTCTATTCTTTCTGATATCTGAAAATCGGTGACTGAATGGTGAAAAGAATGCCATCAGCCGACGTATGAACCGAGCTTTGATGACCTCCTCCAGTCGTTTCTGATTATACATTAGACCATCCACGACATCTTGCAATGCTTCATAATTCCATTTCGTGAAATCTTTCGTTTGCATTACCTGGACAACCCTATCGTGAGAAAACAAAGCTAGATCGCGATTATGGAGGAACCAACTTGTGTCTCTATAACGGTTGCTTGGAACGTTCGGTCATCCATTTGCATGCTCATTTTTGCCTTGACTTGTTCCACGTGTCTTTGATTTCTCCTCACTGGATCGTCCACAGAATTGGCACTTTTCATTCTTGAGGTTAATCATGACTGACAAATGTATATGATGTATAACGCACCGTGGTCGGTCGTTTTTCAAGGCGGTAGTGTGATCCAGCCTTGCTCGATTCCGGTTCAAACTCTCCATTGCTGATAGAGCAGACGTCCCTACAGTTCTATGCTCAGCATCTCTGTAATCAGTAGCCATAGCAAATACTCCAGGTATTGCCTAGAATTTTATTGCCGTAAACAATGTGGTATAAAAAATGGGAGAAAAATGGGACAAGATACCTGAATGTTAGCAGCAGTGTCCATAGGTAGCACTCTGTTTGCAAGGGCAAGGATCTCAGCCAGTAGGAGCGTTGCCTTTCGTGAAAGACTCGAGCCGATATGCGTTTCTTCGAGAAGGCATGTGAGAGCCTAGATAGTTACGATATTCAACCATTATTCCCGTCATAGGATTTGTCGTATTATGGCCGCACCTCACAAAGACCTGCTTTTGACAAAATCATGACCAACAGCGCAAGGAATTGGTCGGTGAATTTGACCAATTGATGTGACCGCTCTTGTTGTTCCGAGGCATGTGGTTTTTTCACTTGATCATCTCGAGGTTTCCGATACACTACAATACTGATTAAGCATTGGTGGTCAAGCAGATGAAGACTACATACTCGTAAGTCTCCGACCAGCTATGAAAGTTTGATACCAATCAAGCGTTTTGATTTTGAGTAATTCAAAAAACATATCAAGAATAACTTCCTAAATTGCAAGCTCAGGTTGTCTTCTGCAAGAAATGGAACGAAAGACAAACGCGCGTTTCGAGAGAAGGTATACGCAACATGTCAATGACGGATCGTATGGACTGCATGTTATTGATTGACAGATACATCAGTCCTGTGGCTTCGTAAGCCCAAATCCTGAAGATAACAAATAGTCATACCACTCCAAGATCGCAGCATCAACTGTATTAATTTTGAACAAGCTCGCATCCGCTCTGCATGTTCAGGCCCTTTCCCATAAGCATCCGTGAAAATTGACAACGCAACCTCAAGATCGCATCCAATCCTTAGATATGCCCTAGTCCTTGAGTAGTCCGCAATCTGCAAGAATGCAGTTACAAGCATAGAAGTCAGCTCTGCTGGACCATCCCCTAATACTTGTAACAGGAGACGAAGACCGCCAGTACGCGTCAATGAATCAATATCAATAAGTACTGTCGATGACAACCCGTAAGCATCTTCAACACTTTTCTAGGCTAGAAGATGACTCTTACAAATTTCTGTCAAAGTCTCGATACAGATAGGCCTGAAAGGATCGTCTAGATGTTCCGCAACAGCAATGACAGAACGTAGAATTACATCTGATATGGGTACGACAGCGGCACCGCTGGAAATGGATGAATCCCGTCGAGTTGTCCCGATTTCGACCATCGTGCGGATGAGTTTGATAGCTTGTTCTTTTTCAACTGCATATTTGATGTCTCGATTCAACGATCTATTGGTGATGTGGTTAGTAGAAAGGATCCATTGGGTGGAGCATTCAGCAACGCAGATACAAATAAGATCAGGATACTCACTTGAGGATATACCAGTCAAGTAGCGTACCCAACTTTTGTACTGATTCCGCTCCTACCAAAGCATGTCGGATCAAACGGTACGCAGCTGCCCTGCATGACTTGGAACATTTGTCTGCTAGACAGGGCAAAATGCTGAACGTTTGAGTTTCAATCTGTAATTATAGGACTGAAGAATCAGACTTACGATTTCAAAACGTCCGAGATTTTGAGTTCATAGCGGACCCTGAGATTGCGCTCAAGGATCTCAATTATACGATTCATAATTTCGACGCGACGCCCATCGTTTTCAAGGAGCTCCGCTGTGACAAGCTCGGTTGATGACGTTGATGTGCAAGCAATGTTGGGAGATTGACGTGTTCTGGAATGAGTCAAGAGGTCAAGGTCGACCAGGAACTTGTGTACGCGTTGGAGAGCTGTTCGGGAGTCTTCGATGGCTTCATAAATCATGATAAGACAAAAAAATACGAGTAGAAAAGCCTGAGGAGTCTGCTTACTGTGATCATCGATTGACTTCCTATTCTCCATACCGAAACTCTGTTGAGCATCCTGACTATGAGCTGCTTCCTCTTCCAGTTTTTGTCTCTCGCATGCTGCCGTAACACTGGCCTGCTGTCTGTCGCGTGTTGGAGAATCTAGAATTATAAAGATCATCCAGCAGCTGCCAGAGTAAGAAAGACTGGAACATACATATCCCTAAAAGCCTGGTTATGTTGTCAATCATTGAGCGTGCTGTGGCCATCTCAAGTTCCACTTTTTTTCTCAAAGGTGCCTAAAACATCACGGTGATGAATTTAAAAACATCAAACCGCAGTAGCACACACAATATCGCTTATCTTCTCCAAGACACTCTCAGCCCCTTCCAATATTCGGTGCTCATGACGTAACCGGCTCTCGAGTTTCTCAATCTGCAAACATTGTTCTGTAAGATTTCTGGTATATGTATCATCGTGAATAACCCAAGAACCTCTTCTGAGGGGTCTGTGTCGGAATCGAATAAGTCACCGCCATTCAAATGTAATAAATCTAGGGTTGTAGATGAGAGTGACGATTGCGAAGGGAAAGCTAGTTGAGCGGGCATGGCAAAGGAAATAAAACGGATCTGCCTTTGTCTTTACGCGGTCATTTGACGAACAGGGGTACTCTGATTAGTATGATGACACGTGAGCGACCTATTCTTGTCCAGATTACCTAATTTCATCTTGTTTGATGCAGACTATTTGTAGCGGACAATTATCCGTGATATAAATTCTGATGCATGCCGCTAAAACATAAATCTCGGCATCGGCTGTTTCCGAGAACTATACACTTTTGGTTCAAGCCACAGTATCGAAATAGTCTCGTGGATGAGCTCGATAACTTCAAGACTGTACGATGGGTAAGTAATGTTTTTCATCTGTCCTAATTCTCATGGCTGAAGTAGATCATAGTTCGTTACGCTGCAGCTGCGCTCGCTTCTAATCCCGAAAAAAGTGCGTATATGATGCCTTATTTGTTACATTCAATTTGGGTTAAGATGTGTTGGCAATGTAGCCTCAAAGGCGCGTGGAGAGTACCTTCGTACGCACTTCAAGAACATGCGTGAGGTTGCGGCAGCACTTACTGGTAAAAGAGTCTTCTCCATTCATGATTTACAGTTGAACGTTTTAATTAGGCATGAAACTTAACAAGGCGTACTCTTATCTTTCGGACGTGAAGGATCACAAACGTGTTATTCCTTTCAGACGATTTAATGGCGGTGTTGGACGGACAGGACAGGCCAAGGAATTCAAGACCACACAAGGTAAGCGTTGTCTGACGGATGATCTGTCTTTTACTCATTTATGTCTAGGTCGCTGGCCGGAGAAATCGGTCAAGTTTATCACTCGTCTGTTGAAGAATGCTGAATCCAATGCCGATGCCAAGAACATTGATGTCGAGGATCTCGAAATCAAGAATATTGTTGTCCAGCAGGCACCTGTGAGTACACTGAGGCTGATCCAGTTATCGGATGTTTATCCTCGTTTATTTGTAGAAAACTCGCCGCCGTACATATCGTGCCCATGGTCGCATCAATCCATACCAAGGCCATCCTTGCCATGTTGAGGTCATTCTTGCTGCACCGGAGACAGAGGTCGAAAAGGCCACGGACATGCCAGTGTCAAATCTGAGAAACCTGAACCGGAGACAACTGGCCAGTCGGAGGATTGAAGCTGGGCGGGCCTGAGTAGTTTGCATGTTTTAGTCTGCTAGAAATTAATTTGTGTGGACACAGCATTGAGCGTGAGAATCTGCATGCTGAGACAGGGAACCTGTTAACAGCACAAAGTTGAGCCCAAATCAAGTCTTGGGTCGAGTCCGATGGCGAGCAGTGGGTATGTGTGTGAGCTCGCTGTGCGAGACGGTGCTGACACGGACGCAGCGACTCAGAGCACGTCGTTAAGCTGACCCGTGCGTTTTCTCTCTTTGTTTATTAACTCTGCTGATCTACGAGCAGTCACTGGCGCAACTGGCCTGGCAAAGCGGGAACTCTTGAGTCTGCCAGATCCTTTTGCTATCGTAGCTGTCGATGGCGAACGGGCATGTTCGACATCTGTTGCCCGCAGGACACTCAGTCCGGCGTGGAACGAGTCCTTTGATTTGTAAGTTCCCCTCTTCATGCGTGACCCTGCTAATCTCATTGCCAGCAAAGTCCGCACGTCGTCCATGATTACCATCCAGGTCTTTGATAACAAGAAATACAGAAAACGAGACCAGGGTGTGTTGCCCCTATGTTTTGCAAAAAATCTCCTTTTATTTATCTTTTCAGGCTTTCTTGGCGTTATCAGTATCTCTGCCACTGAGGTCATCACTCTTGCTCATCAAAACGGTATGCCTTCCTCATTTTGCTACTGACGTTTCTTGATCTAATCGTCGTTCTTTCAGCGGTCGTCACCAGAGATTTGACTATGTCCAGCAATAATCTCCCCGTTTTTGGCAAAATTGCCTTCTGCTTAGCTCTTTCTCACCCTGTCCCCTCCTCTGTTCCTTCCGTCACCAACCACACCCCTTATCAGAACCAGGCTATAGCCTCCCATTCGTCATCGAATGTCCCATATTTTGCCCGCCCTACTACGGCGAACCCCATCATGCAACTTCCTCCATCTCATTCGCCAGATCCTGTTTTTCCGCAACCTAGTTTGCCTACACCTACCATTCGCCCTTCTTCTAGTCACATCAATCTCTCATCTGCCAATAACCGTACACAGCCTGCCGTGGATCCTCAACGAAACACATCCATCACTTCTTCTATCTCGAGTCGCCTGACTGATGATGAACATGGCATCCCCCTGCCGCAGGGCTGGGAACGTCGACTTGATTCTCAGGCTAGAACCTATTATGTTGACCATAATACAAGATCGACCACATGGCATCGTCCACCCATCCAGAATCAAGCTGCGCCACTTCGGTCCGTATCTCAATCTACAACGTCTGCTTCTATCCGTGCTGCTACTGCACCAACCAACACCACGGCCAATTCCGCTGGCACCCTTGATCCTATGCAGCATCAGACTAGTGCCTTCTCTGATATTCCTTTGCCTTTGGGATGGGAAGAGCGTCAAACCTCGGAAGGGCGCCCATACTTTGTCGATCATCATACACGATCGACAACGTGGACTGACCCGCGTCGCGCTCAGCAGCAGTCGCCTATGCCAGCTCACCGACCACAAGCCAGCAATAACCTTGGGTCACTCCCGTCAGGATGGGAAATGCGGCTTACATCGACCGGTCGAGTGTATTTCGTTGATCATAATACAAGAACGACATCATGGGATGACCCCAGATTGCCAACAAACGTAGATGATAATGCACCACAATACAAACGTGATTACAGACGTAAGGTTGTCTATTTCAGGAGTCAACCCAAGATGAGGCCGTTACCTGGGAAGTGTGAGCTGAAGGTCAGGAGGAATAATGTTTTGGAGGATAGTTATGCGGCGGTGATGGCTCATAGTGGAGAGGATTTAAAGAAGAGGTTGATGGTGAGCTTTGATAACGAAGATGGCTTGGACTATGGTGGTGTCTCAAGGTATGTTGCTTCGATAATGTATGATGTGCTAGTTCTGATCTATGTCTTAGGGAATGGTTCTTCTTATTATCTCATGAGATATTCGATCCGAGCTACGGCTTATTCGAATACTCGACGCATGACAACTACACCTTACAAATAAACCATGCATCTGCAATCAATCCGGACCATCTCAGTTACTTCAAGTTTATCGGTCGAGCCGTCGGTCTAGCGATTTTCCATCGACGGTTCATTGATGCCTACTTTGTTCCTAGTTTTTACAAGATGATACTGGGAAAACACGTATCAATGGCTGACCTAGAGGCGGTTGATGCAGATCTCCATCGTTCACTGACATGGATGCTGTAAGTTTTCGTCATGTTTTCAATCAACCCCATGAATTAATATCCTACATTCTCAAGGGAAAATGATATAACTGGTATTCTAGAAGAGACGTTCTCACAAACAGAAGAGCGCTTCGGTGAATTTGTGACTGTTGAGCTTAAACCCGGTGGAGAGACGATAGACGTAACAGAAGAGAACAAGAAGGACTACGTGGACTTGGTTGTGGAGTACAGAATTTCAAACAGGGTCAAGGAGCAGTTTGGAGCATTTATGGATGGATTGTTAGAGTTAATACCGAAGGAACTGATTACGGTTTTCGACGAACGAGAATTGGAATTGTTGATTGGTGGAATGTCTGAGATTGACATGTATGTTCTTTTCGTAACCTGTGAAATTTCGTGTTGACTCCTCTCACCCTCAAAAAGGGATGATTGGACAAAATTCACAGATTACCGTGGTTATGAAAAAACTGATCAAGTCATTGAATGGTTCTGGCAGTGTATTCGCTCATGGCCTGCCGAACGTAAAGCTCGTTTACTACAGTTTACTACTGGAACTTCAAGGGTGCCTGTGAACGGGTTCAAAGATTTACAAGGGTCAGATGGACCGCGACATTTTACGATTGAAAAGTCTGGAGATCCGAATGGATTACCGAGAAGTCATACGTGTTTTAACAGGTTGGATTTACCGCCGTATCCAGATTATGAGAGTTTGGAGAGCAAGCTGTTGTTTGCTATCGAGTGAGTGTTAAGTTTCTCTCTGAGTGTAGTGCTTAATTTTTATATTCTCTGTATTTATCAGGGAAACGGAAGGATTTGGACAAGAGTAGTTGACTGGATTCCTGGACTCGTCCTCTGGTGCCTTTAATCCCTCCTTGAATTGGAACAGATTGGTTTTTCTTCGTTTTCGACTTCTAACTCCAAATCTCACCTTTGCTGATACTGCAATTTCTTGTACGATAGCGGGCTGCATACAGATATACATTACATACATGCACATACACTATCTTGTCTTCTCTGTGTCCTTGCTGCTTCTTGACTACCTTGAAAATGATTGTATGTGCATGTTGTGTTGCGCTTAGCAGTCAACTAGTCAATTAGTTACGATTTGTTCTATTGTGCTTTTAATGATTTTTTATTTGACCTGTACAATTTTGATTTGATAGTTGGTTGGTGGTATTTGGAGGTATGTATTAATGAGAGTATCAAATACTTGAGGAGGAGGCAACTGAGAAACTATGCAGCGAGACATTAAATGGAGGTTATATACAAACCATCAGGAGGTCCAGCTCGCATCGAGTAGTTTTGTATGAGGCAAAGATTACCAGAGACCTTTCCAGCCTTGACAGAGGAAATATGCTTCTTTTGACTCCGAGCGACTTGAAGGGGGTTTGACGACTCTTACATCGTTGAAATTTGGATCCAAATTTGCCTTTTTGAAGTTCTCTAGATCGGGATGTGTAAAATATTTGATTCTAGACATATAAGATCTTGAGCTTCATGGCTTCCAGGAATTTTTTTGGTTTACTCACAATAAAACACCGCCATTCCTTCTCCCAATTCTTTCTGCCGTTTGTAAGTGTCGAGAAGCGAAATCATATACAGATTCACAGATTTCGAGACTGGATGCGATGTCTCGAGCGTCGTTTCCTGTTGAGTTTGCAGCCATATCGGAAAGGATGATGTCTGCTTTTTTTTCGATATTGTTCCTGTTGCCTTTTGATCTGCTTAATAATTGCTTTATGAGGTCTTCAGATGAAGGTTTGAGGAAGTCGGCTCTGATGTCGAGGACACCGTAAATCGGTTTCATAGCCAGTAGGTCTACTGCAATGATCGTTCCACGGCCAGGAGGGAGAGATTGAGGAGTTGATTCCTCGTTGTCAATGTTTAGAGGATCGAAAACTTGTTCTTCATCATGTCCCTTGTTCTCCTGCATTGCTTTGAACCGTCTTCGTTGTATCGCTTTGAGCTTCCTCCTCTCAGCCACAACACCAATTTTCGGCTTGCTCCACGTTCCATACGTTTCAGCCAACTCGACACCTCTCTCCCCATACCCAAATCCTTCCAACTTGACGCCTAAATCCGATGCTTTCCAATGTTGTGACCAACCTAATTTTTCAGCTACGACTTGTGTCCAACCCCCTGGTGCTGCGCCTAGATCAAGCACAGCACGAACGTCTGAGTGACTGAGAAAATCGTATTGATCGTTGATTTCGAGAAGTTTGAAGGCGGAGCGAGAGCGGTAGGGGTGTGTTGGGGAAAGAACACGTTTACGGATGTAGGGGTCTAAGGATTGTCGAGCGAGCCAGGTGCGTGAAGAGGAAGAAACCGAATGGAGGATCTGGGTGGTGTGCATATGGAGCAGGTGTATAAATTTGGAAGTTGGACCCACAAAGTCCAAAGAATTTATAGAGCAGTAGCTGAAAAACTCATGAATCTAGAGTAACTGATGTATTGTAGAAATCTAGACACCTCACGCGGGAGGTGGAAAAATCTATCAGTTATGGTTATTGCGGGAAAGGGTTCCCTCAGATTTAATTTATGTAGTATACCAACAAACGAACATATCAGCTTGGGGAGGATACATATCATCAGCACGACATGATCCTACGACAAACTGGGGAGCGACTATGGTCTACCCGTAGGTTGACTGAACCAATTGTCCAAAAGTTTGGGAGCAACTCGTGGTATCTAATTCAAAACCAGCCATGTCTAGTAAATATTACTGATGTATTACTGATGCCGATGTCTTCTGTCACATGTTTTTACTTTATATAGTTAAACACTGTTGGTAGCCTTACTTGGCAATCCTCAAGCCTCCCCTAGCTATCACCACTTCACCAACATCGAATCCGACCCAGAACATGGTGAAGGACAATTCTAAACTTCAAATGGAAGGGCGAAAGGGGGATGCACTGGCCCGTAACCTGGTTTGGGTAAGTTCGTTCTACCTTTTGACAAACAGTTTACCAACCTAGGCATAACCACAGGCAGGGATTGCAGTGAGTGATCTTTACACATGATATTTCAAGACCGCAACCAAGCGTCATACTCGTCAGGCAATGACCTTGACGACTTGGTCAACAGTATACGCGCACGGGACCACCTCATTCCATTATTTCGCGTATCACCTCCTCTTACAGCCAGTTGCCCTTGCTTGTTTCTCTTATGGTGAAGCTGGAACATATATACCGAGCTACTAATTCTGACTCGTATGATTTTCCCAGGTATTCTCACTCTTCAACCGACCAATCAACCCCAAACCAAAGCTGCTGGTCTCGAGCGTCACCGGACTGTGATTTTCACCGTTGGGCTCCCTGCCATAACCTTAGGCACATCGGCTATTGTGTACAACAAGTACTTGCATGGTTATGAGCATTACAAAACCTGGCATGCTGTAAGCACTGATATTTTCTTCTCGTCTTCCGGACGCGCTAGAACAAGGATAAAAATAGAAACTGGGCCTGGCTTGTATGATATGGACAATGGTTCAATTATCTGTTGGTGCCGGGAGCACCTGGAATGATGGTGCATTGTTTGGTGGCGGCATGAAGGCGAAGATGATGTGGAAGTATCATAGGTGGGTGCACTGAAGTTCCTCATTGAATGCCACCCATCTGACTATCTCAGGTTTTCGGGATATATTCTCTTTGGGCTCATGCTTTTCACGGCTCACTTGGGTGGGGCAAGGTCAGAGTGGGGCTACAACTATAACAACGATCTCGCTCGTTTTGTTGCCTATACCTTTTCCCCTGGATTAATGGCAGCAGGCGTTTGTCTTCGTGTGAGGTAAGTCCCTTACTCTATTTGAATTGTTTGAGTGAGTTGCTTCTCTTGGACAGGCCATCCAAAATGAAGTTCTTCTGAGTCTTTGATCCTATTTTCAAACCGGAGATATGTATGGTGCAGTGAATCTACCTCGTAAACAGTTTTGTGTCAGTGTTGCAGGGCAAAATACTCAGTACTAAAGCCTTGCGAGATTTTTGTGTCTTAAAGTAGCGATTAGAGATGACGCAAGCAAAAGAGAGACGCTGTAATCAATCGAGACTCAGTTACAGCTAACAATTACTGATGTGATTCAAGCATATTGGTCAGGATCCTATTTTAAGCATGGCACGTGGTCATCCATGACTCAGCTAATTACTAGAACATTATCGACAGCTCTCGGTACTGAACAGGCCGCGTAATCCCTTTGTTATATACCCTTCATTTTCCCTCTATCCTACACTCCATTTTTCTTGATTTCTTGTTTCTCAAACCAGCACCACTACGCGAATATGACTTCAACACCTGCCTCTCGCGCAACTCCAGCACCCGAACGTGAAGCTCAGCTTCTTTCCATCGGCAAACAATGCTCAGAGGCTACTTGTTCTGTGGTCGACTTTCTCCCGTTCAAATGTCAGCATTGCCAGCAGTCTTTTTGTCAGGAGCATTTCAAGGTTGATGCCCATCGATGCTTGGAGTATGATGAGTCTAAGCACGATCGAGTTGCGCCGAATTGTAAGGCAGTGTTGCATTCGTGCATTGGGCCAGGTCGACTGAACAATTCTTTTTTTTCTTTTGAAGGTTCTTTATGCAATAGTCCCGTTGCTATAGCCCCAGGGCAAGATCCGAATATCCGGATGGACATGCACTTGACCAACGAGTGCTCTGTGATGACAGGCAGAGCCAAGGCAAAGACGTCACGAGTATGTGCAAAAGGGAATTGCAAGAAGGTTCTCTTTTCTCCCATCAAATGCACTGTAAGGCTATTCACGACTTTCTTCTTTTCCCTGGAGATGTCTGACGGATGAATGACAGCGATGTCAAGAGCAGTTCTGTCCCTCTCATCGATTTCCAGCCGACCATAACTGTGCTATGCCAATTCCGGTACAAGGCACTAGGGCGTCTAAGGCAGCGGGCTCACGATTGCTGGACGAATTCAGTGGCAACAAGCTAAATAACAAAGCTTCTGCTGCTTCCTCAGCGGTCATGAAGACTGTATCCTCAGCCTCAGCGTCCTTGTCAAAGTCTATCGCAAACTCCAAGATTACTGCTCCCCCTTTGAGCAATTCGAGCTCGACAAGTGCTAGTTCTCCGGCCAGATCATCCGGTAATAATCCCTTTTCCAAGGTGGACAGGTGGGCACATTCTGCTTATCTGGCAAAGTACCCACTCATAAAGCACAGCGCTGTTTCTTTGCCATTGACTTCTACGATTGTTCAAAATTCATCTTCTAACACGCCTTTGATGACCACAAAACATGACAATGACCCAACGACACTCCCGCCCAATTCATTTACTCCACCTCCGCTTTTTGCCTATGCTTAATTTGTTGATCCTTTGCTGTATCCAATCTGTATCCATAACTCTATCATATTTCTTTCTAATTAATGATCACTCTTACAAGGAGGGCAAGGGCGGAGAGGGAGAGTCGTTTGAGGGGTTTGCGGGAGCGGGCGAAGAAAGGGGTAAGTTACCTTTCCCACTCAACTAGCACTCTACTCAGGATTGCCAGCTTCTGAGTGAAGACGAGAAAATCATTCTGGCCGAGGAAGAAGCCGCTCTTAAAGACAACAAAGACTGTCTGATCATGTAAAGTTTTGCCCGATGGGTGTGCCCACTGGAGTAAATGGAATAAATAATGACTAGTGATTACAATCAAAAAATTGCCAAAGACATTTAGATCTATCTGAAATTGTCACCGCTTCCGCTTCTTAGCAGCGCGCGTTGTTGTCGAGGTTGAAGCCACCATACCAGAGGGTCGACCTCTGCCTTTTTTGACGCCTTTTGGCCTTCCCCGTTGGGGTTTCGGAGACACAGAGCGCGCTATTGTAACAGAACCTTAGTGAATGTTATCTTCGTGAATGGGTATAGTACCAACCAGGCGAGGGTTCTTTCATCTCCACGTCTTCATCCTCCCCGAGTTCAGTTCCCACATCCGTGCCGGTGACCGTACTTTCACGTGGAGTCCCCACAGCAGCCTCATCTCCGCTTTCCTGAGTCAAGGCGCTACTGTCGCTATCTCCGCCAACTAAACCGGCCATATCAGCTTTGCTCCTCCGGCCGCGTTTCCCAGCGGCGCCAGATGCCGATGTTGCCTTGCGTGATGTTTTGACAGGTGGCGGTGAGGCTATGGGAGATGATGGAGCTGATGCTGTCGCCCGCATTCGTCTTTGTGCAATAAGATTCTCGAATGATTCATCCAACGGGAGAGAATACTCTTCCCGAAAATAGGGATGCCGGGAGAGGTTCTCTGAAGGAGACGGTGAGCGGACCGCAACTGAAGAGCCAGGGGTCAGTCGATATCCCTCAGCCTCAAGTTCCTAGTAAATGAGAGGTGTCAGGTGAGCACAGATGGTGGTGGTGAATCGGTGCGGTGTACATGGTCACTCACGATGGCATCCACGGCGTCGAGATCATAGCAACTCTGCAACTTTTGCCATATTGATTCTACATGCAGTAGACGACCGGTATCTTTGTGAATTGCGTTTTGAATGTCAAGGATGTGAAAGTGATGATGTAGACCGACAGGACGTGCGCGCATAATGGAGCGAAAAAAGGATATTTCACCTTCGACTGTGGCAAGAAAATCGGCTTCTGCAGAACTGGTTGTTGGGGAGGGCGGGGGTATTGACGCTGCAGGTTGAGAGTACTTCAAGTGGGAGGGGGCTTTCGACGATGGCGAGACAGTCATCGGTACTGTTAAATAGAAATTTCGTCAGGATCATCTCCCAGCTGCAGACTGAAGCCGAGACTGACGCGGTGCGCGGTGCTTGCCATCAGCCTGTGATGTAAACAAACATTCATATCCACTCTTTTGATCCGATTCCTGAATTTCTCACTCATCATGTTCCTCGGACAATTGTTTGTTCCTTCGAGTCTACGTACATGGATCAGCTCTGGACGATTGTTTTCTACCACATCCGTCGTCGAAGCAGGCTATAAACTGAAATCCCATTCAGGAGCAAAGAAGAGGTGGAAATCGCTTGCATCTGGCAAGTCCTTCAAAAGAGTACGCATTATGACCACCTCAATCAACGAGAGCTTTCGGCTGGAGCTCCTCCTAGGATAAAGCATACCACTCTCATTTAGCTGTTTCAAAATCTTCTGCTCGCAAGAATCGTCTTTCGCAAACCACCTACTCGAATCCCACCCAGACTAATAAACTCAGAAAGGTTCTGCTTCCCTACGGTTCGAACTAGATTATTTGTAGCGGTATGTACACTCGGTTCATTAATGTTGAACACCCCGTTGACTCATCGGTAGTATTTGACTTCCATAATCAAATTCATTTTGGCTGTATCTCCTCGACCTTCTCGGACCCTCCATCTCGATTGGTTCTTTTGAAAAACGCGCGAATGTCTTTTTGTTGTGAATCGTAGGGAGAACTTCCCAATCCACTACGCTGTCGCTGCTGTTGCAAGACAATCAGACTAGATTGTCGTCAATTTCAGCTACAACGAACCAGGGAAAACAGATGGTCGGAATTGTTGATATTCATCACCTGAACCGCCAAAGGCATCAGCCTCCTTTCATCTGTCGACGAATGTTCTCTCAGTGGTGCCTTTTCTTAGTTGTCAGCTCTACGAGGTCAGGACTGAGTGAGGTTGCTCACTTGAACTGTCACTCGAACTTTGGTCCACGCAGTATTCCGCATGCCACGAAAATCTCTTGGTCGGACTTTTAACGTACGTTGAGTGTTCTGTCTTTTCACCAATGCGGCGATTAATTCAGCGAGGAAGATGCCATGGCTCACGATAACTATGTGAGCCTTATCATAAGTTTCATCCCATATATGCGGCCCCAGAATGTGGTCGATGACCTCCTCTGCTCGTTCCGCTAAATCATTGAGACTTTCTCCTCCTGGAAACTTTTCTAACCTATTCCGCAGTGCAGGGCATATCCCTCTTTTATAGTGTTCATTCGTGGCCAAACCAGGGATGCGTCGACCGTCCCATCTTTTCCCTTCACCAGAGCCGTATTTCTGTTCTCGGAGAAGGATGGAAGGTTGAGGTGTCAGTCTGGGATCAGATTGTGCGTTACATATTGCTTCCGCTGTCAGTAATGCCCGCTTGAGATCAGAACAATGGACGGCCTTGAATTGCACTGATGATAATATTTCCCCGAGAGCTTTCGCTTGCTGTCACATGATAATATTTAATCTTTGATCATAGTTAATTTGTACAGGTTTTGCGTAGCTTACGTTCATACCTGGGAAACAGATCGTAGATCTCAGTATCTCAAGGACTTGAGATTGTGTTGCGCATACCGTGATTTGTGAGTGATGAATCTCTCCAGCCAGCCCACAGAGCTCGCTACGTGCCGAGTGTCTCGTCAGATGAATACCAAAAAATAAGATAAGAAGAAACTGACAATATTGTCTGTAGATTCCCCATGTCTGACCTGTGGACTCTATGATGAGCCTTCCTTGGAATTATTCTGTTATGAAACTGCGTACAAAGATGAACGTAACCATGGGCAAGATCAGGGGTGGCTATCGGAGAACAGAACACCAATTTCTGTTTTGAGCCGGACTACTGTGCTCTTTACGGATGGAGCGCAGAGTGACGCCATAGGTCACGTGTTACCTTTTTTTAATCAAAAATTTAACGCAGTCCGCGGTAGGCATACCGAGTACACTACAAAGTCCTATCTACGAAAACTAAAAATCAGATTACTCGCAACTAATCCGAACCATTTGAAGAAAGAGAAAAAAAAGGGAACATAAAGAAGAGGAAGAGAGTCAGAGATTGTTTGTAGGCGAGACAACGCCTACTATATTGTGTCCAAGCAAACGCTTAAGGACCGCCGGACAGAAAAAGACAGAATTCATCATTCCGTCTTCACATTGATACATGGAACAGCTGCAGCTGTTCATGATGCGTGCTTTGGTTTCGAAGTCGCAATGACCGAAACTGATTTGATATTGCTGATGGTGGGATAACAGCAGGTGGGGTGGTAGCAGGAATGCTGGCAGATTATGTGACACAGAGCTAGGTATGAAGCTAGTCTGGTCGATTGGTGATGCGACGAGGCGAAGCCGACCCTCTTTTCCTCCACAAGCAGTCAATTGACAACACATAAGGGACCACCATGTCAAACAGGTTTTGTCTGCAAACAGGGACGATGGAGAGACTCTCAAGATCCCACCCACCACTCGTCCCTAAAAATTTAGCCTTGGGTTTCACGTCATCAAATCTAAACTTTCAACACTCACTACAGCAGCCTGTTAGATGAACATTCGAGCCCACCACAAGGCCACCAAAACCCCTCGTATGTCAACCAAGCACAGCGACCCGGATGCGATGCAGTACGCCCGGGACAGTTTCAACAACTACAACTTTGCCACTTTGTCATCATGAAGATTCAACGAGGCTTAGAGGTAGGTAGTTGTCCCTCGAGTCTGCTTGCCCACTTTTTTAGAGAGGTCACCACTGTCCCGATTCTGGTAACCCAAAAAAATAGAAGGCTGGCAGACAGGAGATCATGGATCGCTGTAGGACGATGCGTAAAACTACGCAGTGACACCGATAGGGATTTGAGGGCGAAGTAGGGTGAGTTGATCCTAAAACAACATTAGAACGCATGGCTTTTTGAGAGAAGGGTCAAAAGATTGTGCACATGTAGTGACGAATCGACGCGCGGGTGTTAGTCCAAGTACAGGGAACAACAGTATGAAATGACAACGAAGGCCGTTTGACAAACCACAGTTCTGATTGAAGGATGAAATTTAAAAGTCGACTCCATCTCTTCCAACGGGTGGTTGAGTCTCTCGGTGAGATCGCTTTCGCAAACGAGTCGCACAATACATGTGAGGAATCAGCCAAGTTAGTGCTATAACATCAAGAGGGCAGTTGATTGAGTGGTATTGCACCCATTCGCAGTGTCCTGCGAGAACATTTCTCAGCCAGATACGAATGTTTCTGTACCAGGTTCGGACCTGGGGCACACCATCTGTGTCAACTCACCTGATTTGTTTTGGAGGAGAATATCAAAGTAGGTTGCTTTATTTTCGTTGGAATTTCTACCCCAATTTAGCAGCTACAAATCTCGCTCTTGCGGTTGATACGGAAACTGGCACCTTTCCCTGCCTTTCATAGTGCTCACGGATAGGAACCTGAATCAGATATAATAGACAGTGGCGAAAAAATATTCACCGAAAGGCGTGAGTCTCCCTCCAAAGGATATAATCCAATAGTGCTTTTGAAAGCACATACAGCGAGTTAAACAATTGTAACTGGAGATCATGTCGGCTGAAAGAAAACAGATGAGGCAAGTTAGGGCACCTGTGACTGCTCCCACAGTTTTGCCGTGTGTTGATACGTCCAGATATAGACAATCAGACTCCTGCTCACAAGACAGTAGCAAGCACCTGTTTCTTGTCCATCTGATATCTACTCTATCCACAAGTTGAAACAATGGAAAATGCTAGTATGGTACGAATCATCCGAATCCTTGGTGAGTGTCACATTGTCCCATCAGCTCTGTTGATCAGTAACCTCATTACATTTCCTCCCAGAATTCATCGGAGAGCTCAAGGATCAATTTCAACGACCGCTCGTTGTCAAGTGCTCAAACAAGGCGGATAGTCCTTTTCAGAGTGCTGAGCAAAAACTCAACAACATCAGGATCAAACAGCATTTGAAGCTCAGCCAGAGCAGATTGTAAGTGGAGCTCAAGCCTGTGTGATCCTACATATTCATGTGATGTAGGATATTTCAGGAGGGGAGCAGCCTAAATATCAAAATACACAAGCATTCCAAACGGCTGAGATTCCTGAGGTCCAAGCACACCACACAGGATGATTTACTGTGTCAAGGTGATATCAAATTTGACAATTTATGGGATCACTTGGCCTCCGAAGCACAGCAAGAAACCAATTGTGAGTTGATCTTTGCCTTATCATTTCCCATTTACTCAGGGCATCTTAGCGAACTTGCAGGTGGAGTTCACCAATCCAATTTCAGGATTACAGTCCTGGATCATCACTGAGGTATGGATTTTATCACCGTTAAGATGTGGATTCCCTACTGAAACTTAATCACAGGCCTATGGCAGTGATTTACACACTCTAGATGCACAAATAAAAAGTACAGCAGAAAGCTTGAAATCCTTCAAACCACTTCTGAGCTGCATTGGTCCTGCAAATGCTAGTGCTGGGATGGTTATTGAGTTTGGAAAGGCTATTGGTGGAGTAAATCATCATTGACTAGCACATGTGCACATTATCTGACTTAGAACAGCTGAATTTCATGGCTCAAACAGTGGTCAATTGCACTGATGTCATATACAAAGTTGGCTCTCTTTTTCTATTTCCAGCATCAATGATTCTGATAGATTTTGCAGCGTTTCAAGTGTTATGGGAGCCCTGAGCAGGAAAAAGTCTCCCATGCATTTAAACACTTAGTCCAAAATCTCAAAGCATACAATGGGGTTGAGATATAAATAGCAGGGGAACTTAG
>Ga0153934_1000036_pt1 | contig 30683 bp, 41 predicted proteins | sample TSNJ018MetaG_FD_104708 | JGI IMG/M metagenome (GOLD analysis project Ga0153934, IMG submission 104708) | Attine ant fungus gardens microbial communities from New Jersey, USA - TSNJ018 MetaG | ecosystem: Host-associated > Fungi > Mycelium > Unclassified | place: USA: New Jersey, Wharton State...
AAGGGTTCTTGAGGTCAGAGAAATGTTCGAGGTTATAAACATGACATACCTCTTCCATTTCCGTTGGTCCAACTCAAAAAATGAGCGATAGGCGGACATTTGGGAAAAGTTGAATCGAGTTTCCAATCAATGACAAATGGCGCATCCTCGTAGGGTGTGTTCTCCGGACCAATGATTAAACACCTGAGCAGATCCAGTCTGTCTTCAAATGCCCGGACAACGATTGTATCTACAAAAGCGGTATCAAAACGATCTCTCAATGCCAACTCTTAATGCAGAATCATACCTGGTAGGCCATTTTCCAACGCACGATATTCGCGATACAAACGAGTTATGAATACTTTCCCAGGTTGATCTGGGGGATCGCGATGGAACGCGTGATCCACAGGGGCACAGGATAAGATGTCGAATCGCCTCCAAGACAATTCTTTGACTTGCCCATTTTCCTCTGAAAAATTAATACCAGCGACGTCGACTTTCGTCCGATATTTATGAACAAACTCCTTTGACAACGAAGTCGTACTTGCACCATGGATGGCAGGAGGCTATAACCTCATAGGTGATGTAGTTGAAGGAGGGTATATCATATGTGTGACGTTTCCTGTACCATCTGCTGGAATATTGTTTACCACGCGTGCTCCTTCAGCAAGTTCATTCCAAATGGGATCCTGAGAAGGCGAAGTAGGCAAAGCAATGGAAAAGCCAGTTCTAGGGACTGCAGACTTCAAGTGATCGACATCAATGTCCATCGTGCCATAGTCGATTACGCCACTGCCGTTGAGGCAGGCATCTTTGTCGTCAACTTCGTTATCTTGTCTAATCTCGTCTTCATCTTCCCACCCGCCCTTCATATCCAAGACTGGACACCATTCTCCATCTTCAATTATCGACGTATCATCTGATTCCTCAGAGCTGGCATAGGCATAGGTCTGGCTCTCGAAATCAGCATGGACGAATGCGTTGCCACCAGCCAATTTGCTGAGTCGTTCCGTGGGATAGGTTCTGATGGTGCCCTCGACATGCCTCACCACCGCTGTCCCATCGAGATTTAGCTATCAGGCGAGTTGAGTGATAGTTAGAATCAAAAAAGATTGACTTGCCCTTATTACTTCACCAAACCATAGGTATCTCTCATCTCCCGGGGCAGCTTTGTAGAAGTCCAGATTATCGAATCCACCAAAGCTCTCAGTCGTTGCAAGCTCGACACCCAATTCTAACATTTCCCTTCTCCAAGCTGGAGTATGGCTCAAGCCGTCATGTGGTACATCTGGTTCCCTCAGCCATGATTCTATTTCCCCGATTCTGGCGACCCTCGAGTCGGCACATCCGTTTGTCTTTCCAGGTTTATGAATCAACACGAGGTCACTTATGTCGACACCTAGAGTATCGGCCACAGGTGTATGATCACTCGTGAATGGATCTGTTTCTGAACGGTCGAGCTCAAGGAGCGAAACGAGCTCCTTAGTTCCGTTATCAACGAGAAGTACAATTGCCGTTCGTTCGGCTGCATTCACGGACTGAACAACCACGTTGTTTGTTACACCATCCACTTTCCACAAGGCATATTGACCGGGCCTATTTTCACGTGAGGATCTATGGAGTGTCCAGAAGTAAGTGGGTATCAAGACTCACCAACATTCATGCTCGTCTGAATTCAGTTGAGGAAGTAGATCCCGGGCTAACAATGTCTCTGTCACTCCGTCCTGCCACATGATATCCACCTCCGTTTCCGTCTCCACAATCCTATATGTGTTGACTGTATAAGATCCGTGCCCCCTTTCGCCTGGACCATGCTGAGTAACAAATGCACCAATGTCACTTTTCAGACGCACACGATCGCCGACTGACGGTTCCAAGTCCGAGGGTAATGTCAACATCGCAAGCTTATGCAATTCTTTTCCAGCCCAGAACCGTTGAGGACGCTGTCGTTCCTCAATTTAATCAGGATCAAGCTTAACCACGAAAGGGGTTGTAAGCACTATATCGAAAGTTCGAGGAAAGTGACTGACTCACTGATTGATTAATAGCTAACCATGCGATGGCATAGACAATGTGTACAACTCCAATGACAGTATCCGCATGATTCATCAAACTGGATGACTGTGTAGTTACAAGGCCCTGCAGCAGGGAGTCAACATTCATGATAATATAACTGTTAGGAAGGCTTACCAATTCCCGCTCACCGATATGCAACCCCGAACCTAGTTGGTTGATCTTAACGACCAGATTATATGTTGTGTCTTCCACCAATACCTCGTCATATACCTGTGAAACAGTGGAACAAATCAAAAGTAAACAGACTGGCTAACTGCACTAACCCCTATAACCTGGAATCAATATCAACAAAAGACGGACAAGACACGAAAGGTAAAAAGTGGACACCTGGCCAATCCAGTTGTCATATGTGACATATTCTCCAACATCAGGCTGACAAGGAAGCTCAAAGTCAGCCTTCGTCTTCCAGCCGGGTATCTCTTTCCCACTGATAGCCTGAGCCAAGCGAGCTTTGACACGCGCGTTAATTACGGTGCCTGGCTGTGGATCATCAGACCCGATACGTTGGCATATATCTCCTGTTCGAAAATTCCTATCCACCATTCGCAGTTCTGGCGCTGACTTGATTTCGGATACTGTAGGCTCGACGAAGAATGATACTAAGAATTCTCCTTCTTCGAGTGGACGAGGGGGAGGAGTTGATTCGTCATAGTCATCCCACCAGCAACTCTGTATTCAAAATTAGCTCCGAAATATTTGTGAGGAAATGTTTGACAATATACTTGTATGACACCAAGAGCATTTGGAAAGGTGCACTGTACGATGTCCTTTGGATAAAGCTAACAAGTATGAGTTAATGAGTATGATATCAACAGAAGTCCTACATGTGTCGAAAACGTTCCCTTGTCTTTGGTTGGCATAGGATAAGATGGATTATCAGAAGCAACAATTGTGAGTGAATGATATATGGGAGGGGATAGAGGTCAGCCACCTGTCCAAACATCTATGCTAGGTTTAGGAGAGGTTATACTAAATTAGTGTGTCGTCGTTTTCAAGGAGTGTAAATATTAGTCATCTCGTATATGCTTCGTCTCCAACTTCCTTTTAGAACATCCTGTCTGAGCACCCGTCATGCAGACGCTTTCCTCGCCTCTACTTTCAATACCTTGGGAACTCATAGATCGTATTCTCTGTAACCTTGACCTCAGGACGCTGTTGAAGTGCAAACAAGTATAACTATCTATATCTATATTTTGCTGTGCCCATTGATTCTGCAGGTCTGCAAAGAACTCAAAGAGCGCATCGAACATGCCAAGATCATCCAGTATACAATAGAGCTTGAGATCAATGGGATGGAGATGAATCCAAATAATGACTGGCCAGTTGCAGACAGTTTAAAGCGTCTAAGGCAACATCAGTCTGGCTGGGAGAGGCTTGAGGGGTCGAATGGATTGAAGGAACCAATCGTCATTCCAATGCAAAGAGGAAATCTTTGGGATCTCTACGGTGGTGTCCTGGCGCAATCGGATCCGGCCGGTCGCTTTCATTTCACGAAACTAACATCCACTTCCTACAATATTCAGCAAGAAGATTGGGAGATCAGCCCAGATACTCCAGTTGTTAGTGAATTTGGCATGGATCCAGGCCAGGATCTTCTGGTCTGGATAACATCCCCAACATCTACTTCCCCAATGCTGTCACTTCATCTTCGAACTCTGAAGAAGGCCGAGAAACACCCACTCGCACGCCATGAGGTTATTTATCATGACCATAATATCGTTAGTCCTGACTGGTTCTACTCTATCAAAATAATGCAAGATTATATCGGTTTATGGGTCCATAATCGAGCACCATACGATTCTACCGAGGATGGAATTTTTTCTCTCTTTGTTTGGAACTGGAAGGAAGGTAGGCTTGAACTGGTGAATGCGGTGATATCTTATCTGCATCAGCTGAGTTCGGCGCTTACGGATGTATAATCTCAGGATATATTGACTCCACACACTACATCGTTCGCATTCATATCCGACAGACACGTTGTTCTGGCTGACCGCTATCTCGCTCCATTGGACGACGTGAATGATGAGACAGAAATTTATCTAATGCTGATTGATTTCAAAGCGGAGGGAGCAACGCGTAAGCCTATAGAGGAAGTACGAAATGCCATCAAGCTCTGTTATCCCACTCGTGCAAACGGTGCATTCTACGAAACCTTTGAACTCTGTTCTGATCCTGCACCTGGCTGGAAGCCTAACGATGACAAAGCACCCTTTTTTGTGGCAGAGGAAAACAGAGTATTCATATTGGTTTTGGCAGATGAAAGAGAGCTGGGCTTTTACCACTTTATACCTTTATCAGCGTTCAAAAAATGTCTTGGTCGAATCAACATCTCGTCCAGGCAAGAAATGCAATGGTCGGAGTGGGCACCGACAAGCACGCGTCTACTTCAGACAAGTGTCTTCCCTTCTTCTGTCTGGGTGTGCTACACCTTTGGGTCTCGATTTATAAGAACCACAGTGTCCCAACATGCAGGTGAAAGAAATCATGTCGTTGCACAAGTATATGATTTCAATCAGCTGGCACTTCGAAGGAAGGACAGTGAACCTAGGGCCAATTACAAGTGTATCCTGCAAAGCGAATTAATAAGAAATCAGGACTTTATCTGGACAGAGGATGTTGTAACGTCGCTGCCGTATCGGCGCTTTAGCAGGACCCTTCCTGTCGTGGCTTCGCCTCCCCACCAGCATTTGATGTGTACAGCAGATCATATTGTGCTAGCAGATGTGAGTGTAATGATCCCCTTGATATTCCTAAATATTTATAACGCCCAATCTAGGATGGGAGGAAGGAATACTCGATATTCGAGCTGTAGACGTAGAAGGTTCGGCAGCAGTGGGGGAAGCCCCTGTAGACAATGTTTCATGTCGAACGTGTCGGAAATGTCGTAGTTCTGGACCAATAGCATTTCGTGCGCCGGCTGCGGGTTTGGAATAGCCAGAGTGATCCGAGAGATTACATACCAGAAGCCCAAGCAGAGCCAATCGCATATATTTCGTCTGAGAAACGGGCACAGGGCTAGGAAGATCTTATCAGATAATCCACTTTTTTCCAATTACATTTATAACTCATCTATAACTCCTCCGTCTGTACTCCTGGCTACTATGATTCCCCGCTTCCTTAGTTGTAGTGCTGCTTCCACATCTCTAAGTGCTCAACGCTCAGCGTATGCCGTTAGTATTCTCTGCTCTTATATTTATCATATTCCTCATACAGGTATTTACAGACAATACGCAGTCTAAGGCAACCCCCATCAGCTACGCCACCAGAGGGCGACGAACCACCACCCTCTGAGAACGTGAGCGGCTGACCCTGTCCAACTTGACTAGCAGCTCATCGCTGCTACACTTCCAGGACTTTATCCTGTCGATCCTCCGTGCAAATCCGTCGTCTCGAGACACGAGGTCCTACGTTCAATCCTTTGGAGGACGAAGTCCCCAAAAGAAACAGCCTTCTCCATCCCCTAAGCATTCGGCATCTGCCTCCGCTTCAGACGAAATCGTCATACCCCCGCCTCCAGAACGTATTGAATCAACTGTTAAATCAACATCAAACACAAATTTTGATCATCCCAAACCAAGTCCGATCATTTCATCGATCTTAAATCCCGTTATCCAAAGAACTGCACTCGTCAAAGTTCAGGGTTCATTTACTGATGTCCAATTGGATAGCATCAGTCGAGGTCTCGTCTACCTTGAAAAGCTTGGTCTCGTCAGTGTCATTGTCGTTGATAACGATGACCAGCCACGTGGAGAACAAGATGAGCGTGTTGCCATCGTTGAGGAGATCATGCGTGTGGTCAGCAGCCTTGAAAAACAAGGTGCTCGAGCCAGACCCGTGGTTGGTGCTGTCGTTAGGCTCGGACCCAAGCCTGGGGAAGAAGACTCCAACGACTTTATCCCGCCTGAAACCCACACCAACTCAAGCGATCTCACTCCCATTCGTTCCGCCCTCCGCTCCGGTGAAATTCCTGTTATTGCCCCTTTCGCTCTTGACTCCCTCCTGCGTTCAGTTCGTGTCGATGCCAACGACGTAATTGCTGGACTCGCACGTGGTATGGTAGAAATAGCTGCTCTGGCCAAATCACGAGAAGACACGGAAGATAGTCTCTCTGACTTCTCTGAAGAAGTTGACCTCACTCCCCTACGTCTCATGATCATCAACAGGGAAGGAGGTGTCCCTTCATATGCTCGCTCTGGATACCCTCATCTTTTGATAAACCTCACGTCTGAATTCGATCATATCCTCCAGACATTTGAGGACAAGTGGCATTATACTAACCCAACGGCCCTTTCTAACCTCGCGCTGGCGCGGGCTTGCCTCAGTTATATGCCGCCGACTTCTTCAGCTATCATGGTGTCTCATAAGTCCCCTAGTGCTCTTATTGGCAACCTTATCACAAATAAACCCGCTTTCAGCTCTAGTCTCCCTCATGCTCTCCTCCAGGGAAATCGCAAACTTACCCCACATACTCCTACGCTTCTTCGCAAAGGCTTGCCAATCCAAGTTCTCCGATCCACTGCTGACATTGATAAAGTCAAGCTTAATTACCTTCTCGAGCAGTCATTCAACCGAGAATTAGAAGAAGAAGCTTTCTATAAGCGTTTGAATGAGACACTCAATTGTGTTATCGTCGCTGGTGACTATGTAGGGGCTGCAATTGTGACTGACGAGCCAAATCCTTTGTCCCCTGATACGCCTATATCCTACCTGGATAAATTTGCTGTTTTACCAAGTCATCAAGGTGATGGAACCGTCGACTTTTTATGGGTTGCCTTGCACGATGAGACTTATGGGTTGGGACATCCGTTTTCAGCTAATCCTAATGGCGGACGTGAAGGTGTCGGAGAGGGACGGGATTTAGTTTGGCGGAGTCGTTCCAATAATCCCGTGAATAAGTGGTATTTTGAGCGAAGTTCCGGACATGTGAGGTTAGGACCATGGGTTTTATTCTGGTGCGATGCAGAGAAAAAATTGAAAATTGAGCAAGGCCGTCGTGGCAGTGCCGGACTGTCATATATCGAGGAGTGGGAGAGGGGAAGACTTGAAAGGTGGACGAATGTTGTCACGAAGGTCCCATCAAGTTGGAAATAGCCAGACTCGGGAAAGCGCCTGCATCAGAGGTTGGCAGGCTCAGTCGTCTTCTGTCACTTGATTTTTGCTTCCTTTGACGATCTCAGGGTGGTCATTTTGACCTAGAAAATCTACCTGCCGGTGGTTGATGTATCATCTATTTATTGCGCCTGTGCTCTGCCTCATCACAGTTATGTAGTTGACTGTTTATTGTACCTAGACCCCTCGTCGGACCAGATGATTTTGTTGATGCTCTCATACCATTCTAACGAAACCCAGGTGATGTTTTGACAGTATACACGAGGTTTGTTCTATCAAAAGGTTTAAGCTAGGAGTTGGTAGTGTTAGACAACTCCGTCACCACTATTACGATGAGCTCCAAAATAATATTGATATTAGAAAAGGCCGTCTAAAACTCTTCGTGAGGCCTCAACACCGAGCTGAAAAGTCGATATTCAGCAATGAATAACGATAAAAACAAGTTATAAATTCAAAGTGACGTGCAAAAGCAATAGCAGTGTTTAGAAAATAAACCACGAATGAACGGTGAACAAAATTGAGAATGAGACTTACGAAGGTAGCCGCATTGGCAGGGAAAGCGCGGGCCATTGCCGGTCCAAAGCCCTTCCAGAGAGCACCAATGCCGTCCACGGCAATGGTTTTACGTGCACAATCCATGATGCCTGAATAAGTTCCCGTAGGAGCGGACTGAAGGCGTGATTTAAGGACCTGTAAGGAGATGAACCAGAACCAGAAGTCAGTATCATAGCAGCGATAATAGCAATGTCAAGTGCTCGAGTTCCCATATAGAAGAGAAACACACATCAGGAGGGATTGCAATGGCCCACATGGCAACACCAGCTGTACCACCAGCAAGGATGATAGCACCGAGATGAAGGTCAGCCGGAGACGAACCAGCTGGTGTGAGTAATTTCTTCGTTACTTCATAGGCAGCAAAATATCTGGGTGACCCATGACATGAGCTCTTGGTGAACACAGAACTTAGGATAGACGCACGCAGCGCTTCCGGGTCCATCACGAGCTAACGTGGCGCCTGTGCCACGGTAGATACTCCGAATCCCGCCTTCTTTATAAAGATGCTTGAGAACATCGGTGACACCCTTGTATTTCACCTCCGCACCCCCTTGACCCTGTACTTGGAGAAGCACCTTTGCACGTTCCACTGGTGCGGTAACCAAGGTCGTTGGAACAGCGGAAAGGAAACCTGCTGTTGCGAGCTCAGTTGTTGATAGTGATTGATTTATCCGGTTGGGTGTGAGTGCATAAATCAGTTGTTTGGATGCATCATAAGCCTGTCATCGATACCAATACCAAAAAGGTAATTTGCTAGTGTGGCCATGGTAGGACAATGAGACGTACCCAGAAGGATACAGCAAAGATAGGTGTGACACCCAGCAAAGGGGGTACTATCCCACGGTACATACTATCAAATTTTCACTGAGCATCTGATTCAGAAGCAGGACGTAAGCTGCCCACCCGGAGATACCATCTTTTGCTAGAGTTTTCTTCACGACATCGATAGCGCCCGTGTATGTACCAGGGGTGGCAGTTTGGAGTCTAGTCTTGGTAAGGTCAAATGGATGTCCTGATAAACCATCAGTTCAACTGGGTGGTTATATTGAAAGAGAAAAGAAGATGTCAAAAAAGGAATCACGAGTTTCATTTGTAGGCCAAAAGAAGTAAAAACACTTACCGACCAATACAGCGGCAACACCACCAAATCCACCAGCGATAAATGCCTTGATGTTGTCTACTGCCGAGACTTTCTGCTGCTGCTGCCTTTCTTTGCCCTATAAAGTAATCAGATCCAGTCCGATGTGGCAAAGAGGCCAAAGCCTGACCATCGCGGTAGATTAGGAAGCTTAGAGTGGCAAGAGATAGCAGCAAGAGGGCAAGGCGAATCAAGATCAAGTCAGACAGCAGACAGCGGGCTTTCGTGAGTTGTTTGGAGAAATGAAAGAGCGGACGCGGTGCCAGTATATACCACGGGGCTCTGTATCCCGGAGGTGAATGAAACTCGATTTCACGTGGATCCTCCTTAGGATCAAAGTAACGCTCTCTCTTTCGCGGCAACATCCAAACTCTTACAATCGGATGATATCCATTAAGCAGTGCATCCAATCCATTTCTCTAAGCAAATTTCAGAAATAATTAGCCACGAATAATACAGCGTGAAAAACCAACATATTGAATGACATATTACATAGGGTAAAAGCTACAAAGTAATTCAGTCCCCAAAAGAGAAATCAGAATCGCCAATCAATCTTCATCATCTTCCCTTCCAAACCCGCCAACAGGCTCATACGTCGCCTCCCTCGTGTCCCATTTCCAGATGAGACGAACTCCATAAAAGAGCCCACAAATCGCAATGACACCCATCACGCCAACAAATATGGGTGCACCATATGCAACCCACCAGGGCGGTTCATATGGCCATAACAATCTATCAATCAGGATAACACCCCCTGCCGCAGTCGGTGCAAATTGCTCTTGGTCTTGGAAGGAAGAGGTGAGAGGGTGTTGAGAGTTAGGCGAAGATGGCGGTGGTATAAAGGGGGAGCCGGATACGCCAGATTTCGTTGCACGTCCCCAGCTGACCACTGTTGCCCAATCTGCGTCCCCGTTCGTGCCCCTCGCATCTTTGATCCCAACTATGAATCCCCCATCTTCACCAGTCCCTGCTGCCCGAAAGACAATATCACCATAGAAAGAATTCGTCGTGCGAAGGGTGGAATACGTAGCACTGTCTTCCATTGGCAGTGGTTTGTTATTATTTATCACATCGTCTGGATCAATGTTCCCGGGCTTCTTCCCTCCGCCGCCAGATCCGTCACTACCACTGTCCACATTATCAAGATGTTTGAAGGTGGTTGCAACCCAGAAATCAGGGAATGGTGAAGGAATTAGATGCTGCATGACAATATTCTTCAATATCTCGGGATTTTCGAGTAATTCTGTCAAGTTGACATGTTTGAACGCATCGTCACTCGGACATAAGAGTGTCCATCTGATTGAACCAAATACATCACTCCACGGGGAATCATCTGGTGGCGCGGTACCATTCAAGACCCAGTCAAAACCAGCACGATTGACCAAACTTATCATTGTGTTCCCTTTCGCCGCTTTTGCCAATTTACCAATAGTGATTTCAACTGAACGGGGTATGAGGATGTCCGTCAACTCGTGTATAACACCCGTCTTTGTGAGTGTATTACTTGGAATAAGAAGGGACTTCATTCCTGGCCAACCGCCACTTGGACTTATGAAGATAGAATCGTTCGATTTGTGCTCAATCTTGATGTCGCTACTTTCAAGAGTGGAATATGTGAACTGGGAACCGGAGCTAAGAGCTCCGGCATAGGCGATATCAGAAAGTGCATGGTGGAGGAGTACTTTTTCGAGGTCAAGTTTAGCTGCGGGACTGAGAAGGTGGGCGCTAACAAGAAGACCGAGGCGTTTGAAAGCAGAATTGAGCGGAAGTAGGAGAGATGTATGTGGTGTTGTCTTGAGAACTTCGGACTGGCTGGAGGACAAGACGGCAGCGAGGAAGGTGGAGAGGTCAAGGTTCGGAAGGGCAGTAGATAGAGGATCAGATGGTGGTATCAACGGTCGAGAGATGAAATATATCAAGACGTTATTCACTTCGACTAAGAGCAAAGTCAAATAGGTGATGGAGGAAGGTCAGGGAGCTTACTGGGATCACCGATAACATTCGCACCATCAAAACCAATGCTCGCATCGATATTTCCGCCATCATCCCCACTTACATCGACGGCAAGAACTTGTCGGCCACCACTGAGTCCTTCTTCCTTCAGCTCGGTTTCTAGCAGCATACGATCATGCAACTTCTTTGCTGGCCAATGACCTGGAATGAAATGATATTGGAGCGCCTTTCGAAGTTCTGAGGTTCCTTTCTCTGGAAGAGGGTCATTGCCAAAGATAGAAAATACGTCATCATTTGGTGCAAGGATGGTATACTTAGTCTTCGTATCATGTATGATGTCTGTGAAGTTCACAGAGTGCAGCAACGAGACAAAAGTGGTGCAGTTGAACGCGAGAAGATACTTTTCAGGGGTGATTTCAAGCGCGCCTTCTGGTATCAAGAGGGAGGAAACAAGGTGTAACACGCCGTTGGCAGCGTAGATGTCTTGATGAATCAAATTTCCGGTTGATACTGTTGTGTTACCTTGAGAAGTGGCAATTTCGACAGTTGTGCCGTCCAAGGTCGTAACTAAGAGAGAAATCAGTGGCTCAGTGGTGCCAAGGGAAAGAATATATTATTACGGTTAAGGCCTCCGACAAAGGAATCAGACCATTTGACACCTTCCGTAATGACAGCATGCATGTTGACAATACGCTCCACATCATCAGAAGCATAACCACTCTCGAGATAGACCTTCTCGTATGGGTTAATTTTGTCCCATGCCTCATCAATAGGGAGGAAGAGAGTCAATTCAGAGGTGGAATTGAGAAATTGAACGGATTCTGGTGTGAGAATTTGATGAAAGTAGGACAAAGATCGTTGCGCTAATATGACACTAGCTATCTGGTGTATGAGTATGGGTTGGAGACAAATTGATGGATTGCGCACCAAGGTCTGGAGGGGGTTCTAGCACACCGTCAATACCGAATATGACACCATTGCCGGCATTCATCATGCCCTTGACGATCTGAGTGCCACCATTCCGAAACGCATCGACTCCGATTCTTCCCACGTCTTTCTTGTGGGTAAGTACAGCCCGCAGCCGCTGGGAGTCTTTGCCTAGAGTGCCCGAAGGGATGGGCATCCACGGTGGATATGGAGGAGGGTCATGGGTAGGTAGGTCAGGTGGCTTACGGGGATAGAGCAGCGTCTGTAGTGTCTGCAAAGTGTCATTACCAGTTGGGTAATCGGAGATGGAATAGTTCAAAAGATGGTAGAAAAGCTGCTGGCGGAGTTGCTCCCGAACATTGTCGGTGATTGCAGAACCATCATTGTCAAGAACAGATGACCAGAGAGGCAAAAATTGTTTGTGTCGGTCGATGGCGTCATTCGTGGGGGCGAAAAGGGTAGAACCATTGAGACTGTTGAGTGTGGGGATGAGGCGTGCGTGCTGAAAGAGAGCAAGAATGCTCTCAAAGTCCTTGTCACGACTAAGGACGTCTGTGAGTGTTGTCGACTGTAGGGTGATGGACAAGTGTGCTGCCAGGACAAGGGCGAAGACAAGACGCATTGACTGGAGCAATATGGGAATGGGTTATTACCATTGCAGACACGTGCCGATACGAGCACGTGGATGATGTAGCTGATGACCACGTGGACGATATAAGGTGAGCACGTGCTTATCTTCGACCACCATGCTCGGTCTCGCAGCCTCACTTGTCCCAGATCCTCACACCTCACTTGCCTTCCTACCCCTGCTTCGCGAGGTCCTACTGGTATGTTTCCTGTGTATTTTCCTCCTCAATCTCCTAATTTTCCCAGCTCTACGCCTCCGCAGACACTACCGTCGTCCTCCGTGCCCATGACCTTTCCCTTGTTCGTGTCCTTGCCTTTTGGGAGGCATTTCCAGGCTGCAAAAATATCCAAAAAACCCTCTCCTGCATCTCCGTTGACCCTGGTCTTCGGCTGGTGTGTACATAAATTACCAGTCAAATACATATCTCATTGATCGGTTCAGGTCGTCGTTGCACTTGGCTTCCGTCTAGCTGCATGGTGTCTCTCTGGCATTCAGCATGACACATGGCGCATTCACTCCACTTTAACTCTCCCTCAAACGCAGTTGATTACCACCCTCGATAGCAAATCCGGTATTCACGCTGTTTCGTTATTAATGCTCGATCTGATCAACCACATTTCAAGGTTTGTTGGCCATCGGAACACAGAATGGACTTGCGGTCTATACCTCCGTCCTTGAGAACGATCTTCCAACATGGTCCAGGAAATGGCATACCAAGTACACATCCTCCTTCCATACCGTTTGTTTCTAACGCTATATTAGATGCCCTGCCCCTTTTCTCGTGACCTTTGCACCGTCGCTCATGCATATTGCAGCTGTACCCAAAGTATGCGGCTGTTACCCCTACACCCTTCGTCTGATTCAACCTCCTTTCTAATTCCAGAGCAGAGACGTTGTCAGAATATATTCTACTGCCTCTGGCCGTCAAACCCAAGCTATCGGACACCCTCGTCCAATAATTAATTTAACCTGGAGACATCCTCGAGCATCTAGTAGGCAAGTCCATAATCTTCTCATCGCAACAAATCTGACGAGTACCAGAGACGACCTCGTACTGTACACCATCACCGTCGACTCAACGCTCCGTGTCTTCCTCCCTGTCCTTGACTCTCCACACACCCTCCAGCTCCACGCCTTTCTTGATCTCTCCTCTGCTCTCCTTTCCTCCACTTCTATCATGCCATGCCAATCTACGTCAAACGTCTTTTGGCTCGACCGCGAACTGATTGATACCACCCTCAAACATCTCCTGAAAACCTATACTGGAGATGACGATGTTAGAATTCGAGTCCTTAGAGACATCGTAAATGAGGGATGGGATTTATTTCTGCGCGTCTTGGATGATGGGTCTATCATTCCAAGTTCGCTTGCCGTGAGTATCTTGGCTTATCCGTTCAAAAATAAATTAACGGACCTTCCCAGAACATAGATAAAAGGCCTCCAACTCTCCTCCAACAATACACTCTCCGATGCCTCTCTCATCAAAGCCTTCATACAAAAATGGATCTTCCAGCACATCTCTACATCCTTCCAAATGCCCTTGACCCAACAAAACTCACCCTCATCACCTCGCCAAACCCATTGCGTACGTACACCCTATCTCCTATTGAATTTTTCGGTTCTCCTGCTGCTTCACCTGCCCTGTCGCCCAAATCGCCAAAGTTCGCAAATACCAAGAGACCGAGAACTAGTGCTAGCATAAATTCAGCTACGTCGAAATCAAGCTCGTCCGTAGGGCAATTCAATAGGAATCGAACGTACTACGTTGGCACCACTTCCTCTGGTGTTGGCGCGACGGGTTTGGAGTTGATAGCTAGAGGTTCAAACAGAGTTAAGTATGGAGGCTATGAAATTGTCCGGTTCGTCAGGACTTCAGAAGGACATGCGGTGGGGGTCATACGTTCCGGACGTATCGGAGAGATTTGGCGATTGCTTGAGACGGATGAGATAGTGATGAATGCAGAGGGGAGAGGGAGATTAGTACATGCTAGTGATTTTGAGGACACAGATTTCGTAGTTGTGCTCAATCGCGGTAACTTGAAATACACTTCTCTACGGTCATTGCTAATGAATTTGAAACAGGATATTCATACGTAACATATTCCTCAACTACACTTCTTCTCACTTTCCATGATCATACACAACACGATCACCATCATCAACTTACGAGTAGAAGGATGAATACACTCAGCGTACCGAAACTTGAATTGTTGTTTGCTTATCCTACACCTCCAACCTACGCCTCTCAACAGAAATCGACTGCAGAAGAATATATAGACGAGTCCATATTTGGTATCACACCCGACTTTTGCGTCATACACATTCGAATAGAAAAACGCACTACGAAATTGGTGTTAGAATCTTGTGTGAGGTTACCTGAATTACCATCAAACACGCCTACCAACGGAACTCAGAGCGGAAGCGGAAGTGAAACGAGTTCTGTTTCAACTTCAAAGTCTAGGACATCAAAATCGCCCAATTCAAACAACTCCTTGCGCAAAATGAGCGGCGCATCCTGCCCTCATCTTGATCCTATAAAGAAAATTATTCCTGTCGATCCGATGGCATGGGGTTGGAGTTGGGATCATCATGATGTTCTCTCTTTTCCACCATCATCACCATACTTACACTCAAGGTCAAGATTGAGTAAGAATAGGCGGAATGGAAGAGGAGCTTGGGAAGAACATGATGTGCTATTGAGTGTTTCCGAGTTTGGAGAGCTGAGATTTTGGGTCCCATCTGCGGGACTTTCAGCAACCCGTGAAGCGAATGGGAGTAATGTTGCCGGCGGTGGGTGGAGGTGCACGGGACGAGTGAGGACGGAGAGAAGAGGGTTTAATCGCGCGAGGTGTAGTTCTGCCAAGAAAACTGCTCTGGGTCTGTTTTCATTCAAACTCCCCCAACTCTTTGGAGATTTGACCTAAAATTTCTCCTAGTCGTACCTTCATGCGAGGGTCATGAGCTGACAATCTGGGATTCAATGGAATCAGAGTTTGCATCTGGGTTGGAATATTGTGGTGTTTTTGAGTATGTAGGATCTCGCTTGCCACTGACAATAAAATAACTCTTCGCCGCATATAGTGAACCGATTCTCGACCTCGACTGGAATTCGACGCCTGATATGCAATCAATTCTTGCAGTTGGGTTCGCTCGACATGTTGAATTATTATGTCAACAGCGCATGACTTATTTTGACGAAGGTCCCGGATGGGCCTTATGTCACCGTATTGATATTTCTGGGTACGACTCTACCACATCCTATCACCCACCTATTCTACTCAACAAATTTTCTAATCCCAGATTCACGCCATACACAATAAGCGACTCGATATGGCTTTCACATGGTTCTTTCCTTGTTGGTTCAGGGAATCAAATGACAATGTACGGAGAACCAAATTTTTTAGGTCGAAGATGCATCAAGACGGAAGAAAAACGGAGCGAAAAGAATGATGAAAGTCTTTTTGAGTATGTGGCAAGACAGAATGGGCCATTGGATGATTATCATCCACAAATGTTATTACAGTGCCTCCTGTGGGGTAAGTTACGAAGCCGATCGATATGCAAATTGATACTTATGATCTGAACGACCAGGCAAAGTTGAATTGGTAAAGGATATTGTTGTGAATCTGGCAAAATCCGTTGGGGTGCGAAAGGAGGATGGTAGTGATGCAAAAAGGAGAGGGGGCCGCATCTGGGAACCGCTACCCGTGGAAAGGTTTTTGGAAGATGAGTCCGAATCGAGAGCTTCAACGGTTGTGGTACCAAGGGAACATCCTTATCTATTTACGAACAACTCTCCAGATGAGTCAGTTGCTATAAACATTCTTGTTGGAGTATTGAACTGACCTTAATCCAATAGATCTGCAGAGAAACCTTATTTTTCTAGGTCACTAGTCGAAAGCTTACTGGAAGTACTAGAAATAAGCCCGTTACCGCGTCTCACACCGAATGAACATGCTCACCTACTCGTCTTGATTCAAGCAACTCTCGAGGTAGGTTTTCCCCTCTCCACCACTCCTTTCTGACTCTGATAACTTCAGATTGACGAACAACGCCGTGCACTAGACTCAAATGGCTTACGTTACCTCATTTCTATGCGTTCCTTCTATATCCTTAACCAACGCATAACTTCGCCTGAAAATTCTGCCTCATCACCAACTCACCCCACATTATCTAAGGGGAAAACGATCTCACGATCGACAGGATTTAGGGAGAGGCTGAGGTATAGAGATATTGTTTGGGCGTTTCACAGTGAGAGCCAAGAATTGCTGGTTGGTGCATGTATGAGTGCATGCGGGGGGAAAATGACTTGGGCAAATACGAGAGCACTCGGCATACCTCTTTGGTTGAATTCTATCGAGTCCCTGGTACGTGCTTAGTTCATTCTGCATCCAAGGGCGACCTGACGTTGCGATTTGTCTGTAGAAAAACCATATGGAAGTCATTGCGAGGAATGAATACATGGCTAGGGAGAACCGGGATCCTGTAGCGTGCTCCTTATTCTACTTCGCTTTAGGGAAACATAAGCTTGTGCACGGGCTTTGGAGACAAGCAGTATGGCATCGAGAACAAGCTACGATGCTCAAATTTTTGGCAAATGATTTCAATCAGGCAAAGTGGAGAACTGCAGCATTGAAGAATGCCTACGCACTTTTGGGTAAACAGCGTTTTGGTACGAATCGTTGGATTTCAACTATGAGAGAAAACGTTCACTGACTGGCCTTTTGATTTACAGGATATGCTGCTGCTTTCTTCTTACTTGGTAAATCACTCAAGGATGCTGTGAACGTTTGTGTTCGACAACTGGGCGATTTCCAGTTGGCCATTGCCTTGGCAAAAGTCGTAGAACAGACTAATGAAGGACCAGTTCTTCAAAGTATACTCAAGTACTCCGTTTTACCTATCGCGTTCGAGACTGGAAATCGGTGGCTTGGCTCGTGGGCGTTTTGGTTATTGCATCGCAGAGATTTGGCGGTCCGGATTCTTTTGGTATGCGTACCATTACCTTCGAGGTATATCAACCTGTTTTGACCGAAATATCAGACGCCATTGCCAGATATAGCAGCAGCGTTTGGTATCATAGTGGAGGAGATCGGAGAACCACATTATGATGATCCGAGTCTTGCCCTTCTTTTCTCTCAATTACGGTCAAAGACGCTACAGGCTGTTCAGGGTACCTGTGAGATCTCAGGCCGCTCAGAATTCAACTTCGTTTTGCAAATGGCCCGCGTATTCTGCAGAATGGGTGTGTGTATGATCATTTCATGTCAGTTTTCATGTGAGCTTAAAATGTCCACTTGGAGGTTGCCACGTACTCGCTCTTGACCTTGTTCGCTCATGGTCTTTTGAACAATCATCTATGCCTTACATTCGAGAAAAGACACAAGAGTCCCCTGAGCCTTCAGGACGAGCATGGGACAAGCTGGACCCTTCCAGTCGTCGCCGCCGTTCATCTATCATAATAGACATGGACATTCCATCTTTTACACTCAACGGTACTCATCAGAAGACGAAAACATCACCCATCGTTTTGACCGCTCCGGGTATCAAAGAGGAGGAGGAGGAGACTAATATTTTCTCGCGGAAAGCTGGTTTGGGTAGTTTGATGAAGTCTGCAAAGCAGGATGTGCAGGTTCCTGACTTTGATATGACTGCATTTTTTTGAAATGATAAGTGCATAAAGGGACGACGATACTGCCATATTCTTCGGACTATATATACCCTGGTATGATATTGATTCTGTAGGTGGTCCAGTCCTCAATCTCGTGCGCTTTCATAATACAAAATAGTTGAATTTTTTCCCGATAAAATGTTTTGGGGAATTTTTGGGTTCGCTGCACCTCTGATCCGGGTACCTCATATTCCTATAATGGAATCCCAAATAAGCCTATAGTGGGGATTGAATGGCGTATGGGAGCAAATCATGAAATCGGCTTCAAGAACAACACATGGCCTACTTGTAGCTCCTCAGCTCATCACTCTGGCGAACTTCAAATGAGTAGGTATGAATTTTTTGTTGCAAAATCTTGCATATCAGTACATGACAAGCGAACAAAAAAGAACAGTTGAGCAAACGATGAATGAAAAAGAGAAAAAAGTAGAGCGCGCTTCTATTACTGGACGTTTTCAACCTCTCGCTTCTTGAGAACAAGGTCCTTGCCCATGACGCGTCTCCACACATCCTGTACATCCTCAACAACCGTCTCAAAGTGGGATGAAGCATCGTAAGAGCGAGTGATAAAGATGTTATCAGCACGACCGTCGGCTGTGGGAGTGTACAAGGGCTTGATCTCAACGAACCTAAAGAACTGGAATGTTAACACCCTGAAAATTCACGGGGGATGAATGAATGCTAAACTTGTCGTAAATAGAACCAAGGAGCTGAAGACCAGGTGCAATTTCCATTTCTGGCTTGTCGGTTTCGACAATTGTGCTGACAATGGCGATATAAATGTCCTTGGCACAGACATTGTGCGTCGAAGAGACCATGGCAACGTATATATCTGTATACATATAACACAATAACTCAGTAAATTAGAGAAAAAGAAAAAAGATGAAGACTTGCCATTCCGTCTGTTAACTTGATTTTGAGGGATGATGATTTGGGCACTATCTGCATCTTCCGTTCCCGGAATAGGATGTTTCAACAAACAAATCGCACGGACAACTTTATTCTGCTCGACAACCCTGATCTTACCACCTTGTGCCATCTGACCAGCACCAAAGTAGCTAGGATCGCCAATCACATGCTTAGCCTTGACCGTCTCTTTGCCGCATGTGACGCCAGTAAATTTGCCGTCAGCGTCTATCTCGATCTTATCAATGGGTTTGTCAAGCATGTATGTGCCGCCGTAGATGGCGCTCAGACGGGCAAAGGACTGAGGAAGTTCGCCAAGACCGTAGAGAGGGTAGATGTAGGGCGACTTGCCATACCGAGCCATCGATGAGGTGTAGAGAATGATACGCTCATATGTCAGTCGTGCAGATTCGGTGATATAACTGTAAAGAAAAGATGAATGTGAGTCGTTTGTTCGCGCGCGCACGAGAGAGATGGAGCTAGGGATTGAATGGAATATTGAACAAATGCATACTCGTCATCGAGATAAAGCGCCATAGCATGGCCGATGAAATCCTGAGTACCAGGTTCGAGGCCAAATTTCTCGTATACGAGCTTCATGTCATCCTTATCAAGATCGATGCCTATTTCCAGGTCATTGAACATATCATGCGAACGATATAGGAATATACCCTGATGCGTAGCAGGATCATCATCCTTCCAGTTCTGCAGAAACTCAAAAAATTTCTTCGCCCTCCGTTTCTCGAAAAGCCCCATCAAAGGACTCTTGACAGCCTCCATCTCGGTACTAGGTACCTTGGAGATCTTACCATCCCGATACACAAAACTACCTGCGATCTGCTTAAACTCGAGATATCGTGTCACGTCAGTGTGTACAAGGATCTTGGTGAGTTCACCGGAAGCGATAATGAATTTGGGCACAAGATCAACTGCATAATCTCTGTCACGGCCGAGGTCTGAAGGAGGAGGTTGGTCAGGCCTGAACTTGCGGTATAACTGGTAAAGTTCGAGGACGGTGGTCAAAAATCAGTACACGGTTTCAGATGGGAAAGGTATTGTCTTGCCTGTGTCAAGTTCAAGCTAGCACTGTCTCCACCGTAATAGTCATTTCTATCCATGTGAAGGACCTTCTTGCCCTCGACGGATAAGAGGCCAGAGAGGATACATTCAGCCAAGCCGGTTCCGAGGACGACAAACTGGTGTACGACATCAGCCTAGAGGCAAATTTCCGCTACAATAAGCACATACATCGTATTCCTCATCCATGGTCAAGTCAAGAGATAATGGGTGTCAGTGTCTCTTCAAACCCGGTTCTTGTTGCAGACTGCCATCGATCTTCATGAATGGGGGCACGTGCTTCTGATCATTAGCTACTTTCTCTACTTGATAAGTTATCACAAAAGTGAAGGTATGTGTAAACAACAAAAAAGCAGACGTAGACTACAAGATAGTTATATCGATACTTAAATGCAGAGCATACTTCAGGTCCCCAAGAAGATATCATGTATATCCCAGCCACTCCTTACCAAGAGGTATGACTACAGCCATGGAAATACGAAAGATACGGAGTCGAGATGCGGTTTAAGGGTTAGTTTCGCTTTGTTGTTGCCGTCAGTCTGGTTCCTCGTAACCAAACTCAAATTGTCTGTGTCTCGCTTGTCATTGATCTGGCCGTACACAGCTATCGGAGGATCCTCCTTGCGGCATTTCTCTTCGGAATTTTTTCCGGAGTTTGAGAATGTCTGAGCATGAACGTCAGAAGAAGAAAAGAACAATGATGCAAGTTACAGACTATCTTCATTCCGTCGGTAATACTCTGCCCAGGATTTGATCGATCGTTGTGTGAACTGGACTTGAGTTGAGCAATGTTAAATTATCAGGAACAAGGGGTGCATACTTTCTCGGTGAATGGCTCCCAGCGATCCTTGGATGTCATGTCAAGCCACCTACTGAACTTGGCTGCATGTTTTGCCACCATGTAGAAATCTGCGTCCGTGAATGGGTCACCTTTTTGTCCCATTTCACTCTCTGAATAGTGGTGGATGGGCTTGCCATCATCCTCTTCATCATCATCCTCTTCAGACTTGGCATCTTCTTCCTCTTCCGAGTCGTCTTCTTCGTCCGTTGAGAGTTCTTTATATCGGGGTCTGCGCTTTGTGGGTCTTATAACTTCGGGTTCGTCATCATCGTCATCTTCATCTTCATCTGAGAGGACAGATTCTCCTCGAGCAGCAGCAAGAATTTTATCTGGCACATCGTGCCGATTCGACCAATGAGACGCCCAGGACTGCGCGGTGTGATGGGGTGCCTGGAATACCGTAAGTGGATATGAAGGGAGACCAGAAAGCAACACACCTTCTCGGCAAGCATATTACAGAGATCGATCCTCGTGAGAGAAGGGTCCTGTCTCAACCGCCAGGAGATGAAATTGAGGAAGAATTGCCGGTCCTCCTCTGTGTACTTGTTGCCTCTCCCTTGGGGTATAACCTTTGTTGGGGGGCTCGGTGAGCGAGACGGTGGATCTGGAATCTTGATCTCGGCGTTTGGTGGGGGTAGTCGATCATTGAAGACGGGCCCGTGCACGGTCAGGCTATTCACGGTACTTCTTCCAGTAGTATTGGGGTACACAGATGTAGAAGGGGATGGGGAGGCATGTTTTCGCTTCTTGATGGCAGGAGGCGCGGATCCTGGGAGACGAGCAGGAGAGAATTCACGTTTGATTTGTTGTAGTGGGTGGAATGATTTTGCCCCTGCATATCTAGGATCCCTTTCGAGTTGCTGAGACTTTTCTTTCTGGATGCACATGTTGATCCACGTATCGATGTGGTCCTTGTGATCCAGATAGTAATCTTTCCACAGACTGGAGGAGTGGCCGTTTTTCTGAGAACACGTTCAATACATAGGCAGTAGTACAAAACACAGGACTGACACCATGTAGACCATTGAGAGCATCTTTGTAACTCTCGTGCTTCTTCTTTGCACTGAGCAGAACCTGTACTAGAAGGGGTTCGTCGGCTGCCTCGACTGGCTGGAACATGGCGAGTGCATCCTGGAGAATCTGCTGCTGAATGAGAGGATTGATGCCCATAGTGGACGAAAACTGGTGCATGTGGTTCATAAAACCGGCGTTGATAGGTGGCTGCTGGAGCTGCTGCTGATGATGATACTGGGGTATGAACTGGTTTGGGAGGTTGTTGGGCCACGGTGTCTGGTTTGAACCCATGTTGTTTGCAGAAAACTGGGAATATTCAGGAGAATTAGGAGAAAAAGGGGGAGCACCGGGGTGCATGCCATTGAGCTCACAGTGTCCGTTCATGTGCAGCTGCCAGGGGAAGAGTTCTGACAAGAACCCACCAGCCACGTGCTCACCAAAAATAGCCACCCCCCCTTGCTTCTCTACCATGTCCCGTCTGCCACTCCTCTCTCGCTGCCTCTCTACCTCAGCCCGCAGCTCTGCTCTCAGCCCACTCGCACGTTCAGTGGCAGAGAGCATATCTGCCGCATGGAGGGGAACAAGTATGACCGGTGGAACGACCAAGAACTTCATCGGCGGTCAGTTTCTCGAGAGCAAGGCAGACACATGGCTCGACGTATTTGATCCCGTATGTCCACTACAGTCGCTAGTGGTTCAGCACAGTTCTGGACGTCCCCACACAGTCAACCCAAACCTTGCTCTCAAGAGTTCCTCAGACCACAGCCGAAGAATTCGAGCAGGCCGTCAACGCCGCCAAGCATGCCTTCAACTCGTGGAGCAGGACCAGCGTACTGACCCGCCAGCGCTTTGTCCTTGAGTGAGTCCGGCGCGGGTTCCCCTGCAAATAAAGCTAACTTTATTAGGCTTCAGCATCTCTTGCGCAGCAATGCCGACGCTATCGCTGGGTGCATCGTTCTTGAGCAAGGCAAGACACTGGCAGGTGCATCTTTTTCCTGATCCTGCCAATAAAGGCCACCAACATGACTGTACAGACGCTCATGGCGACTTACTTCGTGGTCTCCAGGTTGCAGAGTCCGCTATTGCAGCCACGACCACACTTCTCGCCGACAAACTTGAAGGTCCGTATGCTGTATTCGCAGACATGTGTGGTTAATTGAATCGATACAGTGAGCAAGGACATGGACACCTATGTCAGGAAGCTTCCCCTTGGAGTCTGTGCAAGCATCGCCCCTTTCAATTTCCCTGCGTGCGCCTGGTTACTTCTAGCTTCAGCTTATTGCTCACGCACTCTCAAGTATGATACCTCTCTGGACAATTCCCATGGCCGCGGTCACCGGCAATACCCTCATTTGCAAGCCCTCTGAACGTGACCCTGGTGCTGCAATGATCATTGCCGAACTTTGCCAACGAGCGGGTAAATGCGATATGAGTGGCTTTTAACCTTCACTCAAACTATCAATAGGTTTACCTGATGGCGTTCTCAACATTGTACATGGCCAGGTTCCCACTGTAAACGCCATTTGCGACCATCCTGCTATTCGAGCTATTAGCTTTGTAGGCGGCGACCGTGCTGGCAAGCACATCTATGATCGGTGGGCCTGCACTGTGTGAATTTCTTTCAGGGTTGACACCGACCGTAGTGGGACACAAAACGGCAAGCGAGTACAAGTAAGAAACAGGACGTCTGATTCCCCTCTGCGTATTTATTCTCCTTCAGGCAAACATGGGAGCAAAGAACCACGCTGTACTGATGCCTGATGGTATGTTGCATCCTTGCATTCCGTCTACGGCATTTATGTTGGCACAAAAACAGCTAATCAGAATCTTGCTCTGAACTCGATTGTTGGTGCTGCATTCGGTGCTGCCGGCCAGCGTTGTATGGCCATCTCTGTCGGTATGCAACCACAAACTGCCATGCTTCCTTGAGATTGATTCATCATCAGCCATTCTTGTCGGGGAGGCGCGAAATTGGCTCCCTGAACTTGTCGAGCGTGCCCGGAAACTCAGAGTCAACGGTGGTTTTGAACCAGATGCAGATCTGTGAGTTTATCTATGACGTCACCAGATCTATAGGAGTGATCAAATACTATCATGGGAAAAAACAGTGGACCCGTTATTTCTCCGCACTCGAAAGAGAGAGTTACCAACTTGGTTGCTTCCGCTGAGAACGAAGGCGGTAAAATTCTGCTTGATGGAAGAAATATGGTTATACCAAATTATCCTGATGGCAATTTTGTGGGTCCTACAATTATTAAAGCCGGAACTTCTATGAGATGCTATCAGTCAGTACCCTTAGTTTTTTTGGTTCAGCGTAGGTTAACAATGGACGCATAGGGAAGAGATATTTGGTCCCGTCTTAGTTGTATTGGAGGCAGATAATTTGGATGATGCCATTGGAATCATCAACAATAATCGCTACGGTAATGGCGCCGCCATCTTTACCCAATCCGGCGCAACAGGACGCAAGTTTGAAGTAGACGTCAATGTGGGTCAGATTGGGATTAATATCCCCATACCTGTCCCTCTTCCTATGTTTTCTTGGAGCGGCAACAAGGGTTCCGTGCTTGGTGACATTGGCTTTTATGGCAAGAGTGGAATCAATTTTTATACTCAGAACAAGGTATTTTTTTCTTCCATGGTTTGATAGGGAAATGCAGATTGAGAGGCCATTTAGACGACGACGTCACTCTGGAGAGCTGAGGATGCTCTTGGGAGTCGTGCTACGACTGCTATGCCCACTCATTACTAAGTGTGATGGTGGCCAAGGTTTTTGAATCGCTGTCTAACAATGTATATTATTGTGTTTGTTGAGCAGTTCTTGAATATTGATCTTGTGTCTTCTTGCTTGCTGGTTTGATTAGCGTCCCACAAGCAAATGACTTTTGTCATGCAGACAAGATCATAACACTCCACCAAGTTCCAGATCAGTGATACGAGTGGACATGTACGAGATTCGTTTGATGACCCTGTATTCTTTCAGTTGTTAAGAAAATATCCTATAACACTAGGGATTTCAACGTGACCTTATTAAAGAATGTGCTTAACAATAGACGAAAAACCCACGTTCGTAAGTCCATATGTCCGAGACCATTGTTGAGAAGGGACATGAAATAGCATACATGTAGCTTACAAACTTGCAAAAAAAAAAAATTTGGCCCTGTCTCGTACATGCTATCAGCCAAGAAGGGTGCTGTCATCTCGATCCGAAATTGAAGTCAATGTCGATCTCTCTTCTTCCTGATTCATTTGTTTCTATCACATACAGATCCTACAGTAAATTCATCCTGGTCTACCAAAATTATTTCTGGTAGACAGATAGAGCTAACCTCTTCGTTGGTTCAAGTCTCATATCGTTATAGAATTGAAGACTCGATTATCTAGCTAGACATTCGGATCAGTATTATCGGTCAACAGAGTGTCCAATGCTTGGAGTATGTATGTGGCAGGTCATCTATCTACTACTCAAGAGGTCTATCTGTGATACCGACCACATTTATGCATAATTTTACGCCCTACCATAAAACAAAGAATCCTTAAAATTGAGAACATGGATGAAAGGATGAGTTCTATTGTTCTAGTGATATCAACTTTGCCTTCCACCAACCCACGACAGACATGTATTCGACTGGGCTTATCCGCGCCTGTGACCCCATCGTCAAGGTAGATTTCTACTAGAAGTATTAGATCATGTGGTGGTACCAAGTGTTCGTCAGGACTATCGAAAACATCAACATGATCTTTACAGTCAAAGAAAAGAATTACACACCAGAACCTTCACACCATCCGCCTCTCAACAACGATGATAATAGGGGAGGAGTGACGGGTTGATGGGCTGGTGGATGAAAGAGAGGAAGGAGTCCTGATGAGAGGACTCGCAACAATATTGACTGTCTTAGTCTCTTCTAGCCGAACGGACTATTTCGTTGTTTAGACTGACAAGTTCATGAGTCAATAACACAAGTCGTTTGAAGAATAAAGAACCTGATGAGGGGTAGAAGTGTGAAAAAACCTAGTCAAATACAGGCTTGTTGTACGTTCGTAGAAGTGGGGAGTTGATACCGTCATCGTAATACAAGTCCCCTTTTTATCTCGATCAAAAGGTACCTCATGGGTGGCCGCATCAGGCGCCGTTGGGATAACGTAATTTATGTGAAAATAATCTGGGTCCAGGGGCTGGCACGCGATAAACCTTTCCGGAGTAATATTGAGGGCCACGTGGTATGGCATACTCATCCCTCAGTTATAGTCATTGTCTTGGCTGCGCATGACAATGCGCACAGTACCAATGGTGTCCCTTTTCAACACCAGCTGGCATTGCCATTATCCAATCCATTGTCCCCTAATCATTCTCGGCAGGTAGATTTTTGTGAACTATTTAGATTGCCTTCTGTTATGTCATTGAATCCATGCCAAGGAACGGACTTCACCGCTTGTGGTCCATGTAACCAGGACAATAAAAACAATACAGGAGGTATGATGGACAAAATGCCTGGAGGTCTTGTGTCATTATTAGACTGGAAATTCATCCATATCTTCTTCAGCAGTATGGACCATAGCACACCCACTGCTTTTTCCGAATAAAAAGGTGACCCAATGTTTCCAATCTGAACCAATTCTTTAGTTTTCCAATAATCTATGGACTTGAACTCGATGACGGGTTGAATGAATTTGATCTTGACAATGAAGACAACAACGACACTAACAACTCTGTGGCTAGTGAATGCCACCACCTGTGTCCACCACTGATTCCATTGTATTTCAACTCGATGCTCATCATGAATGACAATTTAATGTCACAAAGTTCAAGGCCGATAACTCATAGACTTGTCAGTGTTGATGACGAAGTTATCCACTTGACTGGACAGATGAAGACTGCCAGTGCAAGTCCCTGGCCTTTGGACAATGACTTTACCTATTTCCTTACCCATAAATCATCTTCCTCCCGCTCACTATCCTTGTTCTGAACTTGACTTTGATCTACATGTTGATTGTCCAATGTACAAAACCAAAAGTCTCTTGGCCCTGATTCCAATCTAAAATTAGGTAGAGATCTAGGAATGACTCTACCTTAGCCATGAGTAGAAGTCTACAATCAGCGTTCAAGTGAGCTTTACTTGTTTTTAGGGACGGAATCGGTCTTCTAGTACGTCAATGCCCTCTACTTTTTCAAAACGGTATCAAGGAAAGCATTTGAAAGTCGAGTTACTTGTTGAAACACGTTCTCGAAGCCATCCTTAGGTTTGAAGTCATTTCATCAGACTTTGCACTGATATACAACAAACAATACTCACTGTACCACCATAGTACGGATCGGGAATAGGCTTGTGGTCGAGATATGATCCCCACAATCGGACTTCTGCCGTGGCATTGAGAGGTTTGATCCTCTCGAGATCACGAAGGTTGTTCTTGTCAGAGGCGAGGATATGAGTGAATTGTGTAAAATCGGAAGTACGGACTTGACGTGCGACGCAGATGATGGGCACTCTGTGCTTTATCCAATGATGTTCAAAATATGCTTCAGAGATCCAGACAAGAGAATCAGGGCACCTTTTTGCATACATTGATAGTACTAACCACGAAGAGAAGTTGCTATCAGTCGCGGAACTTCTATAAAGAGTGGCTCCAAAGTACGCACCGTTCATCGGGTTCTTCACCAACATGATATCCAGCTACACCTGCACTATCCACCTTGATATCGAGTCCACGTCTCGTTGCAATATCTGTAAGAACCGCTTCTCCCATTGGGGAGCGGCAAATGTTGCCTGGATATCACCCAGATATTTAGTAAAATTTAGTAGAACAAATTGAGAAAACAGCGCGTCAATGATATACATTGAGCATAGAGCCGTAGATGATGTACAACGCTCACCTAGACACACCACGAGAACCTTTAATTTTGGTTGCGCCGACATAGAATAGAGGAAGATCAGTTGATGAAGCCAGGCTTAATGGGGACACTTTTGGTAAGAGAGTTCAAAATTTTGATTGACCGGAATCGTCTCGTCAAGGTATAAAATTCGTTTGATACAAATCCCAAAGCGTGTACTATTGCCTCGCCTTGGTTCTTGTGTAGTACCTGGCAGCAATCCGAAGCTTCTCGATACATATCCGATATACGCTATCCGACTTTTTCACGAGAAAACGCCCTCCTTTGTATTGGTTTTCAATCTCACCGGTCATACCTAATTGATAAAAAGATGGAGACCAGTCTTTACCTCGACGCGCTCATTGCTTATCCAGGGAGCACTAAGCCCCGAAGAGGGGCTGAAATCAAAAAGTTCTTCCGTTGGAATTGACCTTATGCTCTAAAGGATCATTCTCAAAGCCCTGCCTTCCGACAGGTCCAGTACTTGAATACAGTCTCTGGGGATGTGACACGTTCCGTGTCCAACCTCTCACCTCTTTGCCGTGGAATCTAACTTTCCTCTCCCTTCTGAGCTTAAGTACCATTGCGATCTCCAAGAATGAGAGTTTTGATCAAAGCTTTGTCCAGTTCCCGAACATGAGCAATTCTGGGGAATACCCATGTTTCTGATATTGTCCAAGGGCCTCGACACTGACATAGTCCAAAGGCTGATTGAGCCCAGCCGAGAAGGGAAATGTCCTTTCTTCAGCTTTGGAAAAAAATCAGATCTTGTGCAGGTCGATCTTTTGCTTTCATATCTAAAATTGGTTTCCTATGGAGATTGATGATGGATTGATGATGAACCTATGCCAAGAGTCGTCCACTGAACACCTTGAGTACTGAGATAACAAAGGACTCGGATTTGGCTTGATAGATATCTCAGGATGCATTGGAAGCTCCAATCATTGAGCTACTCTATCAGGACCATAGATTATTCGACTACTTTGGCTCGGGTCCTTGTTCTGAGTCTGAGACAAGTGAACGTGGGAGCTTTGTATCCCAAAAGGTATGCTCGTAATTAAGAAGTGGGGATTCTAGAGTGAGTTACTTAGGGGACTATCGTCATCTCATTGAATTTCCCCACCACATTGGCCAAGTCATGCCCTCTCCACCCATAGCAATTTTTCTGACAACTATCGCATCACAAGCCGCCCTACGCCAGCGTCAAGGTATGCTCTCTCGCCTTAGCCAACGCGCGGTACGAAAGAGGTTGCTTTTAAGGCTGACTAGGACAATAGAATATCTTCTTCGTATTCTTCAAGTGAAGAAGATTCCATTCACATCTTATGACCTTGCTTCAGATGAAGAAGCCAAGAGACTTTGGAGGCGCAAGGCACCAGCCGGTTAGCATCATACCCCTCGCCTTTAGACGATTCTTTATCTGCTATGTCACAGACAAACAACAACTGCCTGGAATCCTGGTAGGCGGAACTTTCCCAGGGGTATGTTTATGACCCTCTCTGCCCCTCTATGTCACTCAAAAATATCTATAGACCTTCCAGGACTTGTATGTTCTTTTTCACTCTTGAAGCAAATCGTGAATTCGATCCACATTCATGGTAGCGAAGAAGCAGTGGAATATGACGAACTCAATACATTCTTCCGTCTCTCAGAGACATGGAACGTAAAGGAGGATTCTTTAATGGCTGAGCCCAAGCTTCCGGAAGCAAAACCCATCGGCGTTCCAGGAGCAATGATGCCCTTGCAAATGACTCCAGACCGTTTGAAGGAAAAGATAACTGCACAACCTCCCAAGTCCCCACTGTCTGGTGCTGGGGGCAAAAAATCGATACCAGTGAATAAACGAGCAGGTGAAAGAGACTTGGGAGACGAGTTGAGAGGGTATGGGTTACAGGGCGTGAAAGTGACAGATGATGAATTGTTGGATTTAGTTAAAGACCTGGGGCTGGATGATGATGCAGCTGGTGATCTCGTCAAGGACTTGGGTGGGAGTGAAAGCAAAGCAAGCAAAGAGAAAAAATCGCAGGAGCCAAGTGTGCAAGCGGAAGAAGAGGAGGTCAAGGAAAAGCCGGAGGAAAAGAAGGAAGAATCAGCAAATAGTTCTTAGCATGTATTGTACCCAGGGAATGAAAGCTTATGGTTAAGCACGGCAAAGACTGAACGGTGGATGGGAATCTATCCTCAGAATTGGATCAACGTTGGTCTTCATCATGTTGGTGCGAAGTTCGTCTCCTAAGCTCGTCCCTTGGAACCTCTGTAGAAGAGCTCATCGCCTGTGCACCGACTTCGTATCTGTCTGTCGCAGTCACAGAGGAAGGCATCAGTGTGAGTGGGACCTCGTCAGAGCTCTCCCGGGCTTTCGGCACAATCTTCATAGCATTTCGATCAGACATTTAGGCTAAATCCGTTCGAGGCAGTAAAGGTATTGTACTCACAGTTCGCAAGGTTCCTGATAACCGTCCGGTGATTTTGGACCTTCGTCTTCGTAAAGGAATACTATGGCTTCGCGGGCGTGATGAAAGAGATGGTGGTGGTTCAGATTTGCTAGCATTTTTGGTTTGACGATCGGAATTGACTTCATCTTTAGTTGTAGATAACATTAGGGGGAGTATGCAGGTACTGATGATCAGAGAGAGGATAAGAAGGAAAATGCACGCAGCAAGCGTTGATGCAACAAGCGGATGACGAATTGCGAGTCCACTGAGATTTGATTTGATCAGCCCAAACATCGTTAGTGAATAGATTGGATTATGCATGCGCACCGAACACCACGAGGTATCTCTCTTCCGCGGAGTATCGCAGATAATACACTAACTTCTCGTCCTTGTCCGTCACCTAGGGATCTCCAGCCATCCCTCCGACCAATTTCGACAAAGGCGAGAACATTTGACGTCTTTGCAACAAAAGAACTCATGATAGTCATATCAAGGTCAATGGTGC
>Ga0153934_1000037_pt1 | contig 30633 bp, 37 predicted proteins | sample TSNJ018MetaG_FD_104708 | JGI IMG/M metagenome (GOLD analysis project Ga0153934, IMG submission 104708) | Attine ant fungus gardens microbial communities from New Jersey, USA - TSNJ018 MetaG | ecosystem: Host-associated > Fungi > Mycelium > Unclassified | place: USA: New Jersey, Wharton State...
ATCATTTGTTTCAGATCACAAGAGGAAGCCGATAGGATCGATAAATTGAGCGAAGAGATTGGTACGCTACAGAATATGCGAAGTTCATTCAATCCGATCTTGACTACGATCGTCGTGGCGCTGAATGCGTCTGTCATCTTCATGAGGACCAAGGCATTGAAAGCGCTCGGACAGATTGTTACAAGTGACCCTACCGTTTTGGCTATGGTATGCTTTTCCACTTTACTCATGCTCGTTGCTGATTTGTGATCACCGGTGTGCCTAGCCTGTTGTTCGTCGTGGTATCGAGAGTCATCTTCTAGATAATTCGCCTGCTGTTCGGGATGCTGCTGTTGAGTTGATCGGAAAGTATATGATTGATTCACCGGAAGTTGCTGGGGACTATTATCAGAAGATTGCGGATCGCATGGCTGTAAGTGCATTCTTATCTCCAATCCACCGTTTTTCTGGAATTGATGGGTCATAATCTCAGGATACTGGTCTTAGTGTTCGCAAACGTGTGATCAAACTCTTGAAGTCGTTCTATACTGTCACTTCAGACACCCGTCGCAAAACCGATATCGCCGTTCGCATGGTCTGTAGAATGATGGATGAAGATGATACTATTAAAGAGCTAGCCACGAAGACCATTGAGGAACTCTGGTTTCCTAGTACATCCCAAGCATCCACAATTAACACTCGAAATCGTTTGGGTATTTCATATAACAATGGCCAGTCGTCAACTCATGACAGGAATGCAATCATGGACAAAGTCACGGTGATCATGGGCACTGCGGCCCAGTTCAAGGACCGACAATCGCCCTTGGGGGACTTGTTGCATAAGATTATGGCAGAGAAAGGTGAGAGTGGAAATGAGATCGCAGTGTTGCACACGAAGTACGAGGAGATTTGTGGAACATTGATTGACGGGTTGGTGGATGCTACGGATATGCCTGGTTTCGTGCGTTTTTTTCTCGTCCAGATTTATGATGCTCATGGCTATGCACAGACCGTAGTAAATTGTATCAGGACCATCTATCTTTTTGCTTCGGCGTACCCGCCTGTACTCTCTGGAACGAACGCATCAACCTTGTTACCCTACCTCAAAAACACGTCTTCTACAGTATGCGGTTTCCTGCCCTCGGGAGAATTGCACTCTGACTTCCAGAATCAATCACAGACTGAGGAGCTAGCGACAATAGATTATTTGTTGAAGATTTTTCGTGTCTCAATACCACATATGCCAATGACAGCAGCCAAATTTGGACAGGACTTACAGCTGGCTTTGCAGCCCATGATCATCAAACCTTCTGGAAATGGTGGCGTCCAAATTTTGCAAGAAGCTGTCAGATGTATGTGTGTCGTTGTAGAACATCTGACGAAGGATTTTGGTCGTTTGGTCAACCTGCTGAAGTCGTGCAACGGTACATCTGAACATCTCTGTCTCAAATGGATTGGTGAACTGACTTTGATGTTGTAGCTCGTTTGCAGCAAAATATCAATCGACCTGCAACTAGTCAGATGGAGCCAAATGATATAAGAACATTGCTTATCGTGATTTTCATAGTCGCCCTGCTTGGAGAGTATTGCAACTTTGACCGTTTAAGGACAGAGGTCGAAGGTGCGTATGATGAGATCATCACCAGAATGAAAGATTTAAATTGATATTGTGTCCGCTTAGGCCTTGCCCAAGATATTGATTCCATTTCTGAGGTGGGTCAATTTTCTCGTTCCCAAGTTTAGTAGATTGAACAAAAAATAGGACTCAATTATAGAATACATTTATGGCAGTTTGTTGCAGTTATATGAAAAATATCCTGATCAAGCTATGATACGGGGTCGAATCCTTCAATGCCTCGGTATGTTCCTGCCTGTCTCTGTCAGTAGATTGGACTCATCACTCCCTCTCAAGGTTTCCTATTTCGAGCTCAGCCCACATTAATGACTAAGCCACGCTCAGCTAGCATCATGGATGACATTTTTACTTCGCCCGAGGAGGATGGGAAGGGTCGTCTGCTTAAGATCATGCAGGAATTCTTGGTGTCTGAGTCTGAGAAACATTCAGCACGACTCAAGGGTGAGTTATCAAAATTCATGTGTTTAGTGCAAGGTTCCATGATTTGTTATGGCAGAGACCTCTAAATCAAACCCAGATCAGCAAAGCGACGTCAACATGGACGAGTTGGTGGGAAACACGGATGGCTTTGCCGATTCTGGGTAAGTCCAGGCTGCCAGCAAAGGACCGCCTAGTCCTGACTTAACTTTCTAGCGTGAGTTCTGCTATTGTTCAGCGATATCTTGATCATGTGCTAGAGGCAGCACTTACACCTGACTCACCCAATCAATCTGCTGCTGTTGACGTTTTGAGCTTTACGATTAAACAAGGCCTAGCCCACCCTCTTCAATCGTTCCCAGTCATCATTGCTCTCGAAACTAGTCCTGTCACCGACCTGAGTCGTCGTGCTGCCGCTTTACATGCGATGCTGCAAGGAAAACATGCATCGTTGCTGAATACTCGGTATATTGTCAGTGCTAGGGCATCTTTTGACTATCAAAAGAAAATTGCTGCTGGATTGGCCCAAGGTTATCGCGTTGATCATGCCCCTGTTGCTTTATTACAAGGGTGGTATTCGCTAGTGAGGGAGAAGCGTACATCTCGCCAGGAGTTCCTTAGGGCTTTGGTAAAAGTGTTTCAGGATAATCAGAGCTATAAGTCGTCACAGGTAGGTTCAGACATGATTCTGTGTTTGAATGTGTTGGTTGATTGGTACGATAGGATGATGTCGACTTTACTCGTTACATGGCTGAGAACTTTGCATGCCTTGATTACAAGACTCATGAGGAGGTTGTCACTGTCATCCAGTGCCTCACTGCGGTTTTATCAACAACTGGTATGCAGCTGCTTGAAATGGTCTCGCCATCGCATCTATTGCGCCAGCTTCATGAGCCATTGCATCCTGCTGTGCCAGAATCCTCCTCGCGATCACCTCAGATCGACCTGCAAGCTGTATGTCGTCTTTGATACTGAGATATATTTATGCTGAAAAAATGCAGGAGAATGGTATGGATGTCGTTACATCAACTACATCACAAGTGACACCAGCTGTTCTTGCGGCTGTTGATGAAGATAGCCTTGACAGGCTCCCTCTCATGCGAACAAGCGTGATTATAGCCATGGTGATGTTGCTGAAGGCGCATCTCAAGTCACTCTATTCTCTCAGTGAAATGTGTGTTACCTTTGCCTCATCTTCAGACATTACTTACTCCCAACAGGAAAATCAACAAGGTGGATCTTCGCAAAAAGACTGCCGCCGGAGATAAGGCTGTAGTAAGACGCATTGATGCTCCCATCTCGTGGGCTCGTTTGCCATTTGCGACTGCTCCTATGTTGACCACGGAAGACCTAAGACTACAAAAGGCTAGAGTAAGCTCCGTTCATTTCCAGACCCTGGATCTGAACTGATGTAGGCTTGCAGTTCCTTGATATATGGAATGAAGATGGCGTCACTGCCGAACTTGATGACGAATTGGACTTTGTTTAAGTGCTTGCTACGGATCCCATCAAATCATCTCACATACTCATCACCGGCTTTGTACTTGACCCGGCTTCTTTAACTAACGTTGTCATCCTAGAGTAAAATGTAGACTGTACCGAAGCAATAATTTGAAAGAGTCAATACTGTATGTAATAAAACTAGTTTTGTGTTGCTCGCTCTATGATGACTGGTTTTCTGACCTGTCCGTGTTCAAAGATGACTGGACCCTTGGGCATCTCTCCAATGAGCTGTTGTGATGCAGCATCTAGATTGGGTTCGTCCTCAAATTTCCAGCCGAGAGTGCCGCCGTAAGGCTTGGGTAAATCCTCAGAATGAATGATCTCTAATAATTTGGGGCCGGGTTCTTTCCCTAAAACATATACCTTATTTCGAGTGCCCTCGTCAAACCAACCCTGGGAGACGTAAGTCAGAAGGAAAGCAGGAATAGTTGCGAAGAATACCTTGATCCAGCCCCATATAGTCGGAAAAAATGCAGGCGAGTTGACGACAACAATTGTACCCAAAGTCTCTGGATAGTTCGCAGTGGCTAACTTAGATGCTTCCTGTAAGTGGTTTCGGAGTCTCCACATAGAACCAAGAGAAACCCCTTCCAGATCTATGATAGATGTCGTAGATGATATTGGTGTAGAATTTGAAGGATGAGGAAGTGCTGTGCAGAGTGCGAAACTGAACCTCGCCATGAGCTCGTATAGAACGATACTTTTTTGGATACATTAGAAAGATAGATGAAGGAGGAAAACTGCCTGACATACATCCGCTGATATCGCCTTTCAGGTGGTACGGCATATAATTCCTTTTCTACTGGGTTCAGAGAAGCTAATCGGTAGACGTAAAGAGGGAGTCCTTTCTTCCGTCACCTCAGAAAGGCTGGTAAGTATGAGTTTGTATCTCAACATACTTTATCTCGACGACCTGTCCATCTGGGGTAGAATCTCTTCGCACTTTCAAATTCTTCCGAATCAAATGTGGCATACAAATTAGTCACATTATGTTTGAGCCGCCAATTCATGGCGTTCTCGAACTGTTCCTGTGCTGGGTAGGATTGCCAACTCCTGGCCCTCAGAAAGCGTCTAAGGACAGCCATTAGAAGTAGAAATATAGCTTCGATGAAGAAATTGGGCGCCCTACAACAAGGTTGCATCATCGTGCGACGCACTCTGACTGTTCGTTGGAGGAGTATAGAGGTTGGCTTTGAACAAGTTTTCCTTAAATTTATCAAAAGCCTCTTCTTGTTCTTGGGTGAGATGTCCCAGATGTCCTGCTAGTGTAGCCTGTGAGTCTGAAGGAATGTTAGTTGTCATCGAAGGTTCTCAAAGGAGGGTGAGATTTAGATCCACTTTTAATGATCGACGAACAGAAGATTGATGATTATCAGTCACTGCGTCAACACTGAGGAAACTGGTCACAAGACATTTTTTGGATTCGGGATTTCAATTCTGCAACAAGCTAATACTAGACACGGAGACTCCTCGTATGACCACTCCTGGGATTCGGGCATTTCATCTGCCAGAAGAATACCTCTCGGAGATTTTAATTTCGCCCACGTATTGCTCCTCCTTGAACAGGCCCAGAAGTTCGTTTCTCAAGATGTTACACAGATCCATTCTCAATAAAGCATTAGACTTTATTCTTTATCCAGAACTTGTACCCATCTGTCCGCTCATAGTCTCTGCTTCAATACACTCCTTTTCCTCACAGGTACTTTCTTCAAACAAAAAAAGCTCATGCCTCGTCTTCCGGACACCCTGCTGTCTACTAGCAAACTTCGCCCACCTCTTTCTACTCTGGCCTTATGCCTTCTGTAGATACACCCCTAATGTTGGGCCCGGTTCAGGGGTGTGAGAGTGGATCACAGTTTTTATTCGTATCATCGATATGATATCGTGCTACAGCTGCTGTTTGTGAGAGATCAAAAGTTATGTTGCGTTATACAGTGAGTCTCATTGGAGTTCAAACGGTGTGGCCTGAGGTGTATCGTAGCATCCATCCACCTTTCTAGTACTAGAATAAGGCGAACAAGTACAAAGCTCTCCCGTTACAGACATGTTCTATAAACAACAACAGATTAAGGTATATAGTACTTGTCTAGTCCAAGGAGCACGGCAATTGATCAAAAGTACTCAGAATTATGGTCATTGTATATAGATCACATAACAACGGCGATAAATTGCTCTTCACCCAGAAGTTCCTCTCGGTCGATATTTGACAATCCAGGGATGTTTTCGAACTTCTGAAAATGCGAGACGTTTGTCAGGTTCGTATTGCAAGAGCTAATTTGGCGAGTCAATTCAACATATTCATGCAAGATGAAGGATCGTATACCTTGACGACCAGGTCTTTGGCATCAGACGACACGGTCGATGGGAAACGAAGATCAACCTTCGCAATCCGGCGATACGTATCTGATAGTTATTCAATCAGTTGTAGAACGATAAAAATAGAGATCACACACTGGTGGCACCACTTCGATCTTCAAACGGTGGCTTTCCAATGAGGAACTCATACATCAAGACGCCCAAGGCCCAGTTATCGACCTTTTCCGTATGTTCTTTGCCTTCGACCATCTCGGGAGGCAAGTAGTCCAGAGTACCACACAAGGTCGTTCGGCGATTGCCTGGTGCATGAACACTCCAACCAAAATCACCAACCTTGAGCTCCCCAGTGATTCCAATTAAGAGATTTTCTGGTTTGATGTCGCGGTGAATGACATGTTTGCTGTGGAGATACATGAGCGCATCAGCCATCTGGTCGACGTATCGGGCACTTCGTTTCTCGGTAAAGCATCCATGTTTGCTGAGCTGTTTGTAGAGCTCTCCCTTGCCAGCGAATTCAAGCATAAGAAATATACGTTTCTCGTCATGGAAATATCCATAGAGACGGAGAACATTTGGATGGCGGAGGTTTTGTTGGATTTCAATTTCACGTCGGATCTGCTTCTCGACTTTGGATTGAACGATCTCAGATTTGTAGAGGGTTTTCAAGGCAAGAATGTAGTGAGGCTCGCGCTTCGTGCGGACCATATAGACGCGACCGAATTTGCCTTTACCAAGTGGTCGGCCCATGTCGAATTCATGTAGACTCCATTCTTGAGTGGGTGATCTTCTGATCATTGGTTAGAATTGTTTTTTCTCTGAGTCGATGTACAAGACGATACCTTGAAATACTCGAGTCTAGAGCCAGATCTTCAGCTGCCTCTCCGTACACACGTTCACCACGCTTCTCGTTTTCTATCTCAAGGCCTCCATCATACTGTCCTATATCCATCGGTTGTTGCTTTGATTGAGTTGAGATGGTGCTTGCAGTCTTGCTGGAGCTCATCGTTCCTGGAGTGGGGTTTCGTAATGAAGAGGGATGCAAAGGTTTGGAACTCCCATAGGAGGATGATGCGGGAAGCGTTGGAGCCGCAAATTTTGTGAGAAGTTTGCTCACATTTGCTTGACCTGGCTGCTTGGAAATCGAGGATTTCAGTGAAGACGAAGACGAGGAATTGCCCTTCTTGTTTGAGATTTCGAGGGCAGCAATTTGGCGAGTAACAGAGCCCACTGAAGCCATTTAAAAAATCAGAGGAGCTTGGTATTGGAAATATATATAAAGTTGAGTTGAGTTGGATTCTGACACAAGCCTCGAGGTATCAAGTTCAACTCTGGACGCGGTTGTCCACGTGATATGCCACATAAGTCAGGTGATACAACATTTCAACTGCACAACAAAAATGTAATCAGAACTGATATTCAACGTCAATCCATTCAGGCTGCCCCATGAATACAGCATCAATAGTATAATTTCTGGCATCTTCTTCTGAGAGGAAATGCTCCTCTGGGACGCGCTGTGAAGTGTTGCCTCCCGGACCTTTACTCACCACAATCAGCACAAAGATCATGGTATCGGGAACCGACTGACCTGTGGAGTTGAACTCGGCATAAAAAGTCGTATTCGCTATGACAGGTCTTTTGACGGGACGAATTAAATCATGCTAAGCTATGCCCGTGATGCTTACCTGGCGCTATCGAATGGTGTCCATCCTGCTGGGCGAATGCTATTATCCATAAAGGTATCCAAGAAAACAGTGGTGGCCAGATCGTTCCAAGGACGCCCTGGTTACTGTATCTTTACCTTCTGCGACATGTCTGTGAGATAGGACAAACCTAAGAAGCACCTTTGATCTGTTACTGTCGTCTCGTTAGCATCGGGGGACTTCGGAGGTGTCACCAAAGGCTTTCTGCGAGAATGACTATAGCCCTACCCTGATTATTCTTGAGTTGGCGATGTAGGCTCCGTATCTGTTGCCCGGAGCATCGGTCAAATTAGTTCCCTTCCAAGCTACGATACCTCCACCGCAAGCTCTGTTAGCCAGGACCACCTTTTCGAACCACCTATATCCGCATTTGTGAATTAGGCACTCTACCTAGGTATCAACCTACGCAGTTCCAAATCCAAAGAGGTCTGATAATTGAAATCACTTCAATTTGGAGCATTAAGGAAGTGAAATAACAATCTCACAGTCTGTTTGACCGTAGATTACACTGTCAGCGACATATGTGCTTCCATTTCTACCTGTGTACCATGTGTCTTGAAAGCTCGTGAAAGAACAGCCATAGAAAGACGCATTTGCATAGGAAATATCGGTGACTAAGGCCTGGGAGATGGCAAAATCGGCCTGAGATGTGGCGTCAGTTAAATCTCTGCTCAGGCAGTCATTAGCCCTACAGCACGGTTCTGAAAGTCAATGTTGTAGGCTTTGAAGTCAATGGTGCCGAAAAGGGGTTGCAAAGGGGCACCTGTCGGTCCGGCACCGATCAATGAAGCATTGAAAGATGGTGCAACCAGAAGCACTGCAGACTCTGCATCATCTAACCCGTTTTGTGTGAACTTATCATCCCACACTTGTACTAGGTTATTCGGGAACGGCGGGTCTGAGTAAAATGACGAATTTGGAGAGAGTGTTGCGCTGGCAGGGAGCTGTCCGATGAGGGTTATTGGACCTTGTCGGGTTATATTGATCGTCTCATGATATTCTCCTGCTCCAACAAGGATGATTTCTGATGTGTTACTCGGTCTAATTATATTTCACAATGGTTTATCACTTATTCGAAGACGAAGAGGTCCTACAGTGATTCCAGTGCATCTTGAATTCGATGGAAGTGAGCGAATCCATCATTAGGATCCTGGTTCACGTAGATTGTCCCCGGAGGACAGTCAGTTAACGGAGACACATTTTCAGTTTTCTGAACCTGACAGGCGAGAAATCTCGTGGATAACCCAAAAACTGAGAGCAGTAAGTGTGAGAATGTCAAGAGTTTGAGGGGCATCGTCTTGCTGGAGACTACGTCTGTTTCAAATTTAAATTCTCTCTTCAGAATACACGACGGTCCGTTACAATGTCTGCAGATGAACAGGCACGGTCCGGTAGTCTGTTGCGTGAGTACTTATATCCATTTATGGTAACCATGTGTAGGAAGGCCGAGCGCAGGGTTTTTACTAATCTATTATGAGCTTCCAGGACATTGAGTCAGGTCAGGCCGTACGGTCTTCATCGTCGTCTGTACCAGTGTCGCGTGAAGATGCAGATTTTAGAAATCTCCAACACTCGCTTTCATTGCAGCAATTCAAGATGAATGCTAATGTCCAGGGCATATTGAAGTTGGTAGATCAGCTTGGCACACTCAAGGATTCTGCGGACTTGAGGAAGACTTTGTGCGTCCCGCTCGTTGCCATTCCTTTCTGAAGTGCTGAGGACTATTCTAGACACGATTTAACAGAATCTACTCGTGCTATGGCGAAACGTGGCTCAGAGGACTTAAAGCAGCTCTCAAACCTTCAGTCTAAACTGGTTTGTTTCAGGCGACAGCGGTCAATTTGACGCTAATTCTCATATCATGGAATATTAGCCGAACCAAAAGACAGCCCTCCAAAAAATCTCACACGATTTCCAAATTTCTCTCGTAGCTTTCCAACGTGCACAGCAAGTAAGCGCAGAAAAGCAGAGGACGGTTGTGCAAGGTGTGAAGTTGGCGGTTGAGGATGAATATCATGATGCCGACGAGCCTGAACCTTCTCCTCAGGACCAAAGACAAGCTCAAATTTTACAGAGTCAACTTTCCCCCCATGAGCTTGCATATCAAGAATCATTGATCCAAGAGCGAGAAGCCGAGATTCGAGAAATTGAGACGGGCATACATGAACTCGCTGAGATATTCCAGGATCTAGGTACACTTGTGAGCCAACAAGGAACCATGATTGGTATGTACCACGCAAGGTAGATATGAATGTTGTACTCACATGTTATCCCAGACAACATTGAGCTGAATATATCTTCCGTTGCTGCCGATACTGGGGCTGCAGCTGAAGAGTTGACTACTGCCGCTGAATACCAGCGCAAAGCAGGTCGGAGAGCTGCATGCCTCACAATGATCCTCGCTATCGTTGTTGCCGTTGTTCTACTGGCAGTATGTGGCCACTTGTTGTCTTGGTCTCCTCTGACATCCTCTTAGATCCTGTCTTGATCTGTATACCAATATTCCTTCATCCATCTTCCATGGACGCTGTTCTCTTTTTGTGAACCAGACTCAGATTGTTTTGGGCTGGTACGATATACACTTTTCGGGTCTTAGATTGATAATTTATTATTATATGGATTGTTATAGCTTTTCGTTGAGGCATCGTAAAAGTCATGATTTTTGCCTGGTAAGTCAAACTCTGAGGCTGATCAAGCTCCAGAATCCACTGTCCAGAATAAGGTTGGCTGGCACCTTTGAGATGCGATATGACAACTTGTTTGTAACTTGAATCTGAAGAGATTATAATTTCAAAAGTATTGCAGTTAGGATATTTCAATACGCATACATAGCATTGAAAGATTGGACTCCTCTGGCAAGATTAATGTGCTAAAATGCCATTCTATCACTCTATGTCAACTTGGATTATAATTTCAAATTCAGAAAGGGTAGACTTTACTGAAGAGGTGGCATAGGTCCTGGTCATTGTTGATTTAGGCCTCTTGGTTCCTAGGAGAGACATAATATAATCCTTGGCGGGCTCAAACTCTGAGGCAGTATCATGATACAGAAACTCATGCTCACATAATGATCAATCTATCCTTCAGAAGTATCTGTAGTAGCAAGCTACAAGGGCATTATAAATCGTATCTTGGAATTTTCTTGAATATTCAACAAAAGATCTGAGAAGCAGAAAAACTCACAAGAAATGCAGGCTTGAGTGATGGCACAAATCTGATAAATAGCTACATTCTAGACATATAAAATTTCTTGATTACTCAGGTCTCATACACCTATCGAGTACCTTCCAACTGCCCACAAATCAACATTAGACAAGCAAGGAAGAGAACGATGATGGATTTGGCAACAAAGTTGGCAAATAAGGTTCAAATAAGGTTGCTTGATAGCATGGGATGTAAACCATGGAATGATGTGACCACTGTAGCGAAAACTAATTGTGGATTGTTTGGATTTGACGCCGGAAATGTACTTGGAACAGACTGATTGTGGTCAGCGCCGGACGAACTCATTCTGAACCCAAAGGGTGTTTCCTTACACCAGCCCACCACTTCCTTTCATTTTATACTGCTGGACTCCCCATACGATGCATTCTCGATCAGCATCAAGCTCAAATCCAAAGACGAACACCTCCAAAGCACTTAATGACTACGTCGGTATCATAGATTTTGAGTACAGTATGCGTCGCTCATGCAGCCGTTCTCTAGCATCTCGGTGATTCTCTTGGCAAGGGCGCTTTCGGCCAAGTTTATCGTACGGGTAATTTACTTCATGCAAGGGACACAAGCGATGATGATGGGGTTTAGGCGCTTTGAATTGGGCTACAGGAGAAACAGTTGCAGTGAAAGAGATTCAATTGAGCAATATACCAAAGGCAGAGCTCGGCGAGATCATGGTATGGTGTGCATTCTTTTGATACATTAGATATTCACTGATCACGGCTATTTAGAGTGAAATCGACCTCCTGAAAAACCTCAATGTGAGGACCATATTAACAAAAGTGTCGAATGGCTGTTGAGGTCTACTAGCATGAAAATATAGTCAAGTACAAAGGATTCGTCAAGACGAGGGAGTATCTGTACATTATCCTAGAGTGGGTACATCTGATTACAGTCAAGTTCATGAATAACGTTTCATTAGATTCTGCGAGAACGGTTCCCTCCATAACATCATCAAGAAATTTGGCAAATTTCCTGAGAATCTCGTAGCCGTATACATTTCACAAGTCTTGGAAGGATTGATCTACCTTCACGACCAGGGCGTCATCCATCGCGATATCAAAGGTGCAAATATCTTAACGAACAAAGACGGTACCGTCAAATTGGCCGATTTTGGCGTCGCCAGTAATGTGACCGCAGGGGGAGCGGTCAATGCCGTAGTCGGAAGTCCCTACTGGAGTCCGTCTCATAAAGCTTCTCTGCCTTCGGTTGATTGATTAATTTATAGTGGCCCCGGAGGTTATTGAGCAATCAGGGGCAACAACAGCTTCCGACATTTGGTATTATTGATTGTAGTACCCGCTTTGGTTCCTTAAACTGATAATTCGATACACAGGAGCGTTGGATGCCTTGTTATCGAATTATTAGAGGGACACCCTCCATACCATGACCTTGATCCTATGCCTGCACTCTTCCGCATCGTCCAAGACGACTGCCCTCCGATACCCGATGGAGCATCACCTATTGTCAAGGACTTTCTATACCAATGTTTTCAGAAAGATAGCAATCTTCGAATATCTGCAAAAAAGCTGCTCAAACATCCATGGATGATATCAGCACGCAAACAGCTCACAGATGGGAAATTCGGAGCGGGAGGTGATGCGGAACCCAACGCTGGATCCGAAGGTACAAAAAAGCCTAGCAATTACAACTTTGATGAAGCATTAGCTAAGGTCCAGGAATGGAACGAGGCACTGAAATGTATGTTTAGTTTTTCATCTGTCTTCCCCGAGCTCAAGTGCGATGCATCGGTAAACTGAATGTCTACTAGCTCCCCCACGTCATTCGAAAAATTCTCCACGGTATACTCGACCTACGTCACCATTGCAGCGTCATTCAGAATTTCCTCTTTCCTCATCTCTACACCCTACAGGGCCTTCTACGCGAAAATTTGTAGCAGGCTCTAATACTAAACAACCTTTGACCAAAGGAGGCCTGGGCTTGGTAGAAAAGATACAACCGCTTTCGTTCCAGCTACAAGCGCCGGAAAAGCAAACGGATAACTGGGATGACGATTTTGAGGGTGGGATCTCATTTACGAAGTTACAAGGTACGTTCCTTGTGCATCCACTGTTCTGACCTTTGAGATCTGATTTCCATGCCAGAACTAGATTGTGCATCTCTTGACGAGGACAAGAAGGAAAAGGACAAAGAAGACAAGATTGAAGATCTCAACGCTCAAACCATTAAACCAACGAAAAGTCCTGGAGCACGATCGGTCCCTTTAGCTGCGTCTCTTCCTGAAAAGCTTGTATCAGCTGTCGAAGACTATTCAGATCTGGCTCCTGAGGAAGATGAACAAAGGTTACAAGAAAAAGTCGCTAATTTCAAGGTAAACTTTACGTTCTCCATAATTTATCGGGGAAGACCCAGTCTCATTACTCTTTCAGATGAAAAATCCGGTTAGGAAAGGCCTCTTTCATCCAGACGACATCAAAACTGTCGGTATCACAGCCCCTCCTGGGCCATTCTCTGCCCCTGTGCCCGATTTATCTCGAAAATTGTCACGTCCGAGTTTGAGATTCACGATGAATGGGAATATGAATACTCACCGTTCGACGGGTTCTGGCAGCGGCGGTTCTATGGGGCGGACAGACGCAAAGAAGATTCAGAATAATGCATTGAATAGTGATTTGGAGAAGTTTGATAAGTATGCAGAAGAGGATGATGAAGATTATGAGGATGTATTTGGGAAACCTAATGGGACGAGTGAGTATCCGATCGGAGTGCTGCTGTGATAATAACTGATGGGTTTTGTTCATCTTTCTTGTTTGTATGCAGATGTTGAACCGTCCATGCAGAGTTTGACGTTGAATACATGGCTATCGAACAAATCTTATGTAAGTGTAACTCGCAATATCCTTAAGGAACATTAACAACAACTTGGGTTTTACATAGTATGAGGTGGATGAAGAAGATGAAGAAGATCCTTTCGCCGAGGTAGTTTTGGCCCGTTTTGAATGCAATATCGATTACGATTACTTCTCACTCCTTTAGATAGACGAAGGATTCTCCGAAGATGACCTTGAATCCAATCTTCAGCGCGACAAGTATGCTTGACTATGCACCACCGTCACTCAGCTCATCGACGAGCTCACACCCTCTGCGCCAGAGTTTCAGCTTCAGAATGCGTGTACTCAGATTGTAGGACCCTGCTTTTTGATTAACAGTGCTTCAAAATAATGGTCAAATGCAGATTGAGATCATGGAAGAGAGTCCGGAAACGCAAAGTCAGCTTGTTTCATCGCATGGGATGCTTGCGATTTTGGAGGTGCTGGAAGCGAGGAAGCATAAAGATGTTACAATGAAATTATTGCAGATTATTAATTTGGTAGGTGATGACAAATCGAGGAGGGGTTGTACTGACTGCGACGGTTTACCAAATCAAAAATCAGCTTGTAACATCTGATATAGGTTTTCTTGAGAGTTTCTGTTTGATCGGGTACGTCGCCCCTGAATCGATGCGACTTCGAGGCTAAACTGAGCTATCAGTGGTATTCCAGTGATGATGGGTGGGTATGCAGCATGGCTCTATAGATTTGCTCTCACATATGTTTCAGAGTTTACTTCCAAAAAGTACCCCTCGGACTGTCGACTGGAAGTTTCAAATTTCATCCGATTGCTCTGTCATACATCCGTTCTCACATTACAGATGTTCATATCGTGAGTGTATTTGTTTCCTAGCTTCGGGTGTCTCACATCTCCCGTAGCTGTCGTGGTCTTAAGGTCCTCGTTGACCTTCTAGATGAAGACTACACTGAGCAAGAAGAACTCGTTGTCCATGCGCTTGATGGAATCATCAGTGTTTTTGAACTCCAAAGTCCGACTACAAAAAACGATTTCTGTCGTATGTTCATCCGCGAAGGCTTATTGGACCCTCTCTCTCTGGCGCTGTTGAATGTGATTGCAATACGAGGAGATTCAACACTGGAGACCAAGATGAAGATAATCCAGACACTGTTGATACTTTGTCAGGTTTCACAGTCAGATGTACATGTCAAGAATGCACTGGGAACGAGACAGGTCATTAGACGTGAGTAAGGTTGTCAAGAATAGATGGTTCTATTGATCGTTATAAAACAGGTCTCCTACGAGCGTGCGAGCTTCTCGAACCTGAATGTCTCGTGCATATGCTCAAAGCCGTTAAACACCTGAGTATGAACGCTACGGTTCTCGAAGTTCTGCAAAATGCCAATGCTATCGAAATACTCATCCGCATACTTGACGAGCACTCATTTGATCCTCATTCTGCTGAAATGTCCAATCATATCTTTCAGACATGTTTCAATCTTTGTAGATTGAATAAGACCCGACAAGAAGAAGCTGCTCAAGCTGGGATCATACCGTGTTTAAAGAGGGTCATTGAGACCAGCTCACCACTGAAGCAGTTTGCGCTTCCGATACTTTGTGATCTTGCTGCTGCAGGAAAGAGTTGCAGGAACTTGTTATGGCAGAATGATGGATTGAATATGTACTTGAAGTTACTGGACGATCCTTATTTCCAGGTCAGCGCTTTGGAATCTATCTTGTCTTGGTAGGTTTTTACTGTACCTTTTATTCTTTTTGGTCGCATTTTTGAGCATCCATATAGGCTGCAAGATGAGACAGCTCGTATTGAAGACCAACTCCTCCTTCCATCCTCCCTTGAAGCCCTGACGTCCTGCTTCGTCCACTCCAAAGCCAACTCTTTTGAAAACCTCCTCGATCCCTTCCTTAAACTTACGCGCATCTCCACTCCTCTCATCCTCGCCATAGCAAAGTCTCCGCTCTTTTTTAAGCGCATTGTTGAGCGTCTTACCAATGCTCATTCTCACCCCCTCAACAACCCCAACAACCATACTGCTGGTGGAGGAGGAAAAGCTCTTGTGAGACTTAATCTGTTGAAGTTGTTGAGAAGTGTTGTGGAGGTCCACCCGAATAGGACCATATTGGTGGAGAAGTATGAGTTGTTGGATGTTGTGGAAATGTTGAGTAAGACAGATGGAGCGGTGCTTGTGAGAGAGTTGGCAAGGGAGATTGTGCCGACACTCAGACCTGTTTTGATGAGGCCTCCCATTACCCCCACAGCTGGTACTTCCGGGTCTGGCAGTGCCGGTACAAGCGGACTAACGCCTGCGGCACATAAATTGAAAGTGAGATCGCAGAGTATGGATAGGAATATACGTGGTTCACCATTCAGCCCTCCAATTCAAGGCGGCAGTGGCTCGGGTTCTGGAGATCAAGGACACAGGGAGAAAGATGTTCGCCGTGGAGATCCACCAAGAGGAAAGGTCTTTACAAAAGAGAATTTGCCTAGCTTACGAGAGTCTATCCCATCCAATGGAAGAAGGGTCTTACCAAAACTCAAACCTCGGGAAGACAAGCCAGATAAAGAATTGTATTACTGCAGTGCAGATGAAGGAGGTGTTATCAATGGAACAGAGCTAAGAGAAAGAGAAAGAGGGTTGCTAATATCGAGGAAGGTGAGAAGAGCTGCTTCCGAAGCTTCTTCATCACTGCAGCCGTCTTCTTCTGCTTCTCAACTACGTGCACCAAATACGATTAGCAAAGGCAGGGGAAGTCTTGATAATATGAAAGGGGTGAAAAGGCCTACATCGACACCGGGTCCGTTGGTTTTTCAGGATGAAAAAAACCATGCTGCTCCGAAGGAAGGAAAGAGACCGGTAGGAACGAGACTTGGGACATTTACTTTTGAAAAGGATTTAAATGACAGTGTGGCAATTCTGTCAAGCTCGACTACATCTTCTACACAGACGGCAGAGTTGGTGGAAGCAGGAGCAGAAGCAGGGATGGACTCATTCAATTCTTCGTTCAACTCATTTTCATTTTCTGCATCGCGATTCAAGTCGCGGATACCAAGACAGAAATTGAATGATGTTGCGGCGTGGTTGGAGAGAAATGATGGACTTGAGATGGATTAGATATTGTATTTGCATTTCGGTTTTGATTTTGGTACGCATATTGGCAGTCATGGTCAACTTGATAGACTCTCGTCTGTCCTTCCCTATACCCTTTTGTCGAACTACGCTTTCCTAGATTCTTTGAATGGGATCTGTGTTTTTCGATGCTGGGCTCCCGTAGGCTCTCGACACTTACATTATAGCTCTTATTTGATGAATAGGTTGCTCGTCTTTTGTGCCAGGCAGCGACGAATGTAATATATCAAGTAATCTATGGATTCAAGATCTTGCTTGTGACATTGACTCAAGAACCACGATTGTGAACATTGAACCAAAGACCATGCAGGCAAAATTGCTGAAATAACCAACATGAATCTTATAAGTAATTAACAGTCGGTCATCTTTTTCAACTTGATGACTCGCAATCTGCACACCCAAATTCCCTGGCTGGCGGTGGACCATCAAGCTTCGATATAGTCTTAATCTGTACTCTACTGCAAAAAAAACAATGCCTATTCATCGTGTGGCACACTCCTTCGTTGAATTCAAAGGCGTCAAATGTACTCTGTTTCCCCCCCCTGTTATTGTAAAGTTTAAGTAAAAAGAGTCTCGTCCTAGTCACGTCTATCTGATGCAATAGAACTAAGAACTTGAACAGATATTTTTTTTTGGATTCAGCATCTTTATTCTGCAACAAGCAAGCCAGTACTCAGAGGCGGAGGAGGGCCTAAAATATGGTCCGTTGCCTGGGGCGTGTCTACAGGAGTATGGCGTGGGCGGAGTATAATAGTAGATAGGTGGGGTAGTGGTATATTCGAAGATGTTATCATGGCAGTAATGAACAACAGAAGTGAGACTCGATTGATTTTAGGCGTGGCATTCGATATTGCAACGGCTGAACTAGGAATAGTATCTCTCGAAGACATGGCATTCGTCAAGTTGCTGTCATTGTGAGAGAAGGAAGACGGGAGCACAAGTTGATGCAAAGTCAGGAGTTTGGGGTGAGGAATATATCCCATTGTGCCTTGAGACTGGACTGAGAATTGATGGCTGTAGTGTCTGCGCACTTGATAGCTGACTTGTATAATATTCAAGGCAACCTTGGGAAGGATCTGTCATCATCGTGAAAGATACGATTCATAATACTCTACTTCAGTGATTGGGAACACTACGATGTATCCGGTGTGCGATTCATAGATTATGATTGGTTTTGAGTTTATGGGTGCTTTTGTTCATCGAGCGATGGTTTGATTTGACATTTGGCAGCGTCACTATCCGGTCATTTTTCTCATCCTCGTATCGATCTTGGAAATGGATATTCAACGGTGTTCCGAACGACGGGTCCAGGCATTCCACTTTCCTAGTTCCTCCACCAAAAACCTCCGAAGCATATACAACCTGAAAAAGCCTTGCTTACCGTTTCTAGCCTTCTGAGGTTTACCAACCCTGTTCTAAAAATGTAATCAATAGCTTTCACACCTTTTCGGGCCAAATTTGCACACGCATTCTCAACTCAACTTATCTATCACTCACTCTCTCGCACTTTGGAAAGAGAATACACACTCTCATGCCTATAGAGGATGGACTATACCTGATCCACTCTTCTGGGGAACATATACGCAATTATTACCCCGTGGTGGAATACGATGGGCAGCAGGTCACGACTATCTCTGGAGCATCGACTCTTCCTCCTACAGAAGTAAGCTGCGCGTCGTCCTCGTCGTCGCTTTTGTTTATTTTTTTGTGCGGTACCTTGTCTGATTTTTATGGATGATGTGTTATTATGGTATGGTACAGTGGCAGGTACAACGACATCCTGAAAGTGACACCTATACGATCACAGCCAAAGGGACTCGAATAACCTGGAGTCGGATCACCAATCGATACGGAGACGACATCGTGATCCATACTTCTAAACCGAGCGAAGGGTCGAACCATTGGAAGTTTATCGAAGTCAATACACGGACGCATGATCCACTCGTTGGGTAATGTCACTTTCCTCTTGTTTGGTCTTCCTTTGAGTTTTTTTTTGCTTTGTTCTGAGCATGAGTTTTCTCTTTCTTTTTTTCTCTCTTTCGCTCTATCTCTGTCAGAATTGCCAGTTTTGAGAGCCCACCTGGTGGGAATCTGTATGTCGAATTGGATAGTTCGGATAGGGTGAGTGTGTAGTGATTTTTTTTATGTATTTGGTATCAGTAGGACTTGAAGGATCGCTGACGAATAATGCTTCTCAGCTCAAGCTTGAATGGATGCAGGGTAAACCAGTTCACGATTGGATTCCGCAATGGAGGTTGATCAAGAGCGAAAATAGATAGAAGGTCTCTATCACTTTTCTTAGCTCTGTTCAAGTTGTTGATATCTGCTCTTGTAAAGACAAATCGTGATGCATTGTCAGTGTGGATGCCTGAGTCACGAAATGCTATAAACACAACATTGCTACAACATTGCTTATCAATGACGTCATGAGCGTATCGTGCCGACAATGAAATTACTGAGATTAAAACAAAAGTAGAGCAGCATGCATAATCCTTCCCCTGTCGGTATACTGATAATACAAGATCTGCCCAATAATCTAACACCATCAGCTGAAAAGCATGAGGAACTAGAACAGAAAAGACGGCATTACCATGACAGACAAGAGGTTCGATATCCCAAATCCGGCGAGCCAGCCTACATTCTCGAGCGCACCATCTTTGAGGAGAGAGTAGGAGATGGTTGATAAGACGTGTGCAGAGTCTCCGAATATCATGAAAAGGTAGAGACTGAGAGAAAGACCTTGGCATCTCGTTTGAAAGTTTTTGACTGGATAGAGCGCCTGGTGTGTGAGCGTCTTTGCGAGGGGGGTCAACTCGAAGAAACGCACCGATTTGGGAAAACTTGCCAAAGGCCTGAAAATGGCAGTTTATAGCAATCGAGCCTTGAATTGGAGAGTTGAAAACTTGCCTGTAATATGGGAGTTGTGAATCCAAAGGCATGCACTACAACAAATCTTCTCGACCACACTAGATTTCTCCATGTTTCTTTCTTAGAAACAGGCTCGCCTCCAGGAACAGGACCAAGTCGTGTCAAAGCTTCCATCACTCGCCTCATCCCTATTCCCTCCTTTGCTGTCACGCCACCACTGACGCCTCCGCTCCCGACGACGCCAAAATACGATTTATCTATCCACCAAGCTATGATACCTGCCATTGAAATAGCTGCCAAGTAGAGAGTAGATCTGAGAACCGCCCAAAGTAGGGTTTCCTGTTTTTCAGAGATGCCAGTTCTTCTTCTTCTTCTCCTTATGGAACTGAGATCGTGAATCAGGTAATCGTCTTCATCGTATTCGTATTCGCATCCGCTTTCGCTTTGGTGAATGTAGCGTTCGTAGCCGGGTTCGCTACTGGTGAATACGGGTGTGTTTGTTGTTGGCGCTAGAAAGTCGGATAAGGGGCCGATTGGGTAACAAGAGCGTTTCCATCGATAATAGTATGCTTGTGCGAGGAGGAACAAGTCGGATAGTAAAAGCTTTTTTTGATAGAGACGAATAAAAGAAAAAGTGCGTGAGTGAGTGGGCAGCCCCCAGCTTTGAACGTCCGAGACAGAAAAAAAACGCACATAGGCCCAAAACCAAATCACAGCAGGCACCCAACTTCCTAAAAGGACACCACCAAGACTACAAATATCACCTGTCATCCACGTCACCAAGCAGGTCAAGCTCAAGCCCTCCCCAGATTGAAGTCGGTAGTTTTCCGTTATTTGGGGGAGGTATACCACGATCCTGAGGGGATAGATAAAGACCGCGTAATCAGCCCTCCTTCCTCCTCCTGGTTAGGATATGATGAAGTGTGAAATGTACCGGCATCCCATGGATATCCACCCCAACTTGATTTTTTTTTTTTTGGAAAATCATGAATGAGGTGTGTGGTCGGTCCTTTTTTGGAAGGGACTTACGATGGCACCGAGTTGGTTATCATATAGCTCCATATACCTAGGACAAAGACGAGGAGTACAGTCGTTTACGAGGGGGCAAGGGGCAAGGCAATAGTAAGCAAAAGAAAAAAAGAAAAAGACTAGAGTCGAAAAGGGATTAGACGTGGACTATCCGGTAGCTAACTCGGGTTTCCGTGCTATCGACCAACCATTGCCACCGGGAAGCGAAAGCCTGAACCTGCATCCTGTCACAAAGCCTGTCTTTAATTAAACGGGAAAACCGATCGCTTGTTCAACCACGAGTGCCGCTATTTTTAACTTCATGGTGTTACGGCTGAGACAGCCCAGTTCTCATTCATCAGGTCAAGAATGTTCCTTCCGTTTACAAGTTACTCCACTGCATGACCCCCCCCCCCTTCAGATCTGTGTTAGTTTCATTGCTTAGGCATCTAGCATCCTTAGTAATACGGAACATGGTCTTGGAACATAGTCAGCTATAGGATTTCTCAAGATAAGGGACATGAATTTATCTGATAGTCGATCGCTGGTCTAGACACAGTGAGCCATGCATTGGGACGAGATATGAGCGAGTGTGTTACAGGAAGGAGTCTATCGAGATGCCAAACATGTTTGTCCTCTCTAAATGATATACCGCTGCACACAAACTCGTATAAGTGAGCGAATCACAACGATACAAGATAATCACATACGTCTAGAAGGTCATAGATGACATGTCGGCACGAATACGGTTATAATCGAGAAGACCCTCAATGCTTCCAATAGCAGCAAGAGCAAACTATTAAAAATGCCTCATCAGCACAAACGTCACAAAGAGGTGGCTCAAGTCATTTCACTTACGTCCTTATCCCATAGATATTTCGAGGCAACCCGCTTGATCTCGTCAGGGGTAACAGCATCAACCGCGCTCTCAATCTCCTGAGGCGTAAGCCTCTTTCCGCTAGTAACGATCTGTCTCCCGATATCCTCAGCAATAGCAGTCGATCCATCCAACGCCAGTAACAGAGCAGCCTTGAGCTGGCTCTTGGCCCTCTCAACCTCCACTTCCGAAGGACCAATGCTCATCCTTGTCCACTCCTTGAGCGTAAAGTGGACGAGGTCGTCAAGATTAACGAGGTTCTCCGAGACGAGGTAAATGCCCCAGAGACCGGTGTCTGAGTATGAAGTTGAGAACGACATGAACGAGTTGGCGAGGTTGTGTTGGGAGACGATGTGAGAGAGACGGGACGAGTTGAGTGAGGCGAGACCAAGACTTCGATCCCAGTTCCCGACGATGCTTTGCATGACCATCATAGGGAAGTAGTCGGGCGAGCTCCAGCCGACACCTTCAACGGCGATGGCGATGTTGGCGGTAGGAATCTCGTCATCCCGAATACGAACTTCGGAACCAACAAAAGTGGGTTTGGGATGTGAGAGGCGGCCGAAAGGGATGGGATTGGGGGAGACGGGGAGGGAGGAGAAGTGCTTCTCGGCGAGCTTGACGAGTTCGCCATGGTCGACACCGCCAGCACCGACGAGCACCATGCGGTCGGCGGTGTAGTTGGTCTTGATGTAAGAGGTCAAGTCTTGACGGTTTATTGAAAGAATGTTCTTTTTGGGTCCGAGGATTGTACGACCAAGAGGTTGACCTAGACATAAAATGTGATTAGAAGAATTTAAAGTGGAAAGGAAGAAGAGAGGCGTGTACCCTGGAAAGCGACGGCATGAAGATGATCAAAGACGACTTCCTCGTGCTGCTTGTCAACCTCTTGCTGTTCTCTCAAAATGACATCACGCTCCCTCTCGATAGCCTTGGCCTCCAACTTTGAGCTCTGCAGAATATCTGAGATGATATCGACAGCGGCACCAACGTCCTTTCTGAAGCTCTTGGCGTAGTACACAGTCTGTTCACGAGAGGTGTACGCATTCAGATGGGCACCGAGATTCTCGACCTCCAGTTCCAAAGCGTGTTGTGATCTGCGGCCGGTGCCCTTGAACGCCATATGCTCCAGGAAATGAGCGGTTCCGTTCGATTTGTCGGTTTCTGCGCGCGAGCCGGCGTCAATCCAGACGCCAACCGTGGCGGTCTGTGCGTGTGGGTGGGACTCTGTGGCCACTGTGAGGCCATTGGGCAGCGTCGAGACTTGTGTTAGAGAACCAGGGTTGTGGACTGTTGCAAAAGACCGCAGAGAGAGTGGTCGCTGTTGGTTGTATTTAATTTCAAAAAAGGTGTAGTGAAGACGAACATGGACATACAGATCTCAGGACACGGCTGAGGAGAGTTCGCGAAACCATCTGTCCGATTTTTTTTTTTTTAAAGAGGTATCGGCTCGGGAGGACACGCTCATGCAAACACGGGACTTGCCGTCAATAATGTCACGTGGAAGATCACGATCACTTCACTTTGATCATGATCAATGCTAATCCTGTGGACATTGCCAGGCATCTGTGGCTTGCACAAGGCTTGCCTGTCGATTTTTTGGAGTATTTGAAGTTGAATGGAGATTCTGAAACTGCGATCAACTCTTCTTTTAGGATAGGAGCCTTGGCTCAGGTGAGTCCATATCTTCTATCCCCCAGCTCTGAAATCACAATTTGAGTCATAGGCCAGCATTGGAGTCGCTGGACTCGCCTCTGCTTACTTGCATTATCTCAAGACGGGTGTGAGACAAGATGTTTCTGTCGATGCTCGACATGCTTCCCTCGAATTCCGTATGTGATCATCATATCTTCTCAATAGAAATTTGCAACTGTTTTATAGAGAGTCATTGCTACTACACTCTCGATGGACAGAGTGGTCCAGATCTATGGGACTCCATAGCGGGACTTTATCCAACTAAAGACAAAAGCTTTGTTCGTATCCATACCAATTTCCCTCAGTAAGCCCCTTCTTCCTCGCAGACAAAAATAAAGTAATTTTGCGATGTCTAGCCATAGAAAGGGCGTCCTTGATATCTTGTCCTTACCCGATGCCCCAACCACAACCAAAGCGCAAGTCGCTGCCGCTTTAGTGCAATGGGAAGCTTTGGAGTTTGAATCCGTCGCTATTTCTCGCGGCATGTGCGTTTCTGCGTACAGGAGCTTTGAAGAGTGGGATCAACACCCTCATGCCAAGACACTCGTCGATAAACTGCCTGTAAGCGTCGTGAGAACCAGCGACACTCCGAAGAGGACGATCGCGAAAGACGCTAGCCCTTTGGGCGGTATACGTGTGCTGGATCTCAGTCGGGTCCTTGCTGGGCCTGTTGCCGGGCGTGCGCTGGCTGGTGCGTTCCTGACTCGCTTTGAGACTCGTTGAATTTATTCTTGCTTGTTAGCACATGGAGCAGACACGCTCTTGATCACGTCTCCCAACTTACCTGCTCTGCCGGGATTGGATATAGACACCTCCAGAGGGAAGCGAACGACGCAACTTGACCTCACTCGATCAGATGATTGTGCCGTTCTCGAAAAATTGGTCGGTACGGCGGATGTGTTTCTTCAGGCTTATCGACCGGGTGGATTAGCCGTTAAAGGATTCGGTGTTGAGGAGTTGAAGAAGATGAGGCCTGGTATTGTCAGTGCGAACCTTTGTGCGTGGGGATGGGAAGGTGGATGGAAAGACCGTCGAGGGGTGTGTTACGATTGACAAGCCTCGTTGTGTTTGATGATGATTTTTGAATCACGCAGTTTGATTCACTCGTGCAAACGGCTACTGGATTCAATCACGCTGAAGCACAGGCCTATCACGAATTCACTCATCCAGGCGAACCACTTCCCTCTCTTCTCTATCCACGGCCTTTCCCGTATCAAGTTCTTGACTACGCAGGTGGGTATCTACTCGCATTTGGGATAATCACAGCTCTTTGCAAGTCGATCACGGTACGTGTGCTCACCCACACCTTTATCTCTGTCTCTCACACCATTCTCAAAAAAAAAAAAACAACCTAGGAAGGAGGTTCATGGGAAGTCCGCGTATCTCTTGCTGGTGTTGCACAATACCTCCGGTCTTTAGGTCGGATCCCACCTGAGATAGCATTCGGAAAAGGGAGACCTTTACCACCAAAGTCGGCACCGGAAATGCATCCTGAGGTGCAAGCTTTCGTCACGCAGTGGCCGTGCAAGGTCGATTCTTCGCTGACCGATGAGGAAGAGGAAGAGGAGGAGGGAAGAAGAAATGAGAAGAAGGCGGAGAGGAGGGAGTTGGTGGCGTTGCGGCATCCTGCTGTGTTGAGTGTGACTTCGTGTGTGGAGGGAGAGGCACCGTTGGTGTTGAATGCGCATGAGGCAGAGTGGGTTGTGGATGGATAGAGAGATGGACGAAAAGTGAGTTGGGGAAACTGTTTTTGAGAGGTGGTTGGAGGTTTTGGCCGATAGGCGTGTTCTTTAAGTGGTACGGATTGTTAACCAGAGAAAATTGGATACTAGATACGTAGATGAGGCCTGGGGCTAATCAATCATCGTTTGAATGTCTCTGGTCGGTTGATGGTACGAAAACCATCGCGTTTTCGATCAGAACTATCAAAAGTCATAACTGTTCATCTGTTGACCTCTAGTCTGTGTTCAGTAGGGACGTCATAATGGCTAAGGCATTTCATGTACGAGGAAGGGGATGTTGGTACTTATCAAATGCAATTAACTCCAGGCCTGAAGGATATGCTGTATACTCAAATATAACTGAAAGTAATCCTTCAGACCTACCAAGGTCAAGAGTGATGATTTTCTCACATTCATCCTGGCATACTCAAAGGTTCTGATATGGAGCCTCTGACTAGCAGTCCATGAACCCAGTATGCTGTGAAAAAAAATAACATATCAACTTGCAAGAGACAAGAGCGCGTGGGAAATGAATACCTGTTTCCTTTTGTACTCACCATGTCCGACTCATTCGCAGATCTCTGGAATTCCTCTTCTCTCCAGAAAAAACCTCAAACAATATCTTCTCTGGCACAACAACAGGGACAACGTCGACCACAGGGCGGACAAGATTTATTCGCTCTCCTTTCTTCATCTACCTCCACCACCACACGACCTTCCTCATCTCAGCTGCACTCTTCTTCTTCTTCTGCTCTTCCATCTACACTCGCACCGCCATCTCAACCCAAGCAACAGCGTAAATCTCCAACCGATGCTTTCTCCGACCTTTTCTCTTCTTCTTCTCCTGTGTCCACAGTTCAATCAAACTTGACCATCGCACAACGAACGGCTTTGGCTGACCAACAGCGAAAAGATAAAATAACAGCACATGAGAAGCAGCAGGAGAAAGAAAACCTCGCTTGGGCTGGCTTGGACTCGCTCTCGCTGAGTACAAGCGACAGTGTCAGCTCGACATCAAAAGGGCCAAAATCGTCATCTGCATCTGTGTCCAAGGCCAAGGGACTAGTTGACGATGGAGATGATTGGGGTTTAAAGGATCTTGCAAGACCTACTTTGTCTCAAGATAAGCTCAATACGAGACCAGCTAACGGCTTTGACACCTGGGGTTTGGACAGTCTCCCAGAGCAACCCACCAAACCTGCTTTTATCCCTGATAGCAAATCACCGAAACTATCTGGTGTAGGGAGCTTTTGGGATCTAAACGAGTTTACACCTTCCTCAAGTACTACTGCCACCACCCAATCATCAACTCACACGGATTCTCATTATCTTGACCTCGGAAATCTTGCAGATGGATCATCGAATGGTCAAGATCGGGATGGGGGAGTACAAGGAGACGACGATGATTTCATGAGTGTATTCAATAAACCTCCTCAACCCAAGGTACGTTACGTTAACCCTCCGCTAACCTTCCTTACCGGGCTTGACATTGGCTCATAGCAGACCTCACATCAACACCCCTCGTCCTCATCACCATCACCCCCTTCGCTCCGATTGCAAAACCAAAGCCGGACAGCTTCTCCCCCACCCCACATCTTGGGCCAGGTCGTCGAAATGGGATTCTCAATACCTAAAGCCAAAGCAGCACTCGCCGCAAATAACAACGATGCACAAGCTGCTGTCGAACAACTACTTGCTTCCGAGGGCGATCATGCCAGCAGCAGTGGTCGCGGTACTCCCATTCGGCAAGTTGATAGCACAGTTCCTGCGAGAGCACTTTCTCCTCGTAATAGAGGTGATCGTGAACGGGAATTACCTCAACAACAGCAACGTCGTGGCGAAACATTCTCTCCGTCTCCAATGACTGGTAGTACAAGTGATATCCAAGCACAAGCTGAACAACTCTTGGCACAAGCCAGTGTGTTCAGTAGAGGGATGTTCAATAAAGCGTCTAGTTTCTTGAAAGAAAAAAAGGAGCTAGCACAGAAAGCTGTTGAAGAGTATCGCACTTCTACCGCTGGGAGTGGTGGGAGTGGTTCTGGGAGGACAGGGACAGGGAGACCGAAATGGATGCTGCAGCAGCCTGAGGAAGGTGATGTCGCTTCGCCCAAAAATGCATTCAGAGACGACGTCAACACTGATAAAAGGGGGGATCGTGAGCCAGAAGTGTGGATCCCGAAACGACCGGATCGTCAACGTGAGAAGGAGCGTCAACGCGCACGAGAACGAGAACGTGAAGCCACGACTCCATCGCCACCTAAAGAAGAACCTGAAATCGACCTGTTCACGCCCAACACATCCAAAACCTCGCTCTCGTCAGCACCACCATCTTCCTCTTCGACAGAGCGGCACCGACAATCAAGTCAAGAAGTGACATACAAGTATCGACGCAATACATCTGCGATTTCATCGTCTATCGCGACGCTCAAGTCGGAAGCCAATGCTTCATTCAAGCTTGGACAGTTTGGCAATGCCGAGACATTGTACACGCGCGCTATTGACTCGTTACGCTCGTCGTCGTATGGGAAAGATCATCTGTATTTTGTGCTGTTGTTGAATAATCGTGCTAATGCTCGGATGAAGATGGGTGATGTGAATGGTGCGATTAGAGATTGTAATGGTGTCGTTGGGCTTGTTACGACTAATTGTTTGAACTTTGATGACGACTTGACTAGCTCGAATCGAGACAAGGTCAATTGGGATCCGTCTGAGGATGTTCAGCATGCGAAATTTGTGGTTTCGATTACTGGTTGTGGTCAGGAGGAAGGTGTTGATTTGGTGGATGGTCTTACGAAGGCGATTAAGCGGCGCGCTGAAGCGTACGAGGGTCTTGAGAAATGGGATAAGGCGAAGGAGGATTGGGGTTTGTTGAGGGGTTGTGTGTGGGTTAGGAATGAGAGTGTGAGGAGTGAAGCTGGGAGAGGTGTGGGGCGGTGTGTGAGGATGATGGGTGGGAACAAGAACGATAATGATAATGGGATGAATGGTGTCTCCTTTTCCTCGGCGTCTTCTACCAGACCTCGTCGTTCTCGACCCAATACATCCACAACGCTAGACCAACCCTCACCAGCGCTCAACGCATTCCGAAGTAGTACAGCAGCAGCCGAAGCTGAAGATCGCGCGAAACATCAACTCAAAGACGCGGTGGATGCGAGAGTGTCGAGTTGGAAGCAGGGGAAGGAGGGGAATATTCGAGCGTTGTTGGCGAGTTTGGAGATGGTGTTGTGGGAGGAGATGGTGAAGGAGGATGGTGAAAAGGCGGTCAAGGTGGGGATGCATGAGTTGGTGATGCCTGCGCAGGTGAAGATGAGGTATATGAAGGCGGTGGCGAGAGTGCATCCTGATAAAGTGCGTTTTTTGTTTTTTTTTTTTTTGCTTTACCCTTTTTGTTTTTGTGTGTTGAATGATGGTTTTGTTTTTGCTTTGTTTTTCTTTGTCTTCTGTCTTTTTTTGTCTTTTGTTTTTTTTTGTCTTTTGCCTCCCCCTGATGGCTTTGCTTTTGTAGTTGAATCCGAGCAATTCGACGTTGGAACAAAGGATGATTGCGCAGGGTGTGTTTGGGGTGTTGAGTGAAGCTTGGAATGCTTTTAAACTGTGATTGGGGGGAAAGTGCGTGGCTGGTGTGACTGGTTCTAGAATTTTACGTTTTGAATCACGAGTTGGGATTTGATGCCATCAGGCGTCATCAGGTACGATTTGGGAAGGAAAAATGATTGATGAGATTGATGAGTCATGTAGAATCAATTTTTAGATTTATATATATATATAGGAACATCTTATTGACATTGTTGTATAGAAAACCCCGTTATGGATAATCTAACAGAGTTGAATCCAGAGCGAGAGTTTCTGATGCAGCCGAGTTGTCAAGAGGCTTATCGTGTTTGTGTCAAGTACGAGAGTCAGCTCGTCACGGAGGATGATAAGCGTTGGATTAGGGTTTTGGGGTGTTTGTTGTTTTATGCGCACAAGGACGGTGCTCGTGTTTACCTTGCCAACTCGATTATGTGTGTCAGAGATGATCTGGCTACGTTGATTAAGCTTGGTCGACTCATTGAGCAGAATGTTATTTTGCCTTGTGAGTTCTTTTTCTCTCTCTTTCCCTCTTGATGATGGTCTTTGTGGATTAATGTGTGTGTGTGTTTTTTTTTTTGCAGTCAAGACATGCAGGAGTCAGATTCTAAATACCCAGAATTATCAGTTTATACCATCCGCTGCGAATCAGCGAATTGATATAACGAAAGCCCCCCAGAATCACACAGAGGCGAAAGAGCTTGTGAGCCACTAGTATCTTTACTATCGTCATTGTCTATCTTCATTGATCTTGCGATAGGCTCTTTCTCGAGATTGTAGGAGATGTGTCGTCACAGGCTATTTTGATTGGACTTCCCCTGATGTTACGGGAAACCGTACTGGGATATTCACCGAATGTGCCTATATTGTTCCGCCAGCTACGTTCTTCGATGTGACGGAAACTTCTCCAACGGTTTGTGGTTCTAAAACCTTTAGGGAACGAGATGATTGACCGAGGTGATTGTCCATAATTCGGTGTTCTAGCTTGATCATTCTGCGACTATTTCGACTCTGCTGAGGCTGTTCTACCATGATATCTACAAATTCAATAGGGAGCAAGTGTATTCGTTGACCAACGTTCTGACCATGGAGAAAAGAGTACTGCGCTATTTTGACCAACTGTTTATCTGCTTTGAACCTGTGGTGAGTTCCTAAGTTCGTCCTTGTTTGAATCTCTTTTGAAGACTGATGGGGTGCATTCGTGCTGCCATACATAGCCTGGGAAGAGAGACTCTTATGAGGTCAAGCATTTCATAAAAAATCCACCCTTGCACATGCCCCAGGTCGTACAATTTTCAACCGATGATCCCAGACATCTTCCTCTTCCAGATCCTGAACTGATTGCTCTCAACGCAACGATCTGCAAGGTCGCTCATATGTCTGGTGCTGCTGAGTTTATAGATAGTGTTGTGGTACAAATTTCCCATGGGCAAATTCAGATCTCCAGTATCATTCCCGGTCATGATTTGCAGTCTCAACAGTAATGAGAAATCTTTATAGCTTGTAATACTCCACTCAACAATACAAAGATACAATTATGAAACTAAGGAACGATTGGATTCATAGCAAACGAACGAGATGAGGGGCGAGAGGACTACAATATATCATCGTGCTCTCATGACAATCCATCTGTCTTGTGTCCCTTCCTTCCTTCTTAGTTCATTCAACTTCTCCGCTTCGGCCAACCACTTTTCAAAGCTTTCCGAACATCTTGGTGAGTCCATGGCCAGCGAGTCACAGAGCCACCGACGCGTATTGTAGGGTTCTTCTAACCAGAGTTCCCTATACGCCGACCGCACAATTCTCCACGCACTGGCTCTCGCCTTTGTTAGTAACGAATCTATCACTAGCTTGAACGCTCGGATAGACAGATTGTCGTCAAGTTGTGTGGGCATGCTTGCTTCCGAAGTATCTGTATCTGTGTGAATAGAAAGTTGAAGCGCCGACATCATATATTTCTCGTTGGTTAGAGATCCGATTTTGTAGTAATTTCCAGAGCGTAGGCTATAACTCAGGGAATCCAGCCATTTGCGGGTAGGCAGGGATATCCAGTCCTTCGGCAAAGAAGTATACTGTTGACGGTAGAGGATCTGGGAGGGGTATTGTGAGACAAGATGATTGATCAAGGAAATAAGGAGGGAGATGTGTCGGTGATGTGAGTGATTCGTTGATTTAAGCTTTGGATTGGTCA
>Ga0153934_1000040_pt1 | contig 30036 bp, 39 predicted proteins | sample TSNJ018MetaG_FD_104708 | JGI IMG/M metagenome (GOLD analysis project Ga0153934, IMG submission 104708) | Attine ant fungus gardens microbial communities from New Jersey, USA - TSNJ018 MetaG | ecosystem: Host-associated > Fungi > Mycelium > Unclassified | place: USA: New Jersey, Wharton State...
AAGACGCTCAGCTTCTGCCTTCTCCAGTCTTTCCTTTTCAGCCTTCTCATGAGCCTCGCGCTCTTTTTTTCCAACTGAACGAATACACCATCAGATTCACAAGTAATTCTCAAGAATGAATAGTATACCCTTTTCCTCCTGTGCTGTAGTCGTCTTCTTCTGCTTTTTGGTGGGCGGTCCCTCCCTATCCTCCCATACTTTCTTTCGTTTATCAATCTCGCCCTTCTTGATGTCTTCAACACCTTTGCGGGTTGCCTCAGGCATGATGGTGTCCACGCCGTAATGTTTGGCTATCAAAGGTTTCACGGTCCATGGAGAGGCAACGGCAGCATCACGATCAACACAATCTCGAATAAAACGACGAAGAATGGACTTTGAAAAAGACAGGCGATCTCGGCTAGACAAATGTAAGTGTCGCAGAAGAGTTAAGGACTTTGATAGAGATACCTCATGATTCGACAATGACACTCCATGGTGCTACCAATGACTTGTGGCATGACCTCTTTTTTGCCCTTCTCACCCTTTTCTTTCTCAAATTCAAGGATATATATCCAATAATAGTAGAGTTCTGGGTCGTCCCTCTGATTCGCGTCTGCAAGTGGGATACTGAGATCACTACCGATGACATGGGCTTCTTCATCCATATGGTTGAGGGACGAATCGTCGTAGGTGTCTTTCCTCTGTTCGTCCGATTTGAAACGGGGAGGATAGACCTTCATGACGAGGCCATAGAATCTGAGAGGCACGTGGGTAAGTATAAAAGCCATTAGTTGCAGAGAGGAACTTGCTTGACACCCTCAATCTCAACAATGACCTCTGGAGATGAGCATGAGTCGATGACGACACGATAATGGACGGCAAACACACTTTCATCTTTGAAATAGCGATCCTTGAAGCGGTCGTATACGGCTTCGACAAGGTGATCAAGGCGGCCCATGACCTCTTGAGAAGGAGTATGAGTAGATGGTTCTGCAGTAAAGGGGAGAGGCCATACGCCACTGGACTGCCTTAAGGACACGGGACTTGAGAGGCTCGGGAAAACGGGTGTGCAGGGTGCGAGCCTCCTGACGCTCACTTTCTACAGCCTGGAAATAGTCCAAACCACTTTTACCGGTGACTTCACACTGGAACTGCCTGAGGCGATAGAAGGACATGCGTGCAGCGAAGGCCCTGGAAAAAAAAGATAGTCTGGAAAGGGGTGGGATATGAGAAAAAGACGCACTCGTATGACTCAAAGATCTCGCCGGTTTCCTGCAGGTAGAAGACTTGGCGTTCAGGATCTGTCTGGAGAGCATGGACGAGGTCGTCGGAGGGCTCTATGAGGACGACGCGCTTGCGGCGACAAAAGGGCATGGGTGGGGCGGAGGCGAGGCGGGTGGTAAAAAGGAGAAACAGAATGTGGGAGGAAAGAGTGATGGCGGGCGGACAGAAAGGGCCAGGTGGCTTGTCCGAGCTCCCAAGTCCTGTCTCCACTTACCGCGCTCTCTGCCCCTCTGCTCTCTCCTCCCCTCGACTCCTACGTTCCTCTCCCAGTCCCCACCGTCCCCGGCACCCGCGATGCCCACATACCGTGCTTGATTTCTGTGTCCGTCTGTGCAGCGCACATCCGGGCTAACCCTAGCTTCGTCCTCTTGCCATATATATTCGTCTGCCCCTGGCCTCTCCCTATTTTTTTCTTTTTTTACGCTCGCAGTCCTCACCTCTGCCGCTGCTCTGGTGGCCTGTTCGGTCGTACTTCGGCCCTCTTGCCCTCTTGTGATACGCCGCCCTTCTCCGTCCATCTTCACTCATATTTCGAGGCGCTGCACGTGCTCAATCACGTGAACGAATTCAACATTAGACTGTCCTGTGGCATACATAGTTTATTGATCATGTAGTATACCCCTCAATAGGTTGTCAACCTTTTGTTGTCCGGCAAAAGTGGGCCCTACCCTGCCCAGGGCCCCTCTGCCGGTGAGCGTTGTTGGTGAGAGCAGGTGCCCGGAATCACGGTCCGTCAAAGCTTTGCGGTCCGCAATCCCCTTCAGTTTCTCTCTCAAGAGCCATGCCTTAACCTCTCTTCTTCTCCACCTTCTTGCACGTAAGTCTACAATGTCAACAGCTCCCAAATTGAATGTCTTGATGTGTAAGTCGTCCAATTACTTATCCTCTTGTCTAATACATCTATCCGACAGGTGGTACTGTGAGTGATCGCACTGGTTCTGATTGATTATCATTGTACTTACTTTGTGAAGGGAGAGTACACCACAGGATGGACTGGCTATGGAGCATCAAAATCGGATAAAAAGGTTAGGATTTCAGTTACAAAACCCGTCAAATAGCAAGTTCACCTCTACGATAATTAGATCGGCGTATGTTTTTCTATCCACTTTTTGCTGAAGCCCGCATGCTCAACCTATCAAGGTTGTTGCTTTAACGCTCTTTGACCTTCGACGACTGGGCAAGGTAATCGTGTCACTGCACGATGCAGGGCATTTGGCCTAACCTTATATTTAGGTCGATAAACTCGGTATGGTAGGTGTGAATGGCAAAAAGTTTCCCGACATTCGCCAGCATCTGGTGAACAACATTGGCCAAGTCTACAGAGATATGGACCTCGAGCAAGTGTTTTCACCACCCACGAATTAGCCTTCTGACCGGTACATCCAGATTTGAAGAGTTTCCAAAGAATGGCAATGTTGACCCCGACGCATGTGAGTGAAGGTATCAACACTCTAGCTCTGTCTTGATTGACTGACTGCCTTTCATCCGTCAGACAAAGAGGCCATTGACAAGTTGAACCCAGGCGATGCAGTGGTTATTTTCACTCCCGACAGTAGGCCTTTCATCTTCGTTTGCGTCACACTAATTATCCATCAAAATATCAACAGACACTCACTACAGCATCGCGATTTACGCCATCCAACGAGGGATTCACGTTCTCATCACCAAGCCCGCAACTCAGCTGCTCTCTCATCACAACGAGCTGATCGCCGCGGCGGAAAAGCACAAAGTCGTCTGCTTCGTCGAGCATCACAAGCGGTGGGCATTCCTCTAAACATTTCTTCCCTGTCAGTCAAAATAGGTTTTCTCAATCCAATCTCATCCGTCAGCTTCGATCCTGTGTATAGCGATGCCAAAGCGCGTGCTCAAACTTTGGGCGAATTCAATTTCTTCAATGCCTGGATGAGTCAGCCCAAGAGCCAGCTCGAGACCTTTCGGGCCTGGGCAGGCAAAGATTCTGACATCAGGTAAGTCGGGAAAGTCTAATGGCCCTATTCCTATTGCCACCGCGTCGGTTTCGGGAGAATATGAAAAACTTAATTTGACTAACGGGAAAAAATCTGTTTGTGGTACAAAGTTACTATCTTTCGTCCCATCACATCGACATCTGCTGCTGGATCCTCCAGGACCTTGCCGTACCAACCCGAGTGGTCGCGAGTGCTGCAACGGGTATCGCAACGGGTGACCCTTACAACTGCGTATCGGAAACTGAGGATACCATCACCCTTCTCGTAGACTGGCAGTCGATCAAGAGTCCTAAACACAGAGGAACGGGTGTATACACTGCGAGCTGGACGGCGCCGCTCAAAGCCGGCATTCATAGTGGACAACACTGGTATTATATGGCTGAAAAGGTGAATGATCATTTAACCGCGATCTAAGATCGCCCTTCCTAAAATCACCCGGCCCATCCAGGGGGATATTAATGTTGATCAAGCTCACAGAGGATACGATGTCACTGTTGATGATGCAGGAAAGACATGGTACAACCCATTCTAGTGAGTACTCAATCTTTTGAATTGCCTCAACACAGAATCAAAACGCTTTCCTCTTGTCTTTATTATTATTATTAAACATCATCCTTTGTGCTTGCTAATTTATTGTATCCAGTATGAAATACTCTCCATCAGAAACAGGTCATTTTGATGGCCAACATGGATATGGTTATATCTCGATCGAGAAGTTTATCGATGCCGCCCGCAGCGTGAACACCGGTGAGGTTACAGCTTCGAAATTCGATGAGCACGGTCTTCCTACGATTCGAAACACAATCTTGACGACCGCCATTCTCAACGCTGGTCGTATCAGTCTTGATGAGAAAAGGCCCGTTAGCATTAAGAAGAGTGGTGAACAGTGGATTTTGGAATAATCATGTGACAAAAAATCCTGTCTACGCTTTGATTTGTATTCGTAGTCAAATCTATGTTCTCAGTGCCAAGTCTTGGTATATCTCCCGGTTTCCTGGAGCTCTTGTACTGATGTACAAGAGCTATATATATCATTTCAGGATTGATTCAGTGACTCCTGATGCCGCAAGGCAGAATTGGCATAGAAGCCCGTCGAGATTATTAAACACATTGGCACCCTGTGTCAGCCCGGGGTTAGAGCTGGTTACTAGGGACAACTTGAAATGACGAAAATCTCTGGCTGAGCTACAAAACAATGTCCAACAAGCCATTTGTATTGTAGTTGACGTACGGGCAGACAAATTTGAGAAAGTCCTTGTGGTGTAAGCCTGGTATTGGTTGATGGAGTATAACTAAAGATTAATGGGAATGCAGACAAGTTCGGTTGAAAGTGAAATATGAGATTGCGGTATGATGGTGATCGTGCAAGACGATAAGGTCAAAAATAAAGTTGGCATCCGCGCTAGACGCGACGGGGAAACCAGGAGGAAAGGCGTGTATAAAGTGAAGAATAAAATACTTTAAACGAAAGAAAAAGGTATGGAACAATGAAAGAAGGAAGACACTGCCATCTTGTGAAAAGAAGTTTGGATGGAGGGTCGATGATTGAGTTGCAAGAATGAGTTGGTTGAAGAGTGGAATGCATATTGGAGAATGAGTGTGCTAGTCGGATGATTTGAGGCAGGTGGAAAAAAGACCGCGTATACTAGACTATTTCTCCGGAAAGAAAGTGCCATAGGAAAGAACGGAAAAGGGAGCGGAGAGCCCAGGCAACAAGCAAACATACTATGATTTGTTTGACGACGACCTCAAAGTTCTGATAAGTGCCAATTCTGACGAGGCGATGATGCTCTATCTCACTGCCCGATGTCCATCTTTTACCCTCAGATAGGTTGTGGGCTTTGCCAGAATAGAATAGTGGGTGCGGATGATGATATCGAGACAATTATTAGAGAAAACTGATGGATGGATTGCGAAGATGAAATGTGCGGCGCGGTTGGTCGATGCGACGTGTATTGATAATACATTTTGCGGAGTGTTGCATTTTAGACAAAATAAAAGAAGAAAAGCGACAGAGGATACAAGAGGATAGGAACCCGTTACGAAACAAGCGTTGTTCGAGGTGACGAAATGTTTAGATTGTGAAGAGCAGATCGACCAAAGGTGACGAAGTCATGGGGAAGATATTGCTCTGGAACGGTTTCTGTACGATGCTTGTTCAGTACGGGCTCAAAGTGCGACGGTTGGTTTTCTTTGTCATCTGGTGTATAAGATCCCGAGAAAGGATCGCCGGAGAACATCGGCGTAGTCGGGGTGAGAGGCATATCATCCGACACGTCTGACAGTGATGCTGACGAACTCATAGGGGTACTAGCTGCGGATACAGTTGTACGCTTGGGAGTGACAGGCAGGGCAGCCAGGGCGGCTAGGGATTGAGGAATGAAACGGCCACCTTGCAAATAATATTGGACAACAAAGGTTGCTGCTTTGGAGTAGAATGCATATGAGTACTTTTTGATGAGCGTCTCCGACAAGCCATTGACGTGTTTAGATAGTCGGGCATCGAGATAGTCGATGACCTCAAGGCACTCGTCCGTTTCCTCCCAAAGGCGCCGAGGCTTGTCACATAGATAACGAGCAAGAGTTAATGAAGCCAATGCAATCGTTGAGGGGGGGTATTTGATGAACTCGCGATAAAAGAGGGTGATCTCCATCAAAAAGCGGGCGACGTGTTGGACTTTGGTGTCCTCAACATTGGGACCACAGCACATGAGCCTAAGCCAGGCCTCGGCAGTTGGGTGACCAAGAGTCCATTGGATGGTGGAGAGAACATGACCCTCCATTTGGATAAACGCTGACTCCTCATAGATCTCGCGGCAGATCTGAGCAAGATCCTGCACGGTAGGAACCCTTTCTTTTGCATCTTCGAATTTTGCAGCAATCCATAGAGCAGCGCAGCCAACGAGCTGGTAGTGCTTGATATAGACAATGCGACGGGAAACATAACGATCCACGATGTTAAGAGTGAGATAGAGTGTCTCTGGACGCAGACGGAAAGTAAAGTGGATTTCTACGAGAAAATCCACTAGACAGGGACGCATGTGCCACCGAATCTCAGGCTGCTGGTCCATTGACTGAGTGGACGACATAGTGAAACGCTAGGAGGAGGTTGAGCAACGGCATTCTTCGGGCGAGCTGTGATTAAGGGGAGGGGAAAAACTGACCTCCATATCGTGCATATAATAGCGGATCTCGTCGCGATACTCCTCCTCGAGCAACACAGACTCTTTCCTGCAGAATTGCATCCCTCGAAGACGCTGCTGCTGCTGGATGAGAGCGAATTTGGCTGAACGCGGGGAACGGCAGGCATATGAGGCAAGAAGCGAAGGGGACTTGGAAGCTTTCTGGACCCCGTGGGGAGGAGGGCGCTTCTTGGGGTAGATGAGGGAGTTACGGGACTGGCGATTTGAGGAAGCGGTATCCTTCATGTCAGTGCTAGTTGAGTCTGAAGCAAGCCTGTTGGAGGGGGACGGGTCAGCATCGCTGGAATCAACTGTGTCGCAAGGGGTCATCGGCGTCTGATGGGCGGAGAAAAAGAGGGACGCCCTGTCACTAGCCAGGCAGGATGCGGACAATGACGACGACAAAGGAGAAGAAACCAGCAGGCCAAACAACAAACAGAGGCTTGCGATCGACCGAAAATAAATTTGAGAAAACAAACTTACAAGGTGGAGATGAAGCAAGCCAGTGAGCATGCACGAGAACAAGTCGGCTGCTGGTCTGTGGTCTAAGGAGGTCGTGAGCGTGAGCGGTGAGGGGGAAAGTATGTGCGCCGGGAGACGGACACAACGACGGCAGAGGACAAGAGGGAAAACAGAAGAATATAAAAGAATGATTGGCAAATGCCAGTCAAGATTGATGCCAACTTCGGGTCCAGAATATTAGTGGTGGTTATCAGCTCCCGAATAGGAAGGTCTATCTCCATCCCATGTCCGCCATTTCATCTTATACCCTGCTCGAGCCCCCTTCCGTAATTACTCTCTATCTGTCTACATTGGATACGCTGTCCATCAACACCTGGTGACCATCGCGCCAGGAGAGGAATGAAACTACCACACGATTTGAACGGCTCCAGATCGGGAAGGATCTGCCTCAGGCAGTGTCAATCTGATCGTTCCCACGACCCCACGTTTTTCAACGAGCTCGTTCCATGACGTAGATCTCATTATCCGACACAGGCCGAGCAATGGCAACAGAGTGGAAATCTAACCTACCTTTAGATACGGCAGCAGACCAGGGACTATGAAGCTTGTCAACGCATGTTCTGGAGTTAACAGGACTGCTTACGGGTTGTGTGAATGATTGTCAAGAAAGCTGGAAACTGAGACAGTGCAACACAGCAGAAATCGTCAGTGGGCGCTCACTTGGTCAGAAAAAATGTCGCCTACAGATATTAAGGTTGTCGGCAATCACAAATTGTAGTGGAATTACGACTGGAATACAACAGGAAACAAAAAAGAATGACTGTGGTGAGAGAAAGTTAGAGACCGCTCCAGGAGTGTCACCGCTTGGGTAGACCACGACGGAGTTTGGAAGGCCGTGCACACGCTCGAAATGACTTGAGCGTGTCCAGAAGCAGCTTCAGTAGCCAGCGACTTGCTAGAGGCACAGAGACGACTGGAGAGGGATAAAGAGAAAAGGTGCGTCGACTCAACAAGAAGCAGCTTTTCAAGGACAAAGAACAGGCGTGCGCTTTGACGTGGACCCTTTTCCTTTTTTCACAATACCAGGCTCACTTCGTAATTCGATCCATGCCTGCAGGTCATCCTTGGCGTTATGTAAGCATTTTTCCCTCAACGTATCAGAAACTCCCTAGAAAATGTCTAACTCACTGAGTCGCTGTCTCAGTCAAACAAGCCCCGGTCTATTGTTTGGTGTGTTTAGCACTCCCTCATACCTTACAACTTGTCTCGCTCTAATGAAACTAGCTAATTCGGCCCGAATCAGCGGGAATATAATTAATTATCATCGTACTCTGATACGTCCATTGGTGGCCTCCAGCCACATCATCTCGCCGCACAGGGTCGTACGTATACTAATCTTACAGCTCATATCCTATTCCATCATCCTGATAATACAATAGTTTTGTATCACGGCTTGTCAGTCCTCTGTCACGTACTTAGAAGAATCATTAATTTCTGATAGCATCTCGAGCTTCTACTATTGTCATGTGGGATCGGGAGAGATCTGTAATGCATCAGAATCATTTGTCCATTCTATTCCGCATGCCGACATCTTTTGTTATTCAAGTTCTAGCTGGTTACCAAGAGCTAACAATGATAGTCACAAATATCCCCCTCTGCTCATCACCGCAAGTTCGTTGATCTCTTAAGTATGCGCAGTACTCATAGAATCAACGCATCAACTTGGGTTCTCTCGCCTTGAAATTTTATGGGTGTCCTTGACGATGATACCTTTGGAGGTCATCAGAATAGCCCTGATCATGCATTTCGTTCCCACTCGGCTGTCCGCGGAATCTGCATATCGAATTCGGAAGCTCTCTGATGTGCAGCCAGGCACCATAACATTTATACGATAAGCATGACTACAAACTTGGACGTATATAACAATCCTTCGGCAAATTTGAGTGGCGCTTAATATGATATAGCGGCAGTTATATGAATCTACGTTCGCCTCGTGCAAAACCCTACTAGCTTTACCAAGAATCACCCTGCTTCTACCCTATCTGCCATCACAATCCTTTTTTTACATTGGACATTTGACCCAAAGTAAGTGAGAACCCCATCGGGTGCTGTTCGGCCATGACTTCGCAGAGCCTTTTATAGGGCCTCAGTGCTCAACTAGAACCCCGCCCATCTGACGTGAGTATTTGATTGAGGCGAAGGGAGTAGCCATCCATGAGAATCCTGTCCTGTACTTGCGGAATTTTGCGGGTCTCCTGTGGTACTCCAAAGGAAGGGGTGCACAAGACATGACACAGTGAACATCGAGAACTTGAACCAGGCTTGAAGATATCCGCTCAACTCGAAGAATCAGAAACTATGAGTCAGAGTAAAAAGCCTCTCTGCTAACTTTTACCGATGATTCTCTGAGCCGAGTTTGAGTGGGCAACACTTTTATCAAGGTTTCTTTGTGATATCTCAGATAGATACCGATAATCTGACCCATCGTTGTACCTGACTATTCTTCAGTTAGTTTTTTGCAGTTGTGGTCCAGACGGAATGATCACAAGGTGGCCGCGTTCCCCCGAGCTGTAGGCAATAGCGTAACAACCGTTTGACTGTTATGGGTATAGGCTAAGGTATATTCTAAATCGACTCTGAATTCTTCCGGAATTTTACCATTAGGTCTTATAAATCTCATCGATGGAATTGATTCAGTACTTAAGAGTCCAACAAAGAAAGGTCAATGAGGTATTCAAAGAGCTGCATGATTAAGACATTATACACAATTGAGTAGAAAACCAGACGTGGCTAATAGAAAGAGAGTGGGGCTGTCAGAATTCACTCCCGAGGAGCTCCACCCATCAAAAGAGCAATGAGATCGCTAGTATGACCATTATTTGGACCGCTCGCCCCTTGCTGGAATTGCGAACTCATGAGGTGCGAGGATGGATGGAGTGGAAGTTGTTGACGGCCAGCAAAAGGGGGACCCTGCAAGTGGTTGGCCTGCTGGAGATTATACAAAGGGTTTCCTCCTCGTGGACCAGGGAGACCCGGCCCCGCAATACCCAGGATTTGGTTGGGGTTCTGCGAACGCTGATCCATGTTATGCACAAGACTAGGGTGGGGGACCGAGTTTTGAAGTTGATGCACGTTTGGAACAGGTCCACGAATCTGAGGATTACTGAAATTGTTGACGGCGAAATTAGTGAATTGCTGTTGCTGCGATGGAGCCGCGTTTGGGAGGAGATTGGCATGTAGAGGGCCGTTGGGGACTTGTAGGCCAAGAAACTGGGTGGAATCATGGGGAGGACGACCACCGAGGTTGGCAAGACCAGGCGGTAAACGTTGTTGCTGAATACTGGACATTTGGTTGTGCGGGCCAATACCTGGAGAAGGACCACCCCGAAATTGTGCTTGTTGCAAGGGCAATCCCATATTGCGGCCACTCTGAGAATTGAACATCGATAGATTTGGACCACTAAAAGGGTCGGGGCCTCGCTGCGCTTGGTGTAGTCGTTGTAAATGGAGCTGCAAAGCTTCATCTGGTACATCGTGGTAGGATCCTACATTATCACGACTTCGCGGAGGTGCGGTTCGGAGACCTGGAACCATTCCATCAGGCACAAAACGATCGTCAAGTCGACTGTCGTAAAGAGCATCTAAGCGACTCGGCTGAAGATGCTGAGATTGGAGTGGAGGATTGCTCATAGCGTTAGCTTGATTGAGCAAATGACCACTATTCAGATGCTGATGGGGGGTTGGATAATTGGGTAAACTCGTCCGCTGAGCCTCAAAAGCCAATGAACGCCAGTTGTTGAAATTCTACGATCAAAACTTACTTGTGAAGAGCTGTTAAGCATAGCAAATAGATCATCTACAGTTCTCTCTTGAACCAGTGGTGGACCACCGCTGTATAGTGTTTGCTCCTGCCTCAATGGAGGGTTGGAAGAGGGTGATAAGAAGTTCGTTGGCGTCTGAGGCTTAAGTCCAGAAGGCATGTTTTCCTTTGTCTTGCTATCAAAGAATTTGGCGAACCGACTGCCTTTGTTTCCAGTATAGGTAAGGCTGTTGTTGTCATCATAGGTGTTCAGAGGAGAGACAGAACCGTATTGTTTGTCTGAAGCTCGCTGTCCAGTTTCAAGGTGTCCTGCCACTGGAATTTGGGTTTGCTCTTCACCAAGACGATGTTGTTGTTCCTCAAATCGTGGGAAACCTTGAGACCGGGGTGTGCCAGGCTTGACTAGCGTTTCAATAGCAAGACCTAGTGTACGGTTTGAATGGCTTTGCAAGGCATTTGTCACATAGACCTACCATTAGAAGGTCCCGACGAAGTAGCTGACAAAGGATTGACAGGGGATTTGGCGGATGATCGCCCTAAAGCAAGTAATCGAGACCCAGCAGGTGGAATGTACTCAATAGATTTTTCTGGATACAATATGGATGAGCCGCCATCTGAGGAGGTAGTAACAGTCATTGAAGGAGGGGGTTTTATTGCTGCGTCTCTTGGGGATGGAGATATGACCCCTAAAGAATCCACAGTCGACAATGGAGACTGGGGAAAAAGAGAACCTTGGTCTTAAGAATTAGTTCAAGAGACTCAAGAACATCGCAAAGCCTTACCAATGGCGGTGATGGTCGATTTGGTATCTGCATTGCCGTCGGGTGCCGGAGACGAGCTACCATCGCTTTTCTTCTTCTCCTCTTCGCGTTTCATCAACAATTTAAAAATTTGGATCTCGTCGAGGCCTTTGTCCTCCGCATCCTGACCGGCAGGCATGTCTGATTCTGACAAGACTTCTAAGTTCTTTCCTTGAAGTTCCTTCTCTTTAAGTCCCTTTTTCCATGCTTGAATGCCATCAAGCCCGCCATCAGCACTTTTGCCACCTAGTATACCAGACGTGTTCGTCGGTACGTAGGTTTCCATCCAAGCAGGTTCTTTCTCCTTTTCTCTCTCACGCTCCCGTCTGTCTTCGCGATCCCTTGGCTCATCACGATGACTAACCGACTTTTTATCCCTACCAGAAGTTCGCTTGTCGCGGGCATCTTTTTCATCACCAGGTATCCAGCGGCGATCGTGGGATGGTTCCCAGTGGTCGCCACGTTCTCTCAGGGCACGCCGGGCAGCCATCCGTTCATCGCGTTTACCGTCATCACGCCAGTGACGTGGGTCATCGTCAGGAATTCGGTCAGTATCCCGCTCACGCCTATGTTCCTCTCTTCTGTACTCTTCACGATCATTTCTTGAGGGTCTATCCCTATCGTCGTCTCGTTCGCGCCTTGGTCTAGAAGGGGAACGCCTTGGTCTCGAAAACTCTCGAGCCCGCGACCTGGGACGTTCACGATCATCACGGTCTGAGCAACACTTGAGCTGGGCTAGCGCAAGGTCACTTAATAAAACTCACCATCTCGACTATTCCGTGAGGTTTCATCTGGAAACTCGTCAGCGACGGCAATGAGAGTAAAAAGAGACGTACTCCTTCGCCAATCATCACCAGTCTCACCTTGTCGTTTTTTCTGGGTCTCTCTACCTTCTGATCGCCTGTTACCGCTAGAAGATTGATTTTGTGATGAGGTCCTATTGGATGAGCTTGAATTGAGATGGGATGCCGATTCACGTTCTTTTCCTCGTGTACCAGCAGGTGACATCCCGAAGCGATCACGATCATATTTTTCAGAAAGCTCGAATTGCAGTCAGCTGGAGGTAGTCAAAATCGTGAAATTCCTACATGACGAAGACCTTCTTTGTCTCGTATTTCTCTATCTCTATCCCTATCTCCGTCACGTTCTCGGTCACCTGAACGTAGCGATTGGTGCTTGAAGTTGCCCATTTGTGATGGTTGGGACAGGGCTGAACGAAATGAAGGACGAGAAGATGCATCTAGGACAAGCTCTTTATATCACACTTTGTCACAAATGAAAATAAAACAACTCACCCCCATCATCAAGGTCTCTCCTAAACCTGGACGTTGCGAAAATCAATAAAGGAGTAGAGGAAATATCTACTGATGACACACTCACCTTCCTCTGCCATTGGAGCTCGTGTCGTTTTCCTTCTTAGATAGAGTAACTTCATTGTCGCTATTTGTAAAATGAGGCGGGCAACATAAATGAAACTGTAAGAACGACGGACCCAAACCATTGCTTGAGGTCTGGCATGTCGGGTGGTGGCTTGACCAAAGGCGATTTAAATAGAGAGAGGAGCTCGTTGCGGGTATACACCTGCTTTGGACGAAGTCCAGAAGGGTCTTTTTGGATAGCTTTAGCTGGGTCTTCCTCTGCATCGTGTAAATTAGATTTTGCATATTTATCAACAAGAGCTTTGATAGCAGCCTGTTCTTCTTCAGTTTGGTCTATAGTGGGAGAATCTGAAGGTGGAGAGGACATGGTGGAAGGAGGATAAAATAGAGTAGATTTGCTGGAGTCAGTCAAGAGTCAAGGCAGAGTTGCGCGGGCCTTGAAATGATCAATATCCAAGTTTGGAACCCCGCCTCTCCCTGGCCAAAGCCCTCGAGCATGAATCCCTTCCAGCCCACTCTTAGACACTTTATCATCAGGCAGGAGGTCATCCGTCTCTACAGACATGCAGTTCGTGCCTCCAAAGGTGCCCTCTCCTCCTCTTGTTTTGTTTGAATATGACACTCTGCCAGTCATCGAGGATCCCGTGACTAGACAAGAGACCATCGCTTGGGTCCGGGGAGAATTAAAGAGAAATAAGTGCAATTCAGATGTTGTGAGCTTATTCTACATCCAGTCCTTGAAAAGGCTTGAATTATTTTAGGCACTTATCGAGGATAATGTTCGAGCCACGAGGCGCTCACTGCGTTCTCTGTTTCAAAACATCCGGTAATCCGAGCCGCGCAAGTTATCGTAGTGCACCTATTAGAAGACTATCAGTAGTTCACCCGAACCCTTGTTCCCACTAGCATCCATCCCACATGTACCTATCCGACCAACCGATAAGATTATGATGTAATTTATATCTTTTCCCATATCGTCATGGAGGTCTTCATGCACAATCTGCCTCTGCACCTTGCAGAAGATGAAATCAAAGTTTTTCTTGCATCCCTACTTCATGGCTCGTTGTTCGGTCTTGTGCAAACCAATTTTGCTGTGCACCTTCACAGGCGAAAGAAACACAATGCACGAGCCCAGACAGGAACGTTCACTGTCGCTGACGCTGCTATTGGAACCAAGTTCTTAGCAGAATATGGCGGTACTAAGGGCTTCCGGCTTGACAACAGATTCATTTATTTTCAGAGAAGCAACCATAGCCCACGATCAGACATCGTCGAGACGATTTCTCGAACCCCTTGGATTGATCCTATAAAGGAGCGAGAGCAAAAAGAGAGGGACGAAGTTCTAACCTCCTCCTCTATGTCCATTTCTTCTATCCAATTTTGCTGGCAATGCAGGGATGAAGTGGTCTCCATAGAGGCAGAAGCCAATCTGGAAGCGAGTCTACGATTTGACCCTGGTCGGCGGGAGGTACACGTTAGTACAAAAGATGACGATCTTTATCTCAGCATCATTGCGATCCGATACACATCCATCCATGCAGTTTCCCGACATTACTCAACCATAGACGGAAACTATGTCTTATTCTTTGAACTAGGAATGCCTCCAACATTTCTATGCAAAGCTCCGAGCTTCTTAGATTTAGGGTCGGAAGTGACCTACTCGCGAATGTCAACATTTCCTCATCTCAATAATCCTCGCGCCATCTCTTTTACTGGGCTGGCTCTTCGCCTGGTATTCGCTTCGAAGGAAGAATCAGACAAATTTTCGAAATTGTCGGAGACTGCTGGAATTCGACATGTTTACACTCATGAAATCATTATCGAGCGACGAGGATTGTTCTCTGCTACTAACTTAGACACCCTGGAGAGAAATCTTCTTAAGTTTGACTGGAATGTCGCCTTCCAGTTAGCATCATTGCTCCAAAATATGATACTTGATACCTCTGAACTGCTTGATTTGTTACCCAGGATCAAGAAGATCTCGGATCTCAAGGGCAAAAATTACACCGCCAAACTACTGAAAGAATTTTGTAATGTTGCCAGTGGGCTCTGGTATAGCGATGATTTCAATGAAACTATTGAATCCTGCTTCAACTCGGTGGAACAAGAGTTCAACAAACAGGGTGATATAACTTCTATGATTCCTGATGATGGTAGCTATTACCAGTCATTGCATGTAATCATCACCCCTACGACTATGTTCCTCAATGGACCGTTTCCCGAGCAATCAAACCGAGTCATCCGCAGATATGATAACGAAAATCATGAAAATTTTCTGCGCGTCACTTTTCGGGATGAAAATCACTTGCAATATCGTTTTGACCGTGAGGTAGACGGTCCAAGATTTATTAGGGAGCGAGTTGGTGTATACCTCAAAAATGGTCTGACAATCGCAGGTCGTGCCTTCAAATTCCTTGCATATTCACAGTCTGCGCTGAAGGAACATTCCGTATGGTGCGCAGGATTCAATGTTAGCTCACTTGAGCATTTCTGACCGTTTTTTAGGTTTGTCAAAGCTTTCCAAGACCCCAATTGTGGCTATGTTGATGCGGCTGTCATTATCGATAGTCTTGGGACCTTTCGTGGTCTCCCTTATGACCCAGACCTGATGCGCTGTCCGGCACGATATGCCGCACGAATCTCCCAAGCGTTCACTGCAACTGATGCAGCTGTGGTTCCAGTAGAGGAAGTCTTGAAACTCGATGACATTAAGACGAAAGATGGCAAGTACGTCTTCACTGACGGGGTTGGGACAATGTCGAAGGATCTCGCTCGCGCGATATGGAAGAAATTACGGGAGCCGAAGAAGGGACACGGAAAATTGTCTGATTTTCCCCATGCATATCAAATTCGCTATCGGGGGTCCAAAGGGATGCTCTCAATTGATCACACTCTTAACGGCGTGCATTCGATAGGGCTACGTCCTTCAATGACCAAATTTGAGGCTGATGATGTCTCCGGGGAACACGAGATTGAAATAGCACGAGCCTTCGACCGACCAACACTATACTATCTCAACCGTCCACTTATTATGCTCCTAGAAGGCCTTGGGGTTCCATATGATGTATTTAACGACTTTCAGGAGAAAGCGGTGTCAGAGACCAAAAGTGCCACTGCAACGTTGACGGGGGCTGCTCGTTTACTGGAGAAACATGGTCTTGGGGCCTCTTTCAGGTTACCATCGACAATGCAGAGTCTGGCCAAACTTGGTCTTGACTCGATCTACGATGATCCCTTTTACACTCGACTTCTTAAGGTTGGAGTCTATCATATTCTCCGCGACCTTAAGCATCATGCGCGAATTCCAATCCCTGGCGCCTGGACGCTCGTTGGAGTTGCGGACGTTCATCACTACCTCAAAGAGGGTGAAATTTTTGCTTGTGTCAAGCACCACACAGAGGGTGTGATCTTCCTTGAAGGGCCGGTGCTCATTTCACGGTCACCTACTATACACCCTGGGGATATCCAACTGGTCAGAGCAATTGGAATACCCCCAGAACGTTTGTTTTTTGCGAGAGAGCCCCTGTTCAATACAGTAGTTTTCAGTGTTCAAGGTGCAGTCCATTCTACGGCATGTAGGTAGGTTAGCTCATGCTCTTTCAAGGCAAACGGCCCCTTCCGTCATGCCTAGGGGGCGGGGACCTCGATGGTGATATCTATAACATCATCCCCTTGGTGAATCACCCGTGGTTTGAACCGAAAAAACCATTGAGTGCTCCAGCGGAATATGCGCCCACTCAAAGGAAACTTTTAGATCGGGATAGTACGATGAAAGACGTTGCCGACTTTGTTATGGAGTACATTATTTCAGATGTAAGACACTAGTCTGTGTCCTCGGTTTTGTTGAACTCATTATGATTCGCAAGGTGGTTGGGATAATTGCCATAAACTGGTTGATTATCGCAGATCAGAGTCAGGACGGAATATACGACACTGATTGCATCACGCTCGCGCACCTGCACAGTGATGCTGTAGACTACCCAAAATCTGGTCGAGCAGTAGAACTCAGCGCCATTCCAAAGCTGAAATTCAAAATCAAGCCTGACTGGAATGCCCCCGAAACGATAAACCCAGACTCCTCGAACTATTATCAGAGTCAAAAGATAATCGGCAAATTGTTTAGAGCCATTGAGTTGGATGAAGTTCCTGCATCCAGTCGTCCTCGACGGCGTACAAGGAGGACTATGTCGAGACGGATGCAAGATCACCTATCCAATTTTCAACTGAAGGATCCTAATTCTGCTGTCTTTGATTTGGTTGAGCGACATGTTAGGAGGTTTCTGGATACTGCAGGCCCGTGGGAGGCGTCGGACTTTGAGAATGTCTCCAGGCTTTTCAAACGGTTCTCTAGTGAACTGACAGGGATTGCCGCCAATTACAGCCTCTCTCACAATAATGTAATGCTCACTGAGGAAGAAGTTATTGCCGGAACGATTATACAAAAAACATCACAGCCTCGAACGCGAAAAGAGTACATGACCAAAGTGAGAGACATGTCAAACACGCTTGTGAAGGGGATTCTGTTGGAGCTCGAGGGAGACGAACACAGGACACTCGAGGATCACTTAAAGTACGCTTGGTTGGCATGGGAGCTGTCTTTTGTCGAGGTCACCAAAGAAAATTTTGGAGCGAAGAGCTTTGGTTGGCTTGCGCTCAGTGCTATTTTCGATGCGATGAAAATGATTGAAGACCATGATGCGTTGGAATTAAGAAGCTCGAGAAGTAGGAGAGAGTGATTTGGTTGGACATTTCCGCTAGTTGTACATCGTGTCCATATCATCTGTCTACTTAAGGAGGAGCATTTTGAATATAGCAGCCAACAGGAAAAGATATAAAGATGAGGCAGCTCGTACTGCCTATGCCTGATTTCGAAGGACTGGTGTGCATTAGTAGAAAAGGCGATGGAGGCACAGACTGACGTTAACGTACCCAGAATCACAGAATCACCACTAGTCGCGTTTAGAGTTAGTCCCGTACATTTTCGTAAGATAAACTACCAACCGCAAAAACATTTTACTGATGAAACGGTCTTTATTAACTGGTTTTTTGTTTTTTCCCTTGGGAACTTCTGTCCACATCTAATGGAACATGGTCGCAATTGACTAGGGAAGTATTTTTTTGAAGAACTTGCCTCTTTCACATTCTCGAGGACCTGGTTAATCACGATGAGATACTGGCGGAATCCGGCGAAAGTTCAATACCATATTACTGTGGCGATCAAATGCCTTCACACGAGCCAGAAGCTTCTTGTTGTTTCGTAAGGAGATGAGGACTTGAGTGTGGTTTCGAACTGCTTGTTGAAGCACCGACAGGGGACCCTGAGAGATTTCATGTTCCTCCAATTGGCGTAGTTGGGCTTCATCGAGTTCTGATTTGGGAACATGAACATACTGGCTGTATTATTATGAGCAAACTTCTGGCTGTGCATCTGGTTCTGCACCTACCTCATGGTGTATTACTTTAGAGATTATGTATGGTTCGGCCTGAGCTGGAGAATCGTGTTGTTTGGTATCGACAACAGAGTCAAACAAGCAGGCTGAAATTCTAGAAACGCTATCTCCAGTCCTTACTATCCCTCAATATGGGCCGTATCAAGCAGAAAGGCAAGGCAGGAGCTGCAAAAGCTTACATTACACGATCTTCTGCTGTTAGAAAGCTACAGTGTTCCTTAGCTGATTTTCGTCGGCTTTGCATCTTGAAGGGTAACTGTCATCGTTTTATTGCTCAGGAGTGCTGTTGAGATCAACTAAATTTTAGGGATATTCCCAAGAGAACCCAAAAGTCGGAAGAAAGCGAACAAAGGCTCTTCAGTGCAGACCTCCTTTTATTATACCAAGGATATCGCCTACCTCGCACACGAGCCCGTCCTCAAGAAACTGAGAGAACACAAGGCTTTTGCGAAAAAACTTTCACGAGCGTTGGGTCGAGGCGAATGGAAAAGTGCTAAAAATTTGGAAGACAGCAAGCCAGTTTATCGACTCGATCATATCATCAAGGAGAGGTATGTAAGGGTCGTACCGTACTACTTCTAAGCCTACGTTCTTTCTGACAGATATCCCAAGATATCCCACCTTCATTGATGCCCTGAGGGATATAGATGATGCTCTATGTATGATCTTCCTGTTTGCGAGCTTACCTTCCGGTCAACGCCTTCCCCCTGAGCTCATCGAGAATTGTGCAAGACTGTCAGCCGAATGGCAACTCTACATCATGCACTCTCGACTGTTGCAGAAAGCATTCCTCTCCATAAAAGGCGTTTATTACCAAGCTGAAGTCATGGATCAAACAATCACTTGGCTAGTGCCGTATCAGTTTACTCAGAACGTCTGTACATTTCCCAGGTATTGGTTTTTTTCCCCTGACACGTCCATCTTCAGATTCCAAGTGATGTTGACGTGCGGGTTATGCTCACATTTCTGGAACTTTATCAAACTCTTCTCGGGTTTGTCTTCTTTAAATTATTCACGGACGTCGGCCTCGCATATCCCCCGCCATTAGACCTAAAGAAACTGGAAGCTGCCGCAGGTATTGGTGCATTCAATTTGCAAGAATCTGGTCGTTCTTCATTAAACGATCTCGCCCCCAAACACAAGATTGTAGAAATTGATGGCCGCAAGATCTCTGAAAAAGATGTCCGGAAGACTATCAAAGCTATTGCTATAACTTCCGAAGATGCGGAGCCCACTGATGTATTGCCTTCCTTAATTACAAGTGTCACGCATGAAGAGGATTTCGTCCTCTATCCGTCGAGAAAAACTTCCGAGGTTGATGCTCCTTTGCCTACGCTCAGGACTCTTGAGACTCTCCCAAGGTCTAATGCAACAATCCTTTTTACACCTTACACATTCTTCCTATCTCGTGAAACCTCACGATCAATATTTGAATTTCTGATTCGGAGTTTTGGGGGCAAGGTCGGCTGGCCAGCATCTTCAGGAGATGGTAGTCCGATTAAGGAGGATGACCCATCAATCACGCATGTCATTATTGACCGCCCTATTGCTTCTTCTAAGACTGAAACTCAAGAGGAGAAAGAGCGACGGTCCATACGAAAATATGTTCAGCCCCAGTGGATAGTCGATTGCATCAACTCTGGAAGAATCCTCTTAGAAGATTCCTACGCTCAAGGTCAGACGCTACCACCTCATCTGAGTCCCTTCGATGAATATGAAGGTGCTTATGATCCTACGGCCGACCCCATTGGGTTTCATGTCGAGACCGAAGGAGAAGAGGCGGAAGAAGATGAAAAGGCAAAGGAGGAGACACCTGAAAGAGCCGAAGGAGAAACGAAAAACCATCACCTCGAGAAGGCTTTACAAAATGCGGCCCACGATCCTTCAGCGCTCCGCACTGCTGAGTTGGTTGCCGAGGCTGCAGGAATGGATTATGACGCATTTGCGAACGAGGTTAATAAGTTCGAGAAGAAGAGGATGAATAAAGGACAGAAACCTGGAGGTGAAGGCGAGGACGATATGAACAAAATGATGATGAGCAATAAAAAGCGAAAATTATATGAGAAGATGAAACATTCTCAAAAGAGGAAGGAATCAGAGGTGATTCAGAAGAAAATTTTGACCAATATTTACAGTGAAGCTGATGAAGTCTTTATCTTTTGTTCCATTAGAGATCTGCCCTTGAAGCAAAGAGAAAGACAATTCTGGCCCGGAGAAGGCAGGAGAGTAGGAAAGCCGAGTCACAGTAGTGTGATAGTAACTGTCACAGTTTGGGAGCAAAACATCACCTACGACCTTCTGTCACCTTTATCTTACAAAGGACACTGTGCGCAGAGGCCTACCCTGTGCAGACGGTAAAGCAATGATATAATACTGTGTATCGTGCATCCAATCTTCAGAAATTTACCCCCTTCGTTTCATCCCTTCTTTCTCTTTTCATGGGATATTTCTCTCTAAACAGAAAGAATACTCCAAGGATCAATCAGACTCCACCACTACGGCCTCCTTCTCAGTACCACGCCAGTAACCAATCTCCACTGATCGTCACTGAGACGACTACCACTCGTACCGAAGTAGTCACAACGACAACTCAGACAACGACACACTTTCTCTCAGTACCAACATGGAGGCAGCGGAGCAAGACCAATGGTACAAATCTTTGGCGCCCTAGGACTGCTGGCAGCATAGAGGTGACTGAAGAGCTCGCTCCATCTAGAAAACGCAACAAGGAACTTCCACCCACACCCTCAGGCTTGCCACTTTTTGCGCCTCGTTCTCCAGCAATAACATCACATAGGCATCAAGATGCATCAACTACATCACTTTCCCAGTCTGTACCTGGGCTTGGATGCGCGCAACCTATTTTGCCCCGAACGCCTGGTTCATCGACGTTTCACGAAAGCGAAGTGAACACTATTGCCTTTGTTCCGACCCTCTCCCAGTCCCAACCTGTATCTGAATCATTTCTGAATGTCAAACGACCTCAGGATTCTCACGGGTCAGGTTTGTCACCATATCTTACATCTCCAAAGGAAGTAGAGCGACGCACACGTGGGATATCTCTCTTTGGTTTTACTAGTGCCTTCGATGTAAAGGTGAATCCGAAAACAAAGGAGCAGGCCCAGGAACCAGCTTCAGAGCAGCTGAAACCTTTGACCAAAAAACTGTCGTTTTGGAATCGAAAGAAGAGCCGTTCGCGACCTCGTCCTTCCACTGTCCAAGGGGATTTTTCTGACTTCCGTGATTCTTGCGAAATCGATCTTTCTAATTTAACGACCCCTGCTCCTTCTTCTCAGAAACTGCAATCTCGTGATCTTCTCTCGCATTCTTTCTCAGAACGTCCACACTCGTATTATCCAATTGCCAGTCCAGATGTTTCCATTTCTCCACCATCGTTACCTACTCGGCGACCGACAACTGCAGATAACTCCATTTCAACTGCAGAGCACACTTCCTTCAAGAGTAGCTTGATCTCAGGTTCAATGAGAGCAACGGCACCCGGTTTTTTGGGGACAAATGAGCAGAACCGTCCCTTAAGGCTTCGTTCGCAGACAAATCCACCATTACTGCGCCGTTTATCCCTGAATGTGTTTTCATCTCCATCCCTCCTTACTGCTTCACCCACGTCCTCTTCTTCTTCTCCTCTTCCAAGCTCAACTTCTGATCCGTATCGTGGTTCAATGATCATTCCACGTCCTTTGGAAGAAGAGTCTCCTGATATTTACCTCGGTCGATTGATGGATGTTGTTAGCAAAGCTGAAGTCACGAGCATTTTGGCGTCCAGGTATTTCTCGTCCCATGTCCTTCGTGTCCTGGGTTCTGAGATTTTTCTAGTGCTGAGCCTTTTTATGCCGCAGCATTGGAAGTCTTCATCGGGCGCTTCAATTTCGTAGGGCATCCTCTTGATATTGCTCTTCGCGAGCTCCTGCTGGAAATCGGGCTGCCCAAGGAAACACAACAGATTGACCGTGTCATGGAGGCATTTGCCAAGCGTTACATTCGATGCAATCCTGATCTTTATGTTACAGATGGTAATTCTTTGCAGCCATCATCAAAGACTTTCGCTAAAATTAGTTTAGATCATCCCTATATCCTGGCGTTCAGTCTTATAATGCTTCATACTGATGCTTTCAACAAGTCCAATCGACGCAAGATGACCAAAGCGGATTATGTTAAGAACACGAGCTTACCTGGAGTTGAGGTTGAAATTCTAGAGGTAACCATTTTCGACATGACAACTTATCAGGTAGCTCAAAGTCTAGTTTTAGTATTTTTATGACAACATCATCTTCGCGCCATTCATATACATCGAAGATCCATTGGATTCCAATGATCAACGTAGGCTTATGACGGACCCCAATTGTCGAACAACCGTCTTCCGAGATGCCACATCACAAAATTCTGGTCTTGCATCGGCTGGGCCAACATTGACTAACAGAACTCAAAAGATTGACCCTTACTACATGATTAGCAATGTAAGTTCATCGCTAGTCTCCTTCCACATCTAAAACCACAGTTTTTTAGGATCTCCTTAGTCCCCTGCGTATTGACACTGAATCTTTTATACCCTTGTCAGATCCATACAGTTGGAGAGGTACTGCGGAAAAATGGGATGAAGAAGAATTATTGCGAGCTTTTGCTGATGCTCGTGTTTTGGAAGTGGGGAGGGAGTATATTCGATCTTCTATATTTTTCGGCCTTCCTGCTGGGAGTACATCAAATCCACGAATAACCACACACCCAACCCTTCACGATATTTACTCAGATTCCGAGGGCGACTTGACTCTTCGGGTGACTAAAATCGGCCTCATTGACCGCAAAGACGAGCTTAACGAAGATGGCAAGAAGCTCCTAAACAAGAAATGGAAGCCCTGGGGAGTGTTATTGACAGGGTCCCAATTACTATTTTTTCGGGATTCTTCTTGGATGCACACTCTGATTTCAAAGACAAAGGAGGACAGTGATGGTCAAGTTATGTTGCCGTCGTCAGCAATCCTGAAAATCGACGAGCTGTTGTCCGTGAAGAATGCGATTGCTGTTCTTGATAAATCGTATATCAAGGTATGTCATTTCATATATTCAAAGTAGAAACTGATAACATGGACCGCAGCATCGGTTCACTTTCCGATTGGCATTGTCTGATGGTCGTCATCTATTACTCAAAACCTCATCAGAGCGTGACATGAACCAATGGATATCACGAATTAATTACGCAAGTGCTTTCAAAACAGCAGGAGTTCGCATGCGGCTCCTTAGTATGTCAGGAAGAACCATGGAACTCACTGGTGTTGCTGCTGCGACTTCTCATCTACACGATCTCCAGAACCAAAGCCTTTCTTCCTTCGCCGACCTCGCAAATTGGGATGAGAACGCACCTCGGGCGCTTTTTGAAATGCTTTCTGGTGACAGTCCAGGAAAGAACCGTCCTTCTTTTCAAAGGAAGGTTACATTGAGAACAAACCGAGAGGAAGTAGAATTGGAAGGACCTGTGCCAGTTGAAGTTGAGAAGACACCCGAGTTTAGGGATGCATTCGATCAAGTAAAGGCTGATCTCGCAGCCGAGAGATGTATATGGAGAGGAAATGGCTCTAACACAACTTTGACCCTCGTAGATCCCATGACATTGACAGGAGACCTGAGTCCTCATTCGCAAGCGTCTTCATTAAATGACCATCCTCGGCTGCGATCGCAAATTATCGAGGCGAAAATTTCTGATCTAGACAACCGACTAATCACAACCCAAAGGCACCTTGATGCACAGATTCGCTTTATACGCACTGTTGCGACGTTAGTGCCATTTCAGAAGGCAACTCGGGATCACCTCATAATTGCGCTCCAAACAAGAGCTTGTACTGTGATGCAGCTTCGTCTAGATATTGCTCGTATGCAATGTCATCGGAATGTTCTCCGGGATGACATGCTTGCAGAGAACCGCATTTGGAAGGAGGTGAAGGACGTTGCTTTGAAGGTGGCGAAGGAAACACTACAATCTCGACAGAGTCCAGAGATGTCCACATCTCATGTGGTGTCATCAGAGCCTACTCAGAGACTTCACAGTCGGGAATTGGAGCCCTCCATTTGTGAATCGTTCCACACCGCTATCGACTTCGGACCAGATTGGCCCTTTTCTGATGAATTAGGGTCCCCATTTCTTGTAGCGCCGTGGGTCCCAGACTCTCCCAGGCCAAGCACCTCAGGATCATTTTCGTCATATAGACATGATGATGGGTCTTTGCGAATTCGGAAAAACGACTCTGCGTTTGCAGCAAGATTACAAAATGATCACGGTACCGCCCTCAGTGGCGGAGATATTAATATTGTTCCAGAAAGTCCAGTGGAGGAAGCAGAAGAATGGAACAAGACACGGTGTGCAAAGCATGTGTCTCTGGTTAGAGTACCGTCAACCCTGGATTTCTTATCTATGAACAGGCACTTGACGCTAACTGCATCAACGGACGCTGGTGCACTACATAGTGAATTTTAGATTTTTGGATGGATTGTTCGATTTGATTGTAGTGGCATAGGTTAAATTTTCTTTTAATTTGTGAAATTTATTCGTTGTACTATATCGGGATGGTGCATCGTGCAGGGTTGCCAAGAGACGGAAGGCACAGGTACGACAGCTCGCAATTATGGGTATTCTACTCAACCAAGTTGGAGTATCAAGACCATGGTAAATTTATCACTCGGCCTGTCGGTGACTGTTTCACTGCTCTTGTCCTTGCCTTTTTCCTCCTCGTCCGCTTCTCCCCTTCGATCCCACCATGTTCAAACAGTCCGACAAGCCGCCTGTCCCCTCTCCAATACAGTCGTGTACTCAGATCTTGGATCCTCCACACTTTAGGGGGCAGCTCGGCTCAGACTCGACCGACCTGAACCAACGGCCGGCTCTTCATAAGGCGTCTAAGCCGAGTCGAGTCCTTTCTCAGAAGAGCGTCGAGGATTCGAAAGCCCCTCCGAGGAATTTGAAAAGCCCCCTCATCCAGCCAGTCACCTTACATAGACGTACATTTTCTACCCTCAGCGAAACAAAAGAATCCCATCCTATATCTATGATCTCAACGATCGATGCCATTGTGATGCCTACCTCCAAAGTTAAAATTCCCAAATCTTCGATTGGTACATCGCCAACACCACATATCAAGCCAGTATCTTTTGAAAGTACTCCTAGCTCAGTATATCGCTCTGCAATCATCAGAAGACCAAATAGTTTGATTTTTATCCAGTCTGGAGACGATGCCAAAGAGGACCAAGCTCTTTGCTCTCCTTCAAATACATCAATTCTGAGATTGCCTCGGCCAAAAACCACCCCTAGTCTTCAAACAAGAGAATCCTCTTCTGAAGCGATGCAACAGCATTTTGCTGAGGTCAGACGGGTGAGGAAGATGACCAAGGTAAGCATATCTGTGCGTGGCTGCCAGCAAAGATTCTAAAATAGTTAGCTTCTTGGCCAGGAACTTCCGCCTGAATTAGTCCAAGTAGTAGATAATCGGTGTGAGCGCTCCCGCGGTCGTCTCTATTCCACTGCATCATCTACTTCTGACTCTGTTCCCTCTATCACGACGTACGAGAGCTATACGGACGCATCAGAAGGAGAGAATAGATCATCATTGACCAGGCCTGGAACCGATTTCCAGGAGCGAAGAAAACGAATCACGAAATTAACCCAGTTCTTTGGTGTGAGGCACGCGGATCTTACCTCTGTCGTGGCTGCGAAGCCCATACACCATCGCGCGACTTCGAGTATCTTCTCACCGAAATTGGTGTCATTGGAAGAGCCAACAAGAGTTGGTATCAAGATGATCAGTCGGAAGCGCTTTGGTTCGGGCGAAGATATGCGGGAGGTCGAGCTGGGTGATGCCATTGACAAACTACGTTGTCTCAAGGCAAACTAGCTTCAATTTTACTCTATATCCTATATCACAGCCAGCTCGGGTTGCATCAGCAGTACAATATATCTAATAGCGTCAGTGTCTTATTTCATTATACGTCCATTTAATTCGACTTTCTACGATGGCATGAAGTCTATTTTCGTACCAGAAGATAGATGGGATCCCCAAGGACTATACTGGTCATATGACGGAAAGAGCCAGTCAGTGACATAAGGAGGCCACCGAAGGAAAGATAGGCAGTACTTGGAAATTATCAGACAAGACCTGTTGTCACGATATAACACATACACGATCTCCGCAGTTCCACTGTCAAATTTATACACCTGAGGAAAAAGCAGCAAATAATTGGTTAGGTTCTGGAGCTGTTTGGAATGATGCTGACCTTTCCATACATCACGTATTCATAGTCTTCCTCCAGGCCATGCTTTCCTTTCCCATCCGGTCTCCACTTGTGACGGTCCTTGTCCGCTTCTTCCTCCTCGCCGTCCGTGGCCATTGACGGGACACCTTCACGATCCAGTGACGAAGCAAGAGCAAGGGCGAAACTTTCCCCATTTTGAAGTGGGAAAAGCTCAAGATTGTAGTCGAGAGTCAAATCCATATCATAATTCTTTGAATGAGCATACAGGCGAGAAACTGAAGCCAAGATTAGACAAATAATTACAAAGAGATCAGAGCCAGACCCCGGTCGAATTTCCTGCCCTCCTTGTCAATTGCATCAAGGGTGAAGATGTCATCAAAGACGATATTGGAGGATGTGTTTGCCATCTTCTGAAGGAAGAAGGAGAATTATCAAGTGACTGACTCTTGATCATGTTGATTGCATCATGATGTTGCTATTATGTTCCGTTTCCTCGCCAGCAATTGGCGCAACAAGCGCTTCCTCGTCACAACTCGCTATGTCCACTCCAGTCTTCTGCGCACGCCACCAAAATCGGCACCTAGGGAGTGTCCAACTCCCCTTGTATTTGTTTCAGCCCAATCTTGGGATGAGGATTCCAGCCGAGGGTAAATCTCCTGATCATTGACACTAAGTTAATCAAATAAATGCCGTTGCAGGATGACCACACTCTCTTCAATGCTCTCTGAAAAGGGGTTTACTTGTCTGCAAATTGACCTAGCGCTGCCAGATCCTCATATTCGCAGCAACTCATCATCTCTCATGAAGTGGTTTGAAGACGGTTCGTCCCGCTCCTCCATCGACATGGACTTCGGTAAATGTGTGCTGCTATCTTCATCACACAGGTCTTCGCTCTGCTATCCGTCTGAATATGTTGTCTTTTCCTCCAGTTGTGTTTGCCCGATCAGCTGGCTGCCTCATTGCTCAAACATATATTTCTTCTAATCCTGCAATGGGACTCTTTTTGCTCTCACCACCTCTCAATAATATAGAGATAGAGTCCTCCCGCAGTCAAGATGGCTTGCCTGCTCTTCCGACAAGGCTGACTGAGTTCAACTTTGAGCCCTTTTTCCCAATCGCAATTATGGCCACCGCAGAGCGCATGGAACTCCTCATGAAGTCTAATCAACTTGCACAGGCCTCGGCGGTTCATAAATATGTCGTGAAATCCCTACAGGGACAACAAGCATATAACGATGTACAAAATTGGCTTGATAACATAGGAATCTAGTTCTTTAATTGCAGGTATCAAAAGCTTTTGGATACTACACGAGTGGCATAATGAGTACCATCTCGGACGAGATTGCGCAGGTTGAGTTACTAGTTGAGAGCAGGTAATCTGGTCATCAACCGGGGGGAGAAGAAAAAGGCAATCAGGGATGCCTGGATGCCTGTGTCATGAGGATGCAGCCTCCTCTCCGTATTCTTTCTTGACCTTTTCTTGAGCTACCATGGTTTCCAGCCCTGGAAGTACAAAGTTCCAGGTTGCTCTTGCTGCAAGGACCCGACGTACTTGATGTTGTATGAGTTCGTGGAGTTTTGGTACATTTGCAAGCTTAGCACGGCTTCCCATTAACGACGTCGTTGTTAGGTCAAGGACAAAGTTGGGAGACATGCTGAGTGTCAAAACAGGCGGATTCGAGCCAGGTGCGGGAGGTGTTACAAAAATCTGATGAGTATTGTAGACCCAGTTCGCAGTGTTAGGGTAGTAGAATATTACTCACTGTGGACTTGAATTGGGATAGAGATATGGTAAGAGATATAGGAAGCCGTGCAAAAGAGGCCATAGGGTAATTAAATAGGTAGGATGTTGAAAGGGATACAGAAATCGTGTCTGTGTAGGTTGCATCGAACTCAACCGTCTAAAAGATGACCATGCGGTCATGCATGAGAGATGTGTATGAATGAGGGTGACAGTGCACGCACCGCCTGGGTATCTCCAGAATGCGGTCTATGCCGCGCGTTGAGTAACCGGGGCGCCGACACACCTAGGTCAATAGAGTGAATTTTGATATCGTCCTGAGTAGTAAGTAGCTTAATTCGGTATTTATTTGATGCACAAGAGGGGACTGACCAGAAAGCCTGGCGGACGGACTCGATTCGCGAGTTCTTCAATTTTTCTCCGAGCAACTTCATCTCCCTCAATACCAGGCAATTCGTCTCTTATTCTTAGCCTGTATATGTCTAATACCTGAAAACAAACTCAGCATTCTATCATAAAAAAGGTATTTACTGACCTGTTTGAACAGCACATTAAACCATTCTGCAGGTTCGGCATCCTGATTACCGTCTGAGGGCATTTTCTCATCCAAAGTGGCGTGTAGTCTTCGAGAAAGAAGATCATTGTCAACACGGGGAAGGTATGAGGACGTCTCAAGAGGATATTGAGTTGACTCTAGAAACAGATAGCGAAGGACGAGACCCGTGAGGATAAGGACGGAGAGCTGGCCTAGAACAAGGCCTTGAGTAAACGTGGGTTTGAAAGTGAAAAGGTAGTTGTTAGACATGATCTACTGCAAACATACGGAGTGAAGGGAAATCATCTGCCCAGCACTGAACGGAAATAGTTCAGTAAGCTCTCGACCCATCACCTCACGTGTTATTCTATATGTCAGTCACGTCCTGGAATTCACGTTGACCATGACCGTTGCCTTCGTATCTTGGCCCTCCGCACCTCTCACTCATCGCCTGGTGATAAATGCCCTCAGGAAAATTCAAGGGGAGATAGAAATCGTGAATAGCCTTAGCAAGAACCAATATGACTGCCTCATCCAATGGTCTACCTACGATGAAATCGATCATGAGCTGACCAATACTCGCCGCGAGTCTGTTCTGGCGTCTAGTTACACGTTCCGGAAAGCAATTATTAGGAAAAATCATCTTGCACATTCGATATATGCCTACCTCACTAAAAATCCAGCTTCCATCCTCCAGAAAGCTACTCCTCAGACATATAATCTAGATCTCGCATTCGCCGATGAGTTGGAGGGAAAGTGGTCGGACGATCTATATGATCTCGGTGACTTACTGGAGAACAATCCTCATACATGGTGGATTCTGAAACCGTTTGTTGTCTTCATTTATCATCATTCCATGCACTTACCTTACCCCATTATCTGGAAGTGGCATGGCAGACCGGGGGATGGGTATACGTCTATTTAATAGCAAAGCAGCTTTACAGGAGATACTTCAAGATTTCGAGTTATCGGACTCAGAGGTTGAGGGTAGTTCCCATTTCGGAGATGAACTGTGTGCTATGTCAAGGACTGCTGTCGTCATTTCCCAGCTTCGACAGTTCGTTGTTCAGGTCGGACTAGGCTTGTCCTTATCTATCTCCAAATCCCATTCCAACTTTCTTTTTTGGTTTTAGGAGTACATCTTGTCACCTCTACTCCTTGATCCACGCGAAGTGCCGTTTGAT
>Ga0153934_1000042_pt1 | contig 29407 bp, 40 predicted proteins | sample TSNJ018MetaG_FD_104708 | JGI IMG/M metagenome (GOLD analysis project Ga0153934, IMG submission 104708) | Attine ant fungus gardens microbial communities from New Jersey, USA - TSNJ018 MetaG | ecosystem: Host-associated > Fungi > Mycelium > Unclassified | place: USA: New Jersey, Wharton State...
CGAATGACTATGACGAGTTTTTTAATTACGATTGTTCTTGCTCTTCCCTTCTCCATCCCTTCTCTGTGGATCAATTATGTTATGTTTGGATTTGTTGCTTATGATTTTCATGACTAGTCTCACCTTCAATGCTTAATACTCGATTCATTCGCTTACTCTCGACCTCCTGATTCTACTGGATTGTGCTCCAATGTAATTTGTTTCCTGAACTGAGTTGTTTCCCTGATTTCCTGATCTGGCATGGTATGAGTCATGAACTTGAGCAGGGTGTCATTCTTGCCTTTCTTTCATGCCTCCACAGACCAATATTCCCAAGGAGATTGTTGATGATGAGGAATTATTGCAGGCTGTTGTCCTTGCGGATAGTTTTAACAAGCGGTTTAGACCGCTTACTTCTCGCAAGCCTCGCGTAAGATTCTCCAAGCAATTTGTTTGATTATGTTCTGATCATCATTAGAACAGTGTCTGCTACCTATATGCAATGCACCTCTTCTTGACTGGACTTTTGAGTCGCTCGCTTTAGCGGGCGTTCAAGAAGTGTTTGTGATATGTCGGTCTCACGCCGATCAAGTCAAAGAAGCAATCAAGTAATTTCTCCAGTACTGAGGATGACCCGTGATGTTGATTCTGTGGACAGAGAATCGAAATGGTCGAAACCGGGCTCGGGAATGATAATTGTTCCTATTATGACTTCGAAAGAAACTTACTCCCCGGGGGATGCTATGCGCGACATCTATACTAGAGGACTGGTATCAAGTGACTTTGTCCTAGTTATGGGGGATCTAGTCAGTAATATCAGGATCGATGAGGTTGTACGGGTCCATAAAGAACGTCGAAAAGTCAACAAGGATGCTATCATGACAATCGTTGTCAAAGAAAGTGGTGCTCAGCATAGGACAAGGTAAGATATCACTCTAGCTGAACACTTTGTTCTTCTCTCACACTTCATAGGACTCGAGGTGATTCCTCAATCTTCGTCGTTGATTCTGTTACTTCGGAATGCCTTCACTATCAATCTGTAACTGGATTTCCATCAGCGAAATTGGCAAAGATACCTCGCGAAATATTGGCTGAACATTCCGAAATCGAAATACGAAATGATCTCATTGATTGTTCGATTGACATATGCTCTGTAGAAGTGTGTATGCCCGGTTATCTCTCTGGATTTTCTCTGGAATTTGGCATGATCCCAGGTGCCATCCCTTTTTCAAGACAACTTTGATTATGGTGACATTCGCCGCGACTTCGTCCATGGAGTCCTAACGTCAGATTTGTTGATGAAAAGCATCCACCTGTATGTTGCACAGGAAGGATATGCTGCCCGAGTTTCAGACACGCGAAGCTATGAATCTATCAGGCTGGTGCCTTTTGCTTCAAAGCTGTCTCCAATCGTCTTAACAACATCTCCAGTAAGGATATCCTGTCAAGGTGGGCCTTTCCGCTCGTTCCGGATGACAATCATCCGAGTGGCCACAACTACGAGCACCGCAGAGGAAATCGCTACTTTGCCAAAGACGGTTCTGTTGTCCTGGCCCGGTATGTGGGCGTCACATAACACAAATAAGAGTGATTTTCATATTTTATCTGCCAGAACCTGCAAAATTGGCACCAGTACTCTGATTGGATCCTCAACCACGATTGCCGAACAAGTTCAAGTCATATCGTCTGTGATTGGCCGGAATTGCGTTATTGGTACAGGTACTGTCATTGATAATTCGTATATCTTTGACGACACCATTGTTGGACCCAACTGTAAAATCCAAAGATCGATCATCGGATATGGTTGTTCCATCAAGGAGAACACCCGAGTTTCAAATGGTTCCCTCATTGGTGATGGTGTTGTCATTGGACCAAACGTCATGCTGTCACCTTTTGAACGCTTATCTGCCCAAAGAGACCCAGCAAACGACGATTCTGATGAAATAGATTCGGATCTCGAGGATGTAGAACGAGGTTAGGTCTTTATCATATTTCCGGGTGATATTAACCATATTACATAGACCATAATTTGCTTAAAGGAAGCATAGACTTGGGAGTAAAGTCCAACGCACTTTTGTGGCCGAGAGGACCACCTGACGACGACGAAGACTTAAGTGATGTTGAAAATTTTAGGAACCGACGGTTCATGAGACTTGGTCTGTATATTCTCATGTATTGTTGGCTTGTTATCTCTGAGGTGGATTGATATGATAGGGGATGATATGTCTAGCATCATATCCTCGGACGCAGGTTCAGAGACATCTGAGGATGGAGCAAATTCGTCAGACGAAGAGACTGATTCTCAGTATGATGATCAATCACTCTCGGCACTGCCAATTATTTCGGCTCCCTCTGGTATCCATACTCTCTCTGACGACGCTGAAAAAGAATTCCGAGCTGAAGTCAAGCAGTCCCTTGATCGTGCCTTCTACGAAGATCATTCAGTTGACAATGCAGCTGTAGAACTTAAAACCTTACGTATGGCGAGCAACGTATCCTTGACGCGTGTCAGGGAAGCTGTCATCGCAGCAATTGTTGAAAGAATACCGCTCGTGGATTCAGGTGTTATTCAGCAGAGGAAGGAGATTATCTCCGTGATTAGCAGATGGGGTGCCTTGATTGACAGGATTGGAGGTGTTGATGCTGTGGAAACTGTGTGTCTCTTGCAGGTGAGACAAATCCAAACCTGAATCGTGTCATATGAAGTATACTCATCCTCATCTTCCCAGACACACTGCGCAAATTCCTCACGAATGCCACTTTTTGGTCAAATATTAGCCGCGCTTTATCAAGATGACATTGTAGACGAAGATGACATCCGAAGATGGCATGATCGCCCGGCCTCGAAAGGCGAAGGCCAGAAACCAAGTCCGGAAACGGAGGGCATCGTAAAGTGCTGGTTGATTGGCTCCCACATGATCAAACAGTTCAATGAGCAGGAGAGTGACGAAGACGTTGACACAGAAAGCGAATAAATCCTTGAACTAGCGGTGACAGCGAAAAACCCATGATTTCCAACAGACGCCTCAATCTGTAGTTGAAGTCGAGTGAAGGAGAGGACAGCGTCCCTCGAAGTTGATTGTTCACATGCATGTATAATGCCTTTGAACTATTAGATAATTGATAGATGAAAAGAAAGTGCTCGCAAAATTTTTATGAGACACACGAAAATGTGCACAGTTGCAGCCGTTTGATATTATGATCATGAGGACACGCAGTATGGATAGCAATTAATACAGAAAAAAATGTAAATTACGGCATGCAAGGAAGGAGAAGTGGGTATCAACATCAATACTTCAAAATGATGTAGAGTGCTATGGAAAAGCAATAAACCTGGAGTTGAGATACACCAACAATGCCCAACTCACCATGGATGATTCCTGGACTGCAGTGAAAAACCAATAAGGGCCTCGGGTTCCAATCTTTAGCTACTTACATATAACCCAGGATTGTCAGGAGGAGGTTAATCAACTGGAATTTGCGTGAAAAGGACGTTCCATATGTTTAGCTTTCCCGACCTACAAGATCTGCACAGCAACCACGTTCCAGAAAGACGCCTAAAGGCGGGAAGATAATAGCGAAGATGATCTGGAATTGTAAGTTTTCAATATTCTCATAATTCAGCTTGTGTGTACCTTGCAAATATCTGATCCGGTCAAAGCCATATTTCCTGGGAAGAGAACAGGTGCGAGAGGAGGTTCGGGGTGAGCGGGATTTATGTGTGGATTAGTGTAATGACGTCACGTCTGGCAACTGCGGTGTGACGGACACAAATTCTAAAACACCGGGAGCCTCGCTCACTGACTACAAATTCAGTTTTGCCTTACTAATGGACATCTATCGGAATATACCCTATATCCAAGAGCCTTCTCGCAATACCTTCCATGAATTTGATCTATACATGCCGCAGAGTCCATCTCAGAATCCGAGGCCGCTGATCTGTTTCGTTCATGGCGGTGCATGGCGGTCGTAAGCAAACTCCAAATTTATGACTCGTTCCGATGATTCCATTAATCATAGCGAGGACAAGGCAGACCATATCGTTCTGGCAGAGCGACTCGCTTGTCAGACCGGGTTTCCTGTCGCTGTGCCGAACTACCGGCTTACCCCTAAAGACGAGACAAACGGCAATATCCTTCAGCATCCTTCCCATACAGAAGACATTCTGCACTTCTTAGAATTTCTCATAACTTGGGATGGACCGCTAAACTGTGGTCATGCAATCGACGTAAAGCGATTATTTCTAATGGGGCATAGCTGCGGTGCCCACATGCTGTCGTGTATCTTGCTGGACTCCTCAGCAACGACTCCGTCCCTCGCTCCGTCCAGAATGTTACTTAATGCTGTCAAGAGTGTCGTGCTGTCGGAGGGCATCTTCGACCTTGATTTATTGAGTGCCCGCTTTCCGGATTATCTTCGCTGGTTTATCGCCCCTACATTCGGAAAGCTGGATTCATACGCCGCCTTTGCGACAACAAGCTACCCGATGAGATCAAGGCGGCATAAATACAGTTGGCTGTTGATTCATTCCAGTGGGGATACTCTTGTCGATCTAGCCCAGAGCGAGCAGATGCTGCGATACCTCACAGCCTCAAATGAACAAGTAATCCTGAATACGTTTTTCACTCAGGGTCATGACGACATCCTGTCCTCCGATGACTTTGTCGATGCTATCAAGAAATTCATTCAAATGGAACTACAGAAGGAGTGAGACCAAGTCGAACTTTGCTTCATGTATAATAAATAGAATCGCTATGTATGTAATACTCATAGCAAACTGATAGCTTTTTCAAGAAACTTCGCTGCATTCTCGCAGTCAGCGAGGGTATTGTATAGAGGTACTGGTGCAAGGCGAATCACATCAGGTATCCTCTCATCTCCAATGACACCATACGAGACGAGGGTATCAAAAACCTTCTGCATTGCACCCGAACCTGGAGGCAAAATCACAAGAGAAAGCTGGGCTCCCCGAGAAGATGGCTCGGTTGGCGTGATTATGGTGAATCCAGGGTCATTACAGCCTAGTTTTCCGTACCTTTGCAATACTTCGAAGGTTGGAACAAAATACTTAGACCTAATGAGCAAATTTTCCAAAGCTCTTGTAAGTTGCAAAGAACGTTCTCGAATTACTTCCATCATCCCAGCTTCCTTGAGGACCTCTAGAGACCCCAAAAGAGATGCCAAGGCAAGGACGCTGGGATTTGACTGTTGAAATCCTTGCGCACCAGGTATGGGTGAGAATGTGGATAGCATGTCGAAGCGTGTCGCGAGCTCATGTCCCCACCACCCTGCAAACCTAGTAGGAGAGAAAGTTAAATTTGAAGGTAAAACTGTCGAGGGATCGTTTGAGGTGAGGGACAGTCATACAACGTACTTAGGCAGCCTGATGGAATCCCATTTTTCGTGCAAAAATATTCCTGCTATCCCGCCAGGCCCAGAGTTCAGATATTTGTAAGTGCACCACACAGCAAAATCAACGTTCCAGTCGTGCAAGTGAAGAGGTACGTTTCCAACTGCATGCGCAAGATCCCAGCCGCAGATGCAGCCCTGAAAGCTCAAAAGATAAATACACGTGTTGGTCATGTGAAAGAAGCAAGCTTGAGAACTCGCATTTCGGGGACAAAATATGAGAAAATCATAGCTGGAACCCACCTGTTCCTTGGCTTTTCTGGTGATCGATTCCATAGGAAACCACTGGCCCGTATAATACTGAACACCACTGAATAGAACAAGGGCGATTGATGACCCCTGTTCGTCTAGGGTTTTGAGGAGATCTTCTTCCCTGAGGGTGTATTCGCCTTCCCTTGGACTCAATTGCAAAATCGCCCGGTCCGGATCGAGGCCATGGGATAGAACCTGTGACGCGAAAGCATACTGGTCAAGTCAATGCACAGAACTTGATCATTATTTATTTACGTTGCTGACCTGATCCGAGGGAAAGGCTTTGGCCTCGCAAAGGATTTTGAAGCGCTCAGGAGTAGGTTTGTAAAAGGAATCCATCATCAAATGAAGATTGTTGGTCAGTGTGGCCATGACAGCCACTTCCCTCTCATTTGCCCCTAAAGAGATAATAGCATATCAATTGGTGTCAGAGATTTTGTGAGATTTTGGTGAAGAACCAAACTTACCCACGACTTCCGCCACGAGGGGAGTCAATTTATTTGTATATTCTACCCACGGGCGATTAAGGGGGTGGTTAAAATGACCTATGACACCACTGTGCCATGTGCCACAAGTTGGGCTTAGATCAGTTCCTGAAAACGCTAACGGAGACTTACCGAGTGCCCCAAATCTCGAGTTCTTGTTGAACGAGAGTCTGAGAGCGCTTGGACATGAGTCCGAGCGAGTTACCGCAGAGATATGTGCATTCAGCGCCTACACCAGAAACATTGAATAAGATGAACGACCTGACGACCGGGATCGACTACCTTGATCTGGCTGCAAGATCCCACCAACTTGTCCGTTAGTCGGACGGATAAATTGGCTGCTCAGGCAGGTATCGAGGGGGGACATGCTGGGAGGCTGATATAAGGTTGGTTCCTTCGTTACCCAGCCTTGCGGGTTCGAAGTCGTCACAAGATTTAATCAACCGGCCATGGATCAGTCTTCTTTCGGATCGATCGGCGGGGTGGATGACGAAAATAGCCGAATCATACAAATCATACAAATCATAAACCGATGTTCCATCTCTCTGCAGCATGTCGTCTCGTTTGGAGCGCAAACGAAAGGCTGTGATTATTGGGGCTGGGCCTGTAGGATGCTTGGCTGCCTCTGCGCTATTCAGGCATGGCTGGAATGTGGCAGTCTACGAAAGCCGTCCAGGTCTGGTTGACGCTCAGATCCAAACTTTTGTCACTCAATCGAATCTCCCAGACTTACGCCTTCCCTCTTCTAAGGTTGCTTCCCAGAAGCGTTCCATCAATCTAGCTATCTCACACAGGGGAATTGCTGCATTGGAAGTAGTCAGCCCAGCGGCGGCACAACGTTTTCTTAAAGATGCCATACCCATGTCCGGGCGCATGATTCACACCCCTTCAGGAGAATTAGATAGTCAGAAATATGACAGAGATGGACAGGTCGGCATCGCAGTGTTCGCTTTCGTCCGCATCACTGATAATATCCATGTCCAGTGCATCAATTCTATCAACCGGGCCCTTCTCAACGAAGGCTTGTTGGATGAAGCTTCTGCTTCCGATCATGTCCAGATATCGTTTAATCACAGAGTTATTGCGATTGATTTTGATCATAAGATGATGACTGTCCAAGACATTGCGTCCAATCTCAATTTTAATGTCAATTTTGATTTTTTGATTGGGGCTGACGGAAGCTACTCAATCACTCGGCAACAAATGATGCGAGTGGCGAGGCAAGTAGATCCTTCTCTGACTGGGTTCATGAAACATAAATCATCCTTCTAGAATGGATTACAGTCAAGAATACATTAAAGATGAATACATCGAATTAAAAATGCCCGCTGGCCGTGATGCTGATGGCCGGCCTGTCTTCGCCCTGGATCCTAATCACTTACACATTTGGCCCCGTCACTCCTTCATGTTGATCGCTCTTCCGAACAAAGTAAGTAGTCAGCTGTACAGTCCGCAGAGCTAGTCACCGGATCTGATTGTTCATCACAGGACAAGACATTCACTTGTACTCTATTTGCGCCAATTACCGTATTGGATGGGCTGCGCACTCCAGAGGATATTTCATCTTGGTTTCATAAATACTTTCCAGATGCTCTTCATGCTATTGGAGAAAACAATTTAGTGAACGATTTTTTGCAGAATCCAAGGTCCCCTCTCATTTGTACAAAGGTATGGGCAGTAAATTCAATCAAACTTTGTGGGTCAATCAAGGTCTATCCTAGTCGAAGCCATACCACTACAAGGATTGTGCCATTCTACTGGGTGATGCAGCGCATTCGATGGTTCCATTTTATGGCCAAGGGTTGAATTGTGGCTTGGAGGATGTAAGGGTGCTGTCAGTGCTTCTGGAGCAAAAAGGAGTAACTGCAACTACTATCCTCACCGACGACATCGATGAACGGCTGGCGTCAGCTCTTAGTCACTATTCGGAGAATCGCCATCAAGATTTAGTTGCCATCTGTGACCTTGCCATGGATAATTAGTAAGTTCATCATACGTCTCACTTTGGTTGATATTATGTTGACTCCCTGCCCCAGCATCGAGATGAGACACTCGGTTACCACCTTGATCTACCTTATTCGAAAGGTTCTAGATAATGTTCTGTATAGCATCAGCTCACCAAGGCCAGTTCCGTTGTCTTCGCTTGTACCACTCCTCTCTCGCATGCCCTTCAGGACGATGGATCCCGGAGGATGGCTACCATTATATACCATGGTGACTTTTAGGCCCGATGTCAGTTACGCCACTGCTAGACACAAAGCAACGCATCAAGCATCTATTTTGACAAGGTTGCGATACGCCGGACTGGTGTTGCTTGGTGCCGCGGGAACATCATCTATATTCTCCTTCCTGCTGCGACGCATTGAGTTGAATAGACAAGTAATGGAACGCTGTGCTTAATATAATATAGTAGATGGTCTCAAGGGTCATTGTTGACTGGTTGTGTTCTTTAAACGAACAGAAAGCTAAATGAGGCATGGTCCAACCAGGGTTATGGGCCAATTTCAGCATTGTATCTTCGGAGATTACCTCCCGGGGGTTCGCAGACATGTGCGAGAGCGAAGTTACCCATATTACGTTGCCATCCATTACACGAGGCTCATGCGACTAGCATGCAAGAACGAACAATCAGCGATTGTACATCAAATATACATCGCTGATTATATACTAAGTCAACAGACAGAAAGCAATAGCGAAGAGCGATTGTCCATACTGTGGATACCAGCACCGAACCGAAGAGGAAGACAAGCCTAGGATATTGTGAAGTTGTGTATAGCCTAAAACAAACAACAAAAGGATGTAATAACAACATGCTAGCCATCAGCAAGCTGGGAAAGATATTTCATAGAGGACGGAGGCCAGATGAATTACGAGGCCGTCTTTTTCGGTCGGCCAGGTTTTCTCTTTGTGGTCTCATCAACAGTCTCACTAGTGGCAGTAGTTCCCTCGCCGCCCTCAGGAGCAGGGGGCTTGGGATTCTTAGGCGGACGACCACGGGGTCTCTTTGGCGTTGGTTCGCCCTCCTGGTCAGTTTTAGGCTGTTAAACGAGATGGGTCATTAGTAAGGGTTCCGAGCGTGAGCAAGGATAATCACCTTGGGAGGACGACCGCGCTTCCGCGGGACAGAAGACGTGGCCGAGGTCGCGTCAGTGGTACTGCTGGCTGTCTTTTTGTTTTTGCTACCCTTGGGCCTTCCCCGACCGCGTTTTGCTGGGAGATTGTCGGTAGTCTCGGTAGTGCCTAGTGGAACCAAGGAATGTAGGGGTCAGAGTGACATGAACAGAGAGGGGGCATCACACAGGATCGATATGAGGGACGTTCTTGCAAGAGGGAAAAAACGCTTACCGCCTTCATTCTCGGCTTCTGGCTGAGGCTCCGGCTCGTCCAATTCATCAATGGACTGCTGTCTCTCGCCTGCCTCTTCTTGTTGGTCCTTAGGCGATGCAGACATCATGAGAGATTGGGGAGGAGGGAAATACGCGTTGGATGCAATTGGATTGAGGAAGAGAGAAAGATTGAGGTGGGGAAAAAGGTGGATCGGCTTTAATGAACAATTTCACTGCCGAATTTGGGAGAAGAATGTATTATTCTTTCGCATGCATTTGCACCAAACCAAGCCTTTTTATAATTATCGGTGTGCACCTGCGTACACTTTTACCCCTGATTTTGGGGGGTTCTACTCACGTAATGCAAAATATTTGTTGGCTGCTTGAAAACTGTAGATCAACAGTTGGAAAGACCACATGGAACTTGGCCTGGAATCTAGACAAGAGCATCCTAGTATGGCAATCTACCGTTTGTCTTGAATTCCCCCTTATTTTCCATTCGGGTAAATATACGAAATTAATCTACTCGAGGCAGATCTGGCTTAGCACGCCGCAAAAAATAAATATGCGCTAGCAGAAGTAAGGAACTCTTGTAAGGAAACACTTGCACATTTCTATTCATTTTCCTACCCGCGAATGTCACCCAGGTCACGTCAAGTCTCGGCACGCGGCAAGACCCTCAGCAAGCTTTAATATAGTCATTGGCTCCTTAGGATTTTCAAGTAGCTCGTTTTCAATGGGGTATCGTAAGCAGGGGCTCAGTGAGCAGGGCTTGGGGGAAGGTGTTCTGTCCGACCGGCAAGGAAAATAACAAATGCCGCGATGCATTTCAGTACCATACTCTGTTACACATCTTGTCACGCACGTCAATACCACGCAATAGTGACACGACGTCAAGAGACCAGAGAAATTACTGGCTTCTCGTCAGAGAACTCTGAGCTGCAATGCATACTTTGGCTTCCTACCTGTCTCTGATCCCCTTATTTCATGCTGCCGTTGCTCGGCTTCTTCATTCCCTCCCAGAGGACACCCATGCCTTCCCCAAGTTTCGTGTCGAGTTCCTGAATTCTCTCCCAGTCCTTAATGAGACAGCAGAACGGTGGCTCAAGGACGGTATATTGGGTGGGGAGCTTGAATTTCTTGATCAATCTAGAAAGTTCTTTTCCTATCCTATGTCTCCCGATCCAAAGGCGATAGAAAGTGGTCCTTCAGACTCGCAAAGTGAAGCGGAAACCATAGATGTAGGTGTCCTCAGGGCCAAGAGCCAACTCTATTCACCAACCCTCTTCTAGGCTTCATCAACTTCAGGCGATTTTACTCTCGAGCTTATGAAACTTGGCACCAGAGATTCATATGTTTGCCTGATACCTAAGCCCCTGGATAACACATCCTCTCCTCCAATGGAGGAGCAATCGGATACCGGTCTGACGCCAGCAAGAGGATGGGCTTTGCTCAAATCTCTCACTGGGACATGTCTATATGTATGTAATCTTGGGACATTGTGATTTCATTCTCTGAACCCTTCCTTAGCACCGGCATTCGTGGTTTACCTACTCTTACTGTCATAATCATGAGATTCGTCAATTCAAAGAATTGGTGCCACAAAGCCCACAGTTGCCAGGTTAGTAACATTTTGCCGCAATATATCATCAAAACAGCCTATTTTCCCTTCAGCATCTAGGCTGTCTTTGAATTTTTTTAAAAGTCGCCACTAGCTTTTTGCCACGTCTCCCTTCGTATCATTTCTTTCGCTCCAATAATTTATTTGATTCTAAATTGACCCTTTTGTCTCGTCTCCTGATGCTGATAGAGGGCTGATCCTAGATTTTTCCATATCATAGGTTCATATGTACCCGAAGAAGACCCTGAGGTAATTCCAAAATTATCATCTTGTGGTGTTTTGATATGCCACTCACCTTGTATGTTAGTGGGAATCTTACACGTTAGGACGTGCACCAACGCAGCCAGCACCTGGCGCTGAATTAACCGTCGCCGAGCAAAACGCTCATGCCACCAACCTGGAACTCGCCAAGAATGCTGGTTCCCGGTACCTTGTGCAACGGTGGGGTGATGGTACTCTTTGCGACAAAACTGGAAAAAATCGCGAAGTAGAAGTACAGGTGAGATATTTTCGTCCTTTCTTCTACTGCGGCCTTTCTCGGTTCATGAGAGACCGCCGTTGAACCGAAGTGACCGAAACCCTAAATTTTGTACTCATCTGTTTCTTTCTGCAGTTCCATTGTTCTATGACTATGACAGATCAGATCTCGTTTGTCAAAGAAACGAAGACGTGTTCATATGTTCTGGTCATCAACACACCACGCCTCTGTGGGGAGCCGAGCTTCAGATCGCGACGAGACGCGACGGATGAAACTAAAATTCGCTGCCGCGAAGTCGTAGAAACGCTCCCTGAGAACCCCTTCAACTATCCTGTTGCTGATTACCCGATCAAAAGCAGCCCGCCGCCGCCGCCACCACTACAACAACAACACATTCTGCCTGGGCCTGCTGCTGCCAAATTTGAAAATGACCGGTCGTCAGATACAGAGTCTGAGACGGACGAAAAACAGGATCGAATCGTCGATGATCTCGTCGCACAGACTATTCAAGCTCTGATGCGTAAGACCCGCGGTAGGAAGATTGACAAGGCTGGAGAGCCTACTGAAGTCATTATCGAGTTTGGAGACGATACAGAAGATGATGTAGAGGTAAGCAATAAACTTACAGAGGCGCTTCGGGCTGCGGGTTTCGATGTCCTCAACGCCGAGTTCTTGGGATTTCATGCCTCTTCGAAGGAAGGAGATAAAGATAAAGAAGAAGGGAGCGGAAGAAATGGCAATGATAAGAAGAGATTTAAGAGGTCAATGGACAATGTTGACGAGTATGCTCGAGATGAACTATAATCAGTCAGAGTAATCTGTGCTGTGTTTACCTCCCTAGTGCAAACGCGCCAAGTCATGATTGGGTGGGGAGAGGGGGGAGGTTTCTATGTAGTGAATATTATGTAGCATATCAGACTTCTTTGACGACTAATAGAGCAGGAGTTGTCCTATTCTACCACCGAACTCAAACTTCTAGAGCACCGAGAAAATTTGACGATGATCCTCGCTACAATCAAAGGTTGATCTATTTACGATAGCGCAACAGAGCAAGCGCTCCTGTTCGACAAGGTGTCAAGAATGGATGCTTCTGGATGTGAGTGACAAGTCCTCTTTGACAGCAGCAGACTCATTGATTAGACATCTCGTCTAGGCAGAGAACCTATTTTCCTGGGTGATGAAAACGTGTTCAGTGCATTTTGAAGCACATTTAGGGAAAAACGGATATGATAGTGATCATTTCTCTATTTATTTCTTTATTAGGTACATCAGGGTAGAACTGCATCTAAAGTAGACGTAGCCAAGGCATAGAAAACTATACAGGTAACTTCCAATAATGGGCATGTAGTTGTCCAACTGTTGACCATTCGTCCAAAAGAAAAGAAAAGACGATAGGAAAGGGCCGAAAGGAAATCCACTGAATGAAACAAAAGATAGAAGAAAATTGTATGATGTATAGATATGTAATGTAAGCGAGAGAGCACGCTTTTGAAGAAAAAAAGAGAAGTGTGCACGAAACGTAATTGGATGAGATAAGACACTGGTTGATGCAAATGGCGCAGAACATAAACAAAACAGCAGGAAGAAAGTTGTATCATAAACCGCGAACAGTAGATGTACATTTGTTTGAATATTGATGATAATGAATGATGTAGGTTGGGTAAATGTGCGTATGCATGTTTGTGAAATTTGTCTTGCATATAATGTCATCAAACCGAGCAAGGCAAGGCATTGGCGAGCACGAAAGAATGCAGATGTCGGGAAATGAGGGCAAGCAATAGAAAAAATGGAACATCATGTCAGAACAAAATAAGACAATAGCATCCACATAACGATTGAATGATTGTGGATACCGATACTCTTCGTTACTTGAAGAGTTTAATGAAAGAACTTTTTCCTCCCTTGCTTCTCATCAACGGAAACCTTAATATGTGCATGGCAAGGCTTGGCACCCGATTGTGAACATGACTTGATATTCTTCAACCACTCATCACCATCATCCTCATCCTCAGGATCACAATCATCATGGTCAACACAATGACCACCTGGGGGAGTTTCAAGACATGAAGATGACGACGCAGGTGTCCGACGTCCACTGTGAGGATCCACCTTGCATCCGCAGAGCAATCCACTTGCTTTCCCCTTTCCCTTGAGCAAATCTGTAAAGGTACACCGCGATGAAGGCTCAACGAACAACATTCGTCGCAATGCCGGGCGCGTTTCACGCGGCAGGAGACGAAAGATAGATTCTGCGCCGCCAGCATGGAAAGTCATCATACTATCCGTTCGTTGACGAGGTCTGTGCAATTGAGGGGAAGGAACGGTCGATCCCTGTCCCAAGGAAGAATCTGAGGCACTGATATCAAGGGAAGTGACTGCCTGACTGGTGAGGACCTCGTCACCTATCGAAGCCGGAGCAGCACTGACACCGGGAGTGGGGAGATTATCTAGTAGGGTGGCTTCGAGTGGACTAGGAAGGGATTCGGTTGATGTACCAGGACGTGCAAAAGACAAAACAGAAGGATCCATATCCCGTAGATTTTCCGATATATGAGAGTCTGAGCTAGAGCAGGATGACCCAGCGATTTGAGGCAGAATTTGCTTAGCACGAGCTTCTGCACAGCTCAAATCCTTGCCACCAGTCATAAGTCGTGAAGGGGGATCTGACATGGCTGACGATCTGGAAGTCGACCGAGAGAGTGTGGACGTTGTTTCTGACCAAGGGTCATTACTGGAAATATCGGTGTCCGGGACGAGAGTGCTATCGGTACTCTTTGCACATGCTGAAGGAACTGATTTGACGAAGTGGCTAGTCTGTCTTTCAACAGATAATGTAGCAGCACTCTGGTTGATTGACGACCGGTCTTTCCTAGGAGGTGGTTTGAGCGAAAGGTCAGGATGAGCATTGACAAAAGCTTTGAAGCTGGGATCATTCTTGGGGTCGGGGATCTTCCAGGGGAACCTCCTAAGGACCATGCACAAGAAGATGATGGCGACACTCCAGACATCCGTCTTCCGAGGATCATAAGGGTCCTGGGTGAGAACCTCCGGGGCGAGGTAGGGATCACTGCCGACAATGCCCGTGGCTGGTGTGAACGACTTGCCAGGATAATGGAAGACAGTGGCAGTACCAAAATCGATAAGCTTAACAATGTTATTGGACGTCATGACGCAGTTATCGAGCTTGAGATCACGGTGAGCGAGACCCATCTCATGGAGATACTCAACGCCATCGCAGATCTGACGGAAGATACAGTAGATTTCAGGCCGGCACATTTTACCCGACATAACAACGCTGAACAGATCAAAGGGTGCATACTCCATAACCTGAGCATGATTAGGCGGGTTCCTGATGGAACGAACAGATGGTAGAGCATACCTCATAATAGTGGCCATGGTCTGAAACGATGTCGACAGTCTCAATGATGTTGGGATGCTTGAGAGTAGAACCAACGCAAAACTCTGCAGTGACCTTTTTCTGATATTCACGCTCAGATTCTCCGGAACGTTTTGGGCGAAATTCTTTGACAGCATAGATACCGCCACCATTTTTACTGCTAGCTTTGATGAGGCGGACTGTCCCGCCAGCACCACATCCAAGAACAGGACCCCACTTTCCGTACTTTTTGGATAGATGGGCATGGGTAGCATCCTGGAGAGAGGTAATGGAAGCGCCATGACTAAGGTTGCCAGAACGAGGCACGGCCTTATGGTGGTGGGGTGAGCCATGGCCAGATGAAGAGCACTGAGGGTGAGAACTATCATTCGAAGTGCTGGGAGAGGCTTGGGAGCTACTCTTAGAACTTCCAGGAGAAGGAGTTCGGTCTTTGCTCTGTTTGATGGTATCCTTTTGGTGGTCCCTACGGATAAGGGATGAAAGTTTAAAGTCTTGGGCAGAGCGACGGGGAGGGACAGTCTTTCCATGGGGTGGACCATGGTCTGAAGTAACAGGAGAAGAGACACGACGATCCGATGGAGTAGGAGAGGCTGGATGGTGATGGAAGAGCCGTTTAAGGTCTGACAGAGGGCCGTGCTTGCGGTGGGGCTCTGGAGAGGACATGAGAGCAGGAGAAGATGGGGGAGCAGGAACAACGAGAACGGGCATTCCAGAAGTAGTAATGCTGTTTTTGCGAGTGCCAAAGCGGAAGCGGGGAGTAGGCTGGGACTGGGCTTGAACCTGTGTTTGACATGATGAGAGAAGAAATGGTAGTCATTAAAATAGAAAGCATACCCGGTCTTGATGAGAGGGGGAGGAAGGATGGGGAGAAGAGTCTGTTGCGGTGGATGAGGATTTTATAGTTGCGAGCGACATGACGGGTGAGGAAAAGCAACGATTGATCTGCCGTTGCACAAACCATGTGACGACAATCAGTCCGAACTGGCTCGCCTCGGCCTCTCGGCATCGTTGCATGCGCCCCACCCGATCTCATCTACCCGGTCCGACTTGTCCATCGTAGCCGCCGTCCTGCTGTCTCCAAAAACTGTCAACTCTGACCCGACTCCTCTCGTCATTCGACCCCCAGAAAAGATAACTGCCCCACCGCATTCTCAGCAACCATAGCTATATCCCCACCTCATTCCGCGCTTTATGTCTGTCAGAACCCGACCGTACTCTACGGATAACTCGACACAGGTAAAAGGAGTCTATCTCCTTTTCATTTGTGGGCGGTCCGATGTCACTCACCATCGTTGAACATCAACATCTAGTCATAGCCTGTGGACTACTTGCAGTACTTTGACCTTTCGGACTTGAGTAATGGGTACATAATCCTAGGTACATTATCTTTTAGTCTACCGTGAGCTAATGCACAGTAATCCTTTTCATTCCTGCACAGATGGTTGCGTTCGTGTACCTTTATGACTCCAATTCAGTACCAGCTGCCTCATCAGAGCTCTCCAGACACTACCGGTCTATAATCTTGGCCCCGACTGATTCCCCTCTTAACACACTTGTCAACACGTCTGTTTTAATAACATGGAGGTAGAACTCAAAATAGAATGTGATACATAGAAAGCTATTTATAAGTCTCATCGTCCAATTATCATTCAGCGGCTCCGCTGCCATACCTCTCTGTCCCCTTGAAGAAATCTCTCGTCATCAACTATGACACGAAAGAATACTTGAAATGATATACGTATGCTGCTCGTTCCCAAAAAGTACAGCATTAACCGCATCAGGAATACAGACCGGTATGTCTTACCACTGGCGTTGGTGTGAAAAATGATTGGGATACGCCATCGGGGTTTCTAGCTCCGTGCGGTTGAGAATTAGAATGTATTTCACAACAGTTAATGGGCAGCTCATTGATCGAAGAACAAGGGGAGAATGAAGCGACATCCAACACGATATGTCAGGTGGTTTACGTCCAAGAAACCGACTGGATACATTGATAGAAGGGGAAGCTGATAATCAGCGCCTAGTTTCGCTTCGGTTCACACGGGTCAAACGTCACCAACTCCAATGGCATAAACATCCTACAAGCGCGCAGACGTAGGAAAAAAAAGTTTCCTTCGAGAATGTATCGTGTATGCAAGCACCCCTGTTCGCTTCTTGTGGAATATTCAAAACGAAATCAATCATCTGATGTGATTACATACGTGACATGTCCGCTGTTTCCGAGGTCACTTACTTCGATACAATCCACCAGCAGAAAAGTGATCGCCTCGCTCAATTTTCATTCATGAGTCTATTAACCGAGAAATTTTGGAAATAAATAATACATCTCATAGTCTCACCTTGACACACACAAAGCAGTAGTTTCTCTGACACTACATGGGCCACAATCGCAAATCCGGATAAAAAATCACCTTCCCAAAAAAGAGAGGTACAACAAAGTCAAGGCCCCTTCATGAATTTTACATCTCTCCTTGCAAAAATTTTGCTCATGCAAGCTGAGCATTAGTCGTTCGAATGAGAGCGCTTGGTTTCATATGACTTATGATTCTTGCTCATCACTCAGCCACTAAGCAGTTCTTTGAGCTTCGTTCTTGAAATGTGCTACTTCCTTCCCTCTCAGCTAAGTTTCAACACCGACTCGCCTGGCTGCTTAGACTGGCTGTAAAGCTGCTGCTGTTACTAATATACACCAACCACTGCTTTCTTAGTACTACATCATGTTGTAATTTTATAGTTTTTTCTCATGCTGATACTGCTTTTTACTTAATCTGCTTGTAGATGCTCATGAAGCAATCCGCCGCTTTTAGAACAGAGATTCAATACCTGTAAGAAATCTAGGACAGTGCAATCTAAGCTCGGACACGATCTGGGTAATCTGGCTAGAATTTTGGTATAGTACATCTATCGCCCCTTGCCCGTTTGTCAATAAGTATAGACACCACCACCTTACCTCACTCAGAGCGCGTCCGCAGTCATCTATAGTATATTCCCTCATGCAATTCCCTCATGCAATATCAGACTATGATTGGGCCTTGGACTTCAATAAGTGGCGTTCCTTTCTGGCTGACGGTAGTATGTACATTTTATCTATCTCTCTATAGTTGAATGAGATGGTTTGTCAAGTTCATTTGTCCATTTAAACGTGTGTCAAGTACCCGACCATCGGTAGCTATAAGCACCCTTTTCCCATTGTAGATGTCGGGTGTTTCGAGTCTACTACAATCATCACTGGACTTAGATTTAGATGACTTCCCCCAGGCAATCTGGGGAAAATCTGAGGGAAAAAACCCCAAATGGGTTCCAGAAATCTGTGCCGAGATGCCGAACATAATGTTTCCCAGATGCCGTGATCTAGAAAGACCTTTTTTCTTCAGAGTTTCCAGTTCCCCACCTGATGAATTTACCTTTTTTGGATTTTGATCTTGATGGTACCCAATAAATGTAATGGAGACGAACATAGGCTCATTTTTGCCGTCTTCGCAAAAGATCTATGAGCTCTCCATACAACCATTAGTAGATTAGCGGAAAACAGCCTGAAAGAAAATGAGAGTAGCTCAAGAAGGGGACATGGCTGTTAGATCGTCCCACTGCTGCAGCACGAGACGATGCATATGTGTGTGCATATGTGATGTCACGATTTTTGCCAAAATAGGGTGAGTTGGACCCTGAACCATATATAGGTGGTAAAGTGGGTGTCAAAGTACACATGGTAATCACGCCGAACCTGTATACAGATACTGAATGCCTCCTCCCCCCTCAGGTATGCTCAAAGATCAATGTTCCTTCTAATAAAGGTTATCTCCGGCATCCAAACAGGGTCGCCTCTGTGTCTTTAATGAAGGTTTTTTTAAAAAAAAAAGGTGTGTGGCGAGCGAAACTGGTCTGAAGGCACGCAGCCTAGGCCTAGGCAACGAAATTTAGGGCACTGTCCTTTTTTTATTAAAAAATGAATGAACGGGGATTAAATTGATACTACAGTCCTCATGTACATGTATGCGTGTGAGTCCGTCCCTCATCAAGAACCCGGTAGTCAAGAAACAACAACTCGAATATAGATCTTTCCTTCGCGGCTTTTCTTTGAAACCTTCTGACCAGCCTGCTAATGACCGAAAAAAACTCACGAGAAAAAAGGGGTCATCTTACTGCCGAGATTAATTCGCTATTGGTCAGTTATATTCTATCGACTGTGTTCTTTTTTTTCACACCTCAGTTGATCATTCTATGAACATTCTATGAGAACGAACGAAAGGTGTACATACATACATACATGTACACACATACATACATACACGCAGAATTGTGTGCCTCGGATATATTGTTAAGCGGTGGGAAAAAAAAGGACCCTCTTCCTGTCCCACCTCGATCTTCTTCTCTGCCCCCGAGGCAGGTAGCAACGGACAACTCTTCATCCAGAACCTAATAGATGTGGGAATCCGGTTAATCCGATCGCCGTCGACATTAAATTGATTAAAAAAACACTCCGCAGTAGCAGCACCAGCACCCCCTCGAGTGCAGTTGTCATTTAGCATCTCTATATATCAATCTTTTTTTCATGAACAATAGCATCATCAAAAATCAAGATCCTAATTAGGGCAGGTATCGTGCCTATTAGCTAACGAGAGATAAAGGAACGGAGTTCTGACCTGGGCTGTATTACGCCTTTGTTGTAAATCGGGTTCGGCTCTGGAATGACAAGCTGATCCGGATCCATCTTCTAGTCCGTCCCTTTCCACGAGCCGATTCAATTGACACGCTTACACACCAGCGAACGTGGGAGCACGTGATCGGGCATATACAAAGTTTCTAAAACGATAATTCAATGGGGGGACGTTGGTATCAGTCAAGGCCCTGTGCCTCAGTAGTCAGTAGGCTACCGTGGACTATGTTCGTACACTAGTAGATTGTCGAGTTAAAAAAAAAGGAGGGAGGCAACTTCTATTCTTCTTCTTCGCCCTCCCACGAACCTGATCGCTTCCTCCGACTCGCATTCGCATTCGCAGCCAAGAAAGAGAGAGAAAGAAAAGGAGTAACTGTGGATACAGGATAAATCGAATCAATTCTTCTTCTTCACCTCAAAAAGCCTCGTGTTTCGACTTGGCAACGATTTCTAATCCCTAAACCAACCAACTTATCGTTGGCCAAGAGATGAATGAATCGATGATGTAATCACCCAAGGGCTTGGCCAAGCAGCCAACATTCTCCACTCTTTTTTGTCTTTTTCTGCAAACGTGCATGGGTTGGCAAGGCTATGGCTATGATCCCCGTTGGTCGTTCGTTAAATGCAAACACTCGGGTTGCCATGAAATTCTGCCTACAAATCACCATCAGATACAAGCTCCCTCCCTCCCCTATATACTCGGAACAGAAACCGATGGAAAAAAGAAAAAGTAGTAATAGCCGTTGTCATCATCCCTCTATTCATCAGTGTGAATATCCAGCCAAATATAGACCTCTTCTTGACTGTTGCTGTCCATGTTTGCATTCCCACCTAGTTCACACACCCACCCACACAAAAGAATCAGAACTTCGGACCGATCTTGATGGATAGCCGAAAGGAGCATCTCGGCAATAAATCGGCAACATCGAACCAGTCGGCCGAACCACACAAAACGAACTCGTCAATGGCTCTGCCGTACGAGCCGTGAATAAAACACAAAATCAATTCTTATAGCCAAGAGACAGAAAGACGGCAACTATTCCTGCTCTTCACCATCCCGCTTCCTCTTCATCTCTCGCGAAACCTTATGCTGTGCTGCTTCGTGCTTTGCAAGCTCGACAGACAATTTCGATACCGGACTCTTGGCAATCTCTGTTCAAAAAGGTAAAAATCAGTTAAACTCACTCAGCTTCCAGGAGTAAGAATGAACGAACCTTGTTTGAGATCGTACCTGATGGTTAAAAAAAAAGGTCAGCAAAGATTCTATGATGATTCATATTTCCAACGTACATGACTTCATCATCGTCATTCGTTAAAAAGGTGATAGCGACCCCCATCTTTCCAGCTCGACCGGTCCGACCTAGACAAAAGGAGCAAGAGAAGACAAGTGTCAGGGACCGCCACAAGAATTCCAATCAATGCAATACACACCAATACGATGAACATAGGCTTCAATCGTATTCGCCATCTGGAAATTGATCACCAGACTGACGTCTTGCACATCAATACCACGCCCAGCCAAGTCAGTGGCAACAAGAATGTCGGATTCCCCATTACGCAGTGACTGGAGTGATACTTCTCTCTGTTCTTGGTTCTTGCCCGAGTGCAATGTGGCAGTGTTCCACTAAGACGAATCAGCACCGCATATATGGAACTCAAAAAATGAGAGCGCACCCCAGCCCGAGATAAATCCTTGGCAACCATGTCAGCAGTCTTCTTTTGATTCACAAAGACGATGATAGGCGGGCTGTATTCGTTGCTGTTAAGAATCTCCAGCAGACGTATCCTATTGGTGGGTGAGCCAACTCTTTGTGAGTATGAACAGCGCACTTTTTCTTCTCATCTCCGTTGACAAACTCGACCTTTTGTTCAACAGTGTCGACGGCACGACCTGCTTCACCAATTGTGATCACAGCTGGCTTTTTGAGATACTTCCTTGCCAGGCGTTCGACAGCTGGTGGCATAGTGGCCGAAAATAATGTGGTCACCCGCGTTCGACCCTTTTTGACCATGGTTTCGCCATCGACATCCATCTGCTCGCCGGGATCCTCACCTTGCATCGTCTCGGTTGGTAGGGCGTCCAGTATAAACGTCAAGTCGGCTTCAAAACCAAGATTGACCATTCGATCGGCTTCATCCATGACCACGTATCGACATTGTGAGAGAACCAATACATGACGTTCAATGACGTCCTTGAGACGACCGGGCGTTGCAATCACGATTTCAGCACCCTCTCGTAAATTGAATTGTTGTTCTTCAACAGATCGCTGTCACATTTTTTGAGCCACTGGATATAGAATTCGAAATTATTGCCGACTTACACCTCCAACGATTGAGACGCATTTATAGCCCAGTGGACCTGCAAATTTGCGCGCCTCCGTTTCTATTTGTTGAGCCAACTCACGAGTAGGCGCCAGGACTAGGGCATAAGGTCCGAGATGACGGTTGTCATCCGTAAATAACGGTAACTTGCCAATAAATGATAGCATAGGTATGACGAAGGCAGCCGTTTTGCCGGAACCTGTGGTAGTAGCACATGAACACCCAGTTATATGAGATGTCAATAATGAATGGTACCTGTCTCGGCAATGCCAATGATGTCACGGTTCTGAAGACCGATGGGAATAGCTTGTCGTTGGATAGGAGAGGGTTCTTTGTAGCCAATACGTTCAATACATTCGAGGATGGCTTGAGGGATATCAGACTCTGTCCACGACCGTAGGGGATGGGGGATGTTGCCACCTGTTGCAAGAGTGAGTCGAGATCCCGAGTAGCAGAGCAAGATATACCTCGTGCAGAGATACTAAAGTCTTCCCTGAATATACGCCAATCACGCTCCTTCATTTCACCGAGAGGCTTCTCTGTCCAGTGTCTTTCGTCGATACCAGATTTCGCGGCCTTTCGCCTTTCCATTGCATCCGCTAGATTGTCACTATCCTCTCCGGTAACCCTTCTTACGCCGGACCCAGTGCTATCATCCATGCCAGCCAGATGGCCCCTACCGAACATGATTTGGGCACCCTGTCTATTGCTCCCGACGGCAACGGGTGAATCTTCAGCAAAGGTGTCGTCCTGGGCGTCCCAATCAAAGACGAATTTTCTGTCATTCATCTTCCTAATTTTGCGCTTCTTTTTGTCAGCGCCTAGATATCGAGAGCGGATTGCCGTCAAGTCTTGCTCGGACATGGGGGGTACGAAAGGTTCTGGCGCGGGATTGGTACCGACACGGGGGAGGGGTGGGGGCGGCATGGCTGTAGGGTCGTTCGGGATACCCGATTTGGTTCTGTCAGCACGCGGTCCAGTGGGTACGTTCTTTTTGAGGGCGACACGACGACGGTCGTCTGACGGGGGTGGGGGAGGGGCGGGCCTGCCTCGGCTGTCGCGCTCTCGCCTGGAGTAGCGATCTCTGTCGCGCTGACGGTCTGGGGGAGGGTGCCTGTCGTCATCTAGGATGGGGTTAGAGAGAGAAAGAATGGAGAATTGTGCTTACTGCGAAGAGGGGGATATTTCTTGGCAGAGAGCTCCTCTGCGTCGCGCTCTAGCGCTTCTCTGTCTCGTCTGGCAGCGTCCTGCTTTTCCCTTTGTTCTTTGACTTCGAGGGCGCGTTTGGCAATTGCGATCTTGGCACGCTCCTCTTTTGTGAGGAACTTGGGCTGGGGGGAGTCAGGAGAGGGAGACGCAGGGAGCAGCGAAAGACCTTTGCAGCAGCCTCTTTTTCCTCGCGTTGTTTTTGAAGCAAGGTTTCTATGGAAATCGGGAGGGACATGGGGGGAGGAGGGGAGTGATGCACGTGCTGGCGGTCACATCACATTGTTCTAGGAGCTGCTGGACGACGAGGGTGTTGTCTGGTCTGACGCAGGCAGTTGGAGGCGTGTTTGACATTTTTGCGAAATATTGTCCTCTCGGCTGACAACTGAGTATATAATTTGCATGTGTTTGGGTGTTCTCTCGTCTGCCCACCATGAGGGCGTTTCTGACCCGCTTTCAACTTGGAAAAGACAAACAACGGCAGCCTCCCTCTGACCCGGATGTCCACAAAAAAGTCGCCTTTATTTCTCCCCCGCAGTCTCCCGTCCCCGCCATCCTCGACAGAGACCTCCCCCTCCCTCCCCAGCCAGAGCCTGTCCCCGCAAAGTCCACCGTCTCTCGCTTCCACGCTGCCCACCCCGACGCTCCCTCTTCTCGCCCCCCGTACCAGAGAGACGTCCTCTCCCCCCAGTCGTTCCGCTCAGCGACCCCCTACTCCACCATGTCTGCCCAGACCAGCGGAAGCCGCATCCTCGCAGCCGCCTCCTGGAGCGAGCTCACAGAGGACGATCTCGTCTCCAACATCGGTTCCCGCGAGCGCACCCGCCAAGAAGTCCTGTTCGAGATCATCTCCAGCGAGGAACGGTACGTCCATCCCCCATCCCCCATCTCCCCCTTATGTCTCCCAGCTACGTACAGGAGCTCGCAAAGATGAAGGAAACCTTTATCGATCCTCTGCTTCATCCATTCTCCACCACCCCCTCCCTGGCAGTAGACTACGACTATTATCGCAATGACTCTCCCGCTGCCCTCGCAGAATCACTGGAAGACCTACCCCCCATCGCCGCTCGTTTCATGTCCCCAACCCCATCTACATCTTCCTCAACTCGCAAAAATACAGAGACTTCCAACATCGACGACTCCCTCACAGACGACGACGACGATCCTGCCAGGCCCTATCCGTCCAAACCCTCTGCCGTCTCCCGCCAGGCCTCAAATCACAGCCATCCGCACTCTCCATATCGCTCGACAGCCACCCGCACATCCAATCGTGTCGGCACCACCGTCCCTTTCCCCTCCCGATCCCATCAGTCCCTGCCCCACCCCAGAAACCAAGCTGCCGCATCCACTCAATCCCTCGGCAAGCAGTCAACGATCGTCGAAGCCAAGCACAGCGAGACAACGCCCCAGAAATCGGGTGTTCTTGGCAAACTCAGAAAAACGCAAACCACTCCCTCCAATGTCCTTGGCGATTCCGCTATACCCCCCCGTCAACTACCCGAGGACCTCCGAACATGTTTGGAGGTCATCGATGGCGGCGTTTTCGACGGTCACAGGAGACTCTCCGAGGCCCTGAAACGACGCTACGATGATCAGTATCCCCTGGTCAGGTCCCTGGCAGATGTCTTTGTATCGAATGTAAGCTGTCTCCCCTATTTTGTATCATTCTCATCTTCATCCAGTCGGACATCTTCCACGGCTATGCCACCTATGTATTGCATCTGGAAAGGGCCCTAGAGTACGTCGATGCGGCACTATCTAATGCAACTGCGAAAAAGCCGAAGAAACAGGATGCAGGCGACTGGCAAAAGGTCTGCAAGGTTCTACAAAACCTCGAGGAATCGGCAGCGGAAAAGGGTGAAACCGGGCTTGCCATCACGCTTTCAAAACCTTTCCAGCGACTTCTCAAGTACCCTCTCCTTTTCCAGAACCTGCTGTATCACACAGACCCTAGCACCTACGAGTACGAAAGTACGTTGCTCATGGTTGCAGAGGTGGAGAACATCGTGAGAAGCATCGAGGATGAGAAGATCCAGAAAGAAGAACGAGACAAAACGCGCGACGTGTTTGCGCGAATTGAGGGTCTCGACAAGGTTCGACAATTGGCGCTGCCAAAGCCCTCAAGAGTACTGGTGGAGGAGAGATCCTGCAATGCCGGTGGTCCAATGGCTGGGACATCGAAACCTGCACCGTCACTGTCACCTCCACCGATGATCAACGCTAAAGGCGTGAGGGGCAAGTCGTCCTTCAAACGACTGAGTGATGTTCTGGGCAGCGGCGGGATTGGAGGGAAGAAGGATTTGTGGTATGTAGTATTCAATGATGTGGTGTTGCAGTGCCAGAGGACAGGGATTACCTCTGTACCGATTGCTCATACGGCCACAAATCGAGTCAACTCGTTACCGGATATGGGAAGCAAGTCCAAATACGCGGCGACCCGTAGAAGAAACTCGTACACCAAGCCAAGAAACCTGTACAAATTCATCAAGGTCAGTCCGTTCGTGGATGTTAATTTCCATGGATTCAATGTATTGTAGATTGAAACGTGGACCATTGGTGATGTTGTGCAGCCAAGAGAAGGCGTAGTGTCTATGGAAGAGTAAGTGCCGCCAAGCCCTCTCATTTGACCGCCACTGACATTTGCCAGTGTCGTCCGCTCTCGACACCAATCTGTCAACCAGCAACCTCGCATTATTCCCCTTCCAGACGACGACGACGACCACGACAACGATTCTGATGATTCTGATAAAAAAAGCAAAATGAGTTTCTCTTACTGGGGAGCCGACAAGATTACTGTCCAGAAACCCGTTGTCAAGGGGAGACTTGGTGCAACGACGAGAAGATCGACGCCTCTGGCGTCTTACGGGCGAGAATCGTCTGCCAATGCCAAATTTGGGACGCGCCTGATTTCAGCGGATTGTTATCGACCTGCGAGTCGGAGAACGGTGAATACGCCTGTGAACCGTCGACCTGCGATGCCTATGGGGGGTGAAGAGACTCCGAATTATGCAAAGGCGACGATCACGCGCTCGGCGTGGGATTCGAGTACGAAGCCAGCAGTGATGGGTGGACAAGTTAATGGACAGAGGAAGAGGAATGCTTCGCTTGTGAGTACGTCGACCAAGGCGACGGTGACGCCTGCTGTTGGTGGTGCTCCGCCGCAGAAGCTTTTGTCGCCTGTTCCTTCGGAGGATTCGGGTGTTGGATTGGGATTGTATCAGAAAGTGTTGGCGAATGATCCCTCGCTCAGTGATTGACTCGACGCATTCATTGATGGTTGGTTTCTCTTTTACCCTTACAGAAAAGATGTTTTTTTTACTATTTTATTTCCTGCATTACTATGCTCGTATACCAATTGCTTTTCTTTCCTTTTCCCCCTCATTGAATCATAACATGCATGCATGCCACATCCGCCGATCATTGTCCGATATATTATGAGTGTCATGCTTTTTTTTTTTTGGTCTCGAGTTGATACCACTTGCCTCTTGGAAAGATCTTGATTATTGCTTTGACATATCCGTTCCTTTTTTCCCCCTTTATAATCTGGAGGGTATCATTGTTCAAAAACTCACTGACGTTACGAATACGTTTGCAGTATAAATTTTGGTATTTAGATAATAGATTCGCTATCTTTGGGAAGATTTGAGCTGCCTTTTGTTAAAAGTCGAACGGCTGTGCATATAGATATGTATATGTATAATGACATGAGAGATGGTTATTCATCTACGTCGTACGCTGCATTGTGGATACCGACACTACGACCGCTAGGATCTGACGAACAGCCCCAATCACCACGAGGTATCCAGCTATACGATGGATGAGTTGAATTAAAAAAAACTTTAAGGAAAGACGATTTACCGAACTGCAGTCTCAGCGGCCGTTTTCGAAGGGAAAAGATCTATCCCAAAAAAAGGGGCGCAAGTCAGAGGGGGGGATTCTGGATGAGAGAGGTTATTGTATATGTATCCTACCATGGAAAATTTCACGGATAAGATAAGCCTCTTTTGTATCAGGTGTATCCAATGACCATTGTTCGTGGCGCTTGGCGAACGCCTCGTCTGAGACAGTATTGTTGGCGTGTTCTTTCATGCTAGTAGTTGACCGCTTTTTATTCAGAAAAAAAAAAAGTGGGGAAAAAAAACTTTTTTTACCCATCGATCCAAGAATAACCAACACCATCGGAGAATTGTTCTTTTTGTCTCCATAAGATGGAGCGCGGGAGGTAAGGCTGTTGTTGTTGTTATGGTTATGTGAATGGGTGGGCGGATGGGTGTGAAGCATTGAGTTTTGAAAAAAAGAGTCGATGGATCAGTCAGAATACACCCACTTTCCCATTTTCTGGAGCGACATCAAAAGCTTTACGGATGATGTACTTGAGATTTGTCAGTCTAACCATGAGTTGTTGAAGAAAAGTTGAACTACCTTTTCCATGCGAGGGCGGCCGTCCTGGTCGATTTCTTGTGTCGAACCTTTGCTGAACATCTTGTGTTTTGGATCAACATTCATAGCAACATTTAAAAAGTTTTTGTCGAGGAACGGTACACGAGCTTCAAGACCCCATGCCATAGTCGACCTAAGAGTATTTTTTTGAACACGTCAACAAAGCGTCAAGGAGGCATACTTGTTCGCCCTGAGACAATCGGCAGTATGAAGGTTCTTTACACGTCTTATACACTCTTGATGAAACGATGCCGCATCTGGGGCGGCGTGGAAGTATAGGTACCCTATTAGAAAAAAATTGAGAATGGGTCAGGAAAAAAAGTGGTTTTTGGTAACGCAACCCCCAAAAATTTCGTCACTTCCTTCACCACTCAAAACCATCTTGACACCAGTGGCCTTGATCTTACGACTGAGGAGGTACATTGGGACACTCGCACGAACGGTTGTGACGTCATACGTCTCGAGGTGATGGATGACATCCGGAATCGCGTCTAGACCTTCTTGGACTGTGAAGACGTATTCATGGTGCACGGTACCTAGATAATGAGCTGCCTTTCTTGCAGCCAATAGATCAGGTGAATTTTCAAGACCAATGGAGAAGGAATGGAGTTGAGGCCAAGAGGTGAGTGTAGCTGAAAGGATCAAGTCAGGACATCAAAACAAGCGTATAGAGAAGAAGCTCATTTTCATGACCCACCGGCTTCATCTATCTGATTACTTGCGGGAGATGAGGGACCACTGATAGTCTCCTGAAGTCTTTTCCGTCTCAAATCGGCTTGAGCTTGAGCGACTTTGTCCGTCTCACGCGCAGCGATGGCAGCGATAAGGCTGCTGTCAAGACCACCACTGAGAAGAACTCCATAAGGAACTTCTGACATGAGTCGTTTGCGGACGGCAGCTTCCAGCGTTTCGCGGAGAAGCTTGAGGTCCACTGGATTGGTGGGTATTGAAGCCTTTTCCTGATCTCCATTCAACCATGTAGGATTATAGTATTGTTTTGTGGAGTCGTCCTTGCTATCGTAGACATGTCCTGGCGGGAACGAAATAATTGTGTCGCATTCATCGCTGAGAGCTTTCAGTTCGGAAGAAAAGTAGACAGCTCCAGGGACCTTTGTGTTCCACCCTTGGTAAAGAGTAGTGATGCCGATGGGATCCCGTACGGCAATGATTCTGGTGGGCGTCACGGACTCGTCAAGAAGAACAAAGGAAAACATCCCATCTAAAAGGTCGCACAAGCCAGTATCGTGTTTGCGATACTTGGATGCAAGGATGTATCAGGTTTTGTCAGTTCCATTGGACAGAAAAAATTCGTACAAGGGATATTATGACTTCACAGTCAGAATGTGTCTTGAACTTGGCGTCGGGACCGAGTGATGCACGGAGAGGAATGTGATTGTAGATCTCGCCATTGACGGCGAGAATAATTTTGCCATCGTGACTGACAAGAGGCTGGGCTCCGGTGTCTGGATTGCCAGAAGAATGAATGAGTCATTGATCTGTATCATGAACGCAGAGAAACACCATACCAACGCCGACTATTGCAAGACGTTCGTGTGTGAGGATGCTGCGCTGGCCCACAAAACAACCAGACCAATCGGGACCACGATGTCTCAGCCTTTTCGAGAGGGCGATGAACCGTGCACGGTCCTCATTAGAGGGTTTGTTCAATCCATGAACGGCAAGGATACCACACATGTTGCCAGTAGGTGACAGGAAAAAGAAGTTCAGACGAAGTTCAGCCGGAAAACATCCATTGTTATGACTCAATGGATGAGATAAATTGATCAGGCAGATCGGGTAATAAATGATTATTATTTGATAAGGCCGGCTGTCGC